>Ga0134126_10012756_pt1 | contig 10606 bp, 10 predicted proteins | sample KB31752_FD_96881 | JGI IMG/M metagenome (GOLD analysis project Ga0134126, IMG submission 96881) | Terrestrial soil microbial communities with excess Nitrogen fertilizer from Kellogg Biological Station, Michigan, USA - KB3-175-2 | ecosystem: Environmental > Terrestrial > Soil > Unclassified ...
CACCACCGCCGCCACCGCCGCCCAGGCGGGCGTGGCCGCCGCCCAGGCGCGCGTCCGCGCGGCGCAGCAGCAGGTGGCGAGCGCGCAGGCGAAGGAGAATGTGGCGCAGGCGGCGGTGGCCGAGGCGGCGGCGAATGAGAGCAAGGCCGCCTCGGCGCCGGAGCAACTGGCCGCCAGCCAGGCCGAGGCGCGCACCGCCCAGGCGCGGGTGGCACAGGCCGAGGCGGCGGTCGCGCTGGCCCAACTGAACGTGGACTATACCGTGGTGCGCGCGCCCTCGGATGGTCAGGTGGGGGATAAGAGCGTCGAGCTGGGACAGCGCTTTTCGCCGGGACAGACGGGGCTGGTGATCGTGCCGGTCAGCAAGGTGTGGGTGGTGGCCAACTATAAGGAAACCCAACTGGACGAGATGCACCCCGGGCAGCGGGCTGAGGTGGGGGTGGATGCCTTCGGCCAGACGCTCAAGGCGCATGTGGATTCGATCGGCGCGGGCACCGGCTCGGTGTTCAGCCTGCTGCCGCCGGAGAACGCCACCGGCAACTACGTGAAAGTCGTACAGCGGGTGCCGGTGAAGCTGGTGTTCGAGCCGGGGCAGGATTTGACCAGGCTGCGGCCGGGGATGTCGGTGGAAGCGACCGTTTTTACCAACAGCAACAACTAGGGGTCAGGGGTTAGCAATCAGGGGTCAGGGGTTGGCCAGGACGGCGCGAACGGTTAGGGGTGGGGTGGCGAAAGGGAGCGGTGGGGGAAAGTGACGGAACCAGGAAGTAATAGGCCGATCATCAATCCGTGGATCATTGCCATTACGGTGATGCTGAGCACCTTTTTGGAGGTGCTCGACACGTCGGTGGTGAATGTCAGCCTGCCGCACATCGCCGGCAGCCTGTCGGCCACGGTGGATGAAGCCACCTGGGTGCTCACCAGCTATCTGGTGGCCAATGCCATCGTGCTGCCCATCACCGGATGGCTGGCCAACCGCTTTGGACGGAAGCGGCTGCTGATCACCGCGGTCAGCGGGTTCACGCTGGCCAGTTTGCTGTGCGGGATTGCGCCCACGCTGCCGGCGCTGGTGGTGTTCCGCATCATTCAGGGAGCGACCGGGGGGGCGCTGCAGCCCATCTCGCAGGCGATTTTGCTGGAGTCGTTTCCGCCGCAGGATCGCGGCAAGGCGATGGCCTTCTGGGGGCTGGGCATCGTGTGCGCGCCGATTCTGGGGCCGACGCTGGGCGGCTGGCTCACCGACGCCTACTCGTGGCGGTGGGTGTTCTATATCAACCTGCCCATCGGCATCGCCAGCGTGTTCATGACGCGCGCCTACATCTTTGATCCGGCGTACATCAAGCGGCAGGCGGGGAAGGTGGATTTCTGGGGGCTGGGGATGCTGGCGGTGGGCATCTCGGCGCTGCAGATCGTGCTGGACAAGGGGCAGGAGGCGGACTGGTTCGGGTCCAACTACATCATCGCGCTGACGGTGCTGGCGGCGGTGCTGCTCACCGCCTTCGTTTTCTGGGAGTTGACCATCAAGCACCCCATCGTGCACCTGAGCGTGTTCAAGGACCGCACCTACGCCACCGGCGTGTTTCTGATGACGCTGCTGGGGTTCGTGCTGTACGGCAGCCTGGTGCTGCTGCCCATCTTCATGCAGACGCTGCTGAACTATACGGCGGTGGCGGCGGGTATCTGGACGTCGCCGCGCGGCATCGGGGCGCTGATCTTCATGCCGGTGACCGGCATTCTGATGTCACGGCGCTGGGACCCGCGGCTGTTGCTGGGCCTCGGGCTGGCGGCGGGGGCGATGAGCATGTTCGAGTTCTCGCACTTCACGCTGCAAACCTCGCCGTGGGGATTTTTCTGGGCGCAGATTCTGCAGGGGGCGGCGCTGTCGTTCATCTTCGTGCCGCTGACCACGGTGACCATGGACGGGGTGTCGAACAGCGAGATGGGGAACGCCACCAGCCTGTTCAACCTGCTGCGCAACCTGGGCGGAGGGGCGGGGATCAGCGCCATGACCACACTGGTGGCGCGGCGCAGCCAGTTTCATCAGGCGCGGCTGACGGCGCAACTTTCCAGCAGCAACACCGGGATGCACGCCTTCCTGGCGCAGTTGCAGGCGGGGTTCATCGCCCGGGGCGAGAACGCGGTGACCGCCGGGCGGCAGGCGCTGGGGGGACTCTATGGGCTGGTGGCGCAACAGGCGGCGCTGCTCAGCTTCATGGAATCGTTCTGGCTGCTGGCGCTCATCTTCACCATCATGGTGCCGCTGGTGCTGCTGATGCGGCGCCCGACGCACGGGCGGAGCGTCAGCGCGCATTAATGCACTGACGCTGACTAGAATATTTGTATGCGGACGACGTTGGATTTGCCGGAGGGGCTGGTGGAGGAGGCGCGGAGCCTTCTGGGGTGCAAGTCGAAGACCGACACCGTAGTGCTCTCGCTCAAAGAGTTGATCCGGCGGCGGCGCATCGAGGACTTGAAGTCGCTGTTCGGCAAGGTCCGTCTCGAGTTGGATTTACCGCGTTCGCGCCGGCGGTGAGATAACTTCCCCCGCATGGCGGGTTGGGGTTCATTACGCTTTACTCGAGTTAGGCGGCCCCAGGTGGGTGCCGATCCACCAGATGTTTCCCTCGACGTCCTTTACTCCGCAGCCACGGTCGCCATAGGCGTGGGTGGTGGGTTCGGAGAGCGAGGTGGCGCCGGCGGCCACGGCGCGACGGTAGGCGGCATCCACCTCAGGGACATAAATGTAGACCGAGGAGGGCTGCGCCTTCCAGTCGCCGCTGGGTTCGCCCAACATCAGCGTGCCGTCGCCGATGGCGACACTGGCGTGCTGGAGGCGTCCCTGGGGGTTGCGGCTGATGTCCAAGTCGCGGGCATCGAAGACATCGTGCAGGAAGCGCAAGAGGCGGTCGCCGTCGCTGACCAGCAGATAGGGATTGACGGCACGATAGTTGGCGGGCTGGAAAGGGGCTGCCATAAGGGTGGCTCTGGAGAGAGGATAGCAAGATAAAGTTCTTGGTATGACTACTACCATTGATCATGCCGGGCGAGTGGTGGTGCCGAAGGCGTTGCGGGTGGCGGCGCAACTGCGGCCGGGGAGCCGGGTGGAGGTGGGGCTGGAAGAGGGGCGGATTGTCATTGCGCCCGCCGCGCTGCGGGTGCGTGTGGAGATGCGGGATGGCGTCCATGTGCTGACCGCCACTGAGCGGGTACCGCGGTTGAGCACGGCGGCGGTCACGGCCGCGACCGAACGGCTGCGCGTGGAGCGGGAGTAGGTGCCACGCGCAGTTTGCCCGTCATGAGGGGCGGTTGGTGGTGGCGGCGCCGCTGGCCTGAGTAGCGGCCCGCCCCCGCGTACGGATGAGGAAGTAGAGGGGAGCGGCGGCGAGGAGCACCGCGGCGGACCAGAGCAGCATGGTTGCGCCGGAGAAGACGAGGACGAAAGTGCAGAAGCAGACCGCGGCGGCGGCAAAGGCGCGGTCGGCACGGGCACGGGCAGGGTCGCGGGGGGCTTCGCGCCAGAGTGCGCCGGCGGCGTAGATGTAGAGCAGCAGGGTGAGGATCACCGAGACGGCGATCAGCTTGCCGAACTGTTGGCCGAGGGTGGGAGAGACCGAGGCCCACACGCCGAGACTCATGAGCACGGCGGCAATCGCCAGGTTGAGGCGGCGATGGGCGAAGAAGCGGGGGAAGAGGCCTTCCCCGGCGCCCGCCTGGGCGGTTTCGGCGGTGAGCAGGATCCATCCGGCGAGGGAGCCGACGGCCTTGATGCAGGCCATGAGGGCCACGGCGGCGGCGGCGGCGGGGCCGAGCAGGACACCGACGGCATCGGAGAAAGGGGCGGTGGAACGGGCGAGGGTGGCGGCGGGCAGCAGCCCCATGATCAGGCCGCAGGCGGAGACATAGACCGCCGCGGCGATGAGCACGCCGCCGTAAGTGGCGCGGGCGACGTTGCGCTCGGGGTTGGCCACCACGGCGGTGGCGATGGAGGCGCTCTCGACGCCGGCAAAGGCCCAGAACATCAACACCAGCGCCGGCGGCAGGCCGCGCCAGGCGGAGTGGCCGGTGGTGTTCCAGGCGGCGGTGAAGATCGCCGGGTGAAAACCCCAGGCGCCAAAGCCGATCACCATGAGAATCGGGATAAGGCCGATGAAGAACGTCGCCGACTCGAACTGGGCCACGCGGCGCGGCCCCATGAGATTGGCAGCGGTGAGCAGCCAGATGAGCGCTATGGCGGTGATGACCAGACCGCGGGTGGCGGCGAGCGAGGGAAAGAAGCTGGCCAGGTAACCGACGGCGGCGATGGCGATGGCGATGTTGCCGGTCCACTCCGCCAGCCAGTAGGTGGCGGTGGCCTGAAAGCCGACGAAGGGACCGAAGCTGCGCGCGGCATAGGTGCACGCGCCGCCGGGCGCGGGAGAAAATTGGCCCAGGCGGCCGAGCACGCGGGCGACGATGAGCGCGCCGGCAGTGGCAATCAGCCAGCCCAGTGTGGTCATGCTGCCGAACTGGGCCAGGGTCGCCGGGAGCAGGAAGATGCCGGAGCCGACCATGTTGCCGGCCACCAGCATGGTGGCGAGGAAGAGGCCGAGCTTGCGCGGTGGTTCCATCTCCGTTACATTCGCGCTTAGTCTGCCATGTCTAAGAACAATTGCGATGTACTGATTCTGGGCGGAGGGCACAACGGGCTGGTGTGCGCCGCCTATCTGGCCGCCGCGGGCCTCAAGGTCACGGTGCTGGAGCGGCGGCACGTGGTGGGGGGATGCGTGGTGACGGAGGAGTTTCACCCCGGCTTTCGCAATTCGGGGGCCGCCTATACCGTCTCGCTGCTCAACCCCAAGGTCATCGCCGACCTGGAACTGGGGCGACACGGTCTGCAGATCATCGAACGGCGGGTGTCGAACTTCCTGCCCACCAGCGACGGGCGTTACCTGCTGGTGGGCGAAGGGCGGACGGCGGGCGAGGTGGCCAAGTTCTCTGCCCGCGACGCCGAGCGGCTCGATGCCTATGGAGCGCAGCTCGAGGTCTTCGCCGAACTTCTTCGGTCGCTGGTGCTGGAGACGCCGCCGAATCTGGTGGAAGGCGGACTGCGGCGGGCCCTGCCGGAGTTGCTGCGGGCGGGCAAGCTGGGGCGGCGGGTGCTGGGGCTGGATATGGCGCAGCGGCGCGAGCTGCTGCGGCTGTTCGCCATCTCGGCGGGTGAGTACCTGGACGGCTGGTTCGAGAGCGATCCGATCAAGGCGGCGTTCGGGTTCGACAGCATCGTGGGCAACTACGCCAGCCCGTACACGCCCGGCTCGGCCTACGTGCTTCTGCACCATGTGTTCGGGGAGACGAACGGCAAGAAGGGCGTGTGGGGGCACGCGGTGGGCGGCATGGGCGCCATCACCCAGGCGATGGCGCGCGCGGCGGCGGCACGGGGGGCGGAGATTCGTGTCAGCGCCGGGGTGAAGGAAGTCATCGTCGAGGGCGGGCGCGCGGTGGGGGTGGTCACCGAAGGCGGCGAGACGCTCCGCGCCCGGGTGGTGGCAGCGGGGGTGAACCCCAAGCTGCTGTTCACCCAACTGGTGCCCGCCGGGGCGCTGCCGGCGGATTTTCTGGGCCACATGCGGCAGTACCGCTGCGGCTCGGGGACGTTCCATGTGAATGTGGCGCTGAGCGAGTTGCCGCAGTTCACCTGCCTGCCGACAACGGGCATGGGGGATCATCACACCGGCGGGATCATCATGGCCCCGACGCTGAATTATATGGAGCAGGCGTACTTCGACGCGCGCCAGTTCGGGTGGTCGCGGCAGCCAATCGTCGAGATGCTGATTCCCTCGACCATCGATGCGACGCTCGCGCCGGCCGGGCAGCACGTCGCCAGCTTGTTTTGCCAGCACGCCGCGCCGACCCTGCCCAATGGCGATTCCTGGGATGCGCACCGGGAGGAGGTGGCTGACGTCATGATTGACGCCGTTACCCGGCACGCGCCCAACTTCAAGCGGGCGGTGATCGCGCGGCGCATTCAGAGCCCGCTCGATCTGGAGCGAACCTATGGGTTGACCGGCGGGGATATTTTCCACGGCGCGTTGACGCTCGATCAGATGTTCTCGGCCCGCCCGGCGCTGGGTTGGGCCAACTACCGTACGCCGCTCGCGGGATTGTATCTGTGCGGATCGGGCGCGCACCCCGGCGGCGGGGTCACCGGCGCGCCCGGGCACAATGCCGCGCGGGAAGTGCTACGAGACCTCGGCCTACGCTAAGGCACGGCGCCCGGCACAGGGAAACTTTTTTTCCGTGCCGCGGCTGCACTTTCTTTGCGGAGTGGCACGGCCGCCTCTTGCTGGAGCCGCCCTTCCTTTGGAAGGGCTGTGGCCGGGCGTCGCTCGCCGGCAACGTACGCCCGCACTTGCTCGTAGCGTCTCCAAGTTGCCGCGTTAGAATGAGGACATGCCGCATGTGCTGGCCCACCCCAACACAGCGCCCCCCGCTCCGGCGACCGGTGACGCACCTGTTGACGCTTACTTTTCCGCCGACGTGGAGACGGACGGCCCGATCCCCGGCGAGTACTCGATGTTGTCCTTCGCCTTGGTGTTCGCCGGCACCTTCGACGGCGTGACGTACATCCGACCAAATCAGATGGACAGGACGTTTCTTCGGGAGCTCAGGCCCATAAGCCGGAAGTTTCAAGTCGAGGCGCTTCAGGTAAATGGCTTGGACCGCAGGCGACTGCGCCGTTCGGGCACGCGGCCCGAGGTAGCTATGCGCGAAGCGGCGCAGTGGGTGACCGCGCTAGGCGGAAACGCAAAGCCCGTGCTCGTCGCCTATCCGTTGAGCTTTGATTGGGCTTGGCTTTACTGGTACTTCATCAAGTTCCTTGGGGAGTCCCCCTTCTCCTATTCGCGCTGCTTCGACCTAAAAACCGCGGTGGCCGTGAAACGGGGAGTGCCGATCGCACAGGCCGGCCGGGACCGGTTGCCGGATTTTCTGCGGTCCCCTTCCCGGCACACCCATCAAGCGATGGACGACGCCATTGAGCAGGCAGAGATCTTCGCCAACGTTTTCCAATGGAACGGCCGTGGGTGAGTTCCTCGAAGCGCGCCGCGCAGCGACGCGCGAGCGCACACAAGGGTTGAGGGAACTACTCACCGATGTGTCAGAACGTTGCGGAGACAAGGCCAGCGTCTACGCTACCGGCTCCGTAGGACGTGAGGAGGCGAGCGCGAAGAGCGACCTCGATTTCTTTATCGCCGACGCCGGATCGCCTGAAAACCGGCGACTCTCCCGCCTCGACGAGATCCTGGTCTACGCCGGACTGATTGATGCTTCGAAGAAGCTCGGCTTCCCGGACCTCGGCCTCGGTCACAACCTCTTTCATACTTGCGACGGTCTGGTTCGAAACCTTGGGACGCCCGAGGACGATTCCGAAAACACCCTGACCGCGCGGCTCCTGCTACTGCTGGAGAGCAAGCCGCTTTTCGGCGAGTCTGCATACCTGAAAGTCATTGACGCGATTCTCGGGCGCTACTGGAGGGATTACCCCGATCATCAGGGCGAATTCGTGCCGGCATTCCTGGCCAACGATGTGCTGCGGATGTGGCGCACATTCTGCGTGAACTATGAGGCCAAGCGTAAGCTTGAGCCGCCCGAACGCCTGGCCGACGCGCGGCTGAAGCACTATAAACTCGCTCATAGTCGGCTCCTCACTTGCTACTCTGCGCTTCTGTACCTCCTCTACGTCTATTCAGAAAGCGGTACCGTAACTCCACTGCAGGCAAAGGCGATGGTTTCGATAACGCCCACCGCTCGAATTGAGTACATACTCTGTCATACCGACAAATCGGCGCTGCGCACGGCGCTGAGCACACTGATAGAGCGCTACGAGGCGTTTTTGCAAACAACCGGTGAGGGTGATGAGGTTCTGCGCCCGCGCTTCGGGGGAACTGAGCATAGAACCTACAGCAGGCAGGCGCGCGAATTCGGCGAATGCATGTTCAACTGCCTTGAACTGTTCAGTTCCGCTTCCGTGCACAAGACCTTTTACCGCTTTCTTCTCGTCTAAGGAAGGCGTTTGCCCGCGCTTCTGACTTTCAAGATTTAACCCATCTCAGGGCAGCGTGAAGCGCAGCGTGGCGTAGCCCATGGTGAGGTGGGCGTTTTTCGGGGCGGCCGCGGCAACGTCGAAGGGGTTGCGGGTGACGTAGCTGGCCTGGGTCATGAGCGCCACCGAACCAATTTTGGGCGACTTCCAGAAAGTGTGGTGCAGGCCGAGGGTGGCCTCCTGGATGGAACGGTTGATCGTCGCGGGGGAGCCGGGGTAGCCGTAGCCGACGGGCGTCGCGCCGCTGAGGTCGTAGCTGGGTTTGATGGCGATGCCGCCGTAGTAGGCGTAGAGCATATCGGTGGGGCGGGCCTGCCACTCGAAGCCGGTCATGCCGCCGCGGGTGAGCACGGGAGAGATGGAGCCGTCCTGGCGGATGATGAAGTCGGGGGCCAGGCCGAAGAAGTAGCGGCCGCCGCCGTCGCCGAAGAAGGTGTTGGCGAGCACGCGGAAGCCGGGGGCGACGTAGGCGGCGGCATCGGCTTCGAGTCCTCCGCCGGCCCGGCGCCGGCTGAGGCCAGAGACGGGAGTGAAAGTGCGGAAATTGCTGTTGAGGCCGGCGAGCTCGAGGTGGATTCCCTTGCCCGCGGAAGCGGAGTCGTAGGCGACTTTGGCGATGATGTCGGGGGTGAAGCCGGGGGCGCTGAAGTTGGAGCTGCCGTTGTCCACCTGGGAGGCGTAGACGGCCGGGATGGTGGCGAGCGGCGCGCCGGCGCTGCCGCCGATGTAAGGCTCACCGTTTTCGAGTGAGACTCCGGCCGTCCAATGGGGCGAGGCGTGGTACAGCAAGCGGAACTGCGGCTGGCGCGTCCAGGTGAGGCCGACCTGATAGTTGGTGTCGAGCTGCTGGCCGATGGTGAGATCGGCGGGCATCGCCGCCAGACCGTACTTGCTGGGCGTGAGCAGGCTCCAGTCCTGTCCGGCGAGGATCTCCCAGTCGCCGTGGCGAAGGTCAAGAAAGGCCATACGCAGGCGCAGGGTGGCGGAGTTGGCGCTGACAGCGACATTGGCGGGCTGGTTGCCGAGGAAGTCGGTCTCGACGTAGGCGAGGAGATCCACGCCGCCGCTGGAGGCGCTGGCCTTGAGCGAGAGGCGGGAGTCCTGGGCGCTCTCGCGGAACTCGCTCATGCGTCCGGCGGCGGTGTTGTTGTAAGGGATGGCGGCAAAGTTGGTGCCGATGCCGCTGCCCACGGCGGTGGAGCGATAGAAGCTGGTGAGATCCAGAAAGCCGCCGGGGGTGAAGTCCAGGCCGCCGAGGCGCAGGGTGAGGGGCGACTGCGCCGACGCGGCGAGCAGCAGGGCGGCGAAGCAAAGAGTAAGACGTAATGGATAGCGCATATAACTGAGGCCATGTTGGCATGACCCCAGTCGCGCCGGCTGTGACCGTGGTTACGGGAGTTTCTGCAGGGTCCGCAAGCCGATCTGCTGGATGGCGGGGGGAAGGGGGGCGTAGCCGAGGGAAGCGGCGATGGATTGCCCCCCGGTGAGCACATAGTGGACGAAGCCGCGCAAGGCGGCCTGGTGGGCCGCATCCCGCGCCGCCTTGGGTATCAGGAGGAAGGTCAGACCGGCGATGGGGTAGGAGGCGGCGCCGGGCGGGTTGACGATGGGCGCGCGCACATCCCTGGCCAACGAATCGCGCGAGGCGGCGAGGGCGGCGGCGGTGGCGGCGGCCGAGGGCTCGATGAATTTACCGGCCGAGTTCTGTACCCAGGCCACCGGCAGATGATGCTGCAGGGCGTAGGCCAGCTCGACGTAGCCCAGACCGCCGGGCGATTGGCGCACCAGTTCGGTGACCCCTTCACTGCCCTTGCCGCCCAGCCCCACCGGCCAGTTGACCGCGGTGCCGCTGCCCACCCGCTGCTTCCATTCCGGACTGACGGCGGCGAGGTAGGTGGTGAGGATGCTGGTGGTGCCGCTGCCGTCGGCGCGGTGGGCGAGCAGCACCGGGGTGTGGGGCAGGTGGAGGCCGGGATTGGCGGCGGTGAGGGAGCGGTCATCCCAGTAGGTCACCGTGCCCATGAAGAGGCCGGCCACCGCCGCCGGTGTGAGATGCAGTGGTTGCGAGACGCCGCTCAGGTTGTAGATGAGACACACCGGGCCGGCGGCTTCGGCCACCTGCACCAGCGCCGGCATTTGCGGCAGTTGGGCGTCGGTGAGGGCGGCGTCGCTGGCGCCGAAGTCCACGGTGCGGTTGCGCACTTGTTGGATGCCGCCGCCGCTGCCGATGGACTGGTAGTTGATGCTCACGCCGGGATGGGCCCGCTGGTAATCGGCCGCCCAGCGGGACATCAAGGGCGTAACGAAGGTGCTGCCGGCGCCGGTGAGCGCCTGGGACGGGGCGCCCGTGGCGCCGAACATAGAGATGCAGAAGAGGAACGCAAACGGAAGTGTGAGCTTGTGTTTCATGGCAGTGAGAAGCGCAGGTTGGCGAACAGCATGGTGGAGTGGGCGTTCTTCGGGGCGCCTGGGGCGACCGCGAAGGGCGTGCGAACCAGGTAGGAAGCCTGGGTCATGAGGCTGATG
>Ga0134126_10012757_pt1 | contig 10606 bp, 10 predicted proteins | sample KB31752_FD_96881 | JGI IMG/M metagenome (GOLD analysis project Ga0134126, IMG submission 96881) | Terrestrial soil microbial communities with excess Nitrogen fertilizer from Kellogg Biological Station, Michigan, USA - KB3-175-2 | ecosystem: Environmental > Terrestrial > Soil > Unclassified ...
GCGCGACAGCAATGCAGAGTTCAATTCGAACGAAGGATTTTCGGTCGTCGCACCCACGAACACGATCACGCCACGTTCGATGTGCGGCAGGAAGGCGTCCTGCTGGGCCTTGTTGAAGCGATGATCCGGTTCTCCGAATTCGTTAAGACTTTGGTACTGTAACGTCATAGGGTTAAGCTCGACACGGCGCGATGGCTTTTGATTCCTCTCTACACGCAAAAGGATCTCACCCCGAGCACAGCAGTGCGACGTGCTGCTTCGGGTCCGAGCACCGGCGAGGTTTCGTTCCTTCGTCAACCTTGGCGCCGCATTTGTCATGCTTCAGTGGAGCAAACTCAGTCACTGGAGGTTGGCATGATTGTGGTTGGGTCGAAACGCGATCAGCGCGTTCGGGATTGGCTGGTTGGGCAGGTAGGCCACGAAGGCGCAATCGAGGCATGCGCCAACCTCGCAGGAGCGCGTCCGACCAACCCATCGAACGTCCCCAAGGTGTTGGGATTGGTGCCGCTCCAGAGGCTCGCTGTGGCGGCCAAGGTCGATGCGTCCGCGCATCTGGAAGGGCTCGCGCGCGTGCTGGGGATGCGGTCATGCACCTGATCTGGGCGACCGAGGACTTCACCATCAATGGGCGGCCATATCCCGGCTTCCCCATCGTCCTTCATGACTCCATGGAGTCAGCCGTTGAGGCGAACCAGTTTCTCCGACACTACCTGACGCGAGGCAAGATTGGGTCAGAGCAGTCGTGGCCGAGCACAGGGCGAGCGCTCTACGACTACTTTGGCTTTCTTTCAGCGCATATGCTGCACTGGTCGGATGTTGATCGTGGCGAGGAAAAGAACCTCGTGGCGGCGTACCGCGACTACTGCCTCAAGGAGGTGAAGCTCGCCCGTAACACCGTGCGGCAGCGCATACACTACATCTGCGCGTTCTACGACTACGCCTTAAGGGAGGGCTGGGTCGATCGGCTCCCATACGGCCTCGAGGAACGTGTGGTTCATCGGAGCGACAAGGGGTTTCTGGCGCACGTCGATGTTTCGGGAAACCGTCAGGCGGTGCGGGACGTGATGCCGCGTCACCACAAGTCACTGCCGAAGTTTCTGGGCACTGAGGAGCTGCGGGCCCTGCTGGCCGCTACCAAGAACCCGCACCACCGGATGATGACTCGGTTTGCGCTCCAGACCGGGCTGCGACGAGAGGAAATCGCGACATTCCCGCTTGCCTATGTTTTCAATCCGGGCGCACGGCATGGCAACGGTCGGAACGTCATGGTCACACTCGATCCTCACGACGGCACTGGGATGAAAACCAAGGGCAATAAGCGCCGCGACATATGGGTATCCCGCCGATTCATGGTCGAGCTCTACCGCTACAGCGTGCTCCAGCGTGGCGAACTAGCGGCCAAGAGTGGCGTACCTAAGAAACCCCTTTTCTTGACGCAGGACGGGCTGCCCTACGCAAATCACGGCAAGCACATTGAGGTCATGGTGCGCACGAACGCCGCCAAGGTCGGCATCAAATCTCACCCGCACATGCTCAGGCACACCTATGCCACTCACACCCTGATCGCCCTGCAGAGGAATCGCGCGGCAAATACCGTGGAACCATTGGTGTTTTTGCAGCGCCAGCTGGGCCACCAGCAAATTTCCACCACGATGATTTATCTCCACCTTGTCAACGAGTTGGTCGATGACGCGGTGTTGGCTTACGACGACGAACTCAATGACTGGATGGAGGCGGTGTGATGGCAGGGAAGCGCAAGGTTCACAAGAAGACTGACCTGATCATCCCCAAGGTCGAGTACCGCCGGGAATCCGACGGAACGGCAATCATCACCCCGGAATCCATGCCACCTACCGTAACGGTCGTCGATTTTGGATACAACGCGACCAACTACCGCACCTTTGATTTCGCGCCCTTCTACGGTCTTGGAATCGACGAAATTACCTATGCTTGCCAGCGCCAGGTCGAGCGTCTTCTGGCCAAACAGGATCGTGAAATCGAAGCCACGTCAGTCGTGACCATTGCGAATAGATGCTTACCTTCCTTTCTTGACTACCTCGCCCTCAGGGCCACGGCACTGGGATGCCAGCAAAGACTCTCCGACATCAATAGGGAGGTAATCGATGGCTACCTCTGCCACTTGGCGCAACCCAAGCGCTCAATTGGCACTCAGAAGAAGCTATACGACGGCGTCAAGACGGCACTGAAAGCCCTCGCAAAGCGAGGGCTAGTGCAAGTAGTTGCCGCCGGCGATGCTCGGACATTTCCAAAGAACCCGTTCCCCAACAGCGGGAGGCACGCCAAAAGTGAAAAGCCGCTGTCCCGGAAGGAGAGACAGGCGTTCACGGCGGCCGTGAAGACCGCGGCAATGACGCTCTTTCGCGAGAACGTGGAGGTGACGGGCGAGCTGCTGGCCTACGCCCTGCTGATTGTCGCCCTGCACACCGGCCGCAATACCACTCCGTTGGTAGAAATGGCGCCGGACTGTCTGCGCCCGCACCCCAAGGAGAACACCCATTTCTTGGTGTTGTGGAAGCGGCGCGGCTATAACGCCAGCACAGTCGTAATGAGGTCTGAGTCTACCGATCAGCACGTCCTCGAACTAACGCCGGCCGTGAAGTGGACTGTCGCGCGACTCATTCAACGTGTCATTGAGCTAACCACTCCCTTGCGGACGGCAGCACCGGAGCACTTAGTAAATCGGGTTTGGTTGTATCAATCCCGGTCTCGCAGAACCGCGTACTCAGGCAGCATAGTCTCGCTCACGGACACCACCCTCGCAAAAGCAATTCAGAGGCTCGTTGCCGACTATGGCCTGACCGACGGCAGCGGAAAGCCCCTGCGGATCAATGTGTCGCGCCTGCGAAAGACCTTTGCCAATCGCCTCTTTGAACTTCTAGAAGGCGACCTGGGCAGCACCGCGATTGCACTCGGTAACACGCCCCGAGTGGCAGGGCGCAACTACCTAGCGCCCGGCGAGGGTGCCAAGCGCAACTGGAAATTCATGGGTGAGGTGCTGACCCGAGAGCTGCTGACCGACACTCTGGGCGCGACGGAGCGCACGCCCGCAGGGCGCTGCTCCGACCCGACCAACGGGCAGTACGCACCCAGGCGGGACGGCAAGACCTGCTTCGACTTTCTCAACTGTCTGCGCTGCCGCAACTACGTGGTCACCGGCGATGACCTCTACAAGCTGTTCAGCTTCTACTGGCGGGTGCTACGAGAGCGCGACCGTATGGACGCGCGGCTGTGGGAAAAGCATTACGCGCACATTCCGCGCCTCATCGAGCGTGATGTTATCGCTGTGGGCCTGGCGAAGAAGGTTTTCAGGACTGTCGATGTGGTGGCAGCCCGTGAGCGCGCCCGTCACGACCCACACCCGTATTGGCGGCTCGACGCCCTCTCATCGCTCGATGTGTTTCGTGACAAGCGGCCACAGGAGGCCGCATGAGCAGCACGATGACATCGCTAATTGAAGCCCGTTTTGCCGCCCAGCCGGACGACGTACACGCGCTATGTGGAGAGGAACGCAATCGCCTTGTCATCAGTACCGTCCAGGTGGGTGGGCTTTGGGTCATCAGAAGCCAGTATGGCGACGACATCTGGCATCTGACCGGGGGTGCAACGAACCTCAGCGCATGCCAAAAGAAGCTCGACTTCCATAAGGTTCCACCAGGCTTTCGGGCAGTAGCCAAGGAACTGATGTACCTATACCACCGGCATGGCCGGGTGGGATGCGCTAGACCGAAGCCCTACACGATGTGGAGTGCGCTGAGTTACCTGATCCCATTTCTGAAGTTCCTTGACCGTCTTAAGCTAAGGCACCTCGGAGCTGTGACGCCGATGGTCTGCGTGACCTATGTAGCGGCTTGCAAGGCAGCGCGACAGGCGCGCAAGAAGGGAAAGCCTCTATCAGCCGCAACCCTGTCGCGCCATCTTCAAGCCGTCGAATTTGTGTATGAACTATCGCAACTCACAGCGACGCCTATGCCGTCGCATCCATGGCCAGAAAGTACGGCCACGATCCTGTCCGATGCGTCAGCAAGAAATGTTGGGCAGCAACGGCGCAGCAAGACGCCCCTGATCCCGGACGAGGTATTCACCTCTCTTTTTCAGGAGGCCTACGCACTGGTACAGCGCGGCAAAGCATTGCTGGACATACGCGATGCGCTGGGCGAGGTGATGCCGAAAGTCGCGGGCAAGTCGAAGGACAGTATCTGGCACTTTAGAAATGACACTCTTAAGGCGCTCGGATGGGAAGGCGGATTCGGCAAGCTCACCGAAAACTTGGGCGAGCTGCAAGTGGCCTGCTACATCGTAATCGCCAGTCTCTCAGGGTGCCGCAACCATGAATTGACCTATCTTCAGGATGGAGCCTACTACCGAACTGAGGATGACGAGTGCGAGGCCACTTGGTGGATGAGAAGTCAGAGCGACAAGACGGGCACAGGCAAGACCGAGTGGATGGTGCCTGAAGCTGCCGTTGAGGCGCTGCGCGTGATGGATCGCTGGGCAGCGCCTTATCAGGCCCTGCTTGAGGAGGAGATCACACAGCGGCGGGCCAAGAACCCGCAAGACCCCGAAATTGGCGAAGCACAGAGGCATGTCGGAGCTATTTTTGTCGGACCACACGACTATCGCAATGTGCCCATTCGCACGTTATCTCTTGCAAGCTGGAACCAACGAATCAATGCTTTTTCGGAGCGTCGCGGCATAGGCTGGTTTTTTTCGACCCACCAATTCCGCCGAAAGTTCGCCAACTATGCTGCCCGCAGCCAGTTTGGCGATCTACGCTACCTACGCGAGCACTTCAAACACTGGTCGCAAGACATGACCAATGACACCTATGCACTCAACGAGTCGCAGGAAATGGAGTTGTACGCGGAGATTCAAGACGAACTTGACACTATCAAGCTGGGCTTGGTCGAGCAGTGGCTTGACCCGACAGAGCCGTTAGCCGGCGGATATGGCAAGAACCTGATGGCGTGGCGCAGCCGCGAAGAAGAAATCATCTTCTTCAGGGATCACGCAACCATGGTCAAGTCGGTGGCAGAAAGCCATGCCATCCGCAGCAACGGTCATGCCTGGTGCACGGCCGATGACAAACAGTGCATCGGCAATACGTTCGAGAAGACCCGCTGCAGTGGCTGCGACAACGGCGTGATCGGCCGCTTTCACGCACGCATGTACCAGAACCTCTATGCCGACCTGAAGGAGCTCGCCATGTGCGATGACATTGGGCCGGGCGGGCAGGCTCGTGTGCAGCGCGATCTGGAGCGATGCATCGAGGTGCTGGTTTCCCTTGGATACGACCCCGAGACGACGCCTGCATGAGTACAAAACGCAAGCCCGCTGACGCCCGGCGCAAAGACTTGGAAATGGCCATCTCCCGCATCCGGCGGGGCCGCGCCCACACCAAGACGACAAAGGTCAATATCAGTACGGTGGCGAGCGAAGCAGGCGTGACGCCTGCGCTCATCCACAACCACTACCCAGACATCGCGGAGACCATACGGGTTGCCCAAGCACGCTGTAGTCGCGTCCAGCGCGATGCCAAGCATGGCGAGCTGCGGGCGGCGAAGGAGCAGAATCGAGTCCTCCGTGAGGAAATCAATGCCCTCCGCGCCCAAGTGGGTAAGCTCGCATCGATCAATGAGGTCCTGCTCACGGAGAATCGCATACTGAAGGCCAAACAAGTTGATCCGAAGGTGTCCGACTTGAGTTCCAGAAGGGAGCTTTAATTCTTCAACTTTGCCTGACTCGGTCCGCTTAAGCATGTTCTGGTGCCTAACGCCGGGGTAACCGGGGCAAGCGATTAGCGAGCGTCCGGTTGACGAGTAGTTGGATGGCGAACGGCTGCAACGCGCCAACTCTTAACCGCTTCTAGTTGCATTGCACCGTGCCACCGATCTGTTGGCACCACTGCCCGGTCTGAGGATTGAACTTTGGCGTCTGTGCCTCTTGCTGGGCGCGCATCGCCGCATCCTGCGCAGACCTTGCACGCTGATTTGCACGGGCAGCGCGCTGCCGCTGAAACTCCAGCTCTTGGGACTGCGCACTTACTTGCTCTTGTAGCTGTTGGTTTTGTGCGGAGAGGCTATCGAGTTGGTTGTTGACGGCTTGCGCCTGCCGCTGGCGTGCGATCTCTGCTTCTTGTTGACGCCGCTGCTCAGCAGCGGCCTGCTCTTGAACTAGCGACACCACGATTGAGTTGTACAGCGCCTCCTGGTGGTGCGCGGTCGCGTACTGCTTCGCCGCTGCGACTTGGCCGGATCGGAGCATTGACGCCATCGCTTGCCTATCGTCTGCGTTGAGCTTCGCGGCAACCTCTCCGGCGGTTGCCTTATGCACGACGGTTGCACCGGGACCGGTGCATGGCGTGTCGGTAAATTCATAACCGCCACCATGCTGCGGGCACTTGTAAATTGACTGTGCGTACGCCAAAGGCGCGGCAAGAAACACGGCTGCCACGGCAACGCCAAAAGTTATGCTTCGACTAACCATGACGCCCCCCTCTTTTGAACCTATGTTGTTGTCGCCGTCCAACCGTCCGAGGTAACCGGCACTGGCCCCGCGTAGCGGGTGAGCGTCCGGTTGACCGAGATGTCAGCTGACATCCGCAAAAGACCGCGCCCCTGTTGCTTTAGAAAGGAAGGCCCTGGCTCGATACGCTTGCCCGGGGTCGCGCCCCGTGAGGAGCCTGCACAGGAAGCCGGCCGCCAGCGCTACGGCGTCACCAAGCACTTCCACAGGCAGCACCAGCCACGCGTATGGCGCGTTTTGTGCGCCATCCGTGACGGTTGCATAGATGACCCATGCGATGAGTACGGCTTGTACGAAAATGCCAAACCAGCCCCACACCCTCAATACTTGCCCAAGAAAATCGGAGAGGCGATTACGCAGCAGCTCATTGGTGAACCTTGCGTGCGAATACTTTATCAAGGCTTCGAAGTTAGCCGGCTTTTCGAGCTCTTCCGCCGGCACGCCTAAGGTCAGTGCGGCTTCGCCTAGCCAACGGCGCGTGCGCCTAGCTTGCAGTGCAGCGATGCCCCTGGACAGGAATAAACCAAGTACAAACGTTGCGACCACGGCACCGCCGATATGAGCCGTGGCAACAAGGATAACTTTGCCAGTATGCGCAAGTGAGCCACTGTGAAGCCGCAAGAATGAAAACGCGACTATTACCAGAATCACTGCGCCAGCCATGGCGATCCAGCCCACGGTTGTGACGAGCGTATTGTGCCACCCATCTTTCACGGCGTGCGCGACCCAGATGGATGCGGCTGCCGCCGCTAGAAGCACTACACACGCCACCTGCAGCGTAGACACCATCCAGTCGTGTGAAGCCGACAGTCGCGTGTTTAATTCAAGCGATAACCCTGCGGCGGTAATTGCGAGCACAACGAACGCAACAGAAACCCGCGACCACACGCGGTATGCGCGCGGCGGCTCCACAGTAAGCATTGGGTCAATTGCCATATCATCGCCCCTGAAACCCAAGCATGTCGGCTAACGCCCGAGGTAACCGACGCGCGCCCGCGTGACAAGTGAGCGTCCAGTTACCGAAATGTTAGCTGCCAAGCCTCCGCAAGGACTCTGGGCAGTATGAGTTGAAGGTGTCTGCGCATTTGCAGCGCCCTCTTGCTGGGTAGATGTGATTTGCGCTTATTGCTCGGCTGGCAACCGTACCGACCCATTGTGAAATCTTTTGCTCCTCCTCGGCGTACTTTGCGGCGGATGTGCCAGCCTGAAGTTCCGCGTAGCGCCGAAGAAAGTAAGCCAGAAAATCTGCGACCTGTATAAGCGGCACTCTGTGGGATGCGACGAAGTACGGCGAGTCAATGATGTGAGATAGAGGCTGTTGCTTCTTGTTACGCGAGTAGTATGCGTCGCTCCACGGCGGCGGCGAGGACACAAGCTCTGCAAGCGGTTCCTCGCCATGCCCTTTGTGATCGAACACAAGCAACGTGTGTCCCTTTGTTTTCTCGTAGCCTTGGTTCGCGCGTTGAAGCGCAAGGATGGTGTGAAAAGCTGCTGATAACCACGGCGTCTTTAGCTCGGGTGGGACCTGACCCGCCGCGTAGGCGGCTTGATACACCTGCTTGTCTACAGCACTGTACACGAATGCGTGCTTGCGCTCGCAGAACCATCCCATGATCTCTGAAATGTACGCGGCACGATCCGAGCCGCTTAGGCCGCGGAATGGGCCACTGCCTACGTAAAAATCTTTGGTGTGAAGCTCTTGAAGCTTCTTGCCGGCGATCTGCGAAAGATTCTCTAGCAACGTACTCCAGTGGTCCTTCGTGACATGCATTCTCTGCGAGTCGACGACGACGCCGACCATTACAGCAATGGGCTCTTGCCCAGTACCGCTTTCATCGAAGTAACAAACCTTCATTGGCAGCTAACGCCCGAAATCAGCGGCGCGCGCAGCGCGTTCGCTGGATCGAGTTGTTATGCGTCCTCACGCGTCCCATTCCGTCAATTTGAAAGTCCTACATTCGGATGGTGAGTCTGAGCTGTCCATCTTTGCGATAACCTCATGGAACTGGCTGTTGGCGTACAGGTATCTAAGGATCGGTATTGCCTTTGCCCGGTCTACGCCACCCGCCTCGAGCTCATGCTCGATGTCGTAAAAGCCCTTGAACTCCGCTAGCTTGGCCGGCTCCTTCCAATAGGGTGTCAGCACATCGATTACGTGCATTAACTCGGCTTCTGAGACGTAGCCAATGCGTTCCAGCTGCTCATTAATTGCCGTTTCGAACCCATTGAGCAGGCCATATATTTGGCCATCTGTGGCTGAACATGGCATGTTGGCTTTGCGTTGCATTCGGTAGACTTCAGCGAGGATCTTGCCGAGCAGAATCTTGTTGGGATCATGTGGACTCATCGCGGTTCCTTTTCACATGGACGCATAGCGCTAAGTCGGTTTCAAATCGAGGCGTAACCCTGCAGCCTATACATACCGTCAGGCGTCGCGCTGTAGGGACAGGCCCACAAAAATCATCGGGTTGCGCTGATCGCGCCGCTATTTCCGCCCCCAATCTTGCAGCATTTCCCCAGCGCAGTCGCGAAGCTAGGGCGATGTTCCCACTTTGCCGGCTGCGCGGCAAGCGGTGCTGTCGAGCCGTTCTGTAGATAGGTGTTCACCGGCTTGACGAAGAGGTTTCCGGTCAAGCCGCCCGCGAATGGCCGCTTTCAGCCGGTTCGACGGCACGCGCGAACTTCCCTTTTGGCCGGACTGCGACCACGCTGCGTGATCGCGACGACCGCCGAGCTCGAACTGGCGCTCACGACCCCAACCGGACCTTCGCGGCTCGAATCGCACCGCCGCATAGTGGACGTTGGGTCTCTCCGCATGCTGTCGAAAATGCGTCAACGCGGCGCAACCGCCACACCACCGACGTCAGGCTATACTCGCCTTGGATAGCCGGACCTGGGGAGGCGGCATTCTCATGGAATCAAGTACTTGCTGCTGCCGCGAGGGCATGGGGCGCCGAGTGTATAACCGGACGTCGAGTTCGTATATTCAGTAGTTAGCTCACATTGCAATCTGCATGGATATCGATCTACTCACCTCTTGGCTGAAGAATACGATCCCAGGCATCGTGATCCTCGGAGCGATCGGTAGTTGGGTAGCGGTCGGTGTGCTCTGGCTTCTTAAAATATCTCTCCGGGCCGCTAGTTCTATATTTGAAGAGCGTTGGAGGCGTCGGAAGTCTACGCTGCTTCACCCCATAATGGTTGAGCTGGTGCACATATACGTCGAGAAGGATTGGGTTCGCGCACAGACCTATCTTGCTTACCAAATAATGACCTTTTTTTGCGCCTTGTTCGTAATGGCGACCAGTGTCGCAGCATTCGTCTACGCAATCGGCCAACAACCCGGAACGTTTACGCAGGTTACAGCGCCAGTACTGGCAGGCGTCTTCTTTCTGGCACTGTACTCGGCTGCGAACCACTTTTTTCGTATTTGGGTGCCGTATGTGGTACCAAACCTTGGTGAGGAGATCGAAACCGCCAAGCAAGAGGTATTGGCAAAGCGGGAAGCCAAAAGTGGCCAACCCAGTTCCAGCTAACTATTCCGTAAGAGACTTCCGGTCAATATCAGCCAGATAATCGTCTTGCCTTGAGCTTTCAGGCCATGCTGGTTGCTGCGTTGTACGGCGGGTTGCATCGGTGCGCTGCGGTGACGAACGGTTGTCAGACTGCATTTCCGTAAACGGTCTTGTTGCACCGGTGGTGCTGGCGCGGACCAGGGTATAAACCGCGCCCGGCGACCTCGCTCATTCCACGGTGTCGGTGGTGCCCGGGGATCAGCCGGAACACTGGGTGACGTCCGGATAGTTAGTCAGGTTTTCGCCGGGCGGGTCTGACCCGTTGTCTACTGCTTCGCGCTGACGGGGAACCAGTGTCCTTTCAGGTTACCGCTGCGTGCTGTTGCAGCGGGTGGTGGATATACGCATGCGGGTCGTAGTCGACGTCGTTGGCGAGCATCGCCCAGCGCTGCCGGGCGTGTTTGTTGGCGATGGCGACGATGACTTTGCCGAAGGGCATGCGGCAGGCGAGCGATCGGATCCAGACTTGCTCGGGCGTGGCCTTGTCC
>Ga0134126_10012758_pt1 | contig 10606 bp, 10 predicted proteins | sample KB31752_FD_96881 | JGI IMG/M metagenome (GOLD analysis project Ga0134126, IMG submission 96881) | Terrestrial soil microbial communities with excess Nitrogen fertilizer from Kellogg Biological Station, Michigan, USA - KB3-175-2 | ecosystem: Environmental > Terrestrial > Soil > Unclassified ...
AAAGGCGCGGAAATCCGGTTCGGGAAGAGAGCGCGATCCTCGCACGACGCGGGTTCGTATCGGCTCCTACGAGCTCAAGAAGAAAGGCATTTCGCGCTTCGATTTGCGCGATCCCTACCACCTTGCCGTGACGCTGACCTGGCCGCAATTCCTCGCAACCTTGCTTGCGTTCTACGTGCTCGTGAATGTCGTCTTCGCGACCTTCTTCTGGCTGATCCCGGGTTCCGTAGCCAACGCCCGGCCGTACAATTTCGGCGACGCCTTCTTCTTCAGCATCGAGACCTTGGCGACGGTCGGCTATGGCGGGATGTATCCCAAGACGCTGTACGGCCATGCGATCGCCGCAATAGAAATCATCTGCGGACTCGGCGTCACCGCCATCGTGACGGGCCTCACCTTTGTCCGCTTTTCACGTCCACGAGCCAAGTTGATCTTCGCTGCCAACCCGGTTGTGGCGATGCATAACGGAAAGCCGACACTGATGGTGCGGGTCGGGAATGGACGCGTCGGCGTGCTTTTGGATGCGGCAGGAAAGCTGAACGTGCTCCTTACCGCGACCTCCGCAAGAGGCCAACGTTTTCGTCGTGCGCAGGAATTGCGGCTCGAGCGGGCGCACATTCCCGCCTTTCCTCTGACCTGGACGCTCATGCATGTGTTGGACGAGCGAAGCCCCTTGCACGGCTACGATTCGGCGCAAACGATGGCCGCCGGCGCCCAACTCTTCGTGACAATCGAAGCGCGCGACCCGACGCTCGCGGCCTCGGTGCATGACATCCACAGCTACGCGCCGGAGGATGTACGCTTCGGCATGCGCTATGCGGATGCCGTGACCATGGCCGCGGACGGCACGCCGGTCGCGGATCTGGGCAAGATCGGAGCGCTCGAACCGGACGTAGGTGACCATGTGGACGAGTCGGGGTGGACCGAGCGCGAGGAAGCACTGGAGTAGACGCCGCGCCAAACCTGGATGACCGAGTCCGTTATCGCCGAGACGTCCGCCCGAGGGTAAACAGGTATCCCTCGCTGCTGTTGGAGCCGGACCCGGGCACCGGCCCGATTCGGCGGCGCTCGGCTCGCGAAGCGACGCGCGCACAGGGGTCGATCATGCCAGAGGCGCAGCCGGATCTGAGCCACCGCGCCGAGGCGCTGCTGGATTTTTGGTTCGCGCCAGAGAGAGACGCCGAGCACGATCGCCTTCGCGACATCTGGTTCGAAGCGACGGCGGAATTCGACGCCGCGCTCGCGGAGCTCTTTCGCGCCGACTACATACGTGCGGCGACAGGCATTTACGAGCCGTGGCGCGCCGCGGCACAGACCTGCCTGGCTCTGATCCTCCTGCTGGACCAGATTCCACGCAATCTATTCCGCAATTCACCGCAGGCTTACGCCACCGACGCGGCGGCGCTGGAGATCGCTCGTGAGGCTGTTGCCCAGGGCTTTGATCGTGCGGTGGCGCCGGTTCGGCGCTGCTTCTTTTACCTGCCGTTTCAGCATAGCGAGCGTCTCGCCGATCAGGAGACAAGTGTGCGCCTCTACGCAGCTCTGCCGGAACACCCTGACAAAGCGGTCTTTGCCGAGGCCGCGTGCCGTCATCACGAGATCATATCCCGCTTCGGGCGCTTTCCGCACCGAAATGGTATCCTCGGTCGACCCAGCACTCCGGCGGAGCAAGAGTTTTTGCAGCAGCCCAACTCGGCGTTCTGACGAGCGCCATAAAGGAAGGCCTATCTGGCCGGTTCGCACCAGTCCGTCGCTTGATGAAAGGATGGGACCCATGGGTGAGGAATGCCGCCACGCTGCCGGTGTGCAAAGCGTCACGCCGAGCGCGCTCGGATGCGAGGAATGCCTCAAGACGGGTAGCACCTGGGTGCATCTTCGCCTGTGCCGAACGTGCGGCCATGTCGGTTGTTGCGACGATTCACCCAACCGGCATGCGACCCGTCATTTCCTCGCGACTGCCCATCCCATCATCGAAGGCTACGACCCTCCGGAAGGTTGGGGATGGTGCTATGTCGACGAGGTGTTTCTGGACCTCTCGGATGACATGACGCCCCACAACGGACCGATCCCGCACTACGATTAGCGTGGTCGGCCGAACCGCTTTAGAGAGAGGTATAGTCTGACGCATGGCAATGCGGGCGGATCTGGAGATCGATGCCGGCACAAAGACCTTTGGGTCCGGTCTGCTGCAGGAGCTGATTGCCGCCCTGCGCCGGGCTCGCCCCGGTGATCTCATTGCCGTCATCGGCAGCGATGCAAGCCTTGGCGTCGATCTCGATGCCTGGTGCCGCTTCACCGACAATAACCTGGTTGATAGCTCGGTCGTCGGGCCGCAGTGTCGTTGGGTTTTCCGCTGCGGCGCGGCTCCCGCCGCGGCAGACGCGGACCGGCCGATCGGGTCGCGGCTCTGGCTCTACACCAATTTCGACTGCAATTTGCGGTGCGACTATTGCTGCGTCCGGTCCTCGCCCACCGCGCCGCGTCGCACGCTCGGCCTCGGGCGTGTGCGGCGGATTGCGGCCGAGGCCGCGGCGCTCGGCGTTGGCGAGATCTTCGTCACCGGCGGCGAGCCTTTTCTACTTGCCGATCTCGGCGAGATCCTGACCGCATGCGCCGCCGCGGCCCCGACGACCCTCCTCACCAACGGCACGCTGCTCGTGCGGCGCCGGCTCGAAACCCTTCGCTTGTTGCCGCGCGACCGTGTGACGCTTCAGATCAGCCTCGACAGCCCGACACCCGAACGCCATGACCGCCATCGCGGCGCCGGCACCTGGGCGCGAGCATGGCAGGGCATCGAGCAGGCCCGGGCGGAGGGATTTCGCGTGCGCCTGGCGGCGACCGTGTCAAGCGATGCAGAAGCCGACGAGTTCCATCGCTTCCTCGACGCCCGGCAGGTCGGCAAGAGCGATCGGGTGATCCGCCGTGTCGCGCTACGCGGCTTCGCCGAGCAGGGCGTAGCGCTGACCCGCGCCGACCTGGTGCCTGAGATCACCATCACGGCCGAGGGCATCTATTGGCATCCGGTAGGGGCCGAGGACGCGGATTTCTTTCTGACGCCGGAAATTTTTCCGCTCGCCGATGCCTTTGCGGCGGTCCGCCAGGCCTTCGATGAGGAAACCGCGCATCGGCGGCGGCTGGCGTCCATCTTCAATTGTGCGTGAGGGGTGGGGGCCGGCCGCCGACCGGTTAGCCACCGGGGCGCCTGAAGAACCCCTGGCGAGCCGAAGCCTCGCGCAAGGCTTCATAGCCGCCGAGGTCGGGGCCAACCCAGCGCCGGAGCCCCTCCGCCTCGAGCACGGCGCGGTGGCGCGGGTTGTCGTAGCTCATCGCCGAGAGAGCCTCGGCAAAGCGCTGCGCCAGCGCCGGGTCGAGATCGGGCCGCGCGGTGAACATGCAGTGATTATAGGGCGGCGACGTCCAGATCTCGGCCAGAGCACCTTCGGGCACCAGGCGCTCGTCGCGAAGCCTGCTCCAGAACGGGCTGCCGATCGCCCCTGCCTCGGCGCGTCCATCGAGGATCGCGCGAACCACCTCGGCCTCGCTCGTGCCGGTATCGCCATGCTTGCCGACATCGCTATCGAAACGCAGCGTGCGGTAGTCGCGCCCCTCGACCAAGCCTTCGCCCTCGAGAAAGTAAACCGGGAGAATGGCTGCATGCCCGCTGTCGCGGCTGCCGAGCGCGAGGGTGCGATGCCGTAGATCGCGCAGCGCCGTGACGGGACCGGTGCTGGGCGCAACGATCTTGGTCGTCCAGCCGAGATCGGTATCGCGCATTGCAATCCCGCGACAGCGATGCTCGCTCCAGGCATCCGCCAGCAAATAGGCGAGGTTCGTGTTCCATCCGATGTCGATGCGCGGTGCGGGATCGCCGGATCCGGCGAGCAGGGCGCTCACCTGCGCTTCATAACTCTGGAACAGCACGACCTCGACCGCGAGATGTGCCTCCTGGTGAAAGTAGCCCCGCATCCCTTCCCAGATCGTCACCACCTTCGGATCATAGGCGACCGCGCCTAGCCAGATCGTTCGATTCATGGCTGCCTTCTCGCTTAGAAGAGCGGGATTCCGAGAACCACCTTGCCGATGAACTCGCGGAGCACGTCGCCGGTGGGCGCCATGACCGCGCCGGCATGCGCGTCGCGGAAAAGGCGCTCGATATTGGTCTGCTTCGAGAAGGCCGCGCCGCCGCAAACCCGCATCGCCGTCGAAGTGACGCTGATCGCCAGATCGCCGGCCGCGGCCTTGCATTCCAGCACCCGCAGCATCGTCGTCTCCCGCGGGCGTTCGAGATGATCGACGATATCGTCGATGCGCGCCGCGAGGCCGTCGGTGTCGATCTGCATGGCGGCCAGCTGCGCGCGGAGCGTCGGCAGGCCTTCGCCGAGGCTCTGGCCGAGATGCTCGAAGCGGGCCGTCTTGAGATGCGCCGCCGTCGCCGCGACGGCCGCACGGCAGAGCCCCAAGGCGACGGCTGCCGTCCCAAGATTGAAGAGCGGCAACACCACCTGCAGCATGGTCTCGAAGCCGCCGCCATCTTCCGTCAGCTGATGCTCCGGCGGAACCGCGCAATCCTCAAGCATCATCGGCGCCGACGCGTTGGCCCGGAGCCCAAGCCCATCCCAGGAGGAGGCGACGGAGAGCCCCGGCGCGCCCTTCGCGACGAGATAAAGCGTCGACCCGGTCGGGCCGGTTGCTTCGGGCGCCAGCGATGAGACGACATAGCTCTCGGCATGGCCGGCGCTCGTCACAAAGGATTTCCTGGCCGTGATGTGGACGCCAGCGGCGTTGCGGCGGGCGCGCGAAACCGGCGCCCAGAAATGGCTGCGCGATCCGGCCTCGCTGAACGCCAGGGTTGAAAGATGCCGACCGGCGGCAATCTCCTTCAGGATCGGCGCAACTGCGGCCCCCGGACGCGCCGCGACCATCGTCGCGGCGGCGCTCGCATGCATGAGATAGACCATGGCGACCGATGCATCCGCTTCGGCGAGCACCGCGACCACCGCCGCAAAGCTGCGTGGTCCAAGCCCCGCTCCACCAAGCTCGGCCGGGAGCGTCAATCCAAGGAGTCCGGCCGCGCTCAGCGCCTCGATCGCTTCGGATGAGAACCGGCCATCCCTGTCGTTTTGCCGTGCCGCCGGCGCCAGCACGCGATCGGCCAGGTGCTTCGCGGCCGCAATCATGCTTTCATGATTCATGACGACCTCGGGCTTATGAGCGGTCACGGCGGAGGAATAAGGACGCGAGCCCTTACTGCCCCGGCGAAATGTGCGAATTCTGTGCTTGGCCGGTCATGCTACGCGGTCCCGTGCGGCCGATCAATTTGGTTTTGGCCCGTGGACCTCCGTCAACGCCGGCTTCGCAGCGCGACGCTAGGTCAGCGCGCCCAGCACGACGTCCGAGACGGCACCGCGCCGGCTCGTGTGCCCGTAGCGGTCCACGATGATCGCGTCGAGGCCGAGGCTCCTGCCGTATTGATGGAACGCGAAGATCACCTGCAGCACGAGGAGGAAGAAATAGGTCCACGGCCACTCGCCCTCGGCATTGTAGAGCCCAAGCCACAAATTGAGGATCTGCAGCGCACCGATGACGCCCCAGAAACGGACGAAGATGCCGAGGATCAGCGACACGGCGGTCAGCACTTCGAGGCTGTAGACGATCGGCGCGAACAGGTAGAAGTGCGGCAGGACGATGGTCTTGACGAAATCCGACTGCAGCGGGATGGACGCCCCTTTCACCAGCGCCGTCATCCAGTAATAGAGGCCGGTTGTCGTCGGCTGGTCGGGATGGTCGGTGTAGAAGGGCGGCAGCTTCCAGAGCGTCTGCTGCCACCACATGGAACCGATGAGCAGACGCAGGATCCAGTCGCAGACATGGCGGGACGACCGCTGGCTTTCGATCGTCGCGAAGGCATAGACGGCGATGGCGATGCTGCCCAGCAGCAACAGCCAGAAGATACCCGTGGTCCAGGCCGGCTGAATCAGGAATTGTACGACGTCCGACAGGGGGTTTGGTTTCATGGACCTACTCCTCCGTGACTCGCGCGTCGCGCGCCTGCGGCGCCAGACGCGGCTGCCGCTCCAAGGCGACCCGCGCGAAAGTGAGGCCGAGGCGCAACGCCGCCTTGATCGTGCCCGCAACGCTCCCCGAGACCTTGGATGCGCCGCCGAGCCTCCGACGATAAGCGACGGGTATCTCAAGGATCCGCAGGCCCGCACGGGCGGCGCGCATCTGCATTTCGAGATTCCAGCCATAGGTCATTTCGCGCATGCCGAGCCGGTCGAGCGAAGTGCTCCGGACCGCGCGAAAGGCGCACATGTCGGAATAAGCAACGCCGTAAAGAAACCGGGTCAGCGTACCCGCCGCGTATCCCGCCGCGATCTGCAGCGCATTCATGCTGCCGGGCTCACGTTCGCCCCGGGTTCGCGAGCCGATCACAAAATCATGGGTGCCCGCAAGAATTGGAGCGAGCAGTTTCGGCACGAGTTCGGGCCGGTCGCTGCCGTCGCCATCGAGAAAGACGATGATGTCCGATTCGCCCGCCGCCTTGGCGCCGGCGGCGCAGGCGCGGCCGTAGCCGCGCCGCCGCTCGACGATGACGCGCGCGCCGGCGGCACGGGCGCGCTCGACCGTGCGATCCCCGCTGCCGCTGTCGGCGACGATGATGTCGTCGACGAGATCGCGCGGCACGGCGCGGATCACCTCGCCGATCGGCTCTTCCTCGTTCAGCGTCGGAATGACCAGAGCGACGCGCGGACGCCGGGGCTCGGCGGCGGCAGGCGCCGGCGCGCGCGCTGCCATCAGAGGCTCCAGCGGAGACCGCAGCGCGCGCAAGCCTCGGGCGGAGCGTCGCTCAGCAGCGCGCGGCGGAATTCCTGATAACGCGCTCCGTTCCAGATTTCGCGCAGGCTCTGTTGGGTCGCGTCGCCGAGCGTGAACGCGCCATAGCCGCGCATCGAGAAGGGGGCGATGCAGCAGGGCAGCGCCTTGCCATGGGCGGTGAAGTACATCAGCGTCCAGGGGCGGCGGCAGGGCGACCAGGGCTGGCGGTCCTGCTGCTGGGTGAGGCTGGTTCCCGGCTCGGTCGCGCCCGACGCATTGAATGCGACACCGAGCGATTGTGCCAACTCCTCGGCGTTGCGGATTAGCTTGGCCTCGGGTCCGTCGAGCTGCTCGAAAAGCGCCGATCGCTCGGAGGCGAGGCCCTGACCCTCGGAAAAATAGACCAGGCGCTGCAGATAGATTTCAGGAACCCCGATCTCGTGCGCCAGCCTGACGAAGGCAGGCAGCTCGGCGATGGTCTCCTTGAGGCCGGTGAGCCAGAGCGAAACCCGCGGCGTGTCGCAGCCCTCGTCGCGCTGCAGCGCCCTGAAGCTGCGCACGTTATTCACGATCCGGTCGAACATGTCGCGGCCGCGCACCAGCGCGAAGCTATCGCGCTCGGCGGCGTCGAGCGAGACGCGCAACTCGTCCAATCCCGAATTGATGAGCTCCTTGCCCTTGCGGCGCGTCAGCAAGGTGCCGTTGGTGTTGAACAGCACATAGGTGCCGCGTGCCTTCAGGTAACGGATCATGCGTGGCAGGTCGCGCACCATCATCGGCTCGCCGACGCCGTGAAGCACGACGCGCGCGATTTTCGGGAACTGATCGACGATCGAGGTGAAGAGATCCCAGCTCATATCGGCCGGCGGCTCGAGGTCCTCGAAGGTGCGGGGACAGGTGCGGCAGAGAAGATTGCACCGGTTCGTCGTCTCGAGATAAAGGCAGACGGGCTCGATTTCGCTCCGCGGCCCGCGGCGTTCCCCGATATGGTCGAAGTAGCGCGTCGGGCCCGACGGCCGCCCAGCTCCGGCCGCGGCCCCGGCGCTCACGCTTCCACCGCGACGAAGCGGGCGGCGCCGCGCCGGCGGCGAAGCCAGAGCTCGAGGACCGCAAGCGCCGCGTAAGGTCCGTAGATCGCCCAATCGACAATGATCCGGTGCCCTTCGGGGTCGGGACCGCCGGGCACCAGATAAAGGAGCGGGCTCGCGACCGTCAGATAGAGGACCGATGGATAGGGCGCGAAGCAGAGAAACGGCACGAGCCAGGCGAAATACCAGGGGTAATGCGGCGAGAGGAGGATCGTCGCGGCGACCGCCAAGGCGGCGGCCGAGCCGATGTACTGGTCGCCGGACTTGTCCCTCGATAGGACGTAGACAGCGAGTGCGGCGATTGCCGCGGCGGCGAAGAGAAGATAGGGGACGGCGCCAGTATCTCCGATCGGTGGCGCCACGCTCCTCATCACATTCCAGAGAAAGAAGCCGGAACCCTTCAACAGGCCCTCTTCCTTCGCGTAGCCGGGGAGGAAGCCGAAGACGGCGCGACCGGCGCCGAGCACCGGCAGATAGGCGACAAGGATCGCCGCCGCCGCCGCCGCCGGCATCTTCCAATCCCATCGGCGATAAAGCGCCGGGAAGATGACCACCGGGAAGAACTTGATGAGGCCGGCAGCGGCGACCGCGACGCCCGTGAGCCAGTCGGCCTTGCGCCGTCGGGCCCAGAGTGCCAGCGTCACAAAGCTCAGCACGGCGGCATCGATATGCCCGCTCCCGGCGAATTCCCAGAGCAACAGCGGGTGCCAGGCATAGATGAGGATTCGCTCGCGCGGCAGCGCGAAGAGGATCAGGAGGCGCAGGAGCAGCAGCAAGGTGACGAGCTCGAAGCCGAGCATCGTCGCCTTCATCCAGGTCAGGGATTCGCTGACGCGCGTCGCGATGAGAAAGATGTACTCGGCGACCGGCGGATAGATCGTCGGCGCATAGGTGCTGCGATTGATATTGGGGAAGACCTTGTCATCGCGGAGCGCGGCGAGATGCGGGTCGACCGGGATATAGCGATAGGGATTGATGCCGGCTGCTTCGACCCGTCCGTCCCAGACATATCGGTTGATGTCGTCCGAAAGATAGGGAGGCGCGAAGAGCACGCCGAGACGCATCACCACCGCGAGCCCGAGCATTGCCACCAAAGCACGCCGGGAAAATCCGCCGCGCCAGGTCACGCCAACCGCGAGGAGGTAGACCGCCCCTTGCGCCAGCGCGACAAGGATGAAGCCGGTGCACCCCTGTTCATGCTGGAGCAGAAGCCCGCCCCCGGTCAGGAGCAGCAGCATCGCACCCAGCGCCATCAGGATTGCAGTTCGCCACCGGCTGAAGCTCATCGCTGCCCCCGCTCGATCGACATGTGGTCGACGCCAAGGCGCTTGCCGGCTCCCGAAGCCACCAGATTACACAAATAATCGCCCGTGTGGGGTGCCGCGTAGCCGTGAAGCTGGCAATCCGGCGACCGGCAACCGCCGAGCAGCTCCTGGCAGAGCCAACTGAGCGATGTCGCATCATCGACGTCGTACCACAGGGGAAGCGTCACCACGTCGATCCCGATGCTCGCCGCTCGCTCAACGGTCTGAGCGAACACCCGCCCGGTGCTCCAGGCGATCTCCTCGAACAGCCGCGGATGGGGCCGCTTCAGGCCGATGAGGTAGTAGCCGCCGTCGCAAGCGGGGCCGAGCACCACGCGATCGCCGGGCGCGCATAAAGCCTCGACAGCCTGGAGCAGGATCGATGTCGGCAATGTCGGACTGTCGGCATTGACGAGGCATGCTCCGCCATAACCGGCCGCAAGAAGGTCCTCCGCGGCATCGCCAAGGCTGTTGCCCAACCCGATCCGGCGCGGCGGCAGCAGCAGCATCTCCGCCGGGACCAGATCGCGAAACAAGGCTTCGGTTCCTGGCGGCGAGTAGGCGACATAGCCTTCGGCGGGAACTGTCTTTGCAGCCAGCACGAAGTTCGCAGCGATGTCCTTGAGGAAGCAGCCGCTTAGGATCGCGGCCTCGTCCGGCCTCAGCGGTGGCACGAGGCGCGTTTTCACCTCGCCGTTGCGCGGCGCCTTCGCCATGATCGCCAGCGCACAGGTGCCCAAGCGGCGTGCATCGCCCACCGGCATGCTTGCCTCCCTGCTGATCGCTCCTCTCGCGAATATTCTTCCGGCAGCCGGAGGAAAAGGCTACAGGCCTCCACGCTGAAACCGCAAGCAGCACATCTCCCGCGATTTCTGTCGCGCCTTCGCCCTCGCCCCGTCTTGTCAACTGAGGAAAGTCGCGCGACACTCACCGGCATTGGCGGTAATTCAGCACCTCCGAAAACGGGCGGCCTTTTTGGGCGTGCGCGAGATGCCGGGCTGAGCGGGTTTCACCGATTGGCCGCAGCATCGCCCAAGCGTGCAGAGGATGCGCCAAGCTTCGCCGCAGGCCGGGATCACTTCCATTCGCTCAGGAGGATTCGCCATGGCAAAGTTGGGCCGCTCAACCACGATCGGTTTCCTGGTTTTTGGCGCGCTGGTCCCTAGTGCAATAACTTGCTGGGCCCAGGAGCGCCCGGCGATTGCCGAACAGATTGCGAAGACGTATGGCCTCGATGGATTGGGGCGGGTTGAAGCGATCCGCTATACGTTCAATGCGCAGTTCCCTGGCGTCAATCTCTCCCGCACATGGGTGTGGCAGCCCAAGACCGACCAGGTCTCTTACGAGGGGAAAGGCAAAGACGGCAAGCCGGTCAGAGCGACTTACATCCGGTCTCAG
>Ga0134126_10012760_pt1 | contig 10605 bp, 14 predicted proteins | sample KB31752_FD_96881 | JGI IMG/M metagenome (GOLD analysis project Ga0134126, IMG submission 96881) | Terrestrial soil microbial communities with excess Nitrogen fertilizer from Kellogg Biological Station, Michigan, USA - KB3-175-2 | ecosystem: Environmental > Terrestrial > Soil > Unclassified ...
AGAACGAGGCGCTGGTACAGCTGGGTAGATTCGAACTACCGACCTCCTGATCCACAGTCTTATTTTGTCCAATTCCCTGAATTTCCTAGACTTTCCTTGAGCGATAAAATCTCCGTTGTTACGGGCTTTTCCGCTTCTACGCTGCTACTCGGAAATTCCGGGAGATGCCTTTTCGGTGCTGCCCCGGTGTTACCCCGAACCGAAACGCAGCGAGCACCCCATGACGGCACAGCGAATCAGTAAGCGAACGGTCGATGCCCTTCAATCCAACGGCAAGGAGTTCACGGCGTGGGATGACACCGTGAGCGGCTTCGGCGTGCGCGTGCGGCCGACCGGCGCAAAATCCTATGTGGTGGTCTACAGGGCGGGCGCGGGACGCGGTGCGCCCGTGCGGCGCTACACCATAGCCGCCGTCGGCAAGATCACACCAGAGCGCGCCAGAGCCCGGGCAAAGGTCATCCTGGGGGCGGTGGCGCACGGCCACGATCCGGCGAACCAAAAGACCGCCGAACGCGGCACGCCCACAGTGGCCGAGCTCGCGGCTCTGTTCATGGCCGCCCACGTGCGCGCCAAGCGAAAGCCCGCAACAGCGGAGTTCTACCGAGACATCCTGGACCGTATCGTGAAGCCCGCCGTGGGCACCACCAAGGCCGACAAGCTATCCCGGCTCCAGGTCGCCAAGCTGCATTCCTCGCTTGCCAAAACCCCGTTTCAGGCCAATCGCGTGCTGGCCGTGATCGGTAGCTTGTACGCTTTCGCGGGGCGCGCGGGCACCGTACCGGAAGGTGTCAATCCAGCGCGTGGGGTCGATAAGTTCAAGGAAAGCCGCCGCGAGCGGTTTCTGACCGGCGAGGAACTGGACGGCTAGGCAACGCGATCCGGGAAGCTGAGACCACTGGCATCCCGTGGGCGGTGGACGAAACCAAGCCCACCGCCAAGCATGCGCCGAAGTCCGCGCGCGTCACCAAGATCAACCCGTCTGCGGCGGCGGCACTGCGGCTCCTTCTGTTCACCGGCTGCCGCCTACGGGAAATCCTGCACCTGCGGTGGGAGTACGTCGATATCGAGCGCGGGTGTCTATTCCTGCCGGACAGCAAGAGCGGTCGGAAGACAATCATCCTTAACGCCCCTGCCCTTGCGGTGCTGAATGGGCTGGAGCGGGTCGGCCCTTACGTAATCCCGGGGGACCGCCTGGACCAGCCACGCCATGATTTGAAGCGCCCATGGGATGCCGTCATCGGGCGAGCTGGATTGCTTGGCGTGCGCCTGCACGATCTCCGGCACACCTACGCGAGCTTCGGTGCCGGCGGCGGCCTGGGCTTGCCGATCATCGGCCGCCTACTAGGCCATGCTCAGGCGGCGACCACCGCCCGTTATGCACATCTCGACAACCACCCTCTGCGACGCGCTTCAGAAGCAATTGCAGGCCGCATCGCCGCTGCACTTAATGGCGGCCCGGCGGCATCAGTTCGACGATTACAACGAAGCGTATAGCGTGGGCATCGCTGCCGATGCTCGCGTGGACGAAACTGTCAGGATCGCAAGACGCGGTTTTGCATTGACACTCTGCCGCCACGCCAAATGCGCTGTATCGGCTTGCGGCTTCGCGTCCTCGGCCGCCGCGGCCGGTGAGATGTGGTCGCGAACGCGACCTCGCTTTCTCCCGCCCCCGCTTTGTCGGAGGGAGCGCGCCGAGGCGGGTATCGGGACGCGTGTTCAATAGCCCGCGGCTTCCGAGGACTATTGGACGCGTGTTCGATACCCCGATGAGGTTTACCCGATCCTAAGATCGGGCGCGCGACCGCCCGGCGCTGCCGGCCGACCCCGCGCTGCCAGTCGAGCACGGCGCCTTCGGTGCCGCGCGCAGACCTGAGCGCCGTCCGGCGGTGTGTGAGGTTTAGGCGTCATGCTACACATGCGCCCCGAGCAACCACGCAGGAGCGGCAGCCAGCTTTGCCAATCGCACAGCAATGCAAATAGCTGTGTCGAGGCAAAGTGGCGGCGCGGGGGTCCGGGCGGCAAGCCCGACAAAGCGGGGGCGGAATTTCGAGAAGCGGCAAGCCCTTGTCGCTTCATCGTGGGTACAAGTCAGGTGTACCCCTCTTGTAGCCACTATCTCCCGGCTGGATCCCCTAACGGCGAGGACTATCGGACGGCTCTGCTGTTCGATAGCCCACAGCCATGATCGCGCGCATTCCCTATCCTCCAATAGCGCCGCGATGGTCTTGTCCTTTGCGAGAACTTGCCCGCGGAGAAATTCATTCTCGCCTTCGAGGCGCTCGACGTAAGCTGTCGCAGTGTGTCGCGGCAGAACGGATTCGATTGCTCGATTGAGTCAGATAAAAGAATTACGCCAAAACGGCCTCCTTTTCACGCAGGCTATACGGGTTGTACACCGGGTGCTATCCGCTGAGTTGCTAAGAATGCGAGCAGAATAACAACGAGTCAGCGCACAAGGTAATTATCGTGCCGGAATGAACGTCTCTCCGCCTCCTCCAGCGACACGAGGCTCCACGAGAAGGCCGGGATTGGCGCGGGGTATTGAGAATCCCATGGATTCTTATTCGACTCCTGGACTTGATCGGCGACGTTCTCAAGCCTTTTTCGACAGCATCGATCCGAAGCCGACATTTGGTCCTGCACCTTGCTGCGGTGCAAAGCCATCTTGTGGCGCAAATTCCTAACGTAGCCCGCACTTGACAATCTTGCGAAACTGCCAACGGTCCCCGGCACTTTGAAATTCCGTTGCGACGACCGCTCCGGGTGCCACGCTGACGGTTTGACGACAATGTCCGCTATTACTCGGGTAATTCGAGCTCGCGCCAAGCCTCTGCGAAACTGCCAAACACGGCAGGTTCGAGAGCAGCGCCCTGAAGGCCGCGGACGGTGAAAGTCGGTTCGAGCTGCAAGACGTCCTGAGCGGCCGCTTTCGCGTCTGCGGCCTGGCCGTTTCGGAGCAGTGCCGCTGCCAAATAGGCATGGCCAGCGCTGAAGCCTGGATTGTAGTCGAGGGCCTTCCGCGCCGCCTCGACCGCGTCCTTGTAACGTCGGCGGGAAAAGTGTGCGATGGCGAGCGCGTGATGTGAACGAAAATTATACGAGTCGAATGGACTCAATGATATTGCTCGCTCGGCACGTTGGATCGCGAGCTCGGCTTTGCCCATCCAGGCGAACACGGTCGCGCTCAAGCTGAGTGCAAAAATATTGGAGTTACTCAATTCCAGCGCGCGCTCGAACAGATTGACCGCCGTTGCGGCGTCGTGGGCGTCCAATGCGATGACGTGGGCCGCGACTGCCAGCGCCGTTGCATCGTCGCTGCCGTAGGCGACAGCAGAGCGGGCATGCCGAATCGCCGCAACGCGATCCTCGTCCCGTCGTCCTGCCCGCGCATAGCGATGATGCAGGCAACGGCTCAAGAATGCATGTGCGGCAGCATAGTCGGGCTGGAGCTTCAGCGCCTCTTCGAGGAGCGGGACCGCGATCGCCGAGTCGCTCGGAGTGTGCGTCAGGACGAATGGCAGCGCTCGCAACAGAAGGTCATAGGCGTTGAAGTTTGTTGGGCGCTGGCGCTTGACGCGCTCGATTTCGGCTTTCCGCAGGCTGGGCTCGATGGCGCCGATGACGCACATCGTAATCTCGTCCTGCAGTGCGAAGACGTCCTGCACGATGCGGTCATATTGCTCGGCCCAAAGGTGCGTGTCTGTTTTGGCGTCAATCAGCTGCGTAGTGATCCGCACCCGATTTCCTGCCTTGCGTACGCCGCCCTCAAGCACGTAGCGAACGCCAAATTTCTCCGCCACCTCGGCGATCGTTATCGGCTTATTCTTGTAGATGAACGTCGAATTGCGCGAGACCACCGACAGCCATTTTATGCGGGACAGACCGGTGATGATTTCATCGACCATGCCATCGGCGAAATATTCCTGCTCGGGATCACCGCTCATGTTCTGAAACGGCAGTACGGCGATCAGCGGCCCGCTCGATGTTGCGGGCAGGGACAAGACCTCGCGCGCGTCGGCTGAGCGCGCGGCCGTGAGCCCAACCAGCCGATAACCCCTTCCGGGTACGGTCATCAGATAGGTCTCGCCGCCCTTCCCATCATCCAGCGCTTTCCGCAGCGCCGAGACGTGAACCTGGATGTTGTTCTCCTCGACAACCACGCCCGGCCACACCCGGGTCATCAATTCGTCTTTGCCGACTACTTTACCGTTCGCAGCGGCAAGCACGCAGAGCAGATCGAAAGCCCGACTGCCGAGCTGGACCGGCACGCCGTCACGCAACAGCTCACGTCGAACGAGGTCGAGACGAAATCGGCCTACGCCAGACTCATTCCGATCCATCGAATCCAACCGTGGATGGCTGCCCATTCAGGACAATTAAGCTTCTGAACCATGGACCTTAAACACCTCCTCCGCGTACGGTCCAGCATCAGATCGCTGGCCGTGAATGCGTAGTTCTCCAGGCGGGTTGGCAATCGAGGAAGCCCCTGTTCAAGACCGTGAAGTGACTGGCTATTCCAAGCATTCCAGGAGGTTAGGCCATGAATCTTCGTCGCAGAGCATTCCTTCGCCTTGCAGCCGGGGCGGCCGCGTTGCCGGCCCTGCCGCGCTTCGTTCGCGCTGCGGCCTATCCGAGCCGTCCCGTGCATCTCGTCGTCGGCTTTGCAGCCGGAAGCGCTTCGGACATTCTCGCCCGGCTCATCGGCGAGAAGCTTTCGCAACGGCTAGGCCAACCATTCATTGTCGAAAACCACGGCGGAGCAGGCGGCACGGTGGGCGCCGGGATGGCGGCGCGGGCGCCGGCCGATGGCTATACCCTCCTAATCTCTGGCTCCGCGGATGCCGTTACGGCAACGCTGTACGACAAGCTCAACTACAATTTCCTCCGTGATTTTGCGCCGATCGCAGGCATCGCACTGAGTCCTCTTGTCCTTGTCGTGCCTCCATCCTTTCCCGCCAACACGCTCTCCGAATTCATCGTCTACGCCAAGGCCAATCCGCGCAAGATCAATTATGGGTCCGCCGGCGTCGGCTCGGTCGCCCATATGGCCGGCGCGCTTTTCGAATCCGAGGCGGGAGTTCAGATGGTGCACGTCCCTTATCGCGGCCTGGCGCCCGCCCTTACTGATCTCATGGGCGGCAGAGTGCAGGCGGTATTCTCAACCATGCCGCCTGCCGTCGGCCACGTTAAGGCCGGCCGGCTGCGCGCCTTGGCGATCACGTCGTCGACCCGATCCGAAACTTTTCCTGACTTGCCGACAATCGGCGACTTTCTGCCCGGCTACGAGGCAAGCATCACAGAAGGCCTCTCTGCGCCGAAAGGCGTGTCGGCGGACGTGGTCGCTATCCTCAACAACGAGGTGGCGGCACTCGTGACGGATCCGCAGATCAAAGCCCGGCTTGCCGATCTCGGCACCGTGCCGGCGCCGATGACATCCGCCGACTACGGTAAGTACCTTGCCAAAGAAACAGACAAGTGGGCCAGAGTTATCCGAACTGCGGATCTGAAACCGCAGTAGAGCGTATCTCCTTGGACGCTGCGCCGCGCACTCCGGCCGGCCAATCTAGCGCCACGCCTCCGCAAAGGAACACCGCGGGCTGAACACGCAGTAACGGATCCCTTCGCTTCGGAAATCAACTGCCACCCTGCACCGACTTCGGTCGCTAATGGCACGTCGCGTCCTGGCGGATGACGGCTCCGATGGACGCGATTGGGTGGAAAGCGGACGTGCAGTCATCAGGCCGACTTGGTAGATCCTGACCCATTTCAGACGCTGCTACATCTTTGAACTCAGGCCGCGGGTCAAGGCGTCGAAGTTTTGCGAATGCGTGCAGCGCTACGCTTGGGCTGTGTCCGTCCGACAAGATCGGCATGACTTGGCGAGAGAAGTGGCCGGACTTGATCGAGGTGCTCTATGATGAAGTCGAAGAATGCGCGAATGCGTGGGGTGCGGCGGAGGTCCCGGTGCGTTAATAAATAGAACGGAGTCCCCATTTCCGGTCCGAGATCAAGGACTCGCACCAAATCGCTCTCATTCTCACCAACAATAACAGGCATAAGAGCGATGCCCGCTCCGGACCTCACCGACGGGAGCAGCGCCGCGAGGCTGTTGGCTCGCGCCGCGACATGCGCATTGGGTGCCACTGATTTTATCCACCGCACCGCAGGATGATCACTCAAAGCCCCCGAGAACGTAACAACCGAATGTCGGTCGATTTCAGTTGGATTCTCGACACTCCCATGTCGGGCGACATAGGACCGGCTTGCGTACACCGCCCAGGGTGAATCGGCGATTTTTCGTCCGACCAGTGCGTTTTCGATCGGCCGCTTCGCACGAATTGCGATATCGGCATCGCCCGTGCCGAGTTCGAGAATTCTGTCGCTCATGACGAATTCAATTCGCACGTCGGGGTAGCGTGCATTGAATTTTTCGATAAGACGCGCACCGATCAGACGCGGTCCAAGCGCTTCTGGGCACGTCACCTTCACGGTCCCTCTTGTCTCATTTGATTTAGCGGAAATGGAACGTTCGAAATCGATCGCGGCAGCTTCTACCCTCGTCGCATATGCGAGAACATGCTCGCCCAATTCCGTAAGCCGGTATCCCGTTGGATGGCGCCTGACGAGCTCACAGCCGAGCTGTCTTTCCAACTCCTGAATCCGGCGGTGAACAGTCGATTGGTTGACGCCCAGCGACTTCGCTGCGGATAACGTGCTGCCCGATCGGGCAACGGCTAAGAGGTACTTGAGGTCATTCCAATCAAACATGTCCGCAGTTATGCACTTTTGAATCCCGACTTCGCAATACTGCTGCTGCCATTAGCCGAAGCATTCTGCTTCCATAAATACGCGGTTCGATGCAAATCCGCGCTTCGAGGAGTGGTTAATGCTGATCGACAGCAACGGGGGTCTCCGGGCGCAAAAAGCCATCTTGGTCGATGCCGGCACCGACCGGTTTGGCGCCCCGATGGACATCGGCGGGTGGCGATTCGAATGCAAACTATCCGCACAGGATACACGCGGTGAGCTTTGCGTCTATGACACCGTCCGGTCAATCAAGGGCGGACCGCCGCTGCACATGCATCGCGAGCAGGACGAATGGTTCTGCGTGCGCCACGGCGAATTCCTGTTCCAGGTGGGCGGCGAGCGATTCCATCTGAAGGCTGGGGACACGTTATTGGGGCCGAGAGGCGTTCCGCACGCGTTTGCCGCCCTGACCAATGTTAGTGCGTTACTGATCGCTTTCCAGCCAGCGGGGGCAATAGAGGAGGTTTTTGCAGAGGTGTGGGCTTTGAGCCAATCGCGAGAGGTCGAGTTGGAAGACTGGAGAAATATTGCTTGTCCTCGGGCAATCGAGATCGTCGCCCCGCCCCTGCAAATCAAATCTCATCAGGACTGAACATGGCACTTGCTTTCAAAAGTGACCTTCGGCGGCCTCTCTCGGCCTCTATCAGTAGAGCGCGAGGCCAGCGCATCCTCGTTTTTTGCGCTGGTGCAATTTTGCTCGCTGTCATGGCTTATATAGCGGCGTCGTACGGCTTTGATGCCGTCGCCAAATGTGAGGTAAACGCCTATAGCGTTTTAGGCCAAAGTCAGACAGTAATGTCCCAGATTGCGTCGTCCAGCGCGTGCGGATTTTGACGTCAGGCGACCAAACTGAGGGTAGAATGCCGTTGTCAGGTGGATGTTCTTGCGGGGCGCTACGTTTCACCATCGCAGGCTACCTTTATGCGCAGCTTTGCCATTGTGACGCGTGCAAGAAGCGCACCGGCAGCGCCTATGGTATCTCGGTCGTCATCGAAAACGCCGCTCTCCTACAATTTCGAGGGGAAACACGGACGTTTAAGCGCATTGCCGAAAGCGGAAACCCAGTCGAGTACGATTTCTGCCCGGCGTGTGCCAGCGTGATCCGCTGGCGTGTGGCTGCGCTACAAGACCGACAGGTGATCGCAGGCGGGACGTTTGACGATCCTGGCGTATTCGAAATAGCGGGGGAAATGTACACGGCGAAAGCGCTGTCCTGGGCCCGGATTGGATGTGAGACTACGACCGCCGGAGAGCCCGACCCCGCTTATCGATCCGCTCTGGTTAAGAAAACGGCCGCTAACACGAAAAACTCGCGGTGAGGTTCTGTGACACACGTCACTTCGCCAAGCCTCCCTCCATGCTCTTGCCATGGAGAAAGCGAACGGCTCGTTGCAGGGTCGACCCATGATCGGTGCACTTAGCGTCATTACGGTACTGCTTGGCACGGCTTTCGCCTGGATGGCCCATACTCATCCTCTGCGGCAACAAGCTATGGAAACGGTCGGTGGAGTTCTGTTGATCGCCGGATTTGCGCTCCTAGGCTACTCACTAGAATGTATGTTTTGCCGATCCTACGATCAGCGGGACCGACATCGTGCTCGATGCGACCGAAATTCAAGCGGTGGCGAGGGTGTTGCACGAACTCGCCGCGAACGCCGCGAAATATGGCGCCCTGTCGATCCCAGGCGGCCAGGTATCCGTCAATTGGGACTTTAAGCCGAACGGAGAGGTGACCAACCTGACCTTGGTCTGGCGCGAGCTTGGCGGTCCAACGGTGGCTTCTGAGCACCCATCCAGCTACGGCACCACACTTATACGCAATCTCATTCCTCACGAACTTGGAGGCAAGGTCGATCTTGTGTTTGCAAAAGAAGGCGTGAATTGTCGAATTGAGATTCCTGTCGGGCGGCCGCGACTGCCATGACGGCAAGCGAACGACCGACCGTGAGATGGCCGAAGTCACCATCAAGGTTCACCGTCACAATATGATGGCTAAGTTGATCGCGAAGAACGTGCCGGACCTTGTGAGGATCGCTGACACTCTGGCTATCGCGACAATGGCTTTGAGCGGGCGGCTGACCAAGCCCGCGGAGGAAAGTCGGTTCTCCTTGCCGGTTAACTACCAACCTTCCCGATTGGGCGATCGTAAGGGCGTTTTTCGCTGCGATTGCTCACGTCTGATTGTGATGTGGTGGACGGCGCCCGCTCCCAGCGACGCATTGCCAGTAAGGTGATCGTTGCGACGAATCACACGAGGGATCCGTCCAGATGCAAGCTACCACTATTGGTTTGGATATCGCCAAGAACATGTTCCAGGTTCACGGAATAGATGGCGACGAGAAGGTGGTTGTCCGCAAGCAATTGCGGCGCAGCCAGGTTATGCAATTTTTCGAAGCTCTGGCGCCGTGTCTTGTTGGCCTCGAGGCCTGCGCTACGGCGCACCATTGGGCACGCGAACTCACGAAGTTCGGCCATGAGGTGCGGCTGATGCCAGCGAAGGACGTAAAAGCCTACGTCAAGCGCACCAAGAATGATGCCGCCGATGCCGCAGCGATCTGCGAGGCGGTGCGTCGTCCGACCATGCGCTTTGTGCCAGTGAAGTCAGCCGAACAGCAGACCGGCGCCGCATAGGAATTCGATCGCGACCTCATGCGCAGCTCGTTCGGCTCGCCCGGTTATCGATCGTAGATTTTTCTACGGGGTTCAACGACGAATAACCAAACGCAAACGCCGGACATTGCTGCTATGGCCATTATTATGAAAAAGGTTTCCATGGCCGACCTCTCCCAAAGACGCTTCTGATCGTCGCCGTTTTTGGACGGCCGACGTTCGTCAATTGAATTAATGTATGCCCGCTCGAACAGAATGACTGAGCAAAAGTGCTCACCTGGATTAGCCGACTCAGGCCCTTCCAAGGCAAAATTGACCACGTTCAAGCGCAAGCGTCCGGTTCTGCGTTGACTTGTTCACGGGCGCCAGCTGGCAATTGCGTCGGTATAGCGGATTTTGCCGTCATTTAGCGGAGGCGTGGAAGAATTCGCACGAGCGCGGCTTTATCGCTGCAAGTTTTGATGCGCAACTTCTGGCAAAGGTCGATCATCATACCTATATCAGCTCTAAGCGGCAATTAATGCAAATTACGGGAGGGTTCGATGACGGAACGTCATGGACGACGCAGGCTGAAGTGGGCTCCGGAGTGGCCAATGATGTCGCGAGCGCAGGCGTCCGCTGACAATCCATCGCCGAGCGTACAAATCGGGCTTGTCGTCTTCGCATGTGCGATTTCCCTTGTATTTATTTTGGTCGAATTCCGCTCGACGTGGGGCTTCTAATCAGTCGCCAACCATTGCGAAAGCATGATTGCCTCGACAGACCGATGCAGTATTTGATTTGTCGAATTCCGTGCCATCAAGACGCAGGCGCTCATTGCGGATTTACCGTGCTGTTCTCCTGATTGCCTCCAAAAGCAGGTGCCGTGGTGGGAAAATTGGCCTCGAAAGCAACGGCGAGCGGGAAAAACAGAGCCGTTTCGCCGGAGCGAGGAGCCGGCTTGTTCGATCCTAAGAACTTTCTGGCCCGTATCGGAGAAGGCCGCGACATCGGCAAGTACCGCAAAGGTCAGGTTGTCTATTCGCAAGGGGACCCGGCGGATGCGGTCTTTTACATCCAGAAAGGCAAGGCGAAGCTCACCGTCGTGTCCGAGCAAGGCAAGGAAGCGGTCATCGCGATCCTTGGGTCGGACGATTTCTTCGGCGAGGGCTGTCTTGCCGGGCAGGGGCAACGCATCGCAACGGTCAC
>Ga0134126_10012762_pt1 | contig 10605 bp, 8 predicted proteins | sample KB31752_FD_96881 | JGI IMG/M metagenome (GOLD analysis project Ga0134126, IMG submission 96881) | Terrestrial soil microbial communities with excess Nitrogen fertilizer from Kellogg Biological Station, Michigan, USA - KB3-175-2 | ecosystem: Environmental > Terrestrial > Soil > Unclassified ...
CTACAGACCGTATGGTGTCCTCAATCCGACTTCAAGGAACACATTCATGCCCGATCCCAAAGCCAATTCGCGCACTTCGCAACGCCCAGTGTCTGGCGCAGCGCTTCTGACGCTCGGTGGCCTCGTCGCCGCCTTCGGCTTGGCCTCATGCTGCGCGCTTCCCTTGCTTCTCACGACATTGGGGCTGAGCACGGCCTGGTTGAGCGGTGTGGCGGTAATGGCGGTGCCGCACCGCAGCGCACTCCTGGTGATCGGCGCCGTCTGCCTGCTCGGGGGCGCGGTGCTTCTCTGGCGCCAGCAGCGGGCGGCCGCCACCTGTGGTCCCGATGGCGCGTGTACGCCGCCGTGGGTTCGCACGGTGACCCTGGTCGGTCTCCTGATCAGCGCCGGGCTGCTCTGGGCGGGGTACACTTATGTTTGAACCTCGGCCGATCCTCATTTCCACCATCACTTGCCCGCATTGCGGACATCGATCGACCGAAACTATGCCCATCGATGCCTGCCAATATTTCTACAATTGCCAAGGCTGCGGCGCCGTCTTGAAACCTAAGCCTGGCGACTGTTGCGTCTATTGTTCGTATGGCGACGTTCCCTGTCCGCCGATACAGGAGAGCAAGTCGTGCTGCGGTTGAAGGCTGGCGATGCCGAGCCGTGCGCGACGTCGCGCTCGGGAGACTTTCTGGCGCGCCCGTTGAGCAGCCTGTTCTGGTGGGGAATTCCTCTCTTGGCGGGCGTCTTGACCAATTTTCTGCCGATTGCGCCGATCACCCGAACTTTAGTGTGGATCGCGGCGATGGCCTGGATGGGCGTCGGATGCACCCTGAACGCCCGGCGATGCCACCGGCTGCACTGCTATATATCCGCGCCTGTTCTATTCGTCGGTGCCATGGGCGCCGCAGCCGTCGCACTTGGCTTCACACCATGGGGGCCGAGCACAGCAAGTTACGTGATCAACGTCAGCCTGGCGCTCGCTCTGTCAACGATCGTGGTGGAATCCATCTGGGGCAAGTATCGCTCGCCCTGAGTCAGGGGCTGGTCCAGAGGAAGAGGGCTGCGCCGGTCTTCGCGACGGGTTGAAAGCCGAGAGAGAGTCTTTCGGCGCCCGTTGCGGAGCAAATCCCGATGGCCAGTGCCGTTCAGAAGATCACCCTGTCGTCCTCGCGCGACATTCCCCTCAACAAGCTCGTTCTGTCACAATCGAACGTCCGGCGCGTGAAGTCTGGCGTCTCAATCGAGGACCTCGCCGCGGACATCGCGCGCCGCGGTTGCCTGCTCCAGAGCCTCAACGTCCGGCCCGTGCTGGATACCGACGGCAACGAAACCGGCATGTTCGAAGTGCCCGCCGGTGGCCGACGCTTCCAGGCTTTGCAACTCCTCGTCAAGCAGAAGCGCCTCACCAAGACCGCGCCGATCCCTTGCGTCGTGCGGGATCCTTCGACCGCAATTCTCGCCGAAGATGACTCCCTCGCCGAGAATGTTCAGCGCGTCGCGCTACATCCGCTCGACCAATTCCGCGCCTTCCAGACCCTGCGCGAGAAAGGCCTGTCGGACGAGGACATCGCCGTCGCCTACTTCATCGGCGTGAACGTCGTCAAGCAGCGCTTGCGCCTCGCGGCGGTGTCCGAAAAGCTTCTCGACATCTATGCCGAAGACGGCATGTCGCTCGAACAGCTCATGGCTTTTACGGTGACGACCGATCACGCGCGCCAGGAGCAGGTCTGGGACGCGCTTTCGCGCTCTTATAGCCAGGAGCCTTACCAGATCCGTCGCGTGCTGACCGAGAAGACGGTTCGCGCATCCGACAAGCGTGTGCTGTTTGTCGGCATCGACGCTTACGAGAACGCTGGCGGAATCGTCATGCGCGATCTTTTCCAGCAGGACGACGGCGGCTGGCTGGAGAATGTCGGCCTTTCTGGAGAGCTTGGTCACCGAGAAACTGAAGGCCGAAGCCGAGACGATCGCGGCCGATGGCTGGAAGTGGATCGCTGTGGGGATTGAATTCCCCTATGGCCACGATCACGGCTTGCGCCAGCTCGACGGCGTGCCGGTTGGTCTCACCGACGAGGAGCGCATCACTCGCGAGGCACTGCGTACCGAGTACGACCAACTCGAAACGCAATATCAGGATGCCGACGAACTGCCCGACGAGATCGACCAACGGCTCGGCGAGATCGAGACGGCACTCGGAGCCTTCGAGACCCGGCCGCACATTTTCGATCCGGCCGACATCGCGCGCGCGGGCGTCTTCGTCAGCATCGACCACGACGGCCAGCTCCTCGTCGATCGCGGCTATGTCCGTCCCGAGGACGAGGCGCCTGTCACCGAGCCTGGTCAGGATGGCGATGGCACGTCCGTCGAGACGGTCGGGACCGATACTAATACTAGCGCTACTCAGCGTGCCGTCATCACCATCGGCAGCCAACCCCAACCGGAAGACGACGAAGACGACGTGGTGAAGCCGTTACCGGACCGGTTGGTGAGCGAGTTGACCGCGTACCGCACGCTGGCACTTCGGGATGCAGTGGCGAACAATCCGCATGTCGCGATGACGGCGCTGCTGCACAAGCTCTGTCTCGACACTTTCCAGCACACCGCTCCGGGCAATTGCCTCGAAGCGTCGGTGCGGCAGGTGTATTTCTCGATCCAACAGTCCGACCTCAAAGACAGCGCTCCTGCCAAGGCGGTTGCGGAACGGCACGACGCTTGGAAGGCCGACATGCCGAAAAGCGAGACCGCGCTTTGGGATTGGCTCACCGCGCTCGACGACGCCAGCCGGGGCACATTGCTCGCTCATTGCGTCTCCTTCGGCGTCAACGCCCTCTATGAAAAAGGCGATCGCTATGGTGGTCCCGGCGTCTCTGTTCACGGTGTCCAGCGCCGTCTGATCCAGGCCGACCGCCTTGCCCGCGCCGTCGGGCTCGACATGGTCGACGCGGGCTGGCGGCCCACAGTCGACAACTATCTCGGCCGCATCACCAAGCCTCGCATCCTCGAAGCGGTGCGAGAGGCGAAGGGTGAGCAGTCCGCGCAACTCATCGACCACCTGAAGAAGGCGGACATGGCCAAGGAGGCCGAACGGTTGCTCGAGGGCACCGGTTGGCTGCCCGAGCCGTTCCGGACTTCCGAGGCGACGGGCACCGACGCCGACGGCGACGAGGAGGCACTGCCTGCTTTTCTCGCCGACGACGAGGACGGCGCCGGCGAGGACGAGGCTGACGAACCGGCCGTGATCGCCGCCGAGTGACGACCAGAAGCGGGGCGGTACGAGCCGTCCCGCTCCCCTCTCTCCATCCAATGCCCTCCGCCCGGCCATCGCGCCGGGCGATTTCGTTTCAGGAGACTGCTAATGGCCGACTTCTTCACGCATTTCTCATGTCTTCTCGATGTCGGCACATCGGAAAACGCCGCACGCGCGCTCGACCTCTATAATCGCCTGATGGAACAGAACGCCACGGAGGATCCGCCGTCCGACGCGTTCCTCCTCTCCATTCAGCCGGAACATGGCGGAACCCAGCTCTGGATTCGTGATGATACAACCGGCGATCCGCAAACAGTCGTCATCTTCGTTCTTCGTTGTGCGGAAACCTTCGATCTCAAGGGACGCTGGGGTTTCGAATGGAGCAATACGTGCTCACTGCCCCGCATCAACGCCCTCGGCGGCGGCGCCCATGTTCTCGATCTCGCTACCCGCGAGACGATCGCTTGGACCGACACGAGCGGGTGGCTCGCAAGGGCTTTGTCATCCAGCCGCGGAAAGCGTGATACGCTGTAAGCGTCGCGCGCGACGTACCAGTCGCAGAGTAGCGTGACAGACGGGGGTAGCGCCGCATCATCACTGCTTCTTTGCGATTTTTACGCGGCCAGCACCTTGGCGATAGAGCCAACGTTTCTGGTAGCGTGGCTTCCGGGCTGACTCGGAGCGCTGGGTGGATTGCTCTTGGTCGTTTCTGGATAAGACATGATGGGTGGATTCGCGCGCATTTCTAACGGTCATGAACGCTGGAAATGCGGCGCGCGAATTCCGCGCCACCGGCACGATCTGGCCTATGTCGCACTCGTGCTCTCCGGATCGTATGAAGAATGTGGCAGCCGAGGGCGCTTTCGCGTGCGAGCTGGCGATGTGCTTTTGCACGATGCATTCGATGCGCATCTGAACTGCTTCCAATCCGGAGGTGCGCAAATCCTCAATCTCGTACTCGCGGACATGCCAGCGGGATCAGGTATCGGTCGCGTTGCCAATCCAGACGCGATTTGGCGCGCCGCAGAACGCGATGACACAGAGGCAGGTATTCACCTACGGGCACAGCTTCGCGAAGTGCGGCGCATTTCTTACGATTGGCCGGACGAACTCGCCCGCGATTTGCTCGCTGATCCCAATTGCCGTCTTGATGCCTGGGCACACGCGCATCGCCTTGCCCCCGAAACCGTCTCGCGGAGTTTCGGCAAGGTGTTCGGCGTGACCCCAGCGTCATTCCGGCTCGAAGCGCGGACGCGCCGTGCTTTCGCGATGATTACCAATGGCGAAGCACCGTTCGCGATGATTGCCGCAATAACCGGCTTTTCCGATCAAGCCCATATGTCTCGCGCCGTTCTTGCGCTGACCGGCGCGCCGCCTGGCCATTGGCGTAGGTCAAATCGGTTCAAGACGGAGTGCGCCTGCGCCGCTTAAGTCCGGTCCATGACCGCGACCGATATTGCCAGCGACGAGCCGCGCTTCCGGCTCAAGATCATCCCCCTGATTGTTGTTGCGCTGTTGGGTTACTACGTGCCCGTGGCGGGTGCGTATGCAGCATTCTACGCGATCAAGCTTCTTCATCTCGGGATCGAGCCGGGCGGCAATCTCGGCTGGCTCCATCTGCAGCACGCAGGCCAGCTTGTCGTCGCGTTGATATTGATCGCCGCCCTCAAATACACGCTGGTTCCAGCCGACTACGGCCTGCATTGGCCACGCGAGAAGACCTATATCTGGCCCGCGGTCTTGTGGGGTGCATTTTTCGGCGTGCTGATGACGGTCGTGGATTACGCCCCGCAACTCATCGCGCACACCAAGCCCGATCCGGGCTTTCCGCTGACGCCGGCGAATATCTGGGGTTGGACGTTCTTCGAAGGCGTCTACGTTGGACCTACGGAAGAGATACCGTTTCGCGCACTGCTGGTCACATTCCTCGCCGCCACCATGCCGGGCAAGCTGCGCATTGGCCGCTTCAACATGAACTGGGCCGGTATCATTGTCGCTGTGATTTTCGCGCTGCTACATGCCAACAACTTCGATACGCGCAATTGGCCTGAAGCGCTGGGCCAGCAATTCTATGCCTTCGCACTCGGCGTGCTTTATGCGTACTGGCTGGAGAAATCTAGAAGCGTTGTCGCGCCGATTATCGGCCACAATGTCAGTGATGTCGTGGAGTATCTAATCTTGTTCGCCTGGCTGGGCGTGTTCAGCTTCTGAGACCGACTTCACTTGCCAACAACTCATATGACTGCAGATTGCAGAGGGCATCGCGCCAGGCGCGTAACGACCTCTGGAAAGCAGCGCCACGCAAGCATGAACTCTGCTGCCGCATGATGAACGCGGCGGCATGACGAGAGGGAGAGTTCGGCCGGAACGGGTTTGAGCCGATGCGGTCCAGAGAGAGCGCCGGCCGGCTCGCCCGTGTCCCGCTCTCCCGAGGTCTCTTCCCATGTCGCAGTCTTCCACCACGGCGGCCGCACCAGCGGTCGTGTCGATCCCGTGCACTCGCTCGGATGCTCCCGCACTCGGTCTCGTCGAGGCCGCGCGGCTTCTTCTTTCCCATCTCGAACAAGGCCGCCGCGTCGATGCCGTCATCCTGCGCGCGGCAATGGAGCAGGCATTCGGCAGCTCCGACGCCTCCGGCGCCTGGGACTGGAAGACGGCCTACGACGCCTGCGAAGCGGCGACGGTTCTGTTTCTCCGTAAATACGGCGGGCCGCTTTTCCGCAAAGCCGGTTCTGCGGCGGCGGCGCTGCCGCAACTCACGAAGGTCGCGAGCCTTCTTCCCACTCACACACGGCGGTCTGAAGAGAGCCAGGCATTCCAGCAGTTCTCGACACCGATCTCGCTCGGCCTCGCCGCGCTTTGCGCCAGCGCCATCGTGTTCGGCGACCGCGTACTCGAACCGTCGGCCGGCACCGGCCTGCTGGCGATTCTCGCGGAGATCGCCGGCGGTGCGCTCATTTTGAACGAACTGGCTGAGGCACGCGCCGATCTGCTCGCCCATCTCTTTCCCGACCTTGGAGTGACGCGCTTCGATGCGGCGCAGATCGACGATCACATGGATCGCTCGATCGCGCCGACCGTCGTGCTGATGAATCCGCCGTTCTCCGCGATGGCGAACGTCAGCGGCCGGATGGCCGACGCCGCCTATCGCCACGTCGCCTCGGCGCTGGCGCGTCTCGCCGACGGCGGCCGGCTCGTCGCGATCACCGGCGCGAACTTCGGCCCCGAGACCCCGGCCTGGCGCGACGCCTTCGTGCGCCTGCAGGAGCGCGGCACCATCGTTTTCACGGCGGCGATCGACGGCGCGGTTTATGCCAAGCACGGTACGACTATCGAGACGCGCCTCACCGTGATCGATAAGGCGACTGCGTCCGATCCGGCGCAGTTTCCGGCATCCGCCGGCATCGCACCTGACGTCGCCACGCTGATCGGCTGGATCGCCGAGCATGTTCCACCACGTCGGCCGGTCGCCGGATTGCTCGCCGCGCCGGCCACCGGCAGTGTCGCCACGCCTCGCACCGTTCGCGGCTATCTCGCGCGAGCCGCCTCGCGCCAACCCGCTCCCGCAATTGCGGAACGCGAGGGCGTTGAACTTTCCTATGAGACCGTCGAGTGGACACCGCCCGAGGGCGTCCGTCTCACGGATGCGCTTTATGAAGAATACAGATTGCAGTCGATCCGTATTCCCGCCTCTCAGGCGCATCCCACCAAGCTCGTGCAGTCGGCGGCGATGGCGTCGGTCGCGCCGCCCAAGCCCGCTTACCGGCCGCATCTTCCGGCAGATCTCGTCGACTACGGTCTGCTGTCCGACGCGCAGCTTGAAAGCGTCGTTTACGCCGGCGAGGCGCATTCGGATTTTCTCGCCGGATCATGGGCTGTCGACGAGACCTTCGATCTCGTCACCGCAGCGCGTGACGATGCTGAGAATGCCGTGCGCTTCCGCCGCGGCTGGTTCCTCGGCGATGGCACCGGCGCCGGCAAGGGCCGCCAAGTCGCCGGCATCCTGCTCGACAACTGGCTGAAGGGCCGCCGCCGCGCGCTCTGGATCAGCAAGTCCGACAAACTGATCAAGGACGCGCAGCGCGATTGGTCGGCACTGGGCATGGAGCGGCTGCTGGTCACGCCGCTCTCGCGCTTCCGTCAGGGAACCCCGATCCGTCTGACGGAAGGCGTCCTATTTACGACCTATGCCACGCTGCGCACCGATGAGCGCGGCGAGAAGCTTTCGCGCGTCCGGCAGATCGTCGAATGGTTGGGGCCCGACTTCGACGGAGTGATCATTTTCGACGAAAGCCATGCCATGCAGAACGCCGTTGGCGGCAAAGGCGAGCGCGGCGACCAGGCACCGTCGCAGCAGGGCCGAGCGGGCCTGCGGCTCCAGCACGCGTTGCCGAATGCGCGCGTCGTCTACGTCTCCGCGACCGGCGCCACCACCGTCCACAATCTGGCTTACGCCCAGCGGCTCGGCTTGTGGGGCGGTGAGGACTTTCCGTTCGCCACGCGCGCTGAGTTCGTCGAAGCTATCGAGGACGGCGGTGTCGCGGCGATGGAAGTGCTGGCGCGCGACCTCAAGGCGCTGGGCCTCTACGCCGCCCGCTCGCTGTCCTACGAGGGCGTCGAATACGAACTGGTCGAGCATCCGCTCACGCCCGAGCAGGTCCGCATCTACGACGCCTATGCCGGCGCGTTCTCGATCATTTACAACAACCTCGACGCGGCGATGCGGGCCGCCAACATCACCGGCGAGACGGGCACGCTGAACGCGCAGGCCAAGTCCGCCGCGCGATCCGCCTTCGAGTCCGCCAAGCAGCGTTTCTTCGGCCATCTGCTGGCCAGCATGAAGACGCCTTCGCTGATCCGCTCGATCGACCGCGATCTCGACGCCGGCCATGCCGCCGTCATCCAGATCGTCTCGACAGGCGAAGCCTTGATGGAGCGCCGGCTCGCCGAGATTCCGACCGAGGACTGGGGCGACGTCCAAGTCGACATAACGCCGCGCGAATATGTGCTCGATTACCTCGCCCACTCCTTCCCGGTCCAGCTCTACGAGCCGTTCACCGACTCTGAAGACAATCTCTCGTCGCGGCCCGTCTATCGCGACGGTCAGCCGGTCGAAAGCCGCGAGGCCGTCGCACGCCGCGACCGCCTGATCGAGAAGCTTGCCTCGTTGCCACCCGTGCCCGGCGCGCTCGACCAGATCGTCCAACGCTTCGGCACCGACATGGTCGCCGAGGTCACCGGCCGCTCGCGCCGCATCATCCGCAAGGGCGACCGCTTGATGGTCGAGAACCGCGCGGCGTCGGCGAATCTCGCCGAGACCGCCGCCTTCATGGACGACGCCAAGCGCATCCTCGTCTTCAGCGATGCTGGCGGCACGGGCCGTTCGTACCACGCCGAGCTGTCGGCGCGGAATCGCAGGTTGCGTGTTCATTATTTGCTCGAACCCGGATGGAAGGCGGATGCCGCCATCCAAGGCCTCGGCCGTACCAACCGCACCAACCAGGCACAGCCACCGCTATTTCGGCCGATCGCGACCGACGTGAAGGCCGAGAAGCGCTTCCTCTCCACTATCGCGCGCCGCCTCGATACGCTGGGCGCGATCACGCGTGGCCAGCGTCAAACGGGTGGCCAAGGGTTATTCAGACCCGAGGACAATCTCGAAAGCCACTACGGGCGCGATGCGCTTCGCCAGCTCTACATGCTGCTGGTGCGCGGCAAGGTCGAAGGTTGCACGCTTCAGACCTTCGAGGCCTCGACCGGGCTGAAGCTCATGGATGCCAACGGCGTCAAGGATGAGCTGCCGCCGATCACCACCTTCCTGAACAGAATGCTGGCGCTGACCATCGACTTGCAGAACGTGCTGTTCACCGCGTTCGAGCAATTGCTCACCGCCCGCATCGAGGGCGCAGTCGCATCCGGTACTTACGACGCCGGACTGGAGACCTTGCACGCCGAGAGCTTTCTCGTCACGGACCGGAGCGTCATCTATAGCCATCCGGCGACCGGCGCGGAAACGCGGCTACTCACCATCACTGAACGCCGGCGCAACCAGCCCGTGACACTGGACGAGGCGCTCGATCGTCTCTCCGATCCACGCACGGTTCTGCTCATCAACGAGCGTTCGGGACGCGCCGCCGTGCAAGTGCCGGCGCCGAGCCTCATGCTCGACGACGGTGAGATCGAACAGCGCGTCCGCCTGGTCCGGCCTATGGAGCATCACAGCCTCCCGCTGAAGGTGCTAGCGGAAAGCCATTGGGTCCAAGCCGACCGCGAAAACTTCGCCTCGGCTTGGCAGACCGAACTCAGCGAAGTGCCCGAATTCACCGACAGCACCATCCATGTGGTGGCGGGGTTGCTCCTACCGATCTGGAAACGGCTGCCCAATGAGTCGACCCGCGTCTATCGGCTTCAGACCGATGCCGGCGAACGCATCATCGGTCGCAAGGTCTCGCCCGCTTGGGTCGCAACGGCGCTGGCGACCGATACGCCAACGCTAATGGTGGACGCCGCCTTCGCCGCCCTCATGGAAGGGCGGACCATCCTCGATCTCGCCGAAGGCCTCCAGCTCCGCCGCGCGCGGGTCATGGGCGCGAACCGCATCGAACTGTCGGGCTTCAACGACACGATGCGCGACCGGCTGAAAGCTTACGGACTCTTCCACGAGATCATTTCCTGGAAGCTGCGCATGTTCGTGCCGATCGACGCAAGCGGTGTCGCGGTGCTGGCGAAGCTGCTCGATCGCTATCCAGTTGAGCGCATCGGCGAACGCGAGGCCGCGTGATGCCAGGCGAAGCTTCCGACCTGGCGCTCCGTCTCGCGCGCGACGCCGAGACGGTATGCCGACATTATCTCTCCAATGGCCACCGCGAAGGTCGCTACTGGCTTGTCGGCGATGCCCGCAACACACCGGGCCGGTCCATGTTCGTTCGCTTGAAGGAGTCGCCGAAAGGACCGCCTGGCAAGTGGACCGACGCCGCGACCGGCGAGCATGGCGACCTCCTGGACGTCATTCGCGAAAGCTGCGGTCTCATCGACTTCCGCGATATCGCCGACGAAGCACGCCGCTTCCTGAGCCTGCCTCATCCCGAGCCGTCGCCCCACCGTCCGCGGGCCCGGACACATCATGCACCGATCGGCTCACCGGACGCGGCACGGCGATTGTTCGCCATGTCGCAGCCGCCGATGCGGACTCTCGTCGAAATGTATCTCCGTGATCGCGGTATTACGCCTTTGCACGAAGACGGCGCATTGCGATTCCATCCGCGTTGCTACTACCGACCCGACGACTATTCGCCGACCGAGACCTGGCCAGCGATGATCGCGCGCGTGACCGATCTCGATGGGCGCATCACCGGCGCGCATCGCAC
>Ga0134126_10012763_pt1 | contig 10605 bp, 9 predicted proteins | sample KB31752_FD_96881 | JGI IMG/M metagenome (GOLD analysis project Ga0134126, IMG submission 96881) | Terrestrial soil microbial communities with excess Nitrogen fertilizer from Kellogg Biological Station, Michigan, USA - KB3-175-2 | ecosystem: Environmental > Terrestrial > Soil > Unclassified ...
ACCTTCTTGGCGTGATCCTGACCGATGACGTAGTCGTCGAGAACTTTGCGAATTTCCTTCGGCGTCGGAATACCGTCGCGCGATTTGACCAGCGAGGATTTGTTCTCCTCGCGGATGATATCCATGCAGAGTTCGACGCATTCATCGCAGATGAACACCGTCGGGCCAGCGATGAGCTTGCGGACCTCGTGCTGGCTCTTGCCGCAGAACGAGCAATAGAGCGTGTTCTTGGAATCGCTGCCGCCGACTTTGCTCATTCCATTCTCCGTCACACTCGTCCGCGTTTTGCGTGGTTGGCGAAGTCTTCGAACTCAACTGCCTATACGCAACACAACGAACGAAGCAAGTTTCGCGCCGGAAGTTCCGGCCCGGCGGACCTTTATCGGGAGGCCCACTTCCCTCCTACTCTCCCACACCATAAGCCAAGCATGCTAACGGCGTGATAATCAAGAATCTATTAACGATAATGCCCATCCAAAGCCTGCGGCGAAAGTGGAACTTCCGTAGCAATTCTGGATTCGGCACGTGTCGACGGGGAGCCCTTTCGGGAAACTTCAGGCAGGTTTCGGCGGCAGTTCCTCCGGCCGGCGCTCGATCACCTTGTCGACCAGACCAAAATCCTTGGCCGCCTCGGCGGTAAGGAAATAGTCACGCTCAAGAGCATCTTCGATCTTCTTCAGCGACTGGCCGGTATGCTTGACGTAAATCTCATTGAGCCGCTTTTTCAGGTTCAGGATTTCCTGGGCGTGCACCATGATGTCGGTGGCCTGGCCCTGGAACCCGCCGGAAGGCTGGTGGACCATGATGCGCGCGTTCGGCAACGCAAAGCGCATGTCCTTGGCGCCTGCGGCGAGCAGCAACGATCCCATGGAGGCCGCCTGCCCGACGCAGAGCGTGGACACCGGCGGGCGCACAAACTGCATGGTGTCGTAGATCGCCATGCCCGATGTCACCACCCCGCCGGGCGAGTTGATATACATCGAGACTTCTTTCTTCGGATTCTCGGCCTCCAGGAACAGCAGCTGCGCGACCACCAAAGTGGCCACCCCGTCCTCGATCGGGCCGGTAATGAAGATGATCCGCTCCTTGAGCAGTCGCGAGTAAATGTCGTAGGCCCGTTCGCCCCGGTTGGTCTGCTCGACCACCATGGGCACCAGGTAATTCATATAGGTATCGACAGGATCTCTCATTTCGACTCCTTCGCGCGAATCACGCGAGGCTAGAGTAGCGTTATAGCGGTCCGGGTATCTATTTTCGCAGCTGTCCCGCCGCAAGGTGCCGGACGATCAAGCGGCCGATTCGTCTTCCTTGTAGAGCTCCTCGCGCGAGACCTTTTTCTCGGTCACCTCGGCAAGTTCGAGCAGGAAATCGACCACCTTTTCTTCGTAGATCGGCGCGCGCAGCGCGGCGACCGCTTGCGGGTTCTGCCGATAATAGTCCCACACCCGCTGTTCCTGGCCCGCGAAGCGGCGCGCCTGCTCCATGACCGCGCGATTAAGCTCGTCGTCGGTCACGTTGATAGTGTTCTTCTCGCCGATCTCCGCCAGCACCAAGCCAAGCCGCACGCGCCGTACGGCAATGGCGCGGTATTCGGCCTTGGCTTTATCCTCGGTGGTGCCCTCGTCGGCGAAAGTCTTTTTCTCGTTTTCCATCTCGCTTTGCACCGACTTCCAGACCCGGTCGAATTCGTCCTCGACCAATGACGGCGGTGGCTCGAATTTGTGCCGAATATCAAGTTCGTCGAGCAGCGCGCGTTTGATCTTTTGCCGAGACATGCCGGCATGCTCGGCCGCAACGCGCTCTTTGATCGCGTCGCGCAGCTTGGCGAGCGATTCAAGACCCAACGATTTGGCAAACGCATCGTCGACCGTCACCGTACCGGGGGTTTCGATCGATTTGGCGGTAACGACAAATTCGGCGTTCTTGCCGGCCAGTTCCGCTTTCGGATAGTGCGCCGGGAACGTCACCTTCAATGTGCGGGTTTCGCCGGCGGCGATGCCAATAAGCTGATCCTCGAAGCCCGGAATGAAAGTGTTCGATCCGATCAGCACGACGGAATCATCGCCCGAGCCACCCTCGAACGGCTGGCCATCGATGGTGCCGGCAAAGGAAATCACCACGCGATCGTGTTTGGCCGCCTTCCCGCCTTCCGGAATTTGGCTGTAGGGTTTGTTCTGTTCGGTGATGCGCGCGACCGCCTCGTCGACTTCCGCATCGGTGACGTCACTGGTCAGCTTGGTGAGCTTGATGGTCTTGAAATTGGTGAGCTCGATCGGCGGCACGATCTCGACCGCCACGGTGTAGTCGAGGTCGCTTTCGCCGGAGATCAATTTCTCGACCGCGGCTTGCTCGGTCGGCAGCGTCACCTTCGGATCGGCGGCAAGCTTGAAGCCGCGCTCGCTGACGATCTGATTGTTGGTGTCGCGCACCGTCGCCTCGATGACCTCGGCCATGGCCGAGCGGCCATAGACGCGCCTGAGATGGGCGACCGGCACCTTGCCGGGCCGGAAGCCGTTGATGCGGACGCGATCTTTCAACTCGTCCAGGCGGACATTGACCTTGGCATCGAGTTCGGCGGCCGGAACGACCACCTTGAATTCGCGCTTGAGACCTTCGGACAGCGTTTCAGTAACTTGCATCGATCACACACTTTTTTGCTTATCAGCGCGATGCGCCGGATGTTTCAGTTGAGAAGTAGTCAGCCCTCGGCGTGGTGCGGGCGGAGGGACTCGAACCCCCACGACTTTCGTCACGGGAACCTAAATCCCGCGCGTCTACCAATTCCGCCACGCCCGCAAAGGGCACACGTAAGGACGATTCTGGCGCCGCAATCCGGCAGGGCTTAACGCACCGCAGCCTGCCAGGGCAAGCCGTTAACCTCCCCTTCGCGGGTGGCGCTGCTATCACGGTAAAGTAAGCGGCACTTGGGGTCGCTCAAGGCCCCGCGTCGTGGCTGTCTCCTAAGTCGGCAAACAGGCGTCGATAGACCGCCGGCAGCGCCTCAGGCAGGTCTTCCGCGATCAGGCCAGGGCCGAATGCCTGAGCGGCTTCCCCATGCAGCCAGACCGCGGCGCTCGCCGCCTCAAAAGCCGGCATGCTCTGCGCCAGCAGCCCCGCGATCATCCCGGCCAGCACGTCGCCGGCGCCGGCGGTCGCGAGCGTGGGTGGCGCGTTGTCGGAAATCGAAGCGCGGCCATCGGGCGCGGCCACCACGGTATCGGCGCCCTTGAGCAGCACAATGGCCTTGCTTGATCTGGCCGCTAAGCGAGTCTTTTCAAGTTTAGCATGAACATTATGATCTTCATGTATCACTTTAAATAACTTGGCAAATTCACCTTCGTGCGGCGTCAGCACGACAGTCCGTTTTGGGCTTTTAGCGGTCATTTCCGTTAGCACACCCGGTTCCTCCGCAAGGCTCGTCAGCGCGTCGGCATCCAGCACCACGGCCGCGCCGCTCGCCAGAGCCACTGCGATCTGTTCCCGCAATGCCGCTCCAACCCCGCCCCCCGGCCCCAGCACCACTGCATTGCGCCGCTGGTCGGCTAGGAAGGCCGCCAGCTCGCCGGCGCCATCGACCGGCCGCACCATGATCGCCAGCGTCGCTTCGGCATTGACGGCCAGCGCCTCGCGCGGAGTAGCAATGGTCACCAGACCCGCCCCGGCTCTTAACGCGCCGCGGGCTGCCAGCCGCCCCGCGCCGGTAGTCGGCAGGCCGCCCGACACCACCACCGCGTGGCCGCGCGAATATTTGTGGCCGCCAGCGCGCGGTCGCGGGAACAAACGGCTCCATATCGAAGGCCGGTTGGCAAAGGTCATCGGTTTAATCACTGCCAGCACACTTGCCGGAATGCCGATATCGGCCACCTGGATTGCGCCACAATGCAGCCGGCCGGGCAGCAGCAGATGACCCACCTTTGGTCGAAAAAAGGTGACCGTATAAGCCGCCTTGGCTGCGACCCCCATGACAGCGCCGGTGGTACCATTCACCCCACTTGGCAAGTCGATGGCGATCACCGGCACACCAGCAGCGTTCATCGCCTCGATCATGGAACGCGGCAGGCCTTCGACCTCGCGATCGAGCCCGGCGCCAAACAACGCATCAATGATGATGTCGCAATCCGTGAGCGTGGCGGGCGAAGCCGCTTCGACTGGTCCGCTCCAGCGATCGGCAGCGAGCGCCGCATCGCCCTTCAGCCGCGCCTTATCGCCAACAAAGCTCACCCGGACCGAAAAGCCGCGGTCGGCCAGGTGGCGCGCCGCGACAAAACCATCGCCGCCGTTATTGCCAGGACCCGCCACGATCACCACGCGCCGCCTTTCGTGCCGGTATCCCGGCAGGGCGGCGGCCGCATCGGCAACCGCCTGGCCCGCCTTTTCCATAAGGTCGATGCCGGGCACGCCGCTGGCGATGGTCAGTCGGTCAACCTCCGCCATTTCCGCCGTGGTGAGAACTTCGAGCATGGAGATCAACACTATCGGCCGGTCGGAACGACGACAATTCTGACCCTAAACCTGCGACGCAACATAACTCCGACAGCTGGCAAAAGTTTTTGCAGGGTGCTTAATTGCTGAGCACAAGGTCTTGGGCAGGGGGCTAGCGCCGCGAGCCGATCTGCAGCCTAAAGCATTGTGGTAAAAAGGTTATCGCGCTCTCGCCGGCTTGGCACGGGACCTGCTAATCGGTAGCGCGGGAGGCTGGGGCGAAGGAAAAGGCAATGAAAAAAATCGAGGCCATCATTAAACCCTTCAAACTCGACGAGGTGAAGGAGGCGCTGCAGGAGGTCGGGCTACAAGGCATTACCGTCACCGAGGCCAAGGGCTTCGGCCGGCAGAAGGGGCACACCGAACTTTATCGTGGCGCCGAATACGTGGTCGATTTTCTACCCAAAGTGAAAATTGAAATCGTGCTCGGCGACGATATGGTGGACAAGGCGATAGATGCGATCCGGCGTGCCGCCCAGACTGGCCGGATCGGAGACGGCAAGATATTCGTATCCAACATCGAGGAAGCCATCCGGATCAGGACCGGTGAATCCGGTGTCGACGCCATCTGAACCGCGGGCAAAGTCCTTGCGGCTAAATCCATCAATAACGGGGGAATGCAATCCATGACGACAGCTAAGAATGTCATGAAGACGATCAAGGACAACGACGTCAAATATGTCGATTTCCGGTTCACCGACCCGCGCGGCAAGTGGCAGCATGTCACCTTTGACGTCGGGATGATCGAGGAAGATACTTTCGCTGAAGGCATGATGTTCGATGGCTCGTCGATCGCCGGTTGGAAGGCGATCAATGAATCTGACATGAACCTGATGCCCGACCCGGCCTCCGCCTGCATCGACCCGTTTTTCGCCGAGACCACGCTGGTGCTGGTCTGCGACGTGCTCGAGCCGACCACGGGCGAGCCTTACAACCGCGATCCGCGCGGCATCGCCAAGAGAGCCGAAGCCATGGTCAAGTCGATGGGCCTTGGCGATACCGTCTATTTCGGACCCGAAGCCGAATTCTTCGTGTTCGACGACGTCAAATACAAAGCCGATCCCTACAATACCGGCTTCAAGCTCGACTCCATCGAATTCCCATCCAACTCCGACACCGAATATGAGGGCGGTAATCTCGGCCACCGCGTCGGCACCAAAAAGGGCTATTTCCCGGTGCCGCCGCAGGACTCGGTGCAGGACATGCGCTCTGAGATGCTCGGCGCCATGGCGCGGATGGGCGCCAAGGTCGAGAAACATCACCACGAAGTGGCGTCCGCCCAGCACGAGCTCGGCTTGAAGTTCTCGCCGCTCACCCAGATGGCCGACATGATGCAGGTGTACAAATACTGCATCCAGCAGGTGGCGCAGATCTACGGCAAGACCGCGACCTTCATGCCCAAGCCGGTCTACGGCGACAATGGCTCCGGAATGCATTGCCACCAATCGATCTGGAAGGCGGGCAAGCCGGTGTTTGCAGGCAACAAGTATTCCGACTTGTCGGAAACGTGTCTCTCTTACATCGCCGGCATCATCAAACACGCCAAGGCGATCAACGCCTTTACCAACCCGACCACCAACTCCTACAAGCGGCTGGTGCCGGGCTTCGAGGCGCCGGTGCTGCTGGCCTACTCCGCACGCAACCGCTCGGCGTCGTGCCGCATCCCCTACACCACCAATCCGAAAGCCAAGCGCGTCGAGGTACGCTTCCCCGATCCGCTCGCCAATCCGTACCTCGCCTTCGCGGCGATGCTGATGGCCGGTCTCGATGGCATCAAAAACAAGCTCGATCCGGGTTCGGCAATCGACAAGGATCTCTACGATCTGCCGCCGGCGGAACTAAAGAAAATCCCGACGGTGTGCGGCTCGCTGCGCCAGGCGCTCGGCGAACTCGACAAGGACCGCGGGTTCCTGACGGCCAATGGCGTGTTCGACGACGACTTCATCGACAGCTATATCGACCTCAAGATGGGGGAAGTGATCCGCTTCGAACACACACCGCACCCGGTCGAATTCGACATGTACTACTCGGCGTAAAGCGTTCCTTCCAAACATCGCGCAAGTTACGCAACTTCGCGATGAAACTAATCGGGCGCCCCGCAAGGGGCGCCCGTTTTGTTCGCACAATCGCGTGCAAGTCAAACGATCAGAAAAACGATGACGGCGAGCCCCGCGGCGATGCCTGCGACGGCCGCAAGCTTGCGACGGCGGTGGCGCCTGGGCCCATAAATGCCGGCGGCACGGCGCTCGGCGATCAGCGCGGCGTCATATTCGGCCGACGACGAATAGGCGCAGGCCAAGGCGGCGCCTGCCCGTTCGGCATAGGCTTCGAGCGCCAGGATGACGGCATCCGAGTGCCCGCGATTGGCTAAACTCGACATCAGCGCATGTTAGCGCGAATAGGGTAAACGACTGGTTGCACTCGCCATCGCGACCGCCGGTTCGACCGTTTTTGCGTGTCGCACGGGGCGCTTGCGGCGGGCTGATTCGCCATGCTTGTCCGTGGGGTGACGGCGGGCCGCAGCGATCGGGCGGACCTGCGCACTGTCCGCATATTCGTCGGCTTTATGCAGCCGGTTGCGGCCGTCGTTCTTGGCTCGATAGAGCGCGGAATCGGCGCGCGCAATCAGCAGAGCAATGTCGGTGACCGGTTCGTATGAGGTGGCGGCACCGATGCTGACGGTCGCGCCGATTGTATGATTGGCTATAGTGATGCCGGCGGATTCGAAGCCGGCGCGCAGGCGCTCGGCAATACGTTCGGCAAATTGCATCGGCTCCGCCACGATAACGGCGAATTCCTCGCCGCCAAGCCGCCCAATAAGATCGCTTCCGCGCATGCTGGAACGCGCGACGTTTGCGAAAACGCGCAGTACCTCGTCGCCGATCGCGTGGCCGAAGCGGTCATTGATCGATTTGAAATGATCGAGATCGAGCATCAGAATCGTCACAGGTTCGCCGCGATCGGCCTGACGGGCGCACAAGTTAAGCGCGCTTTCCAGAAAGGAGCGGCGGTTGAGCAGGCCGGTCAGAGGATCGGTGGAGGCCGCATTTCGGTAGACGTCGACGTCGTTGTCCTTGACCATCAGCAGCACGATGAAGGCGGTGCCGACCGCATAAAGTATCGTCTCGAGTGTGAACACTGTCAGCCAGGCGGCGGCATAAGCCTCGGGCAGAAACGCCTGCATGCCGAGCGGGATCAGGAAGATCGTCGCATGCAAGAGCGGCACCACGATGGCCGCGCTGCGCGACATAAGCGATTTGCGCCGTTCGCGCCGCAGTTCGTAAGCAATGAAGAATGTATAAGTCGCGACTACCACGGCGCCGAGCGCGATGCGCTCATTGCTGCCTTCCGAGAACCCTGGCAACTGACACAGAACCAGCCATATGAAGGCGCCGAAAAAAGCGGCGGTCGGCAACAACGGCCGCCCGTGAAATAGTCGCACCCCGTTCCAGATCATGCCGCATGCGAGGAACGTTAATGCTTGCGGAAATTCGATTGGCAGATGGTACATGGGCGACGGCGCGCCCCAGAGCGCGATCGAAGACGCTCCGATCAAGTAAGCCGAGCCCCACCAAGCGAGCGCACGCACGTTGCGCTGCTGAAACCAGGCAAATATCAGCAGCGACCCAAGCATCGCCGCGATACAGACCGCAACGAAGGCCAAGGTCGGCATATCCAGCGGCGATAGCTGCGGATTTACAGCAGCGAACATTTAATTCCCCCGAAAACCTGGCCGGTTCTGGGCCAGGCAACGGCTACACCTTACCCACTGGCTTATGGGAAAAGCCTTGCGCGCTTTCGCAAGCTTCGATGCAAGACTTGCGAAAATTTGAACTAAATTCAGGTCAAAAACCGCTGTTCGAACGCTGCAATGTAAAAATGGCGCGCCCGCCCGCGCGTCATTTACGTAATTCGATAATGATCTTGAGACGATTAGCGCTTGGCTAATCGTGCTCACCGTACACCTCGGTCAACGAGACCACTTATGAGAATAAGCTGTAAGCGAGTTGAAACAGTGAACGTTATTCGGCCCCGCAACCAATTAGTCACGCCATTTTTCCATGTAGGCGTGATAGCTCTCAGTCCATTGTTTGCTGCCGTAGGCTCCACCGCTCTGATGGGTCAAACAAATAGACCAGGTACCAAGTCGCAAACCGCACGCGCGGGCGCTACGGCAAAAGTCCAAGTCATAGAAATGAAAATCAAACCGTGGGTCGAACTTTACGCCCTTTGATGCAAGTATCGATTTTTTCGCGGCAATAAAAACACCATCCAATAATTCGCAATCAGTGGGAACTGGTCCAAAAAACGATACGGGGCCAAACGGTGTTTTACCGTGCGCAACAGATCCAGTGACGTTGGAGCTATCGTCCGGAGTAATAGTATCTTTGAAAAACCAAGAGGGTTGGTTTTTCACCCTTCTCCGATTGCCTGCGACGCCGATCACATCGTATTTTTGCAACCCATCGATTACTCGGTCGGCGAGAAAATAATCGTCTATCCAAACGTCGTCATGAATGAATGTCAGTAAACTATCGTTGTCTGCCGCAGAAATACTCTCATTGTAAATACCTGGAAGCCCACACTGGTTGTTGAAAGTAATGCGCGGGACTAAGCGGCGGTCAAAGCCAAGTCGCCGCAGAGAAATGCCAAGCGCGGATTTATTATAAAAGTCATTTTCGGATAGTCTTGTCGCGCTCACTATCTCAATCGTAATCTCTGTGGCTGCGACTTTCTTTTTTAATTCATCAACTTCGTCCGGAATGGCCTGCAAGCGTTTCCATCCCGGAACCCGATCCAACGCTTTCAGCATGTCTACAAGTAAGCCCATATCTACCCCACTAAATGGTAGAAAGGGCTTGTCATTTCTGACAGGCCCTTGATTTCCGTGGACGCATCTTGTTTTGAGCTTAGCGCTTGGAGAACTGGAATGAGCGGCGGGCCTTCGCCTTGCCGTACTTCTTGCGCTCGACCACGCGCGAGTCACGGGTGAGGAAGCCGCCCTTCTTGAGCGCGCCGCGCAGGTCCGGCTCGTAATAAGTGAGCGCCTTGGAGAGACCATGGCGCACCGCGCCGGCCTGGCCCGAGAGTCCGCCGCCGGAGACCGTGCAGGTCACGTCGTATTGTCCGGTGCGATTGGCCGCGACCAGCGGCTGCTGGATCATCATCCGCAGCACCGGCCGCGCGAAGAACACTTCCACCGTCTTGGTGTTGACCAGAATCTTGCCGGAGCCCGGCTTGATCCAGACCCGCGCGACCGCATTTTTGCGTTTTCCCGTGGCGTAAGCACGTCCCTGCACGTCGAGTTTCTGCACGTATTTCGGGGCTTCCGGCGCTGCCGGCTTGAGGCTCGCCAATCCTTCCAACGACTGTACGGTCTCGGCCACGATCAGGCACTCCTCACGTTCTTGCGATTCATGACGGCGACGTCGAGCTTCTCAGGCTTCTGTGCTTCGTGCGGATGTTCGGCGCCGGGATAGACACGCAGGTTTCCGAACTGCACGCGGCCGAGCGGTCCGCGCGGCAGCATGCGCTCGACCGCCTTCTCGACGATGCGTTCCGGGAAGCGGCCCTCGAAGATCGACTTGGCCGTGCGCTCCTTGATCCCGCCGATAAAGCCGGTGTGATAATGGTAGACTTTCTTTTCGCGTTTGCGCCCGGTGAATACCGCCTTGGCGGCATTGATGACGATAACGTTATCGCCGTCGTCGATGTGCGGGGTGTACGTCGCCTTGTGCTTGCCGCGCAGCCGCATTGCGATGATCGTGGCGAGCCGGCCGACCACCAGTCCGCTGGCGTCAATCAGCAGCCATTTCTTCTCGATGTCGGCGGCCTTGGCCGAATAGGTCGTCATGACAAACCCTTGGAAAGGATGGGCGCAGCGATGCACGCCGAAGGTCCGGTTCTGTAGCCGAGCGGGCCGCCTTGGTCAACGCGCTTTCAGCTATATTATGTAAACATAATCAAATGCTTATGAGAATGGTATTTCAGCACCACTTGCTAATCACCGGGCCTGCGGGATCGAATAGGTTGCCGTGACGTGCGCGACCGGTTCATCCGTGCCCTCGGAATAAATCGTGACCTCGCCCACCGCCAGCCGCTTGCCGATCTTCATCAGATGGG
>Ga0134126_10012764_pt1 | contig 10604 bp, 8 predicted proteins | sample KB31752_FD_96881 | JGI IMG/M metagenome (GOLD analysis project Ga0134126, IMG submission 96881) | Terrestrial soil microbial communities with excess Nitrogen fertilizer from Kellogg Biological Station, Michigan, USA - KB3-175-2 | ecosystem: Environmental > Terrestrial > Soil > Unclassified ...
AAGGAGAACATGGACATCGACTGGCACGTGCGGCAGGGGTCGGTGGTCAAGCTGAGGATATTCAACGACCCCAAGTCATTCCATCCGATGCAGCATCCCATACATCTTCACGGGCAGCGGATGCTGGTCGTGTCGCGCGATGGCGTGCCGAACGCGAATCTCGTGTGGAAGGACACGGCTCTCATACCGGTTGGCTCGACTGTCGATCTGCTCATCGACGCGTCGAATCCGGGTGCGTGGCTTTTGCACTGTCACATAGCCGAGCACATGGGGGCGGGGATGATGGCGGTCATGCATGTGGATCCGCGCTGAGGCGGATACGCCAGGCGCGCGTCTGCATGAGAAAGTGAGGGCGTGATCCCGTTGATGACGGAATCACGCCCTCACTTCGTACGAGCTCATCCCGCGTAGCAATAGGTGCAGCGGTTCTCCTGTGCGCGATTGACCGCCAGCACGCCAGCGGGGACCACGACCACACCAGGGATGAGATTGGCGGTCCACTCGTCTTTCGCATTCTCCGGCGGCAATCCAGCTGCCGTCGCAGCCATGCCGCTCAATACGGTAATCGCCAGATTGCAGACCGTGACGACTGCACCGCGCGCGAGCAGCTCCTGGACACCCGCGCCGGCCATGGGCATGTCGCCGGCCTTCACGTTCGAGAAGACGTTGCGTGTTGCTGGCGCGTGTGTGCTCTTGTCGTCGATCTTGAGCATCTCGCCGATCTTGTACTTGGACCACATCGCATCATTCAGTGCGAGTGGCGCGGCCATGTGACGCAGCCCGATCACGGCCGTTACGTCGGATTGCTTGAGCCCGTACGCCTTCATGTTCATGTCGATGAAGTTCGACGCGAAGACGAGCGCCCATCCGTCGTTCGGGTTGACAGCGTCGAACACCTGCCGGTGTTTGCCTGTGAGCCGCTTGAGCCATGCCTCGTCTTCCGGGCTTCCGGTCAGTATCGGCTCGGCGCCGGCTCGCAGCCCGACTGCGGATACCGCAATCGCCGCTGCGCCGACACCCACGTTACGCATGAACTCGCGCCTTGGCGTTACCCTCTCCGTGCCGCCCATTGGTGCCTCCTTGGGGTTCGAAGACTGTATCACTCCTGTTGGGATTTTCTGCCGCCGGCCCCGCTCATTCACGCACGTGATGAATCGGCTCGGGCGCAAATGCCGTGGGTCGGGAGTGCGCGGCGGAACCAAAATAGCGGAAGCTATTTAATGGAGGGCGCGCGGCCGCCGCAAGCGCGCCATGCGATTACTCGACGTCGGCCTTTGTACTGGCGTTGGATCAAGGCTTGCATCGCTGGCCGCTCAGATGGACCTTACCCGGAACATGGCGACCCAAAACAGCGATCGGCGTCAACTGGGCGAAGATGACCTACGCGAGAGCGAGGAGCGATTCCGGCTCCTGGTTCACACCGTCAAGGACTATGCCATCTTCATGCTCGATCCCGATGGGTATGTGACCACCTGGAACGCGGGCGCCGAAAGGATCAAGGGTTATACCGCTGCCGAGATCATCGGCAGGCACTTTTCCGTCTTCTACCCCGAGTCCGAAAAGCACACCAAGCCGCCGCGCGAGCTTGCGATCGCGGTCGAGACTGGCGCGTACGAGGAGGAAGGGTGGCGCATCCGGAAGGATGGCACGAGGTTCTGGGCAAGCGTCGTCATAACTGCCGTGCGCACCGCGGACGGACGGCTGACGGGTTTCGCCAAGGTCACTCGAGATCTCACCGAGCGCCGCCTGGCGCAGGAGAGGGAACTCGAAGGGGCGCGCCGGATTGCCCGCGAAGAGGCCGCCCGGGCGGATGCGGAGGTGCGCGCCGGCGAGATGCGGACTCTGGCGGAGCAGCTTCAGCTCCGGACTGAAGAGCTGGAGGAGCAGCGGCGGGCGGTGGCAGCGGCGAGTCGTGCGAAGAGCGAGTTCCTCGCGGCGATGTCGCACGAGCTGCGCACTCCACTCAACGCGATCGGCGGGTATGCGCAGCTGCTGCAGATGGGCGTGAGCGGGCCTGTGACTGAGGAACAGCAGGTGTATCTCGAGCGCATTCAACGAAGTCAGGCACACCTTCTCGGTGTCATCAACGACATTCTGAATTTCAGCCGTCTGGAGGCGGGTCAGGTCGAATTCCGAAGTGCCACGGTGTCGGTGTGCGACATGGTCGAGTCGGTCGTGACGATGATAACGCCTCAGGCCGACGCCAAGCAGCTTACGGTCAAGTTTGGCGTTCACGATGCAGCGCCCCTGGCGCAGGGGGATCCGCTCAAGATCGAACAGATTCTTCTCAATCTGCTGTCGAACGCGGTGAAGTTCACGGCGGAGGGGGGAACGATCTCGTTCGCGTGCGGCTCGGAAGGAGATCACGCCTGGGTGGAGGTGCGCGACACAGGGATCGGCATGCCGGAAGACGAGCTGGAGCTGATCTTTGCGCCGTTCAAACAGGTGGGCCGCAGCCTCGCGAATCCCAAGGAAGGCACGGGATTGGGGCTCGCGATAAGTCGAGATCTTGCGCGCCGGATGCACGGAGATCTGACGGTGGAGAGCGAGGAAGGGGTGGGATCGACGTTCAGACTGACGCTGCCGCGGGGGCAGTTGTAATAACGGGCAGGCACGGAGGCCTGCCCTTACAACTGCGGGCAGAGACGGGGTCTGCCCGTCCTACGACGCGTTGTTTGCGCGAAAGTCGCCCGTACGGCGCAGCTGGATGACGTCGCGCGCCGTGTAGTCGCTGCCCGTTGCCTCGCGCTGAAAATCTGGCACCAGCGCTACAAGCATCTCTCGGAGCTCCTCTTCGTCCGACGTGTCGGTCGCCGCGACCAACCGGTCGATACGCCGCATGAGCCCGTCGGGAATTCCGGCCTTCTTGGCGCGTAGCAGCTTGGGATGGTTCGTTGGAACCGCGTGCTCCTCGTGAAAGAACATCTCCTCGTATAGCTTCTCGCCCGGCCTGATGCCGGTGAACTGAACGTCGATGTCCTTGCCTGGCTCGAAACCGCATAGCCTGATGAGATCCGTGGCCAGGTCGACGATCTTGACCGGCTCGCCCATGTCCAGCACGAAGACCTCGCCGCCAAGTCCCAGCGTGCCAGCCTGGAGGACCAGCTGGACCGACTCCGGGATCGTCATGAAGTAGCGGCGCATCTCGGGGTGGGTGACCGTCACGGGCCCGCCAGCACGTATCTGACGGAAGAACGTCGGCACGACGCTCCCTCGGCTTCCCAGCACGTTTCCGAAGCGCACAGAGACGAAATTGCGTCCGTGCGCCACAGCTGCGTGCTGCACCACACGCTCGGCTAATCTTTTCGTTGCGCCCATGACACTTGTTGGGCGAACCGCCTTGTCGGTCGAGATGAGGACGAAGTGCTCCACCCCCGCGTCGATCGCGGCGTTCACGACGTTGGTGGTACCGTGGATGTTGTTGGTGACCGCCTCGACGACATTCTCTTCCATGAGCGGCACGTGCTTGTGGGCGGCCGCGTGGAAAACTGCGTACGGACGACAGTCGTCGAAGATCGCGTGCATGCGTTGAGCGTCGCGGATGTCCGCGATCACGGGCACGACAGGCACACCCGGGTGGGACGTGCGGAGCTCCGCCTGGATGTCGAAGATCGAGTTCTCGCCGTGGCCAAGTATGACCAGCATCGCGGGCTCGAGCTGCGCCAGCTGCCGGCAGAGCTCGCTCCCGATCGACCCGCCGGCGCCGGTAACCAGAACAGTGCGGCCCTTGCCAAGGTTCCGGACAGCGGCGAGGTCGGTCTGGACCGGCTCGCGCCGGAGGAGGTCCTCGATCTGGACGTCGCGCAGGGAAGATGGCGATGCGCGGCCGGACAGAACGTCCGAAAGTGGCGGGAGAGTGCGTGTCTTGAGGCCGGCGTCCGAGGCCGCCTGGACCACGCGGCGGGTAAGGGAGCCGGGGGCTGACGGGATCGCGATTACCAGAGCGCCGGCATCGCGCTCGTGTGCGACCTTGCCGATGTCCGCTATCGTACCAAGAACTGGGATGTCATTCAGCCGATGGTTTGCCTTCCGCTCGTCGTCGTCGACGAAGGCGACGGGATACAGACCCATCTTCGGGTTCGTCAGCAGCTCCTTGGCGATCATCTGGCCGGCGGCGCCGGCGCCAACGATGATGGCGCGGACGTCGTCATTTCTGCGTCGCTGCTGGCCGTGCCAGGTACGGATGCGAAAGAAGAGGCGCGGCGTGATGATGAAGGCGCCGGTGAGGAGACTGTCGATCGCGAGGATCGGAAGGGGGACGCCGTGGGAGCCGAGTTTGAGAAATGGGATTACAAGCTCGCCGACGACGGCGGCGCAGAGGGTGGCGATGACGAGGCCGCCGATAATACGCTCTAGTTCGGCGACGCTGGCATAACTCCAAATCCGGCGGTAGAGGCCCGTAACGGCGAATACAAGCAGCTTTATGGGTATTGCAAGAAGCGCGAAGACCAAGACCACCTTGTAACTTTCGAGCCCGACGCCGAGCGACCCCATGCAGAGTGCATAAGCCAGGGCCGCAGCCAGGACGAGCCCGACGGCGTCAATGCTGATCAGGTAGCGATTTCGGACTAAAGGGTAATGGCGCATCAGGTCTCTGGTCTGTTCAACGAGCGAATTCGACGGCGGTGCGGCCGACTCAGGCGAAAACTATCAGGTTCGAGCCGACAAAGATGTTAAGTCGAACCACTGCCATCAGATGTGACCTTTCCGTCGTCGGCTCGCGTCACAACCCACATGCCGAGCCGATGCTCGACGGCGAGGTACGCCGCGCATGTCGCTAGAACCGCCAACGGCAGTATCGTCCACGTAAGCACCGGTCGCACGAACACGACGATGGCGACCGCTGTAAGCAACAGATTGAGCAGGGTCACTCGAATCACGACCTGCGAGTGACTCAGGCCCGACTGAACCAGCCTCTGGTACGCGTGAAGCCTGTGCGCCGTGTGCCAGGAATCACCATGAGCGACCCGACGGATGAGCGTTACCGTAGCGTCGCCTGCGAAGGCTAAGAGGAGGACAAACCAGACGTACCAAGGCACGCCGCCAGCCCGCTCCGATATCACTGCCAGCCCCCCGAAAAGGAATCCGAGAAAGCCGCTTCCTACATCCCCCATGAAAATGCGTGCTGGGGTCCAGTTCCACGCTAGAAACCCCGCGGCCGCTCCGGCGACAGTCGTGACCAGCAGGGCCAACCCGTAGGACCCGGCCAGCGTTAACAGTACGGCACCGGCGACCCCCACGGCGACAGCTTCTGCGGATGCCAGGCCGTCGATTCCATCCATGAAATTGTAAAAGTTGGTTGCCCAGACAATCGCGATGACCGCTAGCACACTTCCGACGAGGCCTACGTGGACGGCGTGTTCGCCCCATGTAAGGGTCGGGATCCCGCCAATCCACGCGACGGTCCATACAGCAGCCACCGAGTGTACGAAAGCGCGAGCTCCAGCTCCAATGCTGTGGCGGTCGTCCAGCCAGCCTACTGTTGCAATCATGCATCCGCCGCCAACAACGGCAATAGTTATCGGTCCGGCGAGAACCCCAGTGAAGCCGAGGAGCAATGCGAAGGCAAGTACAACGAATGCGATTGCGGCTCCCCCGCCGCGCGGAGTCGGGGTGGTGTGCAAGCTGCGTTCGTTCGGAATGTCGAGTATGGACTTCCTTAACGCATGAGCAAGGATGTAACGTGTCGCAATCCAGGTTGCGCACATCGCGGCTGTTCCGATTGCTACATCTCCGACAATAGCAACGGCGCCGATGGCGGATCTCATTGCGAACGAAACCATCGGGCGGTTTCGGCCAACCCACTCTCACGCGTGAACGGCGGGGTGTAGGCGAAGGCGTTCCCGAACTCCTGTTCGTCAACTTCCAGCGATCCTCCGAGACGATTGATGATCGCGCCGAGGCGAGTGGATCCCGATGATGCAGATTGGTGCCGACTTACAACTCGACGGAGCAGTTCAGTTGGCAGGTGCAGAGTATGGCCTTGCGTCCCGAGCGCATCGCCGATTTCACGCACCAGGGAGGCCGTCGACGTCGCAGGCCCATCGGCGAGGAAGAACGGACCACCCTGCAGCAAACGGCCTGATGCCGAAGCCACTTCGAGTACACGTGTTATCGCTGCCGTTGCGTTGCCCACAAATAGTATGCTTCGAGAATTATTCGTTCCCACCGGTATAGGCCATCCGTGGTCAATGAGATCGAACAGCCTTAGCATGTTCCCACGCATCCCAGGGCCATAGACGAGAGGGAAGCGCAAAATGCACGTCGATACTGCGCCGCCGCGCTCTCGCAGGAGCGCCTCAGCTTCGAGCTTGCTGATGCCGTAAGGATCGAGCGGGTGGGGAATCGTAGCACCGTTCCACGCGCCGTCGGACATCTCGCCGACCGCCTTTACGGAGCTCGCAAGTACGAAGTATAAAACGCCTGACAGACTGGCCGCGTCCAATACCGCACGCGTACCGTCAACATTCACACGACGGTATTCGGCGAGCGGATTGGCAGCGCGATCCTTCATCACGTGCGCGCGCCCAGCGAGATGAACGACAGCTTCCACACCTTTCGTCGCAGCAGCGGCGATTGCGGGATCGGTGATGTCGCCAGTAATAATCTCCGTCGCATTAACGCCAGCGCTATCTGATTTGTGTACGAGGGCGCGGACAACGTGGCCGGCACCGCCCAAGTCCCGGCAGAGGCGGCGCCCGACAAAACCAGCTGCCCCGGTAACGAGAACCTTCACAATCCTGCGCCGCGGTTGATTGCAAACGCGCGATCTATGGCGTTGGCGACGGCGTTGACCAGTGCGGCCGGCTGGAAGCGCGTATTCATGACCATGCGCCCCCGAGCACCCATCTCATCGAGCTCGGCGTAGCGGCTCGCCGCAATCCTATTAAGAATGGTGACGGCGCCACCGACGTTTCCATGCTGTACGTTCCACCCGTTGCCGCACTCGTCGATAATCGCGGAGACGTGCGACGGTGAAGGGCCGAAGTACAGGATCGGCCGTGCAACAGCCATTGCGCCGTATACCTTGCACGGATGTATGACGCCTGCCATTTGCGCGCCGAGCGACACGACGTGCACGTCGGCGGCACTGAGCGATGCGGCAAGGTCTGACTTAGGTTGGTACGGCAAGGACAAGCTATTAGGCAGTTCGCCGCGGCTTATCAGTTCTTCGATCTCGTGTTTTGCGTTACCGCCTCCAACGAACACGAATTTGAGATGCGAAACATCCCGTAGCGCCTCGGCGGCCGCCAGAAGCGTCGTCAGCGGATTGGACCCCGTATGGTTACCGCTGTACATGACCACGATGCAGTCGCTCAAACCGTATCGGGCACGGAATGCATTTTCCGCGCGAGGGACAGCGTGGAGTCGTTCGTCGGGGGACCACGGAGGAATTACTACCAACGTGTCGGTCTCGGCACCCTGGGCTGCGAGTCGAGCGGCCATGAGCCGGTCAAGCGCCACCACAACAGCCGCGCGCTGAAGCGTAAATCGATTCACTGCTCGCATCATGCGTGTGAGCACACCTCTCGGCGTTAGCTTGCCGAGCGCGACCAACTGGTCTGGGTTGAGGTCCATTGCCCAAAAAGCGGTCGGCACTCCTCGCAGCTTGCCAATGACAGTTGCGATCACACCTATGAACGGCGGCGACGTACTGTAGACGATTCCCCGGAGATTCTGCATACGCGCGACGGCCACGGTTGACTGCGCCATGAACGACGCAATAGCAACCGCGCGATGGAATAGTGTCGCCTTGCCGAAGGATGTCTGGGCCAGTCGATGTATCTGGACACCATCAGGTGTCGTCTCGTTGCGCGTAAACCGAATGCTCGCGTCGTCGTATCCCCTGTCGGAAGTTATCACCACGACTCGGTGCCCTTTCTTCGCGAGTACGCCTGCAAGGTCAGCCATATGCTGGCCAACGGCGGCGGGGTCCGGCGGAAAGGCATGAGTGAGCAGGACGATCGTCATCTGACGCACGTCTGCCAGCTATCGGCGTTCATCGGACCCATCGCCAGCGACTGCGTGAATTCGGTCGAGAATGGCAACTGGAAAGCAAAATCGCTTCAGCGTGCCGCGATCCAGCATTCCATTAAGCTGGACGACGCGGCGGGCCCAGCGGTCGGTTCGAAAAACTTCCAGGAAATTTGGATTATAGTAGATGACACGAATCTGGCCCCGGAAGGGCAATGCAGCGATGCGACTCTCGAATTCGACGACCTTCTCCTCCGTGAACGGATTGTACAAATAGAAGAAGGTGCCATCATCGGGAATGTTAATGATCGCATCGCCGGCGATAATTTCTACGTTCGGGAAGCGGCGAAATTGGCGGGCCGTACGTGCGGCGATGTCAGGGTCTATCTCGAGCCCTACAATTCGTCGGCCGTAGTTCCTGTGTAGCCAGTAAATGACCACGCGGCCCTTGCCGCAGCCAACGTCGACGAGAACATCGTTCGTACGCGGCTCTGCCACTGCGAAGATCAAGTCGAGAATCGCATAACTGGTATGATGGACAGCCTGGGCACCCAACCGACCGAACCGGGACGGCAAGTCTCCACCGAGCAACCGCCGCGCGTACCTGACATCGAGCGCGACCGTGTAGGCTGCGGTGGCAGGGTGCACTCGAATTCGGTCCAGATAATAGCTTGCAAGGTAGCGGAACTTACCGGACCTAACCAGACTTACGAAGTTGCGTATACGTAGGCTTATTTGCATGCTCACAGAGGGACGACGGGCCGCTCGTCGGTATGCAGGCCGAAGTTGCGGCGCTAACTTTGATCGGTGAAACGACGACCCAAGACCCGCTCTTCCGACGACTGCCAGACGGTCCGCGTGGGCGCCGCCCGCCTTTTAATACCTGCAGAATTCGACGGGCGCTTGGTGAGCGCTTCTGACTGCCCAGCCAACTGTTCTGAATTCGTTGCGCGTAGTCCGGAGAGCACAATATACCATTCGCCCCCTTATATCGGCTTCGCGCGGCGCGAAAATGGCGCTGCTGACATGCTCGTGGTTCGCTCCCAGGGAACCCCCGTCTTCGGCATCCCCATTCATCCAGATTCACGCGGAGGATGGATATCGACCGGATATAGTGGTGCGCTCTTTCCGGATAGCAATCGCGAGTCAGTCTTACGGGCTTCGGTAACTGCATTCCAGCAGTTGGTCAACGTGAATCGTGGGCTTGGATTTCGTATAGAGCAGAGCGTTCAGGCATCAGGATATGCGACACCAGGGCGAACAACGCTTCTTGCCCAACTGCTTTGGGACGACCGAAATCAGCAACGCCCTGCATACGCACGTATCCTGCCAGTTTCTACAGGGCTCGTGAATCCGGGGGCGGGCGCGCCTGTGGTGGATGGCGCCTCACTCGACAACAAGCTGTTGGCACAGTACGACGGTGACATCCGCAATCAAATACGTCAGGCGCTGCGCCGCGGACTGAGCGTGCAGGTAAGGATCCTGGACAATAACGCGACGCACGCCGCGATCGTGGATGCATATCGCCGCTACATGCCGGTGCAGGTGGAGTCTTACGCCAGGACGGGGATGACGGCCCACACGCTCGATTACTGGGTCGGCCTGAGCGAGGCGGTGCAGCGCGGCGGGGGCACCGACGTCGTGGTCCTTGTCACCGATGAATCCGGCCGGGATGTCGCTGGCGTGACATGCCATGCGTTCCGTGGTCGGGCGATCTACTGGAGCGGCGCCAGCACTGCCTCGGGCAAGTCCGCGCGAGCAAACCCTCTTGCGCTGCACGCAGCGATAACCGTCTGCGCGTCAATCGGTGTTACCACCTTTGAACTGGGGCGGTTCGATGCGAGCGAGCGATCCGAAAAGGAACGCGCAATTACTCACTACAAAGCGCAGTTTCGCGGACAACTTCTGCCGGTGCTCAATTTCGTGCGTCCGCCGCAGACACCGCGTGGTCAATGGGGTGCCCTTGCGCGAAGCATCCGGTCCGGCCTTGGGCGGATTGGAGCCGCTTCGCGACCGTAGTAGCGATCCCCCATTGGTAATGCGATTCCGTGATATATTGGACTCCTAATGAAAACGGCACTAATCACTGGCGTTACCGGGCAGGACGGCGCGTATCTCGCCAGGCTCCTGCTTGCGAAGGGATACACCGTCCACGGCGTCAAGCGCCGCTCGTCGCTGTTCAATACCCAACGAGTCGACGGTATTTACGCCGACCCCCACGACGTGCGCTCCAGGTTTCACCTTCACTATGGCGATCTCACCGACGCGACCAATCTGATTCGCATCGTTCAGGAGACACAGCCGGACGAGATCTACAACCTCGCCGCGCAGAGTCATGTGCAGGTATCATTCGAAACGCCCGAGTACACGGCGAATTCGGACGCGGTGGGTACGTTACGCCTGCTGGAAGCAATACGGATATTGGGGATGGTGGATCGTGTTCGATTTTACCAGGCTTCCACATCGGAGCTTTATGGTAAGGTTCAAGCAATCCCGCAGGACGAAAATACCCCGTTCTATCCGCGTTCCCCCTACGGCGTGGCAAAACTCTACGCGTATTGGATTACGGTGAACTACCGTGAGGCATACGGCATCCATGCGTCCAATGGGATTCTCTTCAACCACGAGTC
>Ga0134126_10012766_pt1 | contig 10604 bp, 8 predicted proteins | sample KB31752_FD_96881 | JGI IMG/M metagenome (GOLD analysis project Ga0134126, IMG submission 96881) | Terrestrial soil microbial communities with excess Nitrogen fertilizer from Kellogg Biological Station, Michigan, USA - KB3-175-2 | ecosystem: Environmental > Terrestrial > Soil > Unclassified ...
CGGTGCCAAGCCCGGTCTTGACCTCGTCGGTATCACCCTGATGAATGTGCACGCGCTCGGGCGGCAGGCCGAACTGGTCGGCGACGATCTGCGCGTACGCCGTCTGATGCCCCTGCCCGCTCGACTGGGTGCCGATCAGAATGGTGACGTCGCCATTGGGATCGAGCCGCACATTGGCGGTCTCATCGCCCATGGTGCCGCAGATCTCGACATAGCTCGACATGCCGATGCCGCGCACGAGACCCGCCTTCTTGGCAAGCCTGGCGCGCTTGGGAAACTCCTTCCAGTCAGCCACTTCCATCGCGCGCTTCATATGCGCGGCGAAGTCACCGGAATCATAGACCTTGCCGGTCGCGGTCTTGTAGGGCAGCGCCTTCGGCTGGATGAAGTTCTTCTTGCGGATCGCATCCGGCGTCATGCCGAGTTTGCGCGCGCAGGCGTCAACCAGGCGCTCGATGACATAAGCGGCCTCGGGGCGTCCGGCGCCGCGATAGGCATCGACCGGCACGGTGTGGGTGAACACGGTGCGGACGCGGCAATGGAAGGCCTGGATGTCGTAGAGGCCGGGCAGCATGCCGGCGCCGCCATGCGGAATATAGGGCCCGAAGGTCGACAGATACGCGCCCATGTCGCCGATCAGGTCGACATCCATGGCAAGGAATTTGCCGTCCTCGGCGAGCGCCATCCGCGCGGTCGTGACATTGTCGCGGCCTTGCGCATCGCCCATGAAGTGCTCGCTGCGGTCCGCCGCCCAGCGCACCGTCTTCTTCAGCTTGCGGGCTGCGACGGCGAGCAACGCATATTCGCGGTAGGGAAACAGCTTGGTGCCGAAACCGCCGCCGACATCGGGGCAGATTACGCGCATCTTCTCGACCGGAATCTTCAGCACGTTCTGGCAGAGGATGTCGCGCAGGCGATGGCTGCCCTGGCTGCCCACGGTCAGCGTCAGATGGTCACGCTTGGCGTCATATTCGCAATGCGCCGCGCGAGTTTCCATGAAGCTCGCGACCACGCGCGGATTGACGATGGAGATTTCGGCAACCGCGTGCGCCTTCTTGAACGCCTCTTCAGTTGCCGTCTTGTCGCCGACGGGCACGTCGAACAGGATGTTGCCGGGCTTGTCGGGCCAGACCTGCGGCGCATCCTTCTTCACCGCATTGACGCTGCCGGCCACCGCCGGCAGCGGCGACCACTTGACCTCGACCGCCTCGATGGCGTCGCGTGCATGATCGATGCTGTCGGCGACCACGAAGGCGACGGCGTCGCCGACATGGCGCACCTCGTCCTTGGCGAGGATCGGATAGGGAGGACCGGCGAAGGGATCGACCTCGAAATTGAACAGGCACGGCAGGTCGCCGAGATCGCCGATATCGGCGGCCGTCAGGATCAGCGCGACGCCGGGAAGCGTGCGGGCACGCGAAGCGTCGATGGTGAATTTGGCGTGCGCATGCGGCGAGCGCAGCACCAGAGCATGCATCGCCGGCGGCGGCGCGAGATCATCCGTATAGCGGCCCTTGCCGCGGATGAGCGCATCATCCTCCTTGCGCAGCACGCTTTGACCGACGCCGAATTTAATGGGAGCAGCCATCTTGTCTCCGATCCCTCTGCTAGTGATTTTCCGTCATATTGCAGTGGTTTGGGCGGAAGCGCAAACGTCCTTTAGCCCTTGACCAGCAACTTCAGCCACCTCATGCCAAACAGGCCGAGGATCAATCCCGCATAGACCACAGCCCCGACGCCGATCAGCAGCACCAGCGTGATCTCGTCGTGGAAGCGGATGCTGCCCAAATGGGATGCGGCATATTTCGCCGTGAGCCAGAGCACGGCGGCGAGGACCACGCCGGTCGCGGCGAACTTGGCCAGCGACTGGGCGAGCGCGCGGTTGAGTTCGAGAAAGCCCGCCCTCACCGCGAAGAACAGCACCAGCAGCAGATTGACCCAGGCACCGATCGCGGTGGCGAGTGCAAGACCCACCTGCGCCAGCGATCCCATCAACAGCAGTTTCAGGCCCATATTGACGACGAGCCCCGTCAGCGAGGCTTTCACCGGCGTCGCCGTGTCCTTGCGTGCGTAGAAGGTCGCAACCGCGCTTCGAATCAGGACAAAGGGAATGAGACCGACCGCATAGGCCGCAAGCGTCGCTCCGGCCGCTGCGGCATCCGTCCTGGTGAAAGCGCCGCGCGCGAACATCGCCCGGGTGATGACATCGGGCACCGCGAGAAAGGCCGCGACAAAGGGCACCGCGAACAGCAAGGTGTAGTCGAAGGCGCGGCGCTGCTGCTGCATCGCGCCGGCATGATCGCTCGCGGATATCCGCCGCGACATTTCCGGCAGCAGCACGGTGCCGATGGCGATGCCGATCACGCCGATCGGGAGTTGGTTGAGCCGGTCCGCGTAATAGAGCGCCGACAGCGCACCCGCCGGCAGGAAGGTCGCGATGATGGTGTCGGCGAACATCGCAACCTGCGTGCCCATCGAGCCGAGCGTTGCCGGCCCTAGCGCACCAAAGAAGGCGCGGATGTCCTCGTCGAGCCTGAGCGGCGCAAAGCGCGGCAGGCCAGCATGGCGGGCCAGGTCGCCGGCAAGCAGGAAATATTGCAGGAAGCCGGAGATCAGGACGCCCCATGCTGCGGCGTGTCCCGCGGTCGGGAAGAACGCTGCCACCGCAAGCGTCATCATCATCGCGATGTTGAGGAAGATCGAGGCGGCCGCGGCGCTGGCAAAGCGATGCATCACATTGAGCATGCCGCCATAGAGCGTCACCAGCGTGATCAGGAGCAGATAGGGAAAGGTGATGCGCGTGAGCTGGATAGCGAGATCGCGCTGCGCGACATCGTGGGTGAAGCCCGGCGCCAGCAGGCTCATCGCCTGCGGCATGAACAGCCAGGCAATGATGAGGAGAACGACCTGTGAGAAAAACAACAGCGTGAAGACACGGTCGGAGAACAGCCTGGCCTGCTCCTCGCCCTTCTCGCCATGGACATGGGCATAGGCCGGGACGAAGGCGGCGTTGAATGCGCCTTCTGCAAAGATCGCGCGAAAATGGTTCGGCAGGCGGAACGCGACAAAAAACGCGTCGGCCACGGGGCCGGCCCCCAGGATCGCCGCGAGCATGATGTCGCGCGCGAAGCCGGTGAGCCGCGATAGCAGGGTATAGCCGCCGACGGTGAAAATGCGCCCAAGCATGCGCCGTCTCTTACCTCAAAAACCGAGGCGCTTCAAAACGGCGAAATCAGGCTTTATTGGTTTAGGCATGATCTTATCCGAAAACCGGAAGACCACTTTTCGGGATCATGCCTGTACCGCGTCGCGCACAGCCGCGATGACGCGGTCCTGGGTCGCTTCGTCCAGATAGGCGTGCATCGGCAGCGCAATGACGTCGGCCGACAGCCGTTCGCTGACCGGCAGGCCCCCGTCCGCGACCGGGAACCCCCGATACGCCGTCTGCTGGTGCATCGATTTCGGGTAATAGATCGCGGTCGGCACACCCTGTGCCTTCAGCGCCGCGGCGAAGGCGTCGCGATCCGTGCCCTTGGGCAAGCGGATGGTGTATTGCGCCCAGACAGAGGTGCAGCCGGGGGCAAGGCGCGGCACGGTGACGATATTGCTCAGCGCCCGGGCGTAGCGGTCGGCCACCTTGTTGCGGGCCGCGATCTCGTCCTCGAAAATCTTGAGCTTCTCGATCAGGATCGCCGCCTGCATGGTGTCGAGGCGTCCGGTCAGGCCGAGGCGGACATTGTCGTATTTATCCGATCCCTGGCCGTGCACGCGAATGCTCTTCAACGTCGCAGCCAGTCCGTCGTCATCGGTGAAGATCGCGCCGCCATCGCCGAAGCAGCCGAGCGGCTTGGCCGGGAAGAAGCTGGTCGCGGTCGCAAGACCGAGGGTGCCGAGCCGGCGCCCCTTGTAACTCGCGCCAAAGCCCTGCGCGGCGTCATCGAGCACGAAGAGGCCCTCCGCCTCGGCAACGGCTGCAATCGCATCATGATCGGCGGCCTGGCCGAACAGATCGACGGGGATAACCGCGCGCGGCTTGAGGCCGAGCTTGCGGGCAGCCGCGATGCCGCGCTTGAGCGATGCCGCATCGATGTTGAAGGTCACTTCGTCGACATCGACAAACACCGGTGTGGCGCCGGTCAACGCTACGACTTCGCCGGTCGCGCAGAAGGTGAAGGACGGGCACAGCACGGCATCGCCCCGGCCGAGACCCTTGGCCATCAACACCATCAACAGCGCATCGGTGCCGCTGGCGCAGGTCACGACATGCTTGGCACCCGAGAAGGCGGCAAGCTCCGCCTCGAGCTGCGTCACCTCCGGACCATTGATGAACTGGCAGTGGCCGAGCACGCGGGCCATCGCCTCGTCGATCGCCTTGCCAAGCCGCTGACGCTGGGAAACGACGTCGATGAAAGGGATGGATTGCAGACGCAGATGTTGATTCATGGAGCTGTGAACGCTTGGAGAGACAGTCATCGAGGATAATCAGCCCGCGACGCGACGCGGCCCCTTGCGGGCGGAGGGGGCCGCAGCATGCTTTGCCGAGGTTTCAAGGCAGCGGGTTGCGATCTCGAGGCTCGCCACGCCCTCGTCGCCGGTAACTGCGGGCGCAGCGCCGGCACGCACCGCGCTCAAAAACGCGATCAGCTCGGCACGCAGCGGCTCATCATGGCCGACCGGAAGATGGCGCATCGAATAGCTGCCATCCGGCTTGAAGCCAAAACATTCAGTGACCTGCCGGGTAAGCAAATCGCCCATGACATATTTGCCGCGGGTCGCCACCGTGACGTTGCGCGCCTTGAACGGCGTCAGCCAGTTGGTGTTGATGTGGGCCAGCACGCCCGAAGCGGTGCGGAACTGCAACAGCGCAATGTCCTCGCGCTCGGCGACGGCGCTGGAAAGCTGCGGCTGCACCTCGACGATGTCGGATTCGGTGAACCAGCGGATCAGGTCGATGTCGTGCACGGCAAGGTCGATGACGACGCCGACATTCGACATCCGCGGCGGGAACGGGCCGACACGGGTGATGGCGATCGAGAGAATGTCCTCGCCCGATATCGCCTGCTTGACCGCGGCAACCGCGGGATTGAAACGTTCGACATGGCCGACCATCAACGTGACGCTGGCACGCCGCGCCGCCTCGACGATCTCCCTGCCCTCTTCCACCGTGGAGGCGATCGGCTTTTCGACCAGCACGTGGATCTTGCGCGCGATGCAGGCGAGCGTGATCTCGTGATGGAGATGCGTGGGAGCGGCGATCGTTACCGCGTCGACGCCTTCGTTGAGCAGCGCATCCAGATGATCGAAGGTGCGGCAGCTGGCGAGCTCGGTGGCGCGCGCGCGATGCGCCTCGAGGGGATCGACAACACCAACCAGATTGGTGTCGGGAAGGCTCGCGAGCACGCGCGCGTGGTTGCTGCCCATCACGCCCGCGCCAATGACGCCGACCCGAAGCGCATCTTTCGGCCCGGATTTCAAATCCGACCCGAATTTGTTCGAACTCATTTATCGACCCCGATCAAGTCAACCGCGAAACACCCCGTCGCTTCCTAGCACGTCGCCATACATGTGGCGAATGCCGAGACACGTTTGCGGACACGATTTGATGCAAAAAATTACATCAGCGAATCGCCAAAACTGCAGTGATTCGAACCCTGTACCGCCGGAAGCGATAATGTCGAGTCGTTTGCTGGCCTAGCCTGATTCAAGGGGTATCCCAAACCAGAAAGGGGCGCTGCCGCAACCGTTTCGGTTCGTCGACCGATCAAAATATCGCAGGGCCCGCGAAGGTCCCGCCACGGTCAGGAACAACGGCCGCGGCCGGGAAAGCGGATCACCCGAGCGGTCTCCTTGGGCTCGCGCGCAACCGGCTTCGGTTCGGCGAAGGCGCACAGCGTGTCCATCTCCGCCTGCGAAATCCGGTGCAGGTTGATCCGAATTTCCATCGCCGTCATGGTCAGGAGCTGTGCCACGAAATTCAGGTTCAGCTCCTTCGCCAGGTTGATGTGCTCCTGCAGCGAGCGCGCCATCAGGTCGAGTTTGGCGTCCATTGTGCTCTTCATGTCTACTACCCCCCAAGCATCGAAACGCTTGCCGGCTGCTCCGAAACCCAGCTCCGCGTCGTGGTGACGTCACCGTAAAGACTGATCAGTTGGGTGACGGTCTCGTGAACGGTCGGCGCGGCGATCCGATCGAGATCGTGACTCGCGGAAGCGTCCGCCAGATAGGTCACGCGATGACCGCGATGAAAGGCCTCGACCGCGGTCGCAAGACAGCCCGCCTCGCCGGCAAATCCGGCGAGCACGAAATGGCCGCCGCCTTCGCTCATGGCGTGGGTAAACTCGCGGTTGGCGTAACAGGAAGGCTTTGAGCGCTCGAACACCATCTCCGAGGTCAAGGGCTCAAAGCCCGGGATCCATTTGGAATAGGACAGCGCCGAATTGAAAAACGGCGACTGGTCAATCATGCGCAGGAAAGCGACCGGCAGTCCCACGCGGCGCGCATGCGTCAATGCCAGCCGGCAATTCTCGAGCGCCGCCGCCGCTTCGGGAAGCGAGAACAGTCGCGGCGACGCGATATATTCCTGCTGCAGATCGAGCAGCACCAGGGTCGGGATCAGCGAGACGTTGGAATAGGAGCGGAGATTGACGACGTTTTTCATGACTTCTTCTTGCCTGCTGCCAGCCGGTTGCATGCTGCAACTTGCCCCACACCACGCCGCGCCGAGCCACGTTGCGCCGACCGATCGAGCACGCCCGGCCGATCCCACCTGCCCTCGGGCCGCATCAGGACATAGGGATCGACGCCCAGCGCAATCGCATTCGGACTAGGATCGGTGTCGATGACGATCTCGATATAGGCGTAGTCGGAGAAGAAGAATTCCGACGAACCCTCAAGCTGTTTCCAGCCCATGTTGCGGTAGTAGTTGAGCAGATCCTTCTGAGCGCGACCGTAGATGCGGCGATAGCCCTTGGCGCGGCAGAACTCGACGCCGGCCTTCATCAGCCGCGTGCCTATGTGCCGGCTGCGGAACTCGTGGCGGACCGCAAGACGCTCAAGCTTGGCAAAGCCCGCAAAATACCGGATGCGCAGGCACCCGACCGGTTCCTTGCCGACATAGGCGAGCAGATGGCTCGCGGAGAAATCGTTGCCGTCGAACTCTTCCTCGTAAGGACAGTCCTGCTCTGCGACGAAAGTCGCGCTGCGCACAGCGACCACCCGCATGAAATCCTCGATCGAGCGAACGACCGTGATGGAGACATCCTGGTCCTGCTCGAGATCGACGAAGTCATCATAGATCGCACGTGTCTCCTTGACGGACACGCCGCGAGGATACATGTGGAAATTCGGCGCGAACTTGCCCCTGAATTTCGCGCCCCGGCGAAAGCCAAGGCTTTCCGCCATGCGCAGGCCTTCGATCGTGACCGTTCGCGCGAGCAGCGGCGCATCACGATAGAGCGGCGTCCAGGTCTTCTCGAATGCCAGCGGCACCCCGCCCGCGATCGCGCCCGGCGCATACATCCCCCAGCAATAGATCGCCGCGGGCTTTTCATTCTGCCGCGTCAGCAAATGCAGCGGCGGGTTGGTCGCATCCAGCTCCCCGGTCAGCAGTTGATCGGCTCCTTCCTCGGTGAGCATCAGGAACGCGACAAACCCCTCGGCCGCGGCGTCTCCGGCGGCGTACCGATCGCGCCGCGCGATCGCCCAAACTGAGTCCGGATTGTGCCGGGCGACGCGATGAATGACCTCGTTCGGCGCGCCACCGCCCATGGCCTGGCGGGCGCGCGGCAACAGCGTTTCGATGTCTTGAAAGGTTGCGCTGAAGGCGACCAGCCGTTGCGACAAATTGGTCAATCCGGGCGCTTCCAGGCCGAACCTGGCCGGTTTCGGCGCACCCATCAGGGCCTGTGCGCTCCGGGTGGTATGTCGATCATGCACGGTCATGGGGCGCTCCGGTTGCCAAAGCCTACGGTCTACGAATAGATTATTAGGATTGCAGGGGCGCCGTATGCCGATAATTGTGAACCGGGGCGGTCCGGAAAACGAACACGTCGACTTGACATCCGTTGGTGGCCCGGATTGGGAAGCGGTTCGTACGTTTCTTGAGCTCGCGCGTTGCGGCAGCATTCGCTCCGCGGCCGACCGCATGGGGCTTTCGCCTAATGCCTTGCGGCGCAAAATCGACGAGCTCGAACGCACCCTGGGAACAGTGTTGATCACGCGACACGTCGACGGGATCCGTCCGACGCCTGAAGGCGCCGAGATCCTGGCCGCCGCCAAGCGCATGGAAGAAGCCGCATTTGGTCTGGTGAGAGCGCGCAACCGCGCAGCGCCAGCGATGAGCGGAGAGGTTCGTATCGGCATTACCGAAGCCTTCGGCACCTTCTGGCTCGGTCCCCGGCTCGTCGAATTTCAGCGCGCTTATCCTCAGCTTGCCGTCGATCTGATGTGCGCGATGCGCTCAGCGGACGTACTGCGCATGGAAGTTGACGTCGCTATTCAGCTCGATCGCCCGACCAGCCCCGATGTGAAGGTCGTGCGGCTCGGCCGCATGCATTCCATGCTCGCCGCGGCGCCCTCCTATCTCGCGATCTACGGAACGCCGAAGACGATCGAGGATTTGCGCAAGCATCGCCTGGCGATGCAATTTGCCGACCAGACCAAGAGCCAGGAATTGCTGACAGGCCTGTTTCCGGACGTAGAACTGCGAAAGCTCGTCAAGTTCTCCACCAACAACTCCAGCGCGCTGCTCTGGGCCATCATCAAGGGCGCGGGCATCGGCTGGTCGCCGACCTACATGCATGTGATGGGGCCGAAGATGGTCCCACTCGATATCGACGCAATCTTCCCGTTCGATATTTGGCTCACCTATCATCCCGATGCGGCGCGGGTGCCGCGGATACGGCGGATGATCGACTGGATCATCGAGAATTTCGATCCGAAAACTTTCCCGTGGTTCCGCGACGAGTTCATTCACCCGCGCGATCTGCCGGGCCAGTATCACGGGCCGCCCTTGGTCAACCTGTTCGAAGGACTGACCTGGGAAAGCAATATCGTGAAGATGTGAGCGGGCCGGCGGGACTTAGTCTCCCACCCGGCAGTTCAAGTCGCGTAGCGCAAGGAGCGGCCCGGATCGATCATCCAGAATCCGAGCAGCCCGCCCGCCACCATCAGCGCGCCGCAGAGCGAAAAGCCGAGTTCGAAGCCGCGCGCCCCGGAGACGTCCTGTATCAGGGCGCCGGTCACGACGGGGGCTGCGATCCCGGCGAGCGAAGCCACCGAATTTGTGATGGCCAGCATGGAGCCGCGTTGCGGCGCCGGTACGATCTCGGCCAGGACCGCAGGACCGAGTGAATAGACGATCGGCGTGCAACCGAGCGCGACGGCGATCAGGCCGATGCGAAGCCAATCGCTGGGCAAATTTGCATAGAGCAACGCAAAGAGCAGGCCCGCGATGACGAGTAGCGCGGACAAATAACGCCCGCGGGCAGTTCTCGACGGGATTCCGCGCTTCAACAGATGCTCCGATCCCCAGGCGAGGGCGATGCCGAGCGGGATCATCAGTGCCACGACGGATGAGTACAGCCACCCCGATGCGATGCCGCCAAAACCGAGCCCGCGCTGGAAATAGGCGGGCAGCCAGGTCAACGTCAGCGCCAGGCTCCAATAGCCCACAAAATGCGTGATCGCGCAGCCGAGGACGCTGCGGTCGAACAACAGATTGGCGTAAGAAAAGGCGACGGCTTCGGTGGCAACGCCAGCGTCCGCGCCGTCCTCCTTGCCCTCCTCGGCCAGCGCGAGCCAGACGAACGCCCAGACGCAGCCGATCACCGCGAGCGCCACGAAGTTCGCCCGCCATCCCCAATTCGCCGATATCAGCGGGATCAGGATACCGGCGGCGACCATGCCGACCGTCGAGCCCTGTGCCACGATCGAGATCGGCACGTTGCGCTTGTCGTTGGGAAACCATTTGTAGAGCGCGTGGACCGCGACGGGCCAGGCCGGCCCCTGCGCCGCGCCCAGCACGGCGCGGCAGATGATGATGGTCCAGATCGATGCAGTATAACCGATCGGCAATTGGCAGACCGACCAGATCAGGACCATGCCCAGGATCAACGTGCCGGCCTTGAAGCGGTTGGCGAGGAAGCCGCCGAACACGCCGCCGATCGCAAACAGCCAGAAGAAGCCACTGCCGATGTTGCCGAACTGTTTCGGGGTGAGCCCAAGCTCGTCCATCATGGGAACGGCGACGAGCCCCAGCACGATCTTGTCGAGAAAGTTGATCAGCATGAAGACGGCGAGCAGGAAGGTGATCGTCCAGGGCCGCCCAACTCCGGATACGTCGCTCATCACCCTTCCCGAACGTTCAAAAGACATTCCCTGCTACCAGTGAAAAACAGGGAATATTTGTAGAATTCAGCAACTCCGATGCGGCCCGAGATAAAGAAAGCCGCGTGCCGCAGCGGTTTCTGGCAAACTACTTGGTCAAATTAACAGGGAATTGGGGTTTGCTGAACAGGGAAGGCCCCTGATCACCAACTGGGAAAATCGGCCGCTGGCGCTCGGTTGACAAGATTCGCATGCGGGAGGCGGGTGCGGGTAGCCAA
>Ga0134126_10012768_pt1 | contig 10602 bp, 5 predicted proteins | sample KB31752_FD_96881 | JGI IMG/M metagenome (GOLD analysis project Ga0134126, IMG submission 96881) | Terrestrial soil microbial communities with excess Nitrogen fertilizer from Kellogg Biological Station, Michigan, USA - KB3-175-2 | ecosystem: Environmental > Terrestrial > Soil > Unclassified ...
CGGCATCGACATACAGTATGAGGCAACTGCCGAAATAGAGGACGATGCCGGCGATCAGGATTACAATAAGACGGCCGGACTTGATTTGAGGCGGGGTTTTTGCGCCAATGCTCGTGCCGGCCAGCGCCAGGAGGGCCAGTCCAAGCGACACCGCAGGATGACGGAAAAGACCTTTTGCCGCGAGGCCCGTCACAAGACGATCGGCGATTGGGCAGCTGAGCGACCAGGTCGCGAGACCGCGGTGGCAGAAATAGTAATAATGTAGGATGAGCAGCGTAGCGCAGCAGCAGGCCGCGAGATTCCGCAACTCGCGGTATTGATTGTCGTTTGCCGGTTGCATGTATTCCTTTTTGTAGGAATCTTGAAGGTAGAACCACGATCGGTACCTTCCAACACTTAGGCGTATTCTGTATAGGTATCGTTTCGGAAGTGACAAATGTCACATAATGTCTCAATAACTCTTTTTATGATTTAAGTGACTTTTATCATTTGCCTTTGGTGGATTTGCATCTTAGCTTTATGAAAGCTAAAAATAACGACTTATCCTATGCGTGAAAGGGAGCGGCCTTGCTTACACATCCTGGTCGCGGATCAACATCGGATATTCAGGGCGGGTATTAGGACGCTCCTCGCCGAAGCGGGTTCCTGGCAGGCCTTTGAGGTCGGCGAGGCGGAGACGACGGAGGAAGCCATTGCCATAGTCGCAACGGGTCGATATCCCGTGGTGCTCATCGAGTATAACCTTCCGGGAAGGGGTGGGATCAAGGCGATGGAGATCATTCGTTCACGATGGCCGGCCATCGCTGTTATTGCCGTGGTAGAAACTGACGACGGTGGTCCTGCTGAGCGAATGATCGATGCCGGTGCCAAAGGTTGCATTTTGCGCAACGTAGGATTGGATACGTTGGTCGGTGCGATTCGGACGGTGATGGGCGGACGTCGCTTTTTCAGCAATGAGATTGCCCAGCGGTTACTGGAGCGCGGGCGGGGAGCGAAGCAGGATCCATTGGAGCGGCTGACGGCGAAGGAAAAGCAGGTATTCCACTCTATTCTGGCAGGACTCAGAGACAGGGAGATAGCGGCGCAAATGGGCATTGCGAAACGGACGGTGGATAAGCACCGGCAACATATTCACTATAAATTGGGGACGAAAAATGCGCTGGAACTATTGCAGACTGGCTTACGATTGGGTCTGGTAAGGGGGCCGGAATGAATGTTCCAAAATTTTATCTAAGTGTTTTCACTATATTTTTTTTAATATCTTGACTACAAAACGTCGTTGCCGGACGCAGGCGCCATCTACACAGTTATACAGAAAATCGACACGCCTATCAACGATTTCGACACGCTGGTCATTGAATCGGGGGACTGTATCACAATATGAAATTATTGCAATATGAACGAGATGCGTAGGCATTTTCACTGCGTCTATTGTGCCTGTCTTTGGAAAATCTAAAAGTTTTATTTTACTTCGCCTTAATAGAAATCCTGCCCTTACCTTCTTCTGCAATTTTTTCTTAGACCCTAAAATCGCTTGCTATATGAGATACTACAGCCTCCTCGAGCGCGAACCTTTGCGCGCACCTCCTACTCTGTTTGCCGTCCGGGCATATTTTCGAGTTTTTCTATACAAGAGCTGAGCCGCGGTGCCCTTTCGGTCATCACTATAAGGGCTTTGTCTTCACTTTAAAAATTACCGTCTCGTACGGATAGGGCAGGTTTTGCTTTGCCCGCAACAATCTTATGCGCTATAAATCCAAAATAAGAATGAAACGTTTTTTCTTTTTGCTCTTGGGTGTCACGATCGTTAGCATGAACAATTCGTTCGCCCAAACTACTTTCTGGTCCGTCACCGGCAATACCGGGCAACGGGGAGATACCAGCTTTGTCGGAACCATCGACAGCAACCGGTTGGCTTTCCGGACAAAGAACAGGGAACATATGAGTATTTCTCCGACGGGCACGGTCGCCGTGGGGACTGAAACCGAGTTGGATAGTTTGACCCTGAACGGTCCGATGTATATATGGGACTCGGTGGGTATCGATCCATTGAGTATAGAAAGCAATAACGATTATGGTTCATTCATCAATTTTACGAATGCAAGTACGTATTATGCTGCGTCCATAGGGTTGAGGTTCTATAATTCCGCCGGTATCGTCAGTCAAATGTTTGTCGGCAGCCCTTCCAGTATCTACGCCCCGAACGGTTTTGGCTTCCAGGATCTTTCCGGGGGAGGTTTTGACTTTTCTTCCCGCATCGCCGGAAGCTTTTTTAGCTGGGGCAGCGATTTTAAGGCGGCGGGTGGGTCGAAAATGATTTTCTACACCACACCCGGACATTTGATCATCGGCTCGACAACCGATAGCGGGAACAGCAAGTTGCAGGTAAGGGGAAATGCCTGGATGCAAGGATTGACGCTTCCAACGGGTGCTGCTTCTGGATATGTGCTGACCAGCGACACGGCGGGCAACGCCAGCTGGCAGCCGGGCTCTTCGGGGCGATGGGCTTTTGCCAATGGCTCAGTGTTCGATTCCTCGGATAATATTGCCATCGGCACGAGCAATCCTCAGGGATATAAACTCGCGGTCAATGGTACCGCCATGTTCACGAAAATAAAAGTACGACCCTTGTCGAGCTGGCCGGACTATGTCTTCAGGAAGGGGTATGTATTACCAGGGTTGGAGGAACTGGAAGCGTATGTCAACCAGTATCATCACCTGCCGGGGATAACATCGGAAGATGAGGTGAAGCAAGACGGTATCGATCTGGGCGAGCAGCATACGGCGCTGTTGAAAAAAGTGGAGGAGCTTACGCTTTACCTGATCCGGGAAAACAAATCGCTTACAGATCAGAACAAACAGCTTAACGCTCAGAATATGCAGATCAACGCACAGAATAGACAACTGGCGGATCAGAATGCCCGCCTCGAAGAGCAGCAAAAACAGATCGACGATCTCAGGGCGATGATCCTGGCCAATAGCACTAAACACTAACGTCAAATGTATGCGGAAGACACTTTTTTTATTCGTGGCGATAGGAATCTTGTCAATTACGCCCTGCTTTAGCCAGGGGCCCAGCCTGGTTAGCGTAACCCCTCCGTCGCCCAATGTACAAGCTATGCAAAAATATGGCGACATTCCGGTTAGCGCCTATACAGGGATTCCAGATATCTCAATCCCTATCTACACGGCTAAGTTCCGTGACTTGAGTATCCCGATCAACATCAGTTACCATGCATCAGGTATAAAAGTCGGAGAAGAGGCAAGCGAAGTGGGCCTGGGGTGGGTGCTCAATGCCGGCGGACAGATATCCCGCACGATCATCGGCGCCGATGATTTTCTGGGTACTTCGAATTATTTTACCAATCAGATCATCGACTTTGACGCGGGTCAGGGACCTACGAGCAATCTGGAGCGCGGCTGCAATCTCCAAATGTTCAGCACGACAGGGCAGAATACGATCTTTAATTATGATGTTTCCTCCTATCTGGCGAACAATAATGATTTCCAACCGGATCAATTTTACTACAATTTTTCCGGGCATAGCGGCAAATTCCTGCTGACGAGGTCATACCAGGCGATCCTGCAAAAGCAGGAACCTATTTCTATAACGTGTCAGACGCCATCGGGCTCGTCCTGGGAAATCAAATCCACGGATGGCTATATCTACGATTTTGCCTTGCAGGAGACCTATAAGGACCCGGGCGGGCAGATCAATCACCCTTGCGCATGGTATCTCACCAAGATCACCTCCCCGACTGGCAATACCGCGACCTTTAACTATACGGCCAATCCATCGGTTGTGCAGCAAGGTCTCGGGGAATGGTCGGAACTTGAGGATGACTATGAAATACCGATCGGAGGGGCTGGCGATCCGACCTATTCCCCTCAACGCGGGATGTCGCCGGCCAAGATTTACAGCAATCAGTACCTGAGTTCGATCGACGTGGGCAATTGCCGGGTGCAGTTTTATTATTCTAACGGCAGGACTGATCTCACAGGCGATCAACGACTGGATAGTGTCAGTGTTTTTTCAAAAGACAAGTCCGGCAATGTAGCGGCGATACCGCTAAAAACTACCTCCTTGAGCTACAGCTATTTTGACTATGGGGATAACGACGATGTCGAGTTCGGGAGTACCAGCGGCGCCAGTTATTATCAACGATTGAAGCTAACGCAATTGCAAAATATCGGTTATTATGGCGGCGTCGTCAGCAGAGAGAATCCCTATGTGTTCACGTATTATGAAGGGGGCCTCTATTACGTCCTGCCATCCAAGGGTTCTTTCGCCCGCGACCACTGGGGCTATTATAACGGAGAGACAGGACATAATTCGCTGATACCCAGTTTTACATCAGTAGCTTCAGACGATCAGGTAGAATTTGCCTTAAAAATACCCGGTCCTGAGCGTGACCCGGATACAGGGTATGTTAAGGCCTTTACACTGCAATCCATTCAGTATCCCACCGGAGGGACTACTCAATTTCAATACGAGTCGAATGATTTTGACGAATACAATTCCGAGGTGAACGATAATACCTATTTTCGAATGCGGCCGCAGGTCAATTCCGCGACGAAGACGTTCACATATGATGCGTGGGCACATTCGATGGAAGGAAGCGATGACACCCTGAACCTCGATAACGAGTATTATACGCCGACTTTTGGTACGGTCCCGCAGATAAGCATGAATGCAGCCTTTCGGTTTTCTTCTTCCGCCAACACCTGCGATACGCTGCCACATCCTCTGCATGCGATGTATTTCGCCGTTTGCGATTCATTGGGCAACGAGTTACAGGAATACGATTTGGCTGCTTATAGCGCTTGCTCGGGCGGCAATACTACCGGATGCTATGTTTGCGGCAGCGGCGTATTTACGGTCAACCAGACCCTGACGCTGAATCCTGGCAAATACGTGATCAAGGGTTATAACCAGGGCCTTACTTCGCCTTACCAGCTTGAAACGATCATGGTGACCTTCAAGTATGACACGCTCGCCCAGCCCAATCCCTCTACAATCACTGTTACGAACGGGCACTACTATGTGCTGGGAGGTGGGCTGCGGATCAAAAGAATTATCGACCAGGATCCCTTGAATCCAGCGAACAACAAGGTGGAAAAATATATTTACCACTACCTGGCGGACAAGGCGGGGACGGGCACTCCGCAAGAGTATTCCTATGGCAGAAGGATGGCCAAACCGGAGTACACGTATTTTTCCGTGGATCAGGTAAATTATACCTATGCGGGGCCGGACGGCTGTATCACCTTTCCCCTATCGTATGCACTACATGTTTTTCGAAGTTCGGATAGTTACAACCCGCTTAACGGCTCGGCAGCCGGCGCGGTGGTTGGGTATGACCAGGTAACTGAGCTATTTGGAGAAAACGGAGAATACGGGAAAAAGGTTTATCAGTATAACAACCTTCCGGACCAGGTATTCAACTATGCTGATCCGGTGAGTGGTCAATTTTTGCCGATGCGGCCTCCATATGGATCCAATATTCCAAACGCCTTAAACGGAACGCTGACCGAGGAAACTGACTACTCCAACGCTAACGGAAATTTTACTCCGGTTAAGGATATATACAACACATATGAGACGGTGCTGGCCAGCCGGAACTATGTATACGGTATCTCCAATGTACAAATGCCTGCCGTCAATACGGGTGACAATTGCAATCCGATTTATAGCCAGACTTGCGATGTGGCTTCGCTGACTTCTAGCTATGTATCGATGCCCTCCGAGTGGCAACGTCTGGTCAGTTCTGAAGAGAAGGATTATAACCAGGGTGATCCCACCCATTTCCTGGACACGTACACGAATTATTTTTACGATAATCCGGCACACAAACTGGTTACCAGATCCGTTACTACCAACAGCAAAGGCGAAAAGATCACGTCTGCCACTCAATATCCGCTGGATTTCCCCAATCCGACGGGAACAGATGCGTTTAGCCTCGGCGTTGCCAATCTTCAAAACAGTCATATCATCGATAGACCGGTGGAGAAGCACGTCGACTACGTCAATGCGGATGGCACCAATCCCAGGACGGTCAATTCCTACCTCGCCTATTTTAATGCGAACACGCCTACTGAGAGTCGGGTTTCCCGGATCGAAAAGGCATCGCCTGTGACGAATTTCATGCCGTCATCCGTATCGTCTGGTGGACTCAGTAGCAGTCCGTACTACCAGCCGTTTATTTATTTCGACCAGTACGATGCTTACGGAAACATCCTTCAACAACATAAGTTGAACGATTTCCCGCATTCCTATATCTGGGATTATGCCAGCAGCCTGCCGGTCGCCGAAGTCAGCAATGCCGCACAATCCGATATTGCATATACGTCTTTTGAAGCCGACGGCACCGGAAATTGGTCCCTATCTTCTTCTTCGACGGACGGGAGTACGGCTATTACAGGCAGCCAATCGTATAACCTTGGTAATGGCCCGATCAACAAGAGCGGATTGACGGTAGGAAAAACGTATGTCATCAGCTACTGGAGCCGGAGCGGCAGCTATACGATCTCCGGAGGCACCTACACTACGAAGGCGGGGCGGACGGTAAATAACTGGACTTATTATGAACATACCGTTACAACTACTTCGACGACGCTTACCGTCAGCGGGACGGGAAATATCGATGAATTGCGGCTTTATCCGCAAGGGGCTTTGATGACGACCTATACTTATGCCCCACTGGTCGGAATTACCACACAGGCAGACGCAGGCGACCGGATCTCGTACTACGGTTATGATGGGCTTGGCCGGTTGCAGTGGATAAAAGATGAGGATGACAATATCATTAAGACCTTTCAGTATCACTATCCCAATAATTGAATGCAATGATAAAGATACCTGTCATAGCTGCGACCCTGTTTCTATCGTGTTCGATAATCCCTGGCAGAGGGCAATCCGTGGATTCGGTGGCAGACAAGGTGCTTGACTTTCCTTCCCGGCTGTTCGCGCGCATCCAGTCCAGGACAGCGCGGCTCAACGAGCAGCTCGCAAACCAGACGGATAAATATTTGCAAAAGATGGAAAAACGTGAGCGAGAAATGCAAAAACGACTGACCTCCATCGACCCGGTAGCGGCACAGCGTCTGTTTGCTGGCAGTTTACAGCGATATGCTACATTTCAACAACAGATTAAGAAAGACAGTGGTGGCAGGCAGATTGCTTTTAGCGGAGTATATCTTCCGTACCTGGACTCAATGCAGGGATCGATGGCTTTTCTTCGGCAAAATCCACAATTGTTGGCTAATGCCGGCTCGAAAACTTTAGCCGGGATACAGGGAGCAAGTGGCCAGCTACAGGCTTATGAGGCGAAATTGATGGATGCCGACCAGGCGAAGAACTTTATTCGCCAGCGGCAACAGGTGATTGGACAGTATCTCACGCAACACGGCAATTTGCAAAGCCTTCTCGGTAAATCCTATGCCGACATGAATAAGCAGGTCTATTATTATTCTCAGCAATTGCGGGAATACAAAGAGATGTGGAGCAATCCGGACAAGATGGAACAAAAGGCTTTGGCCCTGGTGAACCGGCTTCCGGCTTTCCAGACGTTCATGAAGACTAATTCGCTATTGGGGGGATTGTTCAAAGTTCCAGGAAGCTACGGAAGCCCGCAAACCATCAGCGGTCTGCAAACGAAGGACCAGGTAGCACAATCGGTCCAAGGAAAAGTTGCTGCGGGAGGGACCGGTGGCGCGTCTGCGCTGCAATCTAATTTGCAATCGGCTGAGTCGCAACTTGACGCCTATAAGAGCAAGCTAAGTCAACTGGGTGCGGGCAACGGAGATATGACCATGCCGGATTTCAAGCCCAATGACCAAAAGACGAAGACCCTCTGGCGGCGTCTTGAATACGGCGCTGACTTTCAAACGACGCGAAATAATTACTATTTCCCGATGGTTACCGACTTCGGACTTTCGCTCGGCTACAAGTTAGGACACAACAACGTCGTCGGCGTGGGCGCCAGCTATAAGTTAGGGTGGGGCAATGGCATCCAACATATCGCTTTCACAAGTCAGGGCGTGGGTATCCGGTCGTTTATTCAGATCAGGATCAAGGGCAGCTTCAGTGCGACGGGCGGTTTTGAATACAATTATACGACCCCCTTCACGTCGTTTCAGCAGCTAAGGCAATTGCAACTCTGGACAAAAAGCGGGCTGGTCGGCGTAACGAAGACGGTGTCCCTGAAAAACAGGGTATTTAAGAAGACGTCGATAGGCCTCCTTTGGGATTTTCTAAGCTACCAGCAGGTGCCGCAAACGCAACCGATATTATTCCGTATAGGCTACACCTTTTAAGGAAAATCAAATCATTGACCAATGCATCTTGCCCCAAATATGTTTTCCTGCCGCTTTGTAAATAGAACCGCGCTGTGCGCTGCACTGTTCTTATTCCTGCCCGGACTGTTATTTTGCCAGATTTCCGGCGGCAACATTGGACCTTCCTCTCAGAACCTGTACACGGACCAGACGCCTCCGGCTGAACTCAACGGAAGCAACGCTCAGGGAAGTTGCGGAAGTTTTACCTATACCTGGCAGGTCAGCACGGACGGCACGAATTTTACGAATGTCGGTTCGGGCCCGAGCTACCAACCGCCTTCCAATACCGGGCTGGCGTATTACCGCAGACAGGCAAGTTGCAGCGCAGGATCAGCCTATTCCAACACTGTTACGGTTAATATTGAACCCCACCTTGCCGCAGGCACTTTGAATCAAAGCAATCTAACGATCAATCCTGGCGCCGATCCCGGGGCAATAACCTCGAGCCAGCCCACCGGCGGATTTTGCACGTCTGAAACTTATATTTACCAATGGGAGCAGTCATTGGATGGTGTTCATTTTATAAATATTTCCGGAGCAAATAATCTGAGCTACGATCCGGGCAATCTTTCGGTGAACACCGATTTGCGGATGGTTACCGCATGCGGTTCGGACACGGTGGTATCTCCGGTCTGTATCGCCAACGTATCGGTAATAGCCGGGGCTGTCACTCCGGCTACCCAGCAACTGAATTACGGTGGCAACGCCGGCCAGCTAAGTATTGCCGGCGCGACGGGTGGCTCAGGGGCGTATAGTTACGAGTGGCAGGCTTCGGACGACGCAGTCTTCACCACCTATAGCGTAGTGGGCAGCAATACGACAACTTACACCCCGCCGGCGAACATGACGAATACAACTTATTATCGCGTCGCGGTCACCAGTTATCCCGCCGCGCCGGTCTACAGTAATTACGTGACCGTCAATGTTTATCCGCAGCTCCAGGCAGGAACTATCACAACAGCAAGTACAGCAGTGCCCTACGGTACCACTGCCTCACTTGTTGTTACGGGCGTAACGGGCGGGCCGGGCAACTATACGTATCAATGGTTATCCAACGCCAGCGGCAGTTTCCAGCCCTTGGGGTCTTCTTCAGGCAGCAATGCCTTCTCCGCCGGACCTGTGACGACCACCGTGAGCTATGAAGCAATTGTTACAAGCAACGGGGTGAGCGTGGCGACAGCACCGCTGACTCTTACCATGACGCCCTCGTTAATTGCTGGTACGCTTACTCCCGCGCTTGAAAATATCCAGGCGGGCAACAGCCCCGGATATCTTACCTGTAGTCCGGGTTCCTGCGGCGGTTGTACTGTCGGCTTGTCTTATGTCTGGCAAAGCTCGACTGACCAGACTACCTGGTCGACGATCAGTACTGACGGCTCGTTGAACTATAACCCCGGTTCGCTCTCTGCTACGACTTATTACCGGGTTCAGGTGCAATCGGGTACTTATTTGAATTACAGCAATATAGCACAGATTGTAGTGGGTTCGGTGAACTATGACCTTGGGTATGTGCGTACGCGGACCATCACGAAACCCGGGGCCATGGATACGACCACGGCGAATGATCTGACCGATCCGGCAGACGTGAAACAGGTGACCCAGTATGTAGACGGTCTCGGCCGACCAGTACAGTCGGTATCGCGCCAGGCCAGTCCGCTATTGAAGGATATGGTCGGTATCCAGGTGTATGACCCCGATGGCCGGGAAGCGATTAAATACCTGCCCTATGCCGCCCCCTCCAATGACGGTAATTATAAATACTACTCCGAGTCCGAACAATATGGATTTAATTCCACTCAATACCCCGGGGAAAAGTATTTATACGGGCAACTTAACTTCGAGCCTTCGCCACTGAACCGGACCTTGACCAGTTATGCTCCTGGAAATAGCTGGGTTGGCGGCAGCAGGGGAGTGACCAATCAATACTTGTCGAATGCGTCGGGTGATAGTATTCATATTTGGAATATTGATACGCTGCCCGGGAGCTTACCGTTTGATGCAGGCTTCTATGCGGATGGTCAGTTGCAGGTGACCGTCACGACCGACGAACAGAACCACCAGGTAGTTGAATACAAAGACAAGACGGGTCACACGATACTCAAAAAGGTTCAGCTGGCCGGAGTGCCCGGCACTGCTTACCAGGGTTGGCTATGCACCTATTATGTGTATGATGATATGGACAACCTGCGTTTCGTCATCTCGCCCAAGGCTGTCCAGATGATCGATAATGGAGTTAACTGGAGCATCAGCCAGGATATTGCGGAC
>Ga0134126_10012769_pt1 | contig 10602 bp, 10 predicted proteins | sample KB31752_FD_96881 | JGI IMG/M metagenome (GOLD analysis project Ga0134126, IMG submission 96881) | Terrestrial soil microbial communities with excess Nitrogen fertilizer from Kellogg Biological Station, Michigan, USA - KB3-175-2 | ecosystem: Environmental > Terrestrial > Soil > Unclassified ...
ACCGCGCGGCCCCGGCGCGATCCAGTGGCTGCGCTCCTCACAGCGGGCCTACCTGCGCCGCGTCACCTCGGTGGAGCAGATCCTGGAGGCCGAGGAGGGGCGGCGGCTGGCCTACACCGTGGTCGGCGGCATCCCGGTCCGGAACTACCGGGCCGACGTCACGCTGACCCCGGACGGCGACGGGACCCACATCCGCTGGGAGGCGAGCTGGGACCCGACCCCGGCCGGCCGGATCGTGCTGCGCGGGCTGCGCGGGCTGCGCGGGCTGCGCGGGCTGCGCGGGCTGCGCAAGTTCTACCCGGTAATCGTGGCCAGCCTGGCCGCGGCGGCCGAGAAAAACAGCTAGCACGGGCCGGTACCATGCAGGGCATGACGATCGTGCCCGACAGCAAGGACTGGACCTGGGTGCTGCAGCAGCCGTGCCCCGAGTGCGGCCTGGACACCCGCAGCTTCGGCCGCGAGGACATCGCCGAAATGATCCGCGCCAACGCGGCCGCGTGGCGGGACGTGCTGGCTCCGGCCGCCGCGGCCCGCCAGCGCCCGGCACCCGACCGCTGGTCGGCGCTGGAGTACGGCTGCCACGTCCGCGACGTCCTGCGGCTGTATGACCAGCGGCTAGAGATGATGCTCAGCCAGGACGGGCCGCGGTACCCCAACTGGGACCAGGACGCCACCGCGGTGGCCGACCGCTACGGGGAGCAGGACCCGGCGATGGTGGCGGTCGAACTGGACCGGGCCGCGGAGGCCATCGCGACCCGGTTCGAGTCGGTGGCCGGGGACCAGTGGCTGCGGACGGGCATCCGCAGCGACGGCGCCCACTTCACGGTGGAGACGTTCGGCCGGTACTTCGTGCACGACCCAGTCCACCACCTCTACGACGTCACCGGGGTTCAGCCGCCTGGCCCGGCCACTTAGCCCGCCTAGCCGCCTGGCCGCCTGGCCGCCTCCCAGCTTCCTCGTCACGACCCCGCCGAACGACGTGGTTGTTGCTCTCACGCTGCTGCAGCAGCGTGAGAGCAACAACCACGTCGTTGGCCTGGTTTCGGCCAGGCCACAACCCAGAATCCGGTCGACCGAGCTCTGGGGCCCTAGTGCTGACAGAGACTGCCGCGCTGCATGTTACGACCGTTACGCGAGAGGAACCGCGTCAGCCAGTCCCGGCCCTGCGCACGGCCGCTAGCGCTCAAGCAGGCGGCGGGCGGACAGCCAGCCAGAGCGTGTAGGGGTTCACCCGGCCGGGAGACTCCTTGAGCAGCGACCGGCCAGCCCGTCCCTGAGCTGTCGCTCGCCCCCCGCGACCTAGCGCCGCTGCGGGAGGTGCGGGAGGCGGTCCAGGCGCTGGCCGGGGCGGGCGACCCGGATCCGGCTGCTTCGGCGGCGGCGCGGCTGAGCGACCTGGGGCTGAGGCTGCGGCTCGGGCCCGACGGGCAAGTGACCTACGGCCCGGCGGGGCTGGGCTGGCAGGGGGCGGCCGGGCTGGTGGTGGCGGAGATTCTTGCTGGCTCAGCAGCGCGGTCAGTGGCCCCGGTTCAAGACCTGCCAGTTCGATGCGTGCGGGATCGCCTTCTACGACAGCTCGCGCAACGCCAGCCGCGTCTGGCACGACGTGAGCACCTGCGGCAACCAGACCAACCTGCGCGCCTACGGGCCCGGCGCAAGGATGCGGTGAGCTCCTAGCCCTGGCGGCCGACGGCTGATTCGCTGGTTCTCCTATCCAGGTACAAGTGACGCTGCCTGACCAGCGTCATCGTGGCTGATTTCTCGAGCACATTCATGCGGGAGGCCATAACACCCGGGTTCCGGCTCCACGGCGATTGCGCTGTGCGAGACTTGCTAGATGCCAGGTCAGGGCCTCTTCGGCTCGCTCTCGGGCTTGGAGAAGCCGGGCGCTGAACAGCAAGCATCCTCGACGATGGAGGAAGCCGTGGAACAGGCGGCTTCTTGTCACGCCGTTGATGTGGCATCACTGCGAGCCCGCGTCCGCATCGCCCAGCTATGCCCGGACTCGGACGCGGAGCACGACCTCCTGCGCATAGCCAACGAGCAGGCGCAATCGTTGCGTAAAGGCCAAGATGCAGTATCAGATCTGTTCATTTTTAATGCAATTAGCTATGAAATAGAACTTCGCGACCTGAAGCTGGTTCATCTTTCCGAAGAAGCCGGGCGTCTCATATCATCAGCGGTCCATTATCTTCAGTCCGCGCGATATGGAAGCGATCACTTCGGCCTCGAAGATCCGAACAGCAGTCGGCTAATCGCATATGCTTCGGTTAGCCCTCTTGACTGGGACGTACTAGTCAACGCGTTCAATTCGGTAGGCGACAAGCGGAGTCGGCAGCTATCACTCTCACGTATTTATGTATCGAAAGCAGCTCCGCACAACACAGTATCATACATGCTGGCACTGCTAGTCGGCGAATATTCAATGACCGAGAGAGATACTACGATCTCAACTACTGTCGATCCAAACCTAGGATTCAATGGTTCCAGCTATCGTGCGTCGAACTGGACGCAAGCGTATTCAGTGCCACATCTAGGCTACCTGTATGTCGACGGTCAATTCGTAACTCGGCGAGAACTAATACGCAGTTTCGGCAGTGATGATCCTGACGATCTTGCCGAAATTCTGGGGCCTCGGCTCAAGGTGAGCGGACCCCTGAGATCGGACACGCTAATCTTCGCGACGGCCACGAACCGAGACCTCCGGCTTGCACTCAGAAACCTTAAGCCCCGGCGACTAGAGCGGGCGAGTTCGTAGGAATCATATCGTGATCGTTATTTACATAACTGATGCCAGAGAATCATACGCGCGAACTGTCTTCCAGGAAGTAGGCCTCCCAGCAGGCGCGCGAGTCAAGCTCCGCTACTCTGAAAACTGGATTCAGCCACCACTCCGCGATCCGCTTAATTCTAATCAGCTTACCGGACGCGACGTGCTTATATGCTATATGGATGGCAACCGAGGAGACTTGAGTGGCGCGAAAGCCGTTGCTTGTCGATACGGCCAGATTACCGAAAGTGAGCAAATCTCGGATTTCGTCAGCATTGAATGTGTCCTACACGGCTTCCCCAGCAGTCCGCGACTCTCGGATCTTTTCCCGGCAGCTGACCCTGTCGGCCTTCTCGGCCCTGGTCCAAAGTCACGGCTCTTCGTAGTTAATGCAGATATATCAAATGATGAGCGGCTAACGGACTCAAGCCCCAGCAGATGGGAAGCCGTAGTTCGGCGAATGAACGAGTGCTCGTTCTTCAGAACCGCTTCCTTCCTGTATTGCGAGAGCTTAACTAATCAACGCGGTCAGCGCTTGGCGTGCCAGGGTGGTGCATTCCGGTTGAGAGCAGGCGCGATCATCCGTGCCCGCATCCATACATATGCCGTGTCAAACGAGTCACGACTTCATCACTATGAACTTCGGGTCGACGACAGTGCGGTCGACACCATAGACGGTTCTGCGATATCGCTCACTTATGGGCGAGAGGTATTTGATGTCCGACTCCATGCGCTACCAATCAACAGGCGACGACCCAGCCGTATTAGAGTTGAGCCGGGACCAGGCGAAAACGCATCGTTTTTCACAATTTCGGTTAACATAACACCCAGCAGGATTGCCCCTACACTCCAAAGGGTGGCTATCGCGCTTTCTGGAGGAGCCGCCGCGACTGCAGGCATACTTCCTAGCTCGGTTCCGATCGGTGTAAGAGTGGCGCTGCTGGCCGTTGGCAGCATCGGACTAGGGCTCAGTGCCAGATCGAACCCGTGACAGAGGCGTTCCGAGGTCACACTTCACCGTTGGGTTTGAGTGACAGCAGCACCTCATCTAGCCCCATCTGCGCCGCGCTGGACAGCACGAGGTCCGCCGAGTCAAATCGAGCGGGGTCCATGTGCGGGTTGGGTATGGCCACGCATCGCAGTCCGGCGGCCCGCGCAGCCGTAACTCCATGTGGGGAGTCCTCCACCGCAACTACTTGCGCCGGAGGCAGGCCCAGGCGCTCCAGAGCAAGAAGATAGACGCCCGGATCGGGCTTAGGCTCGGCGACCTCGTCGCCGCAAGCCAGAAACTCGAAGGCGGTTAGGGACCCGCTAGCTGCCAGGTGCCTGCTTGCCCACTCGCGCGGAGAACTAGTCGCGACCGCGAGCCGGACGCCCAGATCGGCGGCCTGAGTCAGCCAGTCTGCGATGCCGGGAGACAGTCCTAGGTTCTCGTGCAACTGCTCGCGGTAAGCCATACGTCGAGCGTGGCTGACGGCCTGGTCATAGGTCGGACCGACGGCGGCCGCAAGCTCCGCGTACCGTTCCTCAGTGATGTCCCCGCCGTGATCAGCGAAGAACGTATCGATGTTCAGCTCCAGACCATGCCGCCTCCATTCGTGCTGCCAGCTGGCCAGACTGGTGGTTTCGGTATCCATGAGCAAGCCGTCGAAATCGAAAACCATCGCATCCACCGCCATAAGTGCAGTATCGCCTGTCGCTGCCGAGAGACATGCGGACGGCCAGCTGGCACGACGCTGCCAGCTGGCCGTCAGGAGCGTTTCCGGCTTAGGGCTCAGGCGGATGGGTCAGGCCGACGGGCGGGTGGCGCTCCAGGTGATCGACAGGTACGTGTCGCTGAGCTGGTAGGCCTTCTCGCCGGGCAGGCCATTCTGGGCCGGGGTGGCAGGCTCCAGGGAACTGGTCTCCAGTACCCGGCTGGCGTCGGGCGCCTCGAAGACCGCCTCGGTGTAGTGGGCGGCGCTGTCGTAGCGGCTGATCTCGACGGCGGGCCGGCCCCGGCTGTCCGTGGCGTGCGAGTTCACCTTGATGCCGGGCGTGGCCGCGAGGACCTTGAACAGAGCCGACCGCAGGGCCGGGCTGATGGCCGGGTTCCACAGCGTCATGGCGGCCTGCGAGAAGGCCCAGTCGTCGCTGGTCTCCGTGGGCTGGTCCTTGATGATCGTCGCCTTCTTCGACTCCAGCGCCGCGCGCAGGCGCTTGCCGTCCTTGCGCTCAGCCTGCCTGAGCTGCGCGAGCATCTCGTGCTCGGCGTATGCCCGCTGCTGCTTGGCCTGGGCGATCAGGAAGGTGCGCAGGGCGGGGGCGGTGGTGGGGTAGGCGGCGAGCTGAGCCGCGGTCGGCATTCCGGCCTTGTCGAACAGCACCGGCGGAACGCCCTTGCCGGCGTCGGGCTGGTAGGTCCACACGTCGCCGTTGCGGGTGTCGATGATCGTGGTCTTGCGCTGCGCGCCGGCCAGATCGATCATCTTGACCCACCGCCCGGCGGGCGTGGTCGTGGCGGCGGCGCGGGCGCTGAGGTGGTTGAGGGTGCGCTGGGCGGCGGTCAGCTCGATGGCCCCGTCCGAACCGCCGGACCTGGTCGAGCGGCCAGCGGGGCCGGTGGCGCCGGAGGCCACGGCGGCCACGCCGACGGCGGCCGCCGCGGCGCCGGTCACGCCGACACCGAGCGCGCGGGTGCGCCGGTAGCGGCGGCGGCTGGCGGTGACGATGCCGGTGGTGATCTCCGAGGGCGCGTGCAGGTCGCCGGTGGCCCGGTGCATCAGGTCGCGCAGCAGGTCCTCGTCTGTGGCAGGCATGATCTTTCTTCCTTTCAGTGGGAGTCGCTGGTGGCGAGCAGGGCGCCGAGCCCAGGCTGTTCGCGCAGGCGGGCCACCGCTCGTGAGGCAGTGCTCTTGACCGTTCCGATGGAGACGCCGAGCAGGTCGGCGACCTCGCCCTCGCTGCGATCGTCGAAGTAGCGCAGGACGACGATCGCGCGCTGCTGTTGGCTCAGCGTGCCGAGCGCGGCCAGCAGCGACGGGCGGAGCTCCACCGCGGCCAGAGGGTCCCCGGCCCGCGGATCGCGGCTGTCGTAGCCCGCGAAGAGCTCCAGCTCGGGCGGCCGGCGCTGCCGGGCTCGCTGCTGGTCGATCACGATGTTGTGCATGACCCGGCGGCAGAAGGCGCGCGGGTTGTCGACCCGCGACCAGCGCCCGGCCAGCCGCTGCAAGGTCTCCTGGTAGACGTCCTCCGCTAGATGGACGTCGCAGGTCAGCAGCGTCGCGATGCGCAGCAGCAGGTCACCGGACTCGGCGACGAAGCTCTCGAACGCACGGGCTTGCTTTTTGTCCACTCGATCCCCTGACTGTCGTCGTCACTCCTTTGACGACCCCTGGCCAGATTGGGTTGATTGAGTCAGCCATCCGTCTATCCCGGCGTACAACTCGCCCTTGAGCTCCTGCGGAGCGAAGGACACGGCCACTGCGTTATGCGCGACCTCAGCAAGGACCGCGTCGCTGAACCCGAAGGCGCGCCGCCCGCCGTAATGGCCTGCCGGATGCTCGATGGTCCCGGGGCCTCGCCCGCATGATGGACCACATGCAGTCCGGCATAGCGAGCCGCGCGGAAGACCTCGACGAACGGATCGCCGGGGTAGGACTCGTCGCCCGCGAGCCCGACCGCTATCACGCCTTCCCCAGCGTAGGATTCGGCCAGCCGCAACGTTGCCCAGGCACGCTCGACCGGCCGGCGACGGGAGTGATCCAGCACTACCCGCGTCCGCGCGAACCATATCCGGTGCCGGCGCCGTGGCCGAGTTCATCATCCGGCGGTCACCGCGTAAGAGCGGCCGGCAGCATCCCGGCGTGCGCCTCCAGCAGCTCGTCGCACATCCTTACGACCTGGGTCGTGGTCAGCGTGGCCGCCGTGTTCGGGTCTAGCAGCGCGGCCTGGTAGACGTGGTCCCGCGATCCCTCCAGCGCCGCCGCCACCGTCAGCTCGACCACGTTGAGGAACGTCCGGTTCAGCGCCGCGAGCTGGACCGGCAGCGCCCCGACCGACACCGGCTGCGGACCGCCCGCGCCGACCAGGCAGGGCACCTCCACGCAGGCCTCGGGCGGCAGGCTGGTGATCAGGCCGCCGTTGCGGATGTTGACATGCAGCTCCCGCTCCTGGCCGGTCTCCAGGGAGTGGATGAAGAACGAGGCCAGCTCGCCGGGCGGGTCCAGGTCCAGCGGCGCGTCGCCGTCCAGCTCGGCCTGGAGCGCGGCCAGCTCGCGCAGGTTCTCCTCGGACCGGGCCAGGTAGTCACCGACGAAGATCTGGTACTGCTCGACCTGGTCGTCGTGGCGCATGAACCAGGGCACGTACTCGGCCGAGTGCTCACTGGACTCGGTCGGGAAGTACCCGAACCGGCGAAAGATCTCGACCCGCACCCGCCGCTGCAGCTCCGGCGAGCCGTCGATGACCTCGGCCAGCTTCGGGTACAGGGACTGGCCGTCCTGCTCGAATCGCAGCACGAACGCCTGGTGGTTGAAGCCGGCGGTCAGGAACTGGACCTTGGCCGGGTCGGCGCCGACCAGCTCGGTGAGGAAGGCCTGGGTGTCGCGCACCGAGTGGCACAGGCCGTAGACGCGCTGGAAGCTGGTGCCCTGGTAGACGGCCCAGGGCAGCATGGCCATCGGGTTGGAGTAGCTGAGCAGGTAGGCGTCGGGGCACACGTCGGCCATGTCGGCGGCCAGCCCGACCGTCACCGGGATGGTGCGCAGGCCGCGGAAGATGCCGCCGATGCCGATGGTGTCCCCGATGGTCTGCCGCACGCCGTACCTGGCCGGGATGGCGAAGTCCAGCTTGGTCGCCTCGTAGCCCCCGACCTGGACCTCGTTGATGACGTAGCGGGCCCCGGCCAGCGCCTCGCGCCGGTCGGCTGAGGCGGTGACCACGGCGTCGGCGCCGGACTGGGCGCTGATCCGCCGGGCCAGCCGCTCGGCGTGGGCCAGCCGCTCGGCCGAGATGTCGTGCAGAGACAAGTGCAGCTGGCCGCGGAACTCGGGATAGCCGCACAGGTCGGTCACGACGTTGCGGGTGAACTCGATGCTGCCGGCGCCGATGAACGTCACCTGGATCATGGCTCGGTAGTGTTCCAGGACGATCAGTTTCGCGCAACATTGAGCAGGTCCCCGTTTGTTAATCCTGGCGCTTATCGGGCACAAGCTCTTGACACCGCCCATAGCTGTGCTCGATATTGCTCTGAAATCGCGCTGATCAATCAGGATTGATCGCGCCCTCGCGACCCCCGTAGCGGAGGGCAGGATGGCTAGTCACCGAGCCCGAGTCCGGATGGCCTGGTCCCTCGTCGCCGCGCTGGCCGTCACCATCACCGGCTGCGGCACCGGCAGCGGAGGCGGCGGGAACAGCGGCACGATCCAGGTCTGGGAGGGCTACACCGGCGTCGAGGCCAAGGTGTTCGCCCACCTGCTGGCGCAGTACCACCGCCAGCACCCCGGCGTGCAGGTGACGAGCCTGTACGTCAACAGCGACAACGCGCTGCAGAAGGTGCTGACCGCGGTGCGCGGCGGCAGCCCACCCGACATCGCCTACCTGTACGGCTCGTGGGCGCCCAACGTGGCCCAGATCCCGCAGGTCGTGAACCTGACCAAGGTCGTGCAGAAGCCCGGCGTGAACTGGGACGACTTCTGGGTCGGGGAGCGCGACGTGGCCACCGTGAACGGCAAGGTGATCGGCTTCCCGGCGCTGGTGGACAACCTGGCGGTGGTCTACAACAAGAAGCTGTTCGCGCAGGCCGGGCTGACCGACCCGAGTCCGGACTGGACCTGGACCCAGTTCGAGGCCGACGCGCGCAAGCTGACCAACGCCGGCACCAAGCAGTTCGGCACGGCTTACGTGACCCCCGGCAGCGAGGACACGGTCTGGCACTGGGAGGCCCTGCTGTGGGAGGCCGGCGGCCAGCTGCTGACGCCGGACAACAAGAAGGCGGCGTTCGACACCAAGGCCGGGCTGGCCTCGCTGAACACGCTCAAGACCATGGCCGTCACCGACAAGTCCATGTACCTGGACCCGACCGACTCGGCCTACGCCAACCTGTTCAACTCGGGCAAGATCGGGATGCTGGTGACCGGGCCGTGGGACCTGTCGGCGTTCCCGAACGTGCACTACGGCGTGCAGGTCATGCCGTCCTATCCCGGCACCTCCGGCGGGCACCAGACCATCTCCGGGCCCGACAACTGGGTGATCTTCAACAACGGCAGCACCCGGGTTTCCGAGGCCGAGAAATTCCTGATCTGGCTGAGCGCCCCGGCCCAGGCGAGGTACTTCTCCGTGAAGACCGGCAACCTGCCCATCCGGCGCTCGGTGGCCAACTCGCCGGGCTTCGACCAGCAGATGAACCAGGCCCTGCCCGACGTGAGCACGTTCATCAGCAACCTGAACAACGTCCGCCAGGCCCGGCCGCAGATCCCGCAGTACCCCAAGATCTCGCAGATCCTGGGCAACATGATCGTGTCGGTGCTGCTGGGCAAGAGCCAGCCGCAGGCCGCGCTGACCTCCGCCGCACAGCAGGTCAACCAGGTGCTGGGCAGCTGACGAATGCCCAAGTCGCGGGTCGCCGAGCAGTTCACCGGGTGGGGCTTCGTCACTCCCGGCGTGGCCGTGATCCTGCTGTTCGGCCTGGTCCCCATCGTGTGGTCGGCGATCATGTCGTTCCAGCAGAACAACCTGCTCAACGGCCGCACGCCGTTCGTCGGCCTGCGCAATTACCGGCAGATGGTGCACGACCCGGTGGTCGCCTCGGCCATCGGCCACACGCTCACCTACACGGCGCTGTTCGTGCCCGGCACGATGCTCGTCGGCCTGTTCCTGGCCGTGGCCATGAACCGCAAGATCCGCTTCATCTCGGTCTACCGCACCGCCGCCTACGCGACGATGGCGATCTCCACCATCAGCGAGGCGCTGGTCTTCATCTGGCTGTTCGACCCGTCCTACGGGATCGTCAACTACGCCTTCCACCTGGTCGGCATCCCGCAGCAGCAGTTCCTCAACTCGCCGTCCGAGGCCCTGTTCGTCATCGTGGCCATGACGATCTGGGGCTGGACCGGGTTCGCGGTGGTGATCTACCTGGCCGCGCTCCAGGGCGTGCCGTCAGGCCTGATCGAGGCCGCGGCCATCGACGGGGCCGGGCCGTGGCGCACGTTCCGCAAGGTGACGCTCCCGCTGCTCAGCCCGGCCTCGCTGTTCCTGGCCGTCTGGCTCACGATCAACGCGCTGCAGTTGTTCGACGAGGTCTACCTGAGCACCCAGGGCGGCCCGCTGCACGCCACCACGGTGCTGGTCTACTACCTCTACTTCCAGGCCTTCCAGAACTTCAACTTCGGCTACGCCTCGGCCATCGCCTACTTCCTGTTCGTCGTCATCATCGTGATCACCGCGATCCAGTTCCGGGTCGGCCGGCGGTTCACGTACTACCGCTCATGACCGCCACGACGCTCGTACGGTCCCGCTCGCGGTGGCGGCGCCTGCCCTTCAGCCCGTGGCATCTGGTGCTGGTGCCCGCCACCCTGGTGCTGGCGTTCCCCTTCATCTGGCTGGTGCTCACCTCGCTCGAGACGCCGTCGGAGGCACTGCACTTCCCGCCGCTGCTCACCCCGCACGTGCTCAAGCTGTCGAACTACCCGGCTGCCTGGCACAGCGCGCCGTTCGGCCGATTTTTCATTAACAGTGCCGCGGTCGCGGTTACCACCGTGGTCAGCAATCTGCTGCTGTGTTCGCTGGCCGGGTACGCCTTTGCGCGGCTGAGGTTCCTCGGTCGCGGGCTGCTGTTCGTCGCCATCATGGCC
>Ga0134126_10012770_pt1 | contig 10601 bp, 10 predicted proteins | sample KB31752_FD_96881 | JGI IMG/M metagenome (GOLD analysis project Ga0134126, IMG submission 96881) | Terrestrial soil microbial communities with excess Nitrogen fertilizer from Kellogg Biological Station, Michigan, USA - KB3-175-2 | ecosystem: Environmental > Terrestrial > Soil > Unclassified ...
CCATACAGGAAGTAGAAGACCATCCCGATGACGAACCACACGATGAGCCGCTCCCATGTCGTCCAGGGCAGCGACTTCATCAGATACGCCGCCGACAATGCACCCGCGGGCGCCGTGAACCAGATCAGAGGCGCCTTGAACGGGCGGTTCAGCCCGGGCTCACGGACCCGGAGGACCATGATGCCGATCGAGACGATCACGAACGCCAGCAGTGTGCCGATCGACACCAGACTGGCCGCCTCTCGAACTGTGAGTATCGCGGAGAAAACGGCGACGAAGATGCCGGTGATGATCGACGTGATGTAGGGCGTCTGAAACTTCGGATGAATCTTGTTCACGAACTGAGGCAGGAGACCATCCTTCGACATGCTCCAGAACACGCGGGACTGCCCCAGGAGCATGACCAGGATGACGGACGACAGGCCAGCGATGGCGCCGAGCTTGATCAGCGTGGACATCCAGCCCAGTCCCGCACGATCGGCCACGACCGCGATCGGGTCGGGGACGTTCAGCTCGGTGTAGCTCATCACGCCCGTCGCGATCCCCGACACGATGATGTAGAGCACGGTGCAGATGAGCAGTGACGCGATGATGCCGATCGGCATGTCGCGCTGCGGGTTCTTCGCTTCCTGGGCCGCGGTACTGACGGCGTCGAAGCCGATGTAGGCGGAGAACACCACTCCAGCCCCCGCCATCACGCCCGACCAGCCAAAGTGCTGGCCCGTATTGTCCGTCGCCGGCGGCATGAAGGGGTGCCAGTTCGCGGGATGAATGGCCTTCACCGCGAAGACGATGAAGAGCAGCACCACCGCCACCTTCACGAGCACGATGATGTTGTTGAAGTTGGCCGATTCCTTGATGCCGACCACCAGAAGCCAGGTGACCAGGGCGATGATGATGATGGCGGGGAGATTGAAGATCGCGGTGACGTGGGCGCCGCTCGCCGTCACGACGTCGGTGCCCGTCGCCGCCGAAAACTCCGCCGGCACGACCAGCCCGATGTCCTTGAGGAAGCTAACCACGTACCCCGACCACCCGATCGCCACCGTCACGGCCCCCAGCGCATACTCGAGCACCAGGTCCCAGCCGATGATCCAGGCGAAGAGCTCACCCAGGGTGGCGTACCCGTAGGTGTACGCACTGCCGGCCATCGGCACGAGCGAGGCGAACTCGGAGTAGCAGAGCGCCGCGAAGATCGACGCGACGCCGGCGATCGTGAAAGACAGCACCACCGCGGGGCCGGCGTTCACCGCCGCCACCGTGCCGGTGAGCACGAAGATGCCGGTACCGATGATCGCGCCGATACCAAGGGCGGTGAGATTCAGCGCCCCCAGCGCGCGCTTCAACGAATGATCGGTCTCGGCCTCCGCCTGCAAAGCCGTGACACTTTTCCGTCGGAACAGGTCCATGATCCCTCGTTAGCGATGGGACAAACGAAACGTCGGCAAGCCGGGTGCCAGAATAGGACCGGGCGCCCGGGGCGTCAAGCAGGGTGAACCGACTAGAGGCTGTAGTTTGGTGCTTCGCGTGTAATGACGACGTCATGCGGGTGCGATTCGCGCAGTCCCGCCGACGTAATGGTCAGAAACTCGGTCTCGGTCCTCAGTGCCTTGATGTCGCACACCCCACAATACCCCATGCCGCTCCGCAGTCCCCCGACCATCTGGAAGATCACGTCCGACACCGGTCCCTTGTACGGCACCCGGCCCTCGATGCCCTCCGGCACCAGCTTGGACGGCGAGACCTCGCCCTCCTGGAAGTACCGGTCCGCGGAGCCCTCTTCCATGGCCGAAAGCGAGCCCATTCCCCGGATAACCTTGAAGCGGCGGCCTTCGAGCAGGAACGACTCACCGGGACTCTCTTCAGTGCCCGCGAGCATCGAGCCCATCATCACACTGGACGCACCGGCGGCAAGGGCCTTCACGATGTCCCCCGAATACTTCACACCGCCATCGGCGATCACGGGGATGTCCCCCGCCCCGGACAGGGCGTCGAGAATGGCCGTGATCTGCGGAACCCCCACGCCCGTGACGACCCGCGTCGTGCAGATCGATCCGGGTCCGACACCGACCTTCACGGCATCCACGCCCCGCTCGACGAGCGCCTGTGCCCCCGCGGCCGTCGCGACGTTCCCCGCGATGAGCTGCGCATCCGGGAACGATTCGCGCAGGAGCTTCACCGTCTCGAGCACGCCCTGCGAGTGGCCGTGCGCCGAGTCGATCACGATCACGTCGCAGCCCGCGTCGAGCAGGGCCTTGGCGCGGTCCTTCGCTTCGGGAGTCCCGCCCACGGCCGCGGCGACGCGCAGCCGGCCATGCTGGTCCTTGTTGGCGTCCGGGTGCTCTTTGCGCTTGAAGATGTCCTTGATGGTGATCAGGCCCTTGAGCACGCCGTCCTTGTCCACCACCGGGAGCTTCTCGATCCGGTGCTTGCCAAGGAGCCGCTCGGCCTCGTCCAGCGTAGTGCCCAGCGGCGCGGTGACGAGGTTGTCCTTGGTCATCGCGTCCCGGAGCGGACGATCGAGCTGACGCTCAAACTGGAGATCGCGGTTGGTGATGATGCCGACCAACTTGCCCGCCGAGTCCACGATGGGGACGCCCGAAATCCGGAAGCGCTCCATCATCTTCAGGGCCTCGCGCAGTGGCCGGTCGGGCCCGAGAGTGATGGGATTCAGAATCATCCCCGACTCCGACCGCTTTACCCGGTCCACCTCAGCCGCCTGGCGGCCGATGGCCATGTTCTTGTGGATCACCCCAATCCCGCCGGCACGCGCCATCGCGATGGCCATCGCCGATTCGGTGACGGTGTCCATGGCGGCGGCAATGAGCGGGATGTTGAGAGAGATCGAGCGGGTAAAGCGGGTTTTCGTATCGACGTTCCGGGGATGCACCGTGGAGTGCCGCGGCGCGAGGAGGACGTCGTCGAATGTGAGGGCGGTGGTCGGTCGGAAGGTTCCCATCTTGGAAGTTACTTCGGCGCCCCCCCATCCTCAACGGGTGGCTCCGGCTCCGCCTTCTTCTCTATTTCCTTCTTATCCGGATTCCGGCGTACCTCGTTGACCGCCGCCCGTCCCGCCGCCGCGAGCCCGTCCAGGAACCGGCCCGCCTTCCCGACCGCGTCCATCGTGCCCTTGATGACGGTGATCGGCACCCGGCCCGCGCGCATCGTGTCCTCGAGGGTCTCCGCCACCTTCTGAAAAGCCGGCGCACCGGCGGGACGCTCCGCGTACTTCGACTCCAGGAACTCGATGTAATCGAGCACCTGATACGCCTTCTCTTCCGGCAGGGTCTCCAGCTTCCGGAGCAGCCGTTCCTTCAGAATGTCGTTCATCGCACCGCCTCGAACGAGAGCAGGTCCACGATCGGATTCCCGATGAAGTGGCTCTTCCCCACGCGCACCGTCGCCGTGATCTCCAGATCGGTGAGCGGCGTGAGAGCGGCCACGGACGCCTTCTTGCTCTCGGGAACGATCACATACACGAACCCGCGTTCCGGGGCCGGGCCGCGGGTCAGGAGATAGGTCGCGCCGTCGGGGATGTCGGGGCGAAGATCGTCGGCGGTTTCGATCGCGACGAACTGCAGCCGCCACCGCACCACCTGCCCGGCGTACTTCGCGGGGTCTCCGCGCAGCTCGGCGGCACTCACCCCTTCGAGTACGCCGGTCGGAGCCGACGCGAGATCGGTGGTCTTGACCCATGCCTCGAGCTCCACACGGGTCCAGTCTCCGGAGTGCGCCAGCACTTTCAGGGGCGTCGGGGCCGCGATCGAACCGGTGACGGCGCCGCCCGGAGCGCCAAAAAGGTCAGCGTGCTGAAGCGGGACCGCAGTCGAAAAGCCGGAGGTGTCGAGGGGAGCCGGCGGCGGGGTCGGCGGAAGGGCAGTCGCGGCCTTCGCCCCGCTGTCGGGTGCGACCGCACTGGCCGTGCTGGAGGTGCTCACCACGTGGCCCACAGCCGACATCAGCGCGGCCGACACCCACCCGGTACGCCGTACATGAATCCAGGTGCGCCCCGAGTCGATGCGCTGGAGCGCGAACCCGTGCGGCAGCTGTGCCACCACCTGCCCCTTCGCGCGGTCCCGGAGGTTTTCGCCCAGGGGACTGATCACCACGAGATCGTTCTGGCCCTGTGCCCCCGGGCCCACCGACTTCCCCCAGATCCAACCCTCGATGGTGACCGGCAGCCAGGTGCCCAACGCCGTCCCGCCATCCACCAGCGTTCCCTTGGCGAGCTGTGCGAGGCGCTTGCCCCCAGCCGAGTCGCGGATCCACGCGCCGGCGGTGTTGACCTGGTAACGAGTCTGCGCGGCGAGGGGGGTGGGGGTGGCCAGAACGGGGAAGACAGCCGCAATCGCCAGAACGACGGGGGCAAGTGCAACTGGTAGGGCTGTAGGGCCGCGACTAGATTGCATTTCCTTGAATATGGGGACACCAAACACCGACCGCACCCCGGTCGTCCTGATCGTGCTCGACGGCTGGGGTTTTCGCCCCGGCCGGGACGGCAACGCCATCGAGCTCGCCGACACCCCCGTCTGGCATCAGCTCTGGGACCGCTCACCCCGCACCCTCCTCGACGCGTCAGGTCTGGCCGTGGGGCTCCCCGAAGGACAGATGGGCAACAGCGAGGTCGGCCACCTCAACCTCGGTGCCGGCCGCGTCGTCCCGCAGGACATCGTGCGGATTTCGCAGAGCATCACCTCCGGCGAATTCTTCAAGATCCCCGAGCTCGTCACCCTGTGCGAAGCGGTCCGGAAGCGTGGCGGCACCCTCCACGTCATGGGCCTGCTCGGCACCGGCGGTGTGCACGCGCTCGACACGCACCTGCTTGCCGGCGTCGAGCTCGGTCACCGCGCGGGATTGCCCGTGGCGGTACACGCCTGGACCGACGGCCGTGACACCGGTCCGCAATCCGCGCTCGGCTTCATGGAAAAGCTGGTGGAGGCCCTGAAACCGTATCGCGGGCGAGCCGTGGTTTCGGATCTCGTGGGCCGGTATTTCGCCATGGACCGCGACAAGCGGTGGGACCGGATCAAGCTCGCGTACGACGCCATGGTGAAGGGCGTCGGGGCTCAGGCTCCGGACCCCATAGCCGCCATCAAGGCTGCCTATGCGGCCGGCGAAACCGACGAGTTCATCAAGCCCCGCGTGATTGCGGGGACGCCGCGCATCAAGGCGGGTGACGGGATCTTCTGCTTCAATTTCCGCGCGGACCGGATGCGCCAGATCTGCCGCGCGCTGGCCATTCCCGGCTTCGACGGTTTCGACGTCGGGGACCGCCCCGCGGTAGACCTCGTCACCATGACGCAGTATGACGAGACCTTCCCCTTCCCCATGGCCTACGGGCCCATGGTGCTGCGGAACATCGTGGCCCAGGTCCTGGCGGACCATGGCAAAACCATGTTCCGCACCGCCGAGACCGAGAAATACGCCCACGTGACGTACTTCTTCAACGGCGGTGTGGAGACCCCCTTCAAGAATGAAGAGCGGCTGCTGGTGCCCTCCCAGAAGGTGGCCACGTACGACCTGGCGCCGGAGATGAGCGCGCCCGGAGTGACGGACGTCCTCTGCGCCGCCATCAAGAAGGGCCACCACGACTTCATTCTCTGCAACTACGCCAACGGGGACATGGTAGGGCATACCGGGGTATTACCGGCCGGCCTGAAAGCGGTGGAAACCGTCGACCGCTGTCTGGCCCGCGTGCTCGCCACCGCCGACACGGCCGGCGCCACGCTTTTGATCACCGCGGACCATGGCAACTGTGAGATGATGATCGACCCGGGCACCGGCGGGCCTCATACCGCGCACACGACCAACCCCGTGCCCCTCGTCATCGTGGGGGACGGCGATCTGCGCGGAGAGCTTCGTCCCGGCGGATCGCTGCGGGACGTCGGCCCCACGATTCTCAACCTGCTGGGCGTCGAGCGCCCGGCGGACCTGACCGGCAAAGACTTGAGGGAGAGATGATCGAACGACAGACGGTTAGACGGGTAGTGCTTAGTCGGTTAGTGATCCTGATCGGAGCGGGAGTCTCACTAACCGCCTATCCGCCTAACCGTCTATCCGCTCAGGTCGGCTACGATCCCGCGCACTCGCCCTACCGCGACGCCCCCACGGGATCGGGTCCGGTGTTCTACGCCGGCTACCTCGGCGGTGGCCGGGGCCGCGTGCCCGTCGGCATTTCGGACGGCAACACCTGGGGGGTCCGCTACAACTTCGAGTTCGGGAGCGCCTCGATCGATCTGGGCGCCGCGTATGGCCAGACGACGCGCCGGATCGTCGATCCCTTCGTCGCCGTCAAGAACAACACGTCGGGGCTCATCGACGCCGACGTGGTCCTCGTGGACGCCACGCTCCAGATGGCGCTCACCGGACCCAAGACGTGGCGGGGCCTCGCCCCCTACATCGGCGCCTCACTCGGCGTCGCGGTGGGGAGTGACACGCCCTCCGACAGCTCAGGCTACAAGTTCGGCACCAAGTTCACCTTCGCTCCCGTGATCGGGGCCAAGTACTACGTCGGGCGGAGGGTCGCGCTGTCCGCGGACTTCCGCGCGGTCTTCTGGCGCCTCGGGTATCCGTCCCAATTCAAGGTGGCGGACAAGGTCGACAACATTCCGATCCTCTCGATCGACGCGGCCGACAACAACTGGACCGTGCACCCGTGGATCAGCCTCGGCCTGGGGTGGAGCTTCTGAGTCCGGAGCGCGGGGGAACCCCGACCGTCCGCCTCACCCGGATCGTCGAGTTCCACGCCGGCCACGAGATCCGCCGGGCCGACTGGACGCCGGAGCAGAACGCCGAGCACTTCGGCCGTGCCTCCCAGCTGCATTCCCACACCTATCAATGCCACGTGACCGTTTCCGGCGCTTTGCATCCCACCGCGGGAGGGGTCGTGCGCCTCGGGGAGCTCGACGCCCTCCTCAAGCGGGAGGTCACCGACCGGTTCGAGGGAAAAACCGTCCACGAAGGGGCCCCGGAATTCGGGCCCGGCGGGTGGCTCTCGACCGGAGAGGCCTTGTCGGTGTATCTGTGGGGGCGGATTTCAGGAGGATTGCCGCCCGGGGTCCGGCTGCACGCGATCCGGGTGCAGGAAGGTCCCCAGCTGTACTCGGAATACTTCGGGGAATCGGCGGGCGGTTGACGGAGGCGGAGCTGGCGCGTCTCATCCGGGAAGCGAAGACCATCGCGGTGGTCGGCCTGTCTCCGAAGACCGCGCGGCCGAGCAATGAAGTCGCGACGTACATGCAGGAGGCAGGATACCGGATCGTTCCGGTGAACCCCGGCCACGACCAAATTCTGGGCGAGCGCAGCTATCGGACGCTCGCGGACGCGGCCCGGGACCAGCGCATCGACATCGTGGACGTATTTCGGCGGAGCGAATTGGCGGGCGGCGTGGTAGATGAAGCTCTCGCGATTCGCCCGGGACTGATCTGGTTGCAGGTAGGTGTGGTGGACGAGGAGGCCGCGGCTCGTGCCGCCGCCCGAGGGATCCCGATGGTGATGGACCGCTGTCTCGCCGTGTACCACCAACAGCTCGAGGCTCGATGACCCGTCTAGCGTCCGTCCTGTGCGCCTTCGCCCTCGTGTCCGCGCCCGTCACGCTCCACGCGCAAGACAGCGAAAGCGGGCAGACCAACCTGGTGCTTTCCGTGTTCGGCGGCATCAACGCCGGACACTCCCTGTGGAACATCGCCCGGCAGCCGCTCTGCGTGCTCCAGGGCAGCGGCGGGAACTACAACGGCTGCCAGCAATACAAGACGGCGACCGATTCCGGGAACCTGTCGGACACGCTGTCCTTCTCGCGCGACGTCTCGTCGAGCATCCTGCTGGGCGCCGCAGTGAGCATCTTCCCGAACTCCTACGTCGGATTCCACGGCGAGATCTACTACTTCGGCCTCACGTACGACGACCGCTGTGCCAACGTCGGCGCGCCGTACCAGAGTGACCCCGAGAACAAGAACCAGCAGCTCTGCAACGACTTCGCCAGCACCACCGCGTCAGCGTCCGCGGTCTCGTTCGTCGGGGGCGTGACACTCCGTGCATCGCCGCATCACGCGATCAGCCCCTATGTCCGCGCCGGCGTGGGCGTGACGACGTACAGCGGCGGCACGCTGTCGGTGTCGGGCAACTTCGCCACCAACGCCACCGATCCTTCGACCGGCGTACCGATCGTGGTGAGCCGGGCGGTGGTCGTCGACACCGCGCCCAAGACCACGTCGTGGACGTTCCAGATGGGCGTTGGCTTCACCGCGCGGGTCAGCCCCGGATACCAGTTCCGCATGGAGCTCCAGGACGCACTGGTGCCACTCGAGCGCCTGATCGGACCCGCGAACGACTTCGGCCAGGCGCCGCACGACACCAAGGTCTACCACCACCTCGGCCTGATCATCGGTCTGGACGTCGTACTCGAGCACCGCCGAGGGCACCGCTACTGATCGTACAGGGCGCCATCCTGGCTGGGGGGCAGGCCTCTCGACTCGGAGGCCGCCCCAAGGGCCTGATCGAAATCGGGGGACGCCGGATCCTCGACCGCGTCTCCGAGCTCCTCACTGAAGTCACCGGCACCCCTCCCCTGCTGATCGCCAACGCCCCCGATGCCGGTACCTGGCTCCGGGATGTACCGGTCGTTCGTGACCGGATCGCCGGTGCCGGCGCCTTGGGCGGGATCCACGCCGCTTTGACGGCCGACGGATCCTCCCCTGTCCTCTGCGTCGCCTGGGACATGCCTTTTCTCACCGCACCCTTTCTTGCGGCTCTCGTCGAGGGGTCACCCGCATTCGAGGCATACCTCCCGGAGAGCGAAGGGCCGCAGGGCCTGGAACCGACGTGCGCCATCTACCGGCGTTCTTGTGCCCCCGCCATCGAACGCCGCATCGCCCAAGGAGACGTCCGCGCGATCGCCTTCCACGATGACGTGCGGGTCGGTACACTACCGCTCGCGCGGGTGCGGACCTTCGGCGACCCGGCGCGTCTCTTTTTCAACGTCAATTCCCCCGAAGATGTGGAGCGAGCGGAACGCGCGTGGCCGCCACCCGGATAGTCTCCATCATCGGACGCCAGAACGCCGGGAAAACCACGCTCCTGGTGGCGCTGGCGAACGAGCTCCGGCGCCGGAAGTTCCGCGTGATGACCATCAAACATGCGACCCACCAGATGCAGCTCGACACCGAAGGCAAGGACACCTGGCGGCATTTTCAGGAGGGTCAGGCCGAGCGCGTCCTGCTCGAGGCCCCCGGGGAACGGGTGCTGTTCGAGCGCACGACCGAGACCGGGGATCCGGCTGCGCTCGCCGAGCAGTATCTGACTGGTGCCGACATCGTGCTCTGTGAAGGATTCACGAGCGCCCGCCTGCCCAAGATCGAAGTGTCGCGACGCGTCGCCGGCCCACCCCTGTGGAAGCCTGAGACTGGCAGCGCCGGCGACTGGATCGCGATGGTGACGGACGACGCGAACTTTCGCGCGGATTTCCCGGTCTTCCGCTTCAGTGACACGTCCTGGCTCGTGACCCTCGGCAACCTGACCTGGGACCGGGCGCGGATCCTCGCGCCGTGACCGCGCTGGCGGCGGAGGCCGCGGCCCGCCTCATCCTCGAGCAGGTCCTGCCCCTGACGCCCGTACGCCGGCCTCTCGCGGACTGCCGGGGCCTCGTCCTCGCTGAAGACGTGCTCGCCCCGATCGCCGTGCCCCCTTGGGACAACTCCGCGATGGACGGTTATGCCCTGCGTGGCGAGGACTCCCGCGCGGGCGCGACGCTCCGCGTGATCGAGGAAGTGCGCGCGGGCGGGTTCCCCACCAAGAGGGTCGGGCCGGGTGAGGCCACCAGACTATTCACCGGGGCCCCGATTCCCGACGGGGCCGACACCGTCATCCGTCAGGAAGACACGACGGCGAATGCCGGCACCGTCCAGATCGTCGTCCCGCCTGCCGCCGGAAAAAACGTCCGCAAGCGAGGCGAGGACCTGTCCCCCGGAGCCACCGCCGTCGCCCGAGGACTCGAGCTCACGGCAGCCCGGCTCGGAGTACTCGCCTCCGTGGCGCACGCGGAGCCGCTCGTGCATCCCGCACCGCGCGTCGCTCTGCTCGCCACCGGGGACGAGGTCGTGAAGCTCGACCGCCGCTCGGAAATTCTCGCGGGCAAGAAGATCGCCAGCTCCAACACCTACGCTCTCGCAGCGGCCATCGCCGAAGCGGGCGGCATACCGGTGGACCTCGGGATCGCTTCCGATACGAAGGATGCAGTGCGGGAACGATTGCGTGCCGCCGGGGATGCGGATCTGATCGTGACGACGGCGGGAGTCAGCGTCGGTGATCACGATCTGGTCCGCGACGCCCTGACCGCCCTCGGCGGAACGATCACGTTCTCACGGATCAGGATTCGCCCCGGTGGTCCGCTCAACTTCGGATCGTTGAAGGGTGTCCCGTGGATCGGCCTCCCGGGAAATCCGGTCTCGTCGCTCGTGACCTTCGAATTGTTCGCCCGGCCCGCGATCAGGCGGTTGGCGGGCCAGCGGCTCCCCTTCCGGCGGTCCATTCCGGTGGTGACGGCCGAAGCGCTGTCCCTGGGGCCCCCATTGCGGCACTTTTTACGGGTGACCCTGACACCGACG
>Ga0134126_10012771_pt1 | contig 10601 bp, 9 predicted proteins | sample KB31752_FD_96881 | JGI IMG/M metagenome (GOLD analysis project Ga0134126, IMG submission 96881) | Terrestrial soil microbial communities with excess Nitrogen fertilizer from Kellogg Biological Station, Michigan, USA - KB3-175-2 | ecosystem: Environmental > Terrestrial > Soil > Unclassified ...
GGCGAAGTGGCCTGCGCCCGGCAGCACCTCGAAACGGTAGGGCGCGGCGATGAAATCCACCGTGCCCTCGGCGGCGATGCGGCCGACCGTGTCGTCGGCATCCCCCCAGATGAACAGCGTCGGCACGCGGATCGGGCCGAGCGGCCCCCGGATCGCGCCGCGGGCACGATACCAGGCAAGGGCTGCTTCCATCGCATCCTCGTTGCCGAGCACGGAGAGATGTTTCTCCATTGCCGTGGCCGGCATGCCATTGGCGGCCCAACGCTCGCGCAGCCACTTGCAATCGTCCGCCAGCACGACGCCGGCGGCATCGGGCTCGAGGAAAGCCTTGTGATGGCGCGAGCGGCGCGCCTGGTCGCCGTCGTTCATCTCCAGCGCGCGGTTGAAGGCGTTCGGATGCGGCCGCGACAGCACGGTGAGCGAGGCGATCCGGTCGGCGTGGCGATCGGCGAGCGCCCAGGCGATGCTGCCGCCCCAATCGTGGCCGGCCAGATGAAAGCGTCGGTCGCCATGGCCCGATGCCGCGACGATCGCCATCGCATCGTCCATCAGGCGGTCGATGTGATAGCTCGGAAAATCGTGCGGGTCGGGCCGCGCACCCGCCGAATAGCCGCGCTGGCTCGGCGCGATGGCGCGATAGCCCATATCGGCCAATGCTGCGACCTGCGCGTGCCAGCAATGCATCGATTCCGCAAAACCGTGCAGCAGCAGCACCAGCGGGGCGGCGTCGTCGCCCGCAGTGAGTGCGTCGAAGGTGAGGTGAGGGGCGATGGCGATCTGGGTGAGGGACGGCATGCAACTTTATCTAACCGGAAACATTCCGACGAAAACAAGGCCCGAGCCTGAAGAGGCGCCCTCTGTCGCTCCTGCCTCGAGCGCAGCATCCTCGCTGCTCGCCCCCGCGGCAATCGCCTGCCAAAATCTTTCCTGTTGAACACGCCCCGCAACGGGGGGCCGCCCCCGGCGATCGCAGTGGCGGCCGTGTCGATCTCTTCTTTCGAATGGTCATCGCAACCTCCAAATCCAGAGTGTTGCGACGACCGTTTGAGCCCGTCAGGGTCTGCCGCGGCCGCAATGGTGCTGTTGAACATCGCCCCCGGTCTTGCACAAACGATCTCCTTCGGAACGCCAATCGACGTCAAAGAGAAATATACCGCGCCGGCGTCGGACGCCGGCGGCAAACCGCGCGGCATTAGTGGCATGGCCTGTCTCGGCGCCGCCGGAGATGAAACGCATCCATGCCTTGTCATCAATGACGAGGAGACGTTCGCGGAGATTGCGACCCTCAAGGATAGGAGCCTGAAGCCAACCGGAAAGAAGCTGCGAATTGTCGAAGCGGGCGAATCCGGTGACGGCATCGTCGGCGCTCAGCGCATTGCCGGATGTGGCGACAAAGGGAAAACCAGCCACGCCGGTGTTCCTGACGACTGAAGAGGAGCGTAACGTTTAGCTGTGTGCACCGTGCGATAAAGCAAAGGCGTTGCAACGACCGTTGGCTGACGATGCGCTGAAGATCGTGATGCGCGGTGAAGACAAGGAAGATAAGATAAACGGCCTGAGGCGCAACAATTCAAAAACGGTGTTGTGCGTTTCCCTGTAGCTGGGTTTCCGTGCTCGACTTAAGGCGCTGATCAGACAAATCTTTCAAGCGGCAAGTCGACGCACGAAATGAAAGAGGATCAAACCGATGGGAATCTTCGACGAGGAAGCAAGGAATTTCAAGGAGCAGGCACTCATCGAGGCTCGGAGAACGCAACTGCGAAAAGCTGAATTGGGCAGAGCCGTTGAAGATTTCGTCACAGACCTACGTCACTTCATCGGTGAAAATCACAATGAATGTGGCTTTCGTGTGGAAGTTGAAGAAGAAGCTTGCATTCATCTCAGATCTAAGTCTTCCAGCGTCGAAATTTATTGCCGGGGTCGGGACGAATTTCGGATAACTGGTACGCCTCTTGTCTTACGCACAAGGGCGACGGTGCGTTGGATCGTTGAATGGCTTGAGTCTAAACGCAGAATGAGAGAGGGAAGCTAACGCACTTGATATTGCCAGCCGGTGACTAGCTTCCAGCGAACAAGGCGAAGTACATCTGCAGAACTTTATTTTGTGATGCCACCACCAAAGGCCACTTATTTAAAAAGGAGATAAGCCATGAGCGTTGGGGAGGTGGACCAGGACTTTATGCAGAGCTTTGCAACTACGATACACCCAAGCCGCGCAAGCCTGCCCGAGCTTACTTTTGTTTGGATGCCTAGAAGTGAGCTTTCAGTAAGTGCCAACAGCTTATCATCGCTTAGGTCGAAATTTCATGAGCCGGATGGACCGACAGAACTAGAAATCCAAGATTACGTGCCAAACGGCCAATCGGTCTTTCTGACGACACTTGCCTGGCATCTTAAGGCAGGGAGAGCAACTCCGCCTGAAGACGCCACTTACGATGATTACGTCATCGACTATTTTGGCGCCGCACAAAACATTCTTCTTCAAGCCGAGCTACCCGTCAGGGCTTCTCCACTGCAAGGCGTTTCGCTTTCTACATTGCTTGGCAGCGGCGGCGCGATCGGAGTCATGGAACTCTTTCACAGGGGAGTTACCCCGGCTGAAGCAGCGGTTTCTGTGCTTTTCGTTGCAGGCGCGATGATCGTTTTCGGAACGGCTAATGCGGTTCGGCGTGCCTTGGAGGTAGGAGTGGAGCAGAAATTGTTGTCGGTTTTTGGAATTGATCGGGACTTATTGATCTCCGAGAAAAGAGAAGCTGTCGCTCGTCAGGAGCGCACCCTGACGCAAACCATGGAAAAAGCAAGAGCTCGATCAGTCACCGAGGAGGCTACTATCACAACCGGCCGAGGCTCACGTGCGCGAACCGGCCGGGCAATCGAATGAGGCAACTAACAGGTCTGCCCACTTTCGGATGTGTATGAGGAAGATGCCCTACCACCTCTTCTAGCAATTGAAGGCCTTAAATTGCCGGGCTACCACGCGCGGCGCTGATAGAGTCGAGCAGCAGCAAGCCTGTCGCCATTCGCTTTGCATTCGCGATAATGGTCATGACAGTAGTCCTGAATGTAGCTCTGCGAAACAGTTGCCCCTCGGGCGGCGATAGAAATCAGGTCGTGTTCAACCGAGCTCGGGCGCTTCGTTATGGAGGTTTGGTGCGGGCGGTGGGACTCGAACCCACACGACGTTGCCATCGAGGGATTTTAAGTCCCTTGCGTCTACCAGTTCCGCCACGTCCGCTTCTACAATTATATCAGATGCTTATCGTCTTTTCCGGGCAGATGGAATGAGGTATTATGCGCGGAAAAGCGCAGCCCTTCCTTAAAGCGCAATCTTTCCTTGGAGCGCAACCTTTCCTTGGAGCGCAACCTTTCCTTAGATTGCAGGCCGGCCAAAGCAAAGCCTCAATCCGGACAACAGCGGCTGCTTTAGCCAATCTCAATCTTGTGGGACTAGCAACGCGTGATGATCGAAAGCGCATCCATCGTGAAGGCCTTGCCGCGTGCGGCGGCAACCGTGCTGGCGTTGCTTGCGCCCGGCATCCTGCTGTCGGGCTGCGCCGACATGAGCGACGGCATGACCAAGGCGTTCGCCGATCCCGCCAGATACGAGCTCTACGATTGCAAGCAGCTCGAGACGGAGCGCAAGACGCTCGCCAATCGCGCGGCCGAATTGCAGGGGTTGATGGCCAAGGCCGAAACCGGTGTCGGCGGGTCGGTCGTGGCCGAGCTCGCCTATCGCAACGACTATATTTCCGTGCGCGGCAATATGAAGTTTGCCGAGGAAGCCTGGCGCAAGAACAGGTGCCGTGAGGGCGCGGTGTCGTCGACGCCGGCTCCGCCGGTGCGCCCAGACTTCAAGCCGGCGCCGCCCTCGCGGTCCGGCGGCGCCGTGTATTAATTCCTTACGCGAAGCTTACGTCCGCCAGCGATAGATCCAGTCCTGACGCGCCAGCATCCGGCGGGGTCCCATCGCCTTGATGGCCAAATCGCGCGCGAGCGCGAGCGGTCCGCCAAAATGATAGATGTTGCCCTGCTGGCGCGCGGCCCGTTGCACCCGCGCGACGCGCGCGCGCCGCAGCCTAGCATAACGCTTGAGCGCCGCCGTCACCTGCGCGGCCGTTTCCAGCGTTCCTTCGCTGAAGACTTTTGCCAGCACCGCGGCATCCTCGATCGCCATCCCGGCGCCCTGTGCCGCAAAGGGCAGCATCGCATGCGCCGCGTCGCCCAATAGCCCGACCGTGCCGCTGGTCCATTCGCCGCCCTCGGGCAGCGTGAACAACGCCCATTTGCGCCAGACGTCGACCACGCCGATCATCATCCGCGCCGGCCCCGGCCAGTGCGCCGCGTCGAAGTCGCGCTTCAATTCGAGCCCGTCGCCGGGCGCGCTCCAGCCCGGCCTGTTCCAGGTTCCGGGCACGATGGCCACGATGTTGATCCGGCGGGCGCCCGAAATCGGATAGGCGACGAGATGCGCGCCCGGTCCCATCCAGAGCTGCACGCGAGGTGCGGTGTATTCGCGCGGCAATTGCGTCGCCTCGAGCGTGCCGCGCCAGGCGATCAGCCCGGAGAATTGCGGCTGCACTTCCGGGAACAAATGATGCCGGACGCTGGACCAGATACCGTCGGCGCCGATCAGGGCGAGCGCCAGATCCTGCTGGCGCGCGTTGCCCCGGCGCTGGACCACGGTCATGCCCTTGGCATGCGGCATGGTGACGTCCTCGAACTGGCAGCCGAGCCTGAGCTCGATGTCGGGATGATCGTTGACGGCTTCCAGCAGCGCCGCCTGCAGGTCGGCACGATGCACCACCCAATAGGGCGCGCCTGCCGCGGAGCTTGCCGCTTCACCGAGGGGCAGGCGTGAAATCTCGCCGCCGGCCCGCGCGCTCATGATGCACACGGCATCGGGAACGACCGCGCGCGAGCCGAGCCGCTCCGTCAGCCCGAGGGCGGCCAGCACATGGCTGGCATTGGGCGAGAGCTGGATCCCTGCACCGGTCTCCTCCAGCCGCTCGGCCTTCTCCAGCACCACCACGCGAAAGCCGCGTGCGGCGAGCGCAAGGGCTGCGGTCAAGCCTCCGATGCCGGCTCCGGCGATGAAGATGGTGCGTGTTGCCGCCACTAGCGCATGATCCGGAAAAAGCTTTCGGCGGGCGAAGCCGGGTCCGAAAACACCATGCGCAAACAATAACCCGAAGCGCGATGAAGGTTCATCCGAAAATCATCGCGCTTTGGCGCAGGATCAGGCGACGTCCTTCAGCACGCATTCCGGCGGGCGGGCCTCGCCGGCGCCGAGGTCGGGCGCGAAGCGGTACAGCGTCGAGCAGTAGGGGCAGATGATCTCGTTGTCGTTGCCGAGATCGAGAAACACATGCGGGTGGTCGAACGGCGGGTTGGCGCCGACGCACATGAATTCCTGCGAGCCGATCTCGATGACGGGAACACCGGCATCGTTGTGGAAGTGCGGAACGACAGAATCGGCCATTGATACTTCACCTTCAGCGTCAAATGGAAGCAAACGCAATCAACGCAATCGCGCGCAGTCGTAAAGGCCGCGCACCATACCGGCGGATTCAGCTGATTCCTATAGCCCCGGGGGTACTATTTGCCCGTATAAATTCGACACAATCGTGCCGTCTGAGAAGCCCTTCTTTCGTCGGGGACGTTGTGTCTTAAATTCGGCACACTATCTCAAGGCGAGTGCGAAAACCCTGGTTCTTTCTGGATGAAACGGCGGCGGATCAGTACGGCCCTGGCAGGCGTGGCGGTAAGCTGCGCGATGGCTGCCGCGATATGGCCGCATGCGCGCGATGCCGGCGTACTGCTTTCGTCGCAGGACGATCCGGCGGCGGTCGCCGATGCCGGGATCAATTTTGCTTTGCGGAATAACCAGAGAATCGTCGCCGAGAATGTCGAGCGAGCTCTTGCCAGCGGCGACGCCGATCTGGCGAACAGCTTTGTCGCACTGGCGCGCGACAAGAATGTTCCGGTGACGGAGGAAATGTCGCGGCGCGTGACCGAGGCGGTCGCGGAGGAAAATTCCGCATCGCATTTCGCCAGGCGCTTCGCTACCGGCCTGGTCACGGGCAATGCCGACGATGTGGCGAGCCTTTCGGGCACGGTCACCGGCGATCTATTCGTGTTCGGCGACATCAGGGACGTGGTCCGCGAGGGCAAGCATCTGGCGATGGGCGAGGACACCGACCGCCTCGTGCTGGGCCTTGCGACCGCGGGTCTCGCGGTGACGGCCGCGACCTATGTCTCGGTCGGCGGCGCCACGCCGCTTCGTGCCGGCATGTCGTTGGTGAAGGATGCGCGCAAGGTCGGCCGGCTCGGCGAGGGGCTCGCCGCATGGGCCGGACGCTCGGCGCGCGAGGTCGTCGACGCACCGGCGCTGCAACGGGCGGTCGCTTCCAGCTCGGTCTTGCGGCCCGGCGAGAGCGTCAGCGCGATCAGGGCGGCGTTCCGCGCCGAGAAGGCGGGCGGGCTGGTTCGCCTCGCCAAGGATGTCGGACGTGTCACGGAAAAGGCCGGCACGCGCGGCGCGCTGGATACGCTGAAGATCGCCGAAGGCCCGAAGGACGTCGCGCGCGCGGCGCGGCTCGCAGAGGCCAAGGGCGGCCAGACCCGCGCGATCATGAAAATTCTCGGCCGCGGCGCGCTGCTGCTCATGACCGGCATGTTTGATATCGCGCTGTGGCTCTTCGGCGCGCTGTTCACGCTGTTCAGCGTGCTGTGCTGGATCAAGTCCACCACCGAGCGGGCGACGCAGGCCTGGCTCGACCGCAAGCGGGCGCGCCGGTTGCGGCGGCAGATGGCCGCGGCGAACGCCGCCACGGTGGCGGCCGCCGCCGCTTGAAGCTAGGCTTTCAGCCTTTTGGTCACCGATCTTCTCGCAAACATGGAAACGCCGATGCCGAGCTTCCACCACGGCGATGTTGAAATCGCCTATCTCGATGAAGGCGAGGGTGATCCGATCGTGCTCGTCCACGGCTTTGCGTCGACCAAGAACGTCAACTGGGTCTATCCGACCTGGGTCTCGGAGTTGCGGAAGGACGGCCGCCGCGTCATCGCGCTCGACAATCGCGGCCATGGCGAGTCCGCCAAGCTCTACGAGGCCGCGGAATATTCGATTCCCATCATGTCGGGCGACATCGTCGCGTTGATGGATCATCTAAAGATCGATCGCGCCGACGTCATGGGCTATTCGCTGGGCGGACGCATGGCGGCGTGGCTCGGACTGAATGCGCCGGAGCGGCTGCGCTCCGCGATCCTCGGCGGCATCGGCATTGCCATGATCGAGGGCGGGGGCCCCGGCGAGAATGTCGCGCTGGCACTGGAAGCGCCGTCGCTCGAAGACGTCACCGATCCGATGGGGCGGACGTTCCGCGCCTTCGCCGATCAGACCCGTTCCGACCGGCTCGCGCTCGCCGCTTGCCTGCGCGGCTCGCGCGGCCTGATGACGGAGGAGGAGTCCTCGGGCATCGGGGTTCCCGTGCTGATCGCGGTCGGCAGCAATGACGAGGTCGCGGGCTCTGCGCACGCGCTGGGACGCATCATTCCGGGTTCGGAAGTGCTTGATATCCCGGGCCGCGACCACATGCGTGCGGTCGGCGACAAGGTCTACAAGACCGGCGTGCTGGATTTCCTGTCACGGCGAAAGTAGAGCGTCGTCCGCTTCCACTTCATCGTCGCCGAAGAATCTCGCCGCGGCGAGCAGCACGGTGAAGGTCGCGATCCAGACCAGCCGCGCGCCATAGCGGTCATGCGGCCCGGAGATCACGCCGCAGATCATGGCGTTGCCGAGCAGCGCAAAGGAGACGGTCGCGGTCAGCAGCGCCAGATCGTCGAACTTGCGGCGCCACAGTGCCAGCGCGAACATGACGAGCACGGCGAGCATCGAGGCCAGCGCCACGGGAACGTGGACCAGGTTCACCGCGGCAAAATTGATGTCCCCATGCTGCTGACGCGCCGCCCACATTGGCTTCTTCTGCGCGGGAATGTACCGCTCGATGATCCTGTAGGTGTGCATGATCGAGTTGATGGTGCCTTCGCCGGTCGCAACGTCGCCGAGTTGCGCCAGGGTTGCCTTCAGCGCCGCCTCTGCCTGCAATGCGGGATATGCGGCGAGCGAGCGCATCGCGATGTAGCTCATCTCGTCGCCGAGCCCCTGGAAGCGGCCGAGCGTGTTGAACATGCTGCGGCCGCCCCACAGGAAGTCGTCGGCTGTCGGTGGGAGCTTGTCGCGGTAAGGGCAGAGCTTCAGTTTCTCCAGCGCGCAATGGTCGTTCAGATATTTGGCGACAATGCCATCCTGCAGCATGCGCCCGAAGGCGACGCCGCTGCCGCCGGGTGTCCAGGCGAGTTGCTTCGACATCGCGAAGTTCGCAGCGAGCAGCATCGCGGCGCCCGCGAGCAGCGCGAGGCCGCCCTGGATGAGGCCGGAGACGGCGATCCTGGCGCGCAGGAACGGCCGCGCGATGAAGCCGAGCACGCAGAGACCGAGCAGCACGCCGAGCGTGCCGCTATGGGTCGCGGCCGCAAACGCAGTGAAGAGAAACAACAGGAATTTCTCGGTTCCCGAAATCCGCTCGCCATGCGCGACCAGGATGAACAGCGACAGCACCGAAAGCCCGGCGAAGATATCGGTGAGCAGCAGGCTCGCGAGCCAGGGCAGCGCCGTGGTCAGGATCAGGGTGAGGCTGATCGCAAGCAGCCGGAACGGCTGGGAAAGGTTCAACACGCGCAAGGTGAGATGCAGGATCCACAGCGTCGCCAGCGCCTGGGCGCCGAGATTGATCCAGAAATCCGAACCCTCGCCGAGGTGCAGGTAGAGCCCGAACACGGTGGAGCGACTCGGCACCAGATAGCCTTCATACCAGCGGGCGAGATAACCGCCGGTGTCCCATTGCAGGAGCGGGTAGCCGTTCCACAGCGCCGGCGCGATCAGGAAGAGGGGAATCAGGATGGCCGCGATCCAGACCGACATCGTGTCGGCCGACCGCGCGCGCAAAACCCCCGTCCTGACCTCGTCGCCACCCATTTTCTGGAATCAACATGACCGGAACGGCGTCCTTGCCGAAATGCTCCATTAGTTGGACCTGTCGGCGGTTGATTTCCGCTAACCAGACGCTAACCAGGCGAGGATCCCGGCCGGCCCGGGGCGCCCGTGAGAGAATGATTTTCTCTCACGCGAGCCATGATATGCGCTCATGAGTGCCCGAGAAGCGCTTGATTTTGGCGGATTACTGACCACCTGTCTAGTCCCGGCCGGCGTTCACCCCAAGCAAGGCGCTGCCGGGACACAGGCCTTGTGGCCGTGCTATAAAATGTAGCCAGGCGAATAGGCGGGAGCTAACCATGGCGATGCATCAGATCAATCCGCAAGGCAAGGTCGCCGCGCTCGACCCGATCTGGGACCGCATCCGCTCGGAGGCGGAAGACATCGTGCATCGCGAGCCCGAGCTTGCGACCTTCATCTATTCCACGGTGCTCCACCACAATCGCCTCGAAGAATCGGTGATCCATCGTCTCGCGGAGCGCCTCGATCATGCATCGCTTTCGGGCGATCTGATCCGCCAGACCTACGAGGAGGCGCTGCGCGACGAGCCCGATCTCGGCAATATCTTCCGCGCCGACCTCGTCGCCGTTTACGACCGCGATCCCGCGACCTCGCGCTTCATCGATCCGCTGCTCTACTTCAAGGGCTTCCACGCGCTGCAGACCCATCGCCTGGCGCACTGGCTCTATCTGAAGGGCCGCAAGGACTTCGCCTATTACCTGCAGAGCCGCTCCTCGGCGGTATTCCAGACCGACATCAATCCGGCCGCGAAAATCGGCCGCGGCATCTTCCTCGACCATGCGACCGGATTCGTCTGCGGCGAGACCGCCGTCATCGACGACGACGTCTCCATCCTCCACGGCGTGACGCTCGGCGGCACCGGCAAGGAGAACGAGGACCGGCATCCCAAGATTCGCCACGGCGTCCTGATCGGGGCGGGCGCAAAGATCCTCGGCAATATCGAGATCGGCCATTGCGCCCGAATCGCCGCCGGTTCGGTGGTGGTGAAGCCGGTGCCGCACAATGTGACGGTGGCGGGCGTGCCGGCCAAGGTCGTGGGCGAGGCGGGCTGCGCCGAGCCGTCGCGCACCATGGACCAGATGATCCAGGCGATCGGGCTCTGAGGCAGGTCACCTGGTTTTCTTGCAAGCTTCTGCGCAATGGTCGTGCGATTTTGCCGCGGCTCCCCGCAAGGGGACTGCGGCCGGGTTCAGAATCGTATTGAAATCATAGGCTTGTCGGTACTTTTTCGGATCCGCTTGGAGCGGCGCGAACGTGCCGCTATCCATCGCAAAGTGTGGCTCAAGACACTAGCCGTTTGCCTCATCTCGTCCTAAAACCCCGCGATCAGCAGAAGCGCATTGGAGACCGCCGTGGACGTTCAGGAAGTCAGAAAGCTCGACGCCTATCTCAAGCGCGTGTTCGGCAATCCCAAGATTCGCGTGGTGCCGCGGCCGAAGAAGGACGATTCCGCCGAGGTCTATATCGGCGAAGAGTTCATCGGCGTTCTGTTCGTCGATGACGAGGACGACGACCGCTCGTTCCA
>Ga0134126_10012772_pt1 | contig 10601 bp, 14 predicted proteins | sample KB31752_FD_96881 | JGI IMG/M metagenome (GOLD analysis project Ga0134126, IMG submission 96881) | Terrestrial soil microbial communities with excess Nitrogen fertilizer from Kellogg Biological Station, Michigan, USA - KB3-175-2 | ecosystem: Environmental > Terrestrial > Soil > Unclassified ...
GGCAGGATGTGTCGCTGCGGTTCCTTCGAACGGCGGAGCTAGGGTGTATTACCCGCAGCCTGCCTGATGCTCGTGGCGCCGCGTTAAGGTGGCGGCCTGGTCGGAGTTCAGAAGGCCGACTGGATGCGGGGTCGGCGGCTTTGCCGCCAGGTTCAGCCGAGGGCAGTAATCAACTCTTGGCAGGCCTCCTCACAACGTCGGCAAGCCTGCGCGCAGACCCGGCAGTGCTCATGCATCTGAGCGTGCTGACCGCACTCATCGGCGCAGGACCGGCATGCCGTCACGCAGGCCTGGAGCGTGGCCCGAGTGAGGCTGGCGTCGTAGCCGGTGTGTCGAGACAGCACCCGGCCTGTGGCGCTGCAGATGTCGGCGCAGTCCAGGCAGGTGCGGATGCACTTTGTCAGGTCACTGACCCCGGACTCGCTCAGGCACGCGTCGGCGCACGCGGTGCAGGTCTGAGAGCAGTCGAAGCATTCATCGATGCACCGGGCTAGTGCTGTACGGTCGACGTCGCCGAGATCGGCTGGGTAGGTGCGCAGCATCTCCTCTGCGTGGCTCATCGCTGCCTCCCATCATCGATGCTGGATGCTAGTGAGCCCTACCCACTCCCGCGCCGGGGAACAGCGCGCCGACCGGTGGCACAGAGCCAAGGGAAGGCGCGGGCAGAGAGGAGGCATCGAATCAGGGCGCGCCTGGACAGGGGCGAGACGTGGTGTTTTGATGTGGCTGTTCGGCGCGCGCTCGTATGGGAAGTTAACGCAACCTCGGTCTTGCTGGACGCGACCATCGGGGCGCCCAGCTGGTATGAGAACCACGGGCCTGGCGGGTTCGCGTCGGCGCTGCTGGGCTCGATGAGCCTGCACTGCGTGCAGACGCGCGCGCTACCCAAATTGTGGTGATTCGCGACGGAGTCGCCAGGCCGGGCCTTGGCACGGCCGGCCGACGCGGCTGCGCGGCCCGCAGTGCGTTCGGGGACTCGAACCAGGCGGCGCCGGGGAGGGGAAGTGATGCCTGGCATCATCGTCGGAGTCGACGGTTCCGGCCACTCCGAGGCGGCTCTCAGGTGGGCAATGGATGAAGCCGCGATCCGTTACGCGCCGCTTACCGTCATTGCGGTTCTTGAGCATGGCGCCGACTTCTGGACGGGCAATCCGAACATCTTCGACCAGCCCCAGCCTGGGCGGGATATCGCGCGCCAGTCCGTAGAGAAGGCGGTCGGCCAGGCGGCAGCTCGCCTTGGTGACTCGCGTCCCGCGTCGGTGACGGTGCAGGTGCTCAGCGGCACGCCAGCCGAGATACTCATCAACGCCTCGGGCGACGCCGACATGGTGGTGGTGGGCTCGCGCGGGAGCGGAGGGCTTGCGCGGCTTCTGATGGGCTCGGTGAGCAGCCAGGTCGCCCAGCACGCGCGGAGTCCGGTCGTGATAGTCCGGCCCGAATAGCGGATGAGGAAGTTGCTCTCCAGGTTAGCTAGTGGCTGGAAGATCAGCCAGGTTGCGCTCTCAGCCGGCACCCCGCGCCGCTGCCTTCCGGCACCACGCCGATACTGACGCCCTTGTCGGCCAGGCCGGGCACGCAGAACTCGTGCTTCCCGTCGCTGGTGACGCCACCACCCGCAGAGCGTCGCGGCTGGGTGGGCGCCGGGGCGCGGCAGAAGGCGGGCGGATACTGGGCGAGTGAGCGACAATGAGAATTTGAGCTCGGCACAGACGGCCCGAAGATGATCTTGGTCGGACTGGACGGCTCGCGCACATCCTGGCGGGCCGCGCGAGCGTATCTCACTGACCAGCCCGCCCCTACCTGCGACTGGACGCCGCCGAGGCGCTTGAGCGACTCGGGCATTGCCCGTTCCGGGAGGTCGCGGAACAGCATCAGGACATCATCTGCCAGCTGCATCTCGGCCCCGTCAAGGCGCACTTGATCAGATGCGGGCGCCGCTCGACGCAGACCGGGTGCAGCCGTTCGCCGAGCCCAGCCCCTGTATCGCCTACCTGACCGAACTGCAAGGCCCCGGACAATCCGCAGAGCGGCGCGGCCGGGCTCGTCAACCGGACTGACGCGGGGAGATCCGATCGGGTCCGGCCAGCCCCAGCTGTCTCGATCTTGAGCCGTTTCACTCTGGTCGTTCAATCCGCCCGCAGCCGCCCGCAGCGAGCACCGTGACGGTGCGGTGATAGTGGCGGCGTCAATCTCGGGCAGCGGGCAGACTGATACGTCTGCATTAGGGACGATTAACACTGGATAACGCGATAGCGGATACCATCGCGGTAAGTGTTACCGCACTTATGTGACAGTCACGAGCGCCCGCGCCGTGGCTCTAGGAGTTATATCGAATTCTGGTAAAATTTCGAATCGGGCCTCCGGATTCTAGCACCGGTTCCCGCAGAGCGAGCAGCGCGAATTAGACCGTAAAGCCTGCTGTGCCGAAGGGTAGGACAGAAAGCAAAACGTCGGAGAGGCCGCGATATGTTGGGCGTCGCCATCATGACAAATGGGGGACCGAGGTGGGCATGCGCCGCATGCCTTCGCTACCTCCCAGAGCTCGCCACCAGCCAGTGAGTACGACCGAGCCGATCAGCGCTGAGGTTGCCGAGATGCTCGACGCCGGCCCGTTGTGTCGGGTGTGGGCCGAGCAGGATGAAGGCCCTTATTATCGCGATGGCCAGCCGGTTCGGCGCGACATCGTCGAAGGTCGGCCGGGCCAGCCTCTCCAGCTTGGAATGCGCCTCGAACGCGACGGCGTTCCGTTCAGCGGTGTGGCGGCGGAGATCTGGCACTGCGATGCGTTCGGCCGCTACTCGGGCTTCCCGCCCCCCGACCCATCCTTGGTGGTCACCGCTGCCACGGCCCCGAAAGCTGAGTATCTGCCCAGCGAGACATTCCTGCGCGGCCGTCAGATCACCGATGTCGCTGGTCTGGTGGAATTCCACACGATCTACCCGGGCTGGTACCCGGGCCGCACCGTGCACATTCACGTCATCGTGCACAGTGCGCAAGCGACGTTCACCACGCAGCTGTACTTCCCCGATGGCCTCACCGACCAGGTGCTGGCCACAGCCGCCCCCTACGCCGAGCGGCACCGCCGTGACACCACCAACGAAACTGACACCATCTTCCCCACCGGAGGCGTCCCGGCCGTGCTCGACATCGCGCCATCCCGCGACGGCTTCCGCGCAGCCGCCTGCCTGGTCATCGTCGGTTCACCAGCGGACATGGACAGTGCCCGGTGAGTCACTTGACCTGGCCATTGCCGTGACATGCGGCGCGTAGCTAAGCTGCAGGTCGCCGGCCGAACCTGTGCATCGCGCAGTTCTCGATCGAGCGGCCCGCGCCGCGACCGTCCGCCTAGATGTACTGAGCAGCCCCGGCAGCTGAGCCCTCATGCACAGCAGTAGGCGTGGCCGCGAATCTGTCGTGTGACTGCTGCGTTTCGAGCGGCCGCCAGGAGCGGCCTTGTTATTTACTATCTCATTTGTAATAATGAAGTTAGCGGTGTTCATTAGAGATGGGGGAAGACATGAAGGCCACGCAACTGATGACCGGCCCTGACCAGGAGAGGGAGGAGACTGTGATCGCAGACGGACGGGAGCACCCGAGAACGCTGGCCGATGAGCACGCCCTCCTGCTGGCGCAGGTCGCGGGCCGGGCAGAGCAGGTGCTGGCGGCGTTCGCCGAGGACCGATGGCCTGCTGAGGAGCTGCAGGCACTTGTCGGCTACCTGCGCGCAGAGTTGCTGCATCATGCAGCCGACGAGGAGTGGCTGCTGTTCCCTGCACGCCACCCAGCGGCAGCCTTCGCCCGGCTCGCCCGCGACCACGACCGCCTGCGCGCAGCCACCGAGGTACTTGAGCAGGCCGCCGCCGGCGCGGGGCTGCACTCAGGCGTCCATGTCGCCGCTGTCACCCGGGATCTTCTCGATCAGCTTCGGCGCCACCTCGCCGCCGAGGAACTGGCCCTGACAGCGGCCGCCGCTCCGGCCAGCGTGCCGGCGACCACCGGGCCGGGCAGCCGACAGCACGAGTGGTACCAGCTCACCGAGGGACCCGTCATCAACCTGGACGCGCTTCCCCGTGACGAGGTGACCGACGCCGCGGTCGACAGACTGATGCGGCTGCGCAGCGGCGAGCAGGTCGAGTTGCGCTCCGCCCGCGATCCCGAAGCCGTGTGGCAGCGCATTGACCAGCTCAGCCCCGGCCGGTACGGATTCGCCTACCTGCAAGACGGCCCGGTCCAGTGGCGGGTACAAGTCACCCGCAGGCCACCCGCCAGCAGCTGACCAGGCCAGGAAAGGTTGCCACGAACCGGGCCTGGGGAATCGCAGGGCATACCGGCGTAACCACCCGCATCCCGAGTTGACAGAGTCCCGCAAGAAGTCCAACCGGAAGTACCGCAGCTCCCTCTATAGTCGCACCGAGACCGCCTTCGCCCAGCTCCTGCTGGCTCAGGGATACGCCTGCGGCATGTGCCGCGAGCCATTTGAAGACAGGCAGCTCATTCACGTGGACCACGACCACAGTTGCTGCTCAGAGAAGAACCGATCGTGTGGCAAGTGTGTTCGCGGCCGAGCAACTCACTGAGCTCGAGGCGGCCCGATTTAGCGGTCGGTACGACATCGAAGCCGGCAAGGCAAGCACCAATGATGAACATCATGCGTGGCCACGATGGGATCGCTGAGGCGGACTCGAACAGGCTCGCCATGGCAGCCTCCCCGAGCTGGTCGTCTTCGAACTCGCCGTCATCGGTAAACACTTCCGGGGTGATCAGGCTGACCGCGGACAGCCGACCGGCCCGGCAGTCCTCGCCGAAGTCGCCGATCTCGCGCAGCTGGCTATGCCAGCGCACCAGGTTCCGCGGCCATAGCGCGAGGTCACTGACCTCCGCGCGGTAGTTGACCCAGCTGATGCCGTGCGCATCCAGCACGTCCCAGATGAGCCCGGCGGCCGGGGGCCGGGGGCCGGGCGAACGGGTTGGGGATCGTGTCGCTGACGTGTCCGGCCGCCGTCGCTGCCTGCAGGAACCGGCGGTTCGGGAACGTCTGGGCCAGGCAGCCAGCACCCACTGAGCGGCGCCTAACCTCGATCGTGACCCTGACGGACGAACACAATGTGTCCCTCGGCGTGGGTGATGGCGGGGCCGATGGCGATGTAACGCACCGTGCACGTATTGCCGCAGCGCACGATGATGGTGCGAGCGGCTCCCTCGGTCGCGACCAGGAGATCACCGGGGCGGGCACCGGCTTTGAGCAGCTGCGACGCGGACAGGCGCAAGATGGTGTTGGTACCCGGGTGCCTGTTGCCCTTGGAGTACCGGTCGGCGAGATACGCGGCGTAGCCGGGGCCCAAGCCCGGTGGCAAGAACCCGGCGCTTTCGACACCGATGTCGCCGCCGTGCGGCAGCCCGGACACCGCTACGGTCATCACGGTGCCATTCGGGCTGATGGCGAACACGCGCCCGCTGGTCTCGCTGGGGGCGATCAGGTCTCCTCCATAGCGGCCGAACGACACCGGTGCCACGACGACGCCGCCTTCCATGGCCGGAGCATGCCGGGTCAGCACGCGGACGCCGCCGGCGCAGTCGATGGCCAGCACCATGGTCACGGCATGGTTCCTGGCGGTAACGATAAGCCGGTGCCCGAAGCGGCCAGTGGTGTCGAAGGTGATGCCGTCCGGGGTGACTGCGCCGGGCAGGCTGGTGAACCGCGACGCCCGGCCGTCCGGCGTGATCGCGATGATGCCAGGGTGGCGTCCGGGCTGGAGAGCGAAGATCGCGCCGCTGGGGAAGGAGCACCCGGCGCCGGGCACACGCCCGCGGCCGGCCATCGCGATATTGGGCTCAGGCCCGATCGCAGTCGAGTAGCCGGCCGGCCCTCGGGCAAACGGCCGCAGCACGCTCGCCCGGGTCAGCGTATACAGGCGCCCGGCTGCGGCCACGGTGAACGAGCCATCGGCGCGCGGGCCTGCGAGATCCACCACTCCGGCCAGATGCCGGAACCTGGTCCAGTGCCCAGGCAGCGCGGGCCCGTGCGGCAGGCGGGCGGCTGGCGCGCACGCCGTCAGCACTAGACCCAATGCCAGGCTGACGAAGCTAAGACAACCAGCCCACCGCGCGAGGTTCCTCACATGACCTCCAAGCCTGCGCACCATCACCGCCGGCCGGCACGTCCCTTCGCTGAGGCATGCGGCCGCACCGACCGGTCCGTCCCGACTACCATCCCTCTTAGTACTACGAGCGGTCGGCGATAGTTGTTCACACGTGGCAGCCCGGATTCATCCACGTTCAGGTATCCCGCCCGGCGGGCGCTGAGGTGACGGGGACGAGGCGAGCGAGCACGATGGCCTTGCCAGCTCCGTAGCGGGCCAAAAGCTGCAGCGCGCGCTCCGCGCCCTGCCGCAGGCGGTGACTCCGGCTGTGCTCAACGAACCGGCGCCCTCCGGTCCGGCCGCGGGCCTAGATCTTTGTGGCAGGAGGATGGTCTGTTCTCGCGGTCTGAGATCTTGAGAGCCGCACCATCCTGAAACATGGCTCACGTGAGGCCACGGGCGCGTACTGGCGAAGCAGACCTCGACTGCGGATCGCTATCCGTGCTCGGTGTCGACCGTACCGGCCGGCTCGGCACTCGGCTCGCCGAAGGCGCGCCTCGTCGTGAGGTTCCGGACCATAAGGCCCAGGGTCTGGTCGACGGGGATGAAACCCCACTGGCGGGAGTCACCGCTTCGAGTCCCGTCGCCGAGCACTACGAGCATGCCCGCCGGGACGACATCCGTACCCCCGACGGCCGATCGCACCGAACTGGGCACAGCATGGCCGGGCATAGCAGCGATCCGCTTGATCGCCCATGGCTGGCTCGCCAGCCCGGAGGCCGGAGTGCCGGGCCGGTGCTGGCCACCCGGCTCCCGGAATACCACGATGGCACCGACCTGCAGCGCCTTCGCGGCATGCCGCCGGACCAGCACCTGGTCACCTGGCCACAGAGTCGGCTCCATGCTGGCGCCCGCAACCGTGATCAGCGCGAACCATTGTCGCGCCAGCATGAGACCCGCGACACAGGCGGCCAGCAATAAGGCGGCCGCTACCGCCAGCATTGTCATACGCGCTCGCTGCCGACAGCCGCCGGGGTGCGCTCGACCGGTATCTGGGTCAGACCAAGCAGCCACGTCATGGCGTGTAGTTCCTCGGACCTCAGGCGATGGGTGTCGCGCTTGTTGACACACCGCAGGCGTCCCGCGGACAGTTCGGTGACGATGTTGGACTCCCCGCCCAGCAGCGATCCCCAGACCGCTGGCCCGGCGATCAGCCTGGCCACCGGATCGTCGGCGCCGCCTGAGTCCCGCGCAGCCGTCGCGCTCGTGGCGGCGGCCAGGCTCCATCGGCGCTCGGCCGGCTCGCCGCCGTCGACGACAAGGGCCAGTGTCTGGTCCGCGAGCGTGGGCCAGCGGGCGGCGAACACTTCCAGATCGTCGTCGGTACGCGTCGCTAGCCGCTCGTCCAAAGCACGCAAGGCACTGGCGACTTCCGCGCCTATCGGCGAACTGGTGGTCGCGCTCGCCGGGATCGCCTCGGCACTGCCGCGGGGGTCGAACGGGCCGGTCACCTCGTTCCATTCGGGGCCGATTGGCCGGTAATCCAGCTTGGCGAGCGCGCCGTTGATCTCCTGTAGCAGCGGCGACGGCAGCGCACCTACCGGAATCCTTACGCCACGGCCCATCGCCGCCGACGTCACCTCGTCGGTGAACCAGATCTTCTCGTCGCCTGGCCCGTTGGACTCGTGCGGCATGCTGAAGCAGTCGCGGGTGATACCGGGTGCCGGTGCCACGCCCAGGAAGTCGAACATCGCCGACACGGTCTGCTCGGGCGCGGTCACCAGGTCCTCGTACCGGATCCGGTGACAAGACTCGGCGTGCTGCTCTTCGAAGGTGAGGATCGACTGCGCGCAGGAATTCCAGTAGGCGCCGACGGCGGCCACGCTGTTGCCTGAGTACTGCGCGACGAAGGGGTCGAAGCCGAACCGGTGCAGTCCCCAGGGGCACGCCTCGATCCCTGATGCGATGACGTCCATGCAGTGCCGGTACAAGCAGATGAACTTGGCCTGCGGGTAGGCCTGTGCCAGCAGCCCGGCGAACATGTGGCTGTCCAGGGACTTGTCACACCAACGCTGTTTCCTGCGGCGGGCCAGGTAGGAGCTGAACAGTCCGTCGATCGCCGACTGGACCACCGCCACGCCGCCCGGCGGTACCTCGCCGACCTCGTTCAGCGGCCGGCCCTCCGAGCCGGCGTCCTCCAGGACTGCCCAGGATCGCAGCAGCGACGCGCAGGCGGACGCGACCGTTGTCTCTGGCGGGCAGGCAAGCTCGGGGTGGCTGTCCAGGATGAATCGCAGCAGGGTGGACCCGGAGCGGCTGCTGGTCAGCACGAAAACCGGGGATTCGCAGGTTGTTTCGCGCGGAGGGCTGCTTGGCATGGCGGAGATCGTGCCATGCGGGGCGGGCCGCTATTAAGGAGAAGGTAGCGGATCGGTAGCGGGCCGGTATGCGCCCGGCAGGTTTCTGGTAGCTGACGGTGCGAGGATGCGGCTGGCCACAGCGCCGTGCTGGGCCGCGATTTCGAGGAGGTCACAAGATGAGCGGCACTTCCGCATGGCTCGCCGATCACGTGGCGAGTCTGCTGCCGAAGCCGGTGACCAGCTTCCTGCCGCAGGCGACGGCCGGAGCCTGCGTCGGAGGCGGTGCGTGGACGTCAAACGGCCATGAGTGCACGGGTCAAACCTGCTGTTACTGGATCAGTCACTGCCGCTCCAGCTGCCATGGGGCCGTTACCTGCACTAGAAGCAATATCACCTGCGAGTAAGGCGTGATGTTGTCCGTGGCTGAGCCCCCGGCTACCAGGTAACGGCAGTCTGCAGAAGGGCATAGGAAATGGTGTACGCGGCGCTGATCTGCCGCACCGTGGTCGGCCTGGTGTTCGCGGTCTCGGCTTTCTCCAAGCTCCGCAATGGCACCGCCTACCGTGAATTCGCGTCGTGGCTGGCCAGTGTGCCGGTGCTGCTGGCCAGGAATCGCTTCCTGCCCCCGGTTCTCGCCGGGGCCGAGGCCGCCATCGTGGTGCTGGTGGCGGTCCCGGCCACGGCGGTGGCAGGCCTGGCGCTGGCCGCGCTCACCCTGGCCGCGCTGACTGCCGGTACCGCCGTCGCGGTCCGGCGCGGTGCGCAGGTGGCCTGCCAGTGCTTCGGGTCATCTCAGACCGTGCTGGGCGCGCATCATGTCCTGCGCAACGGCTTCCTGCTCGTCCTGGCGGTGATCGGCCTGACGGTGTTTGGCGCAGCCAGCGCGGGCGCGGTCGCCCCGCGGCCAGCGGGGATCGGGCTGAGCCTGTGGGCCGCGGTGGTGCTGGCCACGCTCGTGGTGTTCCTGGACGACGTGAGATTTCTGGTCGGCCGTGATCCGGCGGATCGTGCGAAGGGGGCGGGCCTGTCATGAGCTATCTCGCGGTCGCCGTGACCGGTGTCGCCGCGCTGAGCCTAGCCAACTCGTGGCTGATCATCGCGATGGCCCGCAAGCTGCGCGGCCAGCGGGAAGAACTCGCCCGCCGGGGCTCCCGGCCGCGCCGGGATGTCGGCCTCCCGCCGGGAAGCCGGGTTCCCGAGTTCACGGTCACGACCATGACCGGCGCAACGATCTCAGCCGAGGATCTCCGCGGCGAGCGGAGCGTGGTCGCCTTCTTCTCGCCTGGCTGCGAGCCGTGTCACGAGCAGGCTCCGTTCTTTGCCGCGTTCGCCAGATCGCGGCCGGACGGCGCAGGCGGGACCAGGACGCTCGCTGTAATCTGCGGCGGCCATCGCGGGGCCGAGGTCGCCGATGGTGACGCCGCCCGCCTCGCCGGTCAGCTCGCGGAGGTGACAGACGTGGTTGGCGACCCCTCGGCCGGGATGGCGGCCGCGGCCCTTGGGGTGTCGGGATTCCCCAGCTTCATCGTTGTTGACGCCGACGGGCGGGTGGAGGCTGGCGCACACACGGTCGCCGCCATCGTCGGCATCGCCGCGTCGGCGTGAGGCCAGGTCATGCCGCAAACCGCTGGCCCGGCCGGCCGGCCGAGCGGAGGTGGCGACCGCTCGGCCCGGTCCGCGGTCCGGTCCGTCTGGCTGGCGGCCGAACTGGCCTGGGCCGCGGCGCCGCTGGTCTGCCTGGGGTCGGTGCTGCTGGTAACGATCAGCGGCGTGACCCCTGCTGTCACGGCCTGGCTCCAGCGCGCCATCCTCAACGACCTGGCGGTCGCCGGGCTTGGCGGTCACCGGTCAGCGGCCGGACGGCCGGGGGGGAGCGCTAGCCATGTCATTGTTCTGGCATTGATCCTCGCTGCCGTCGGCCTGGTGACCGCGACCGTGTCGTATGCTCAGCGGTACGTCGGCGCGGAGTTGCGCCTGCGGCTCGGGCTGCTGGCGCAGGACAGGATGTACCGGGCGATCAACTCGTTCCCGGGCCTGAGGCGATTCGAGTCGCCCAGCTTCTCCGACAAGCTTCAGCTCGTCCAGCAGATCGCCGGCGGCACCGCTAGCTCGTTCGTCTCCTCGGTGCTGGGGGTCGGCCAGACGCTGATCACGGCGGCGA
>Ga0134126_10012774_pt1 | contig 10599 bp, 7 predicted proteins | sample KB31752_FD_96881 | JGI IMG/M metagenome (GOLD analysis project Ga0134126, IMG submission 96881) | Terrestrial soil microbial communities with excess Nitrogen fertilizer from Kellogg Biological Station, Michigan, USA - KB3-175-2 | ecosystem: Environmental > Terrestrial > Soil > Unclassified ...
CCAGCAGGTAATCCAGGCTCTTGTTCAGCGAGCCGCCGACCAGCGCCTGCTGGTCGGCCGGGCCCCAGGAGCCGCCCAGCCGGGCCATGACGCCGCTCTCCACCTCGAACCACAGCGGCTCGGTGTCGACCAGCAGGCCGTCCATGTCGAACAGCACGCCCAGTAGCTCACCCGACTGGCCAAACGGCTGGGGCTCAGGCACTGAAGTACTTCGCCTCGGGATGATGCACGATCAGCGCATCGGTGGACTGCTCGGGGGCCAGCTGGAACTCCTCTGACAAGGTCACGCCGATCCTCTCGGCGGACAGCAACCGCATTACCTTGGCCCGGTCCTCCAGGTTCGGGCAGGCCGGGTAGCCGAAAGCGTACCGGCACCCCCGGTACCTGACCTTCAGGAGATCGTCCAGGTCAGCCGGGTCGTCGCCGTCGAAGCCCAGCTCGGCCCGGACCCGCTGGTGCCAGTACTCGGCCAGCGCCTCGGCCAGCTGCACCGACAGCCCGTGCAGCTCCAGGTAGTCCCGGTAGGCGTTCTTGGCGAACAGCTCGGCGGTCGCCTCGCTGAGCCGCGGGCCCACCGTGACCACCTGGAAGCCGACCACGTCGGTCTCGCCCGACGCCTCGGAGCGGAAGAAATCGGCCAGGCACAGATGGCGGTCGTGGCGCTGGCGGGGGAAGCTGAACCGCTCCCGCTCGCGCCCGTCCTCGTCGGCGACGATGAGGTCGTCACCCGAGCTGCTGGCGGGAAAGTAGCCGTAGGCCACGGCCGCCTCGACCAGGCCCTCGGCCTGGATCCGGTCCAGCCACGCCCGCAGCCGCGGCCGGCCCTCGGTCTCGACCAGCTCGTCGTAGGACGGCCCGCCGGCGTTCTTGCCAGCACCGCTGTTTTTGCCAGCACCGCCGCGTGTGGGCTTGAGCCCCCACTGCCCCATGAACGTGGCCCGCTCGTCCAGGTAGGCCGCGTAGTCGGCGAGCTGGATGCCCTTGACCACCCGCGCGCCCAGGAACGGCGGGGCCGGCACCGGGTTGTCCGCGGCCACGTCCGAGCGGGCCGGCATGGCCTCCGGCTCGGTCAGCCGCAACCGGGCCGCCGACTGCACCCTCCGGGTGCGCAGCGCGGGCAGCGCGGCCCCCGCCTCGCCGCGCTTGACGGCCATGAACGCGTCCATCAACCGCAGGCCCTCGAACGCGTCGCGGGCGTAGCGCACCTCGCCGTCGAATAGCTCGGCCAGGTCCTGCTCCACGTAGGCCCGGGTGAGCGCGGCGCCGCCCAGCAGCACCGGCCAGCGCCCGGCCAGCCCGCGCGAGTTCAGCTCGGCCAGGTTGTCCCGCATGACCACGGTCGACTTCACCAGCAGCCCAGACATCCCGATGACGTCGGCGGCCTGCTCGCCGGCCGCTTCCAGGATGGCCGAGATCGGCTGCTTGATGCCGATGTTGACGACGTCGTAGCCATTGTTGGACAGGATGATGTCGACCAGGTTCTTGCCGATGTCGTGCACGTCGCCCTTGACCGTGGCCAGCACGATCCGGCCCTTGCCCGCCTCCCCGGACCGCTCCATGTGCGGTTCCAGGTAACCGACGGCGGCCTTCATCACCTCGGCCGACTGGAGCACGAACGGCAGCTGCATCTGGCCCGAGCCGAACAGCTCGCCCACCGTTTTCATGCCGTCCAGCAGGACGTCGTTGACGATCTCCAGGGCGGGCCGGGCCACCAGGGCCTCCTCCAGGTCGGCCTCGAGCCCGTTGCGCTCCCCGTCGATGATCCGCCGCTTGAGCCGCTCCCACAGCGGCAGCCCGGCCAGCTCGGCGGCCCGGCTGGCCTTGACCGAGGCCGCGTCGACGCCCTCGAACGCCTCCAGCAGCCGGGCCAGCGGGTCGTAGCCAGGAGCGGGCGGGTCCGGCGGGCGCCGCCGGTCGTAGACCAGGTCCAGGGCGACCTGGAGCTGATCCTCGGGGATGCGGGAGATGGGCATGATCCGGGCCGCATGCACGATGGCCGAGTCCAGGCCGGCGCGCACGCACTCGGCCAGGAAGACCGAGTTGAGCACGGCGCGGGCGGCCGGGTTGAGCCCGAACGACACGTTCGACACGCCGAGGGTGGTCGGGACGTCGGGGTAGCGCCGCTTGAGCTCGCGGATGGCCTCGATGGTCTCGATCCCGTCGCGGCGGGTCTCCTCCTGGCCGGTGGCGATCGGGAACGTCAGGCAGTCCACGATGATGTCGCCGCGGCGCATGCCCCAGTTGCCGGTCAGGTCCTCGATGAGCCGGCTGGCCACGGCCACCTTGTGCTCGGCGGTACGGGCCTGGCCCTGCTCGTCGATGGTCAGCGCGATGACCGCGGCGCCGTGCTCGCGGATCAGCGGCATGACCCTGGCGATGCGCGACTGCGGCCCGTCGCCGTCCTCGTAGTTCACCGAGTTGACCACGGCCCGGCCGCCGAGCAGCTCGAGCCCGGCCCTGATCACGTCCGGCTCGGTGGAGTCCAGCACCAGCGGCAGCGTGGCCGCGGTGGCCAGCCGGCTGACGACCTGGGCCATGTCGGCGGCGCCGTCGCGGCCCACGTAGTCCACGCAGACGTCCAGCAGGTGCGCGCCGTCCCTGGTCTGGGCCCTGGCGATCTCCACGCAGTCCTCGTAGCGGCCCGCCAGCATGGCCTCGCGGAAAGCCTTGGAGCCGTTGGCGTTGGTCCGCTCGCCGATGGCCAGGAACGCGGTGTCCTGGCGGAACGGCACGTGCTGGTACAGCGACGCCACGCCGGGCTCGGGCCGGGGACGGCGGGCGGCCAGCGGCCGGCCGCGCAGCCGCCCGGCCAGCTCGGCGATGTGCTCGGGGGTGGTGCCGCAGCAGCCGCCGACCAGGGCCAGCCCGAATTCGCGGCAGAACGTCTCGTGGGCGGCGGCCAGCTCGTCGGGCTCGACCGGGTAGTAGGCCCCGTCCGAGGTCAGCCGGGGCAGCCCGGCGTTGGGCATGCAGGACAGCGGCAGCCGGGAGTGCGCGGCCAGGTAGCGCAGGTGCTCGCTCATCTCGGCCGGGCCGGTGGCGCAGTTGAGGCCGATCATGTCGATGCCCATCGGCTCCAGCGCGGTCAGTGCCGCGCCGATCTCGCTGCCCAGCAGCATGGAGCCGGTGGTCTCGATGGTCACCTGGGCGATGAGCAAGACATCGGATCTCTCGCCGCGGTGCACCTGGCCGTCTTGCTGGCCCAGTGCGCCGATCGCGCGCCGGGCGCCGATGATCGCGGCCTTGGCCTGGAGCAGGTCCTGGCAGGTCTCGATGATCAGCGCGTCGGCCCCGCCGCGCAGCAGGGCCGCCGCGGCGTCGGCGTAGGTGTCGCGCAGCTCGGCGAAGGAGGCGTGGCCCAGAGTGGGCAGCTTGGTGCCGGGGCCCAGCGAGCCGAGCACCCAGCGCGGCCGGTCCGGGGCCGACCAGGCGTCGGCGGCCTGCCGGGCCAGCCGGGCGCCGCTTTCTGCCAGCTCGGCGATGCGCCCGGAGATGCCGTACTCGCCCAGGTTGCCGAGGTTGGCGCCGAAGGTGTTGGTGGTGACGCAGTCGGCGCCGGCCGCCAGGTAGGCGTCGTGGATGCCGGTCACCACGTCGGGCCGCGTCACGTTGAGCACCTCGTTGCAGCCCTCGTGGCCCTCGAAGTCGTCCAGCGTGACCGGGGTGCCCTGGAGCATCGAGCCCATGGCGCCGTCGGCGATGACCACCCGTTCGGAAAGTGCTGCCCGCAGCGATGGCCGCGGCGGCACGGGTTCTCCTGAGTCGGTGGCGGGCGACATGATGATCCCCATCCTAGGACAGAGATCTGCCGATCTGGCTGACCCTCTATCCTGGGTGCCGCCCGCCACGCGGCGGGCACGTAGGCTGGAGGGGTTCGCCTGGGCTCAGGCGGCCGACCCGCCTGAGGGACAGGCGGCCGCGGAGGGAGGTGGCGGGCCATCGAGCTGGACGCCGTCGGCAAGCTCACCGCACCAGCGCTGATCGCCTCATTCGAGGGCTGGAACGACGCGGGCGAGGCCGCGACCGGCGCGGTCAATCATCTGAGCACTGCATGGGACACCAAAGCAGTGGGCGAGATAGACCCCGAGGATTTCTACGACTTCCAGGTCACCCGGCCCGTCATGGAGGTGACCGACGGGAAGACCGACCGCCTGGTCTGGCCGACCACCCGGATGAGCCTGGCCCGGCCCGCCGGCCTGGGCCGCGACCTGGTCCTGGTGCACGGCATCGAGCCGAACATGCGCTGGCGCGGCTTCTGCGACGAGCTGGTGACCTCCTTCGCCGAGCTCAAGATCGAGCTGGTGATCCTGCTCGGCGCGCTGCTGGCCGACTCGCCGCACACCCGGCCGGTCCCGGTCACCGCCGCCGCCTCCGACCCGGACCTGGCTGCCCGGCTGCACGTGGAGGCCGTGGACTACAAGGGCCCGACCGGCATCGTGGGGGTGCTCCAGCAGGCCTGCGCGGCCGCGGGCATCCCGGCCGTGTCGCTGTGGGCGGCCGTGCCGCACTACGTGGCCCAGCCGCCCAGCCCCAAGGCCACGCTGGCCCTGCTGCACGGCGTCGAGGACATCCTGGACATCTCGCTGCCGCTGGCCGACCTGCCGGACGAGGCGCGGGCCTGGGAACGCGGCGTCGACGAGCTGGCCGAGCAGGACTCCGAGGTCGCGGACTACGTGCGCACCCTGGAAGAGGCCAAGGACGCCACCGACCTGCCGGAGGCGAGCGGCGACGCCATCGCCCGCGAGTTCGAGCGGTACCTGCGCCGCCGCGGCGACCGGGGCGAGCGCTCCTAGCCCAGGGCCCGCGCGCTAGATCGGGGGCCAGGGGACGGCCGGCCAGTCGGCGGGCGGGTACGGGTGCACCTTGTGCTCGATGAGCAGCGCCACCCTGGCCCTGGTCGCGTCCAGCTCGTCGGGTTCCAGCCACTGCGACAGCTCGGCGGTCAGGGCGCCGTCGCGGCCCAGCTCGGTGTCCAGGTGCTGCAGGGCGGCGACGCAGTTCCCCGGCAGCCGCTTGCCGCGCCACTGCCACAGAACGGTGCGCAGCTTGTAGTCGATGCTGAAGCAGACGCCGTGATCGCAGCCGAACAGCCGGCCGTCCGGGGCGGGCAGCAGATGCCCGATCTTGCGGTCGGCGTTGTTGACGACCGCGTCGAACACCGCCATCTGACGCAGCTTGGCGTGGTCGCCGCTGCGGGCCAGCGCGACCAGGTCCACGGTGTCGTCGGTGTCGATCCACAGCTGGCACATGCCCGGCCCGAGCGGGCCGTCCCGGTACACGGTGGGCGGGACCACGTTCCAGCCCGCGGCGCGGGACACCGCGTAGGCGGCGACCTCGCGGCCCGCCAGCGAGCCCTCGGGGAAGTCCCACAGCGGCCGCTCCCCCGCGACCGGCTTGTAGACGCAGGCCACCTCGCCGGAGTCGCCGCTGATCTTGCAGTACATGGTCAGGTTGGAGGCATCCACCAGCCGTCCGGCCACCTCCAGCTCGCCGCTGGTCAGCAGGTCGAGCATGTCCTGCTCACCCGGCCCGGCCTGCTCCGGGGCGACCGGCTCAGGCCCCGGGCGCTGGCGGCGCCCGGACTTCCGGCCGCCGGGGGTGGTCTCGCTCACGCGCCAGCCCGGTGGCCGTTCTGCCGGGGGCAGACGTGCCCGGCCGGGTCCAGCGGGAGCCCGCACAGCGGGCACGGCGGCCGGCCCTGGCTGACGATCTGCAGCGCGCGCCGCGAGAACGCGCGGGCCGACGCGGCCGAGATGCGGACCCGCAGCACCGCCGGGCCGTCCTCGGGGATGTCGTCGGCCAGCGGCTCGACCGGCTCGTCGGTCTCCTCCTGCGCCTCGATGATCACGCGGTCGCCGTCGTGATCCCAGGCCAGCGCGATGGCCCCGACCCGGAACTCCTCCATCAGCGGCAGATCCAGCGGGCCGTCGTCGGCCAGCCCGGCCGGGGCGGCCGCCGGGATGGCGGCCGAGCCGGCGGTGCGCCGCAGCACCTCGTCCAGGAGCTCGTCCAGCCGCTCGGCCAGCTGGCTGACCTGACCCTTCTCCAGGGCCACGCTGGTCGTCCTGCCTCCGCCGGTGGCCTGCAGGTAGAACGTCCGCTCCCCTGGCTGGCCGACGGTACCCGCGATGAACCGCTCCGGCGGGTCGTACGAATAGACCGGCATGAACCTATCCTCCCGCTCCGCCGCCGACCTGCGCCTCTTCCTCGTGCCGGGCTGAGGCTCCGGGCGCCTGGTTCAGCGGGCTGCTTGGTCTCTTCAGTCCGCTCACATCGCCTGCGATGTCGTTCATCCGCAGCACGAAAGGACGCAGCGGCGTGTAACGGATCACGCTCAGCGAGCACGGGTCGACCTGGATGCGCTGGCACATGTCCAGGTGCATGCCCAGGCTATCGGCGAGAATGGACTTGATGACATCGCCGTGCGAGCAGATGACATAAACGGCTTCCCGCCCCAGCCGCTCGTTCCAGTCCCGCACCGCGCCGACCGCGCGGTCCTGCATCCCGAGCATGGACTCCCCGCCGGGGAAGCGGACCGCGCTCGGGTGGGCCTGCACCACCCGCCACAGCGGCTCCTTGGCCAGCTTCTTGAGCGGCTGGCCGGTCCACTCCCCGTAGTGGCACTCCCCCACGCGCTCGTCGAGCTGGACGGTCAGCGGCGGTCCCTCGTGCGCGGCCGCGATCGCCTCGGCGGTCTGACGGCACCGGTCGAGCGGGCTGGAGATGATGGCGTCCAGCGGCACCCCGGCCAGCCGGGTGCCGAGCGCGCGGGCCTGAGCGCGGCCCCGGTCATCGAGGACCACGCCGGGCATCCACCCGGTCAGCGCCGTTCCCGTCGAGGCCGTCAGGCCGTGCCGCACCACCAGGACCAAGGTCACGCCAAGACTCTATGGGGTACGGGGACCAAACGCGCAGTCCGCCCGGCTCTATTGGAGGATGGGGCCTCAGGCGCGGATCGGATAGCCGATCGGCCCGGTCACGCAGGCCCCGGGCGGCTGCCCGAGCACGAACGTGGCCATGCCGAAGCTGACCAGGTCGCCGGGGCGGACGTGGACCGGCCCGGTGATCCGCCAGCCGTTGAGCCGGGTCCCGTTGGTGGAGCCGAGGTCGGCCAGCCGCCACCCGCGCGGCCCGCGGCTCAGGTCGGCGTGCCAGCGCGACACCGTCTCGTCGCCGATGAACATGTCGCAGCCCAGCTCGCGGCCGATGGTGAAGCGCATGCGGTCGTCGGGCAGCGTCAGCACCGGCAGCGGGTGTTCCAGGCGCGGCAGGCGGGCGGCGGCCGCGCGGGCCGCGGTGCCCAGCTCGCGGCCGAAGTCACGACTCAGCTCCCGGCCGCGCTCGGCCACCCGCTCCAGCACCGGCCGCGGCGACCGGGGCCGGCGACGCTGCCGCATCCAGGTGGCCCTGGGCGTCGGCAGGTCGGCGACCTGGGTGTTCAGCTCGTCCCGGTGCCGGGCGCGCAGCGTGGCCTCGACGCGGAACACGAACGTCTCGTGGCTCAGGCGACCCTCGGCGAAGCCGTCGCCCAGCTTGTCCAGGACCACGTCACGCTCGGCGTCGGACGCGCGCGTCTGCTCGGGCAGAGCCTCTGGCGTCCAGGCCATGCCTGAAGTATGGACGCGGGGCGCGCCGCCGACAAGTACCCCGCATAGCGGACACCACGGGCGCGCCCCGTGACCGGCTTACTGCGCCGTAGCCGAGGTCGAGGTCTGCGCGGTGACCACCGGCTGCAGCGGGAAGTGGCAGGCCGCCGCGTGCCCGTTCATGCTGAACGTGTTCATCGGCGGCTCCACCTCGGCGCAGATCTCCTGGGCCAGCGGGCACCGGGTGCGGAACCGGCAGCCCGACGGCGGGTGGATCGCGCTGGGCAGCTCGCCCCGCACGCCGCGCTCCTCCTTGGCCTGCTCGGCCTGGGGGTCGGCGACCGGCGCGGAGTCGATCAGGCCCCTGGTGTAGGGGTGCGCCGGGGTCAGGTAGACCTCGTCGGCCGGGCCGACCTCGACCAGCTTGCCGAGGTACATCACGCCGATCCGGGTGGACAGGTAGCGCACCACGGACAGGTCGTGCGAGATGAACAGGTAGGTCAGCCCGAGCTCGCGCTGCAGGTCGCGCATCAGGTTCAGCACCTGGGCCTGGATGGACACGTCCAGCGCGGACACCGGCTCGTCGGCCACGATCAGGGACGGCGACAAGATCAGCGCCCTGGCGAAGCCCAGCCGCTGGCGCTGCCCGCCGGAGAACTCGTGCGGGTAGCGGTCCACCGCGCTCAGCGGCAGGCCGACCTGGCCGAGTATCTCCTCGACCTTCTTGCGCTGCTCGGCGCGGTTGCCGATGCCCTGGACGACCAGGGGCTCGCGCAGGATCGCCCCGGCCCGCATGCGCGGGTCAAGCGAGGAGTAGGAGTCCTGGAACATGAGCTGGATCTTGCGGCGCTCCCGCCGGTACTCGCGGCCCGAGCTCTTGCTCAGGTCCTTGCCCTCGTAGGTAATGGCGCCGCTGGTCAGGCTCTCCAGGCCGACCAGCAGCCGGCCCACGGTGGTCTTGCCGCAGCCCGACTCGCCGACCAGGCCCAGGGTCTGGCCGCGGCCGATCTCGAAGCTCACGTCGGCCACCGCGCTGACCGAGCCGACCCGGCGCTGCATCACCGCGCCCTTGGTCACCGCGAAGTCCTTGACCAGGTGCTGGGCCGAGAGCAGCGTCTCGGCGGCGGGCGTGGCGACGGCCGGCGCCGGCTTGACCTCGGTCACGCTCACCACCGGAAGCTCCCCGCGCTCGGCCTGGCCGACCGGGTAGAAGCAGGAGTACTGATGGTCGGGCTGCTCGCCGCGCAGCACGGGCCCCTCGGACCGGCACCGGTCGGTGGCGTACCGGCAGCGCGGCGCGAACCGGCACCCGGCCGGCGGGTTGGTCAGGTCCGGCGGCAGGCCGGGGATGGACAGCAGCCGCTCGCGCGTCTCGGCCGCCTTCTCGGGCAGCGCGTGGAACAGCGCCTCGGTGTAGGGATGGCGCGGGTTGGCGAACAGCGTGGAGGTGCTGGTCGACTCCGCGATCTTGCCCGCGTACATGACCACGACCCGGTCGGCGCGGCCGGCGATGACCCCGAGGTCGTGCGTGACCAGCATCACCGACATGCCCAGCTGCTGGCGCAGGTCGTCGATGAGCTCCAGGATCTGCTTCTGGATCGTCACGTCCAGCGCGGTCGTCGGCTCATCGGCGATCAGCAGCTTGGGATCGCAGGCCAGCGCCATGGCGATCATCACGCGCTGCCGCATGCCGCCGGAGAACTGGTGCGGATACTCGTTGATCCGCTCCCTGGCCCGCGGCATGCCGACCAGGTCGAGCACCTCGGCGGCCCGGTCCATGGCCTGCTCTTTGGTCACGTCCCGGTGCAGCTGGACGGCCTCGGCGATCTGCCTGCCGACGGTCATCGTCGGGTTCAGCGAGGTCAGCGGATCCTGGAAGATCATGCCGATCTCGTTGCCGCGGACGTGCCGCAGGTCCTCGTCGCTGAGCTTGCTGATGTCCTTGTCGTTGAGCCGGATGCTGCCGCCGACGATAGAGCCGCCGGTGGGCAGCAGGTTCATGATCGACAGCGCGGTCATGGTCTTGCCGCAGCCCGACTCGCCGACGATGCCCAGCGTCTCGCCGGGATCGACATACAGCGAAATGTCATCCACGGCGTGCACCGTGGAGCGCTTCAGCCTGATATCTGTACGCAGGTTGTCAATCTGCAACAGCGGAGCCACCAGATCACCAACCCTACCGGCGCTGAAGCCGGGTCTCGAAGGCGTCGCGGAGCGCGTCGCCGATGAAGTTGAACGCGATGCACGTGATGATGATCGCGAGGCCCGCCGGATAAATCAGCCACCAGTAGTTCGTGCCGGACTGAATGTACTGCAGCCCCCCGGACAGCATGTTGCCCCAGTCGGTCGCGGGCGCCTGCACGCCCAGGCCGAGGAAGCCCAGGCCGGCCAGGATGATGATCGAGTCGGCCACCGCGAACGTGCCCTGCACGATGATCGTGCCGATCGCGTTGGGCACGATGTGGCGCACGATCGCCCTGGTGCTGCCGCCGCCGACGACCTTGACCGCCTGCACGTACTCCCTGGTGCGCAGGCTCAGCGTCTCACCGCGGACCAGCCGGGCCACGCCGAGCCAGTAGAACACCGCGATGATGAAGATCATGACGAGCGGGCTCGGGCGGAAGACCACCGACAGGATGACGATGACCATGATGTACGGGATCGAGAGGCCGGCGTCGACGATGCGCATCAGGAACGAGTCGACCGGACCGCCGATGAACCCGGAGAAGGCTCCGTACAGGGTGCCGATGAGGACCGCCACGATAGCGGCGGCGACCCCGACCTCCAGGGAGGTCTGGCCGCCGACCATCAGCCGGCCGACCTGGTCATAGCCGAGGTTGTCGCAGCCGAGCAGGTGCTGTCCGCCCGGCGGGCACAGGGTCTGGCTCAGGTTCGTGTGTACCTGATCGGTGTGGTAGATGTGCGGGCCCACGAAGCAGAACAGCACCATGAAGACGATCACGCCGAGGCTGACCAGCGCGAGCTTGTTCTCGGCGAAGACCTCCCAGCCCCG
>Ga0134126_10012776_pt1 | contig 10599 bp, 7 predicted proteins | sample KB31752_FD_96881 | JGI IMG/M metagenome (GOLD analysis project Ga0134126, IMG submission 96881) | Terrestrial soil microbial communities with excess Nitrogen fertilizer from Kellogg Biological Station, Michigan, USA - KB3-175-2 | ecosystem: Environmental > Terrestrial > Soil > Unclassified ...
GCTTTATTGTCGCAGATCGGTAATCTGGGCACGCTCGGATCGCTGGCCGGTGGCAGTCTGGGAGTAAAGAATCCCGCTGACACAACCGTCGCCCTGCTGAAAAGCCGCAGCGTTGAAGACGCCATGATTCAGCGCTTCGACCTGATGAAGATCTACAAGGAAAAAAGACTCTCCGACGCGCGCAAGTCACTGGAGAAGCACACCTCCATCGAAAGCAACATCAAGGACGGCATCATTCGCATTGAGGTTGAAGACCGTAGTCCCCAGCGCGCATCGGAGATGGCCAACGCCTATGTGGACGAGTACCGTAAGTTGTCCGCGCACTTGGCCATCACAGAGGCAGGCCAGCGCAGGCTGTTTTTCGAACAGCAACTCGTAGATGCCAAAAATAACCTTGCCGGGGCGGAAGAGGCTCTGAAAGCTTCGCAGCAAAAGAGCGGCATGATTCAGCTGGATAGCCAGGCCAAGGCGCTGATCGAATCGGTGGCCGCGCTGCGAGCTCAGATTGTAGCCAAAGAAGTCCAGATCAAATCACTGAGCTTGTCAGAGACCCCCAGCAATCCTGACATCCTGATGGCCCGCGAACAGCTGAGCGCGTTGCAGTCACAGCTACGGCAGCTCGGTGGAACGCAGTCCGGCGAAGATTCTGACCTGATTGTCCCCCGGGGTAAAATTCCCGAGGCGGGAATGGAGTACGTTCGCAAGTTGCGCGACGTGAAATACAACGAGCTGATTTTTGAACTGCTGGCCAAACAGTTCGAGCTCGCCAAGCTCGACGAAGCTCGCGAAGGCGCCGTGATTCAGGTGGTTGACCCTGCGGTTGTCCCCGACAATAAATCTTTCCCCAGAATCAGCCTGATTGTTCCCGCTGTGACGTTCATCTGGGTTCTCCTCGCCGTCTCCGGAATTCTATTTTTGGAAGGAATCCGCCGCGCCGGGGAGCGTCCGGAAGACTATCGAAGGCTGCAAGCGTTCAAAGCCATCTGGCAAAGAGATCCCCGCAATTCTTAGATTATAGAAAGCCTGCTTAAAGTACGCTTTTGATGAGAAAAGATTTGATTACAAAGAAATGACATTTCGTCAAGCCATCAAAAATGTTGTTGTTGACTCCCCTTTCGAACTGCTTGCGCGTTGGGCCGACTACGCATTCGCGAAAACAAAAATTGGCTTTACGACCCCCAAACTATTGAGGTCATGCGCCAAGCAGTTGGCCTTGCTCCAGAAGGAAAGCACTGGGCCTTCGAACCTCTTCCTGATTTATGCGCAAAGCTGAAAGCTGAATTTACTTCGGCCAATGTCTTCAATGTTGCCCTGTCTGACAGCCGCGGGATAATTAATGACTTTATCTACATACCGGACATGCCAGCCCGGAGCGGAATGAAAAGAACGCCTTTCGATTCTGGACATGGAGGTCAAAAAGATACCTGTTGAAAAAAAGCACTCGATAGCATCATTCAAAACAGCCGCGTGGGCATAATAAGAATCCACGTTGAAGGCGCGAAGTTATTCGAGGAGCCACGGAAACCATTTCCAGGAACAAGCCAGTTATTTCTTTGAGCACGGGCTAGGCGGTGCTGGATGCGTATGGCCATACCCCGGAACAGGCGTTTGAACTTTTGACCAATTGCGGCCTCAAACTTTCCACCATCAAACGTTGGCTGCACGGTGACTCAAAGCTCACAAGAAATGAATTTACTGAACAGTTTTAAAAGGGAGGCGACTATTACTTTATCGCAAGTAGTAACTACCCCGCTCCGGTTTTCGCAAGTGTTGAACAAAACGCTGAGCAAAGACCACATCGCCTATGCAGTCTTTAAATGCCGTCACTGACGCACAGGAGGTTTCCAACTGAAACTCAACGTTTCTTTGCTTTCCAGCACATCCAATATCGAGGCCTGAAACTTTGGGTAGATAATGTCCCAATCATATGATTGTTCGACCAATGCCCGGCCCTGCTGGGCTATTTTGCAACGCAGATCAGGATTTGAGTGGAGTAAAAGGATCTTCTCTGCCGCTTCCTCTAAGCTGTCGTAAACGAGCAGATGATCATTCTCGATTGCATTAATCCCTTCAAGGCCGACGCGAGAAGTCACGCACGGAAGCCCGAGGGCCAAATACTCAAGATTCTTGGTCTGCATTCCTGCGGCTGCGCGCACTGGACAGACGCCACAAAAAGTCCCGCGAATAGCACCAGCGATTTCTTCCACTCGACCAGTGACTTCAACACCCGGGTAAGCGCGCAGTTTTTCGGCGACAGCGCCGGGAACGTTGCCGATAATCCTGAACCCGAGTTTGGCGCGGTCGCGGAGCATGGGAAAGATATCGCGAACAAAATGAAAGCAGGCATCCTGGTTCTGCACCGACGCCATATTACCTATGAAGGCGATCACATCGCCATTACGCGTTGCGAACGGGAAGCGCCGCAGGTCTACGCCTTGGGGGATCACCTCAATCTGGTTTGATGAACCCGGATCGAGAAATTTCCGGTCAACATCCGACACCAGCCACACGCGTCGGAACTTTCCCAACGTCGACAACTCATACCGCAGCAGGCGGCTTCGCTCGAAGCGGTAAACGAATTTCTTCCAATCGAATACGTCCGGCACTCCCGACATGCGCTGATAATTCAGGGAAATAGCATCCGTCATCTCCAGAATCACCGGTTCATGGCGTCCTTCCACGTACTGGCCTGTTCGAATGAGATGTGCAAGAACAGCATCATGTTCGGGCAGGAGCCGCTCCACAGCGGCCTGGAATTCGGCGGACCGGTAATAGGCTATTTGCAGCGGGAGAGCGGTGGGTACCGCCCGCGCTGCATTGAGGTAAGACTTCCATCGTGGCAAGTAAACACGTTCGACATGAGAAAACAGACCGTCAGAAACAGGGAATCGTAGTTGTTCTTTGGTTTCGCAAAAGGTAAGCAAAGACAATTTGAAAGATTGCGATAGCGCCTGGCAGATGTGAAAAATCCGCACACGGTCGCCTCCAATTACAGGAAATGGAAAGCGGGGAGTAAGAATGAGGAGGCGTTTCTGCATTATGGGGAACTGCCGGAATTTTCGGAGCCGGATGGAATTATTATATCCTTCCTACACCGGTGTTTAGAGGCAGCGCTGCCCTGATGGGTTTCTGCCGCAGTAAAGTCGAAAAGTCGCTTGACGATCCTCTCCTGGTCATATTCGCGGATAATAAAGGCCTGTGCTTCTGAAACCATGTTTTCAGCATAACGTCGGTCGCGAAGCAATTTCCGGATGCAGTCTGCAAATCTTTCGGGGGTATCCGCCACTAGAACATGCTTACCATCTATTAAGCGAGTTCCCTGTATCCCGATCGACGTGCTCACAACCGGCAGTCCCGCCTGAATAGCATCGATGGTTTTCAGCTTGAGGCCTGTCCCTTGAAACACGGGATTCACAAATACGGCTGCCATGTTGTAATGAGATTGAAGGTCAGGGGGATCTTCGTAGAGAGAAACATTCGAATGCCGGGCAATCAATTCGCGTAGAACATCCAGCGGTTCTCCTCCTGTGCTGCCCGCCACCACGAGGTCATACTGATTAATATCGGCGAGCATCGGATGCACATGGCGCACGTACCACTCCACGCCCCGGGTGTTCGTGGCAAAGCCTAATCTTCCGACAAAAAGCACTTGATTAGTGGTGAGTTTGTGCCGCTTCATCTTGGCACTGGAGACATGCGGGGGAACAAAAAAAGCTTTAGAAGTGCTCAGCGGATGTTTAGCGCAATACTTTTGCCGTTCGAAGTCCGAGATGAACCAGAGCAGGCCGCAACTCCGCATCACCTCATGGGAGAAGAATCTGAATTTGACTCCTTCCAGCCTGTAAAAAGCCTTCCGCCAAAGCTCGCGGGAAGCAGTCGACAGTTCTCTGTAATACTGCGATTCGTCATTCTGCAGGCGAACGATGCACTTGTCCGCTCGCAAGGCAGGGTTTTGCAATATTGGTGCTACGTGTTCGGTTTCGAGGATAACCGCAGCATACGAATCGGAGAGCGGTATGCGCGCTAAGTTCCGGCGACTCCGCACCGAGAGAGGTTCGAGAGAAAATAACTGGCGTACTCCCATCTCCCGTTTCACAATCATGAGGCTTCGCACGTAACCTCGGACCTCCTGCGCATCCAGTTCGCTAGGTGCCTCTTTCACGCTCGCGACCAAGTCGACCTGGCATCCGAGCCCTTTCAGCATCTTGATTCGGCTCCACATGTCTACTCTTCCGCCATGCGTCGGGGGGAATGGAAAGTCATGGGCGACAATCAGGATTTTTTCCATGGCGGCCTCTTCAAACAAATGCTCATAATCAGCATAATACCAACCGTTTACAGGACTAAACTACTCCAGCAAAGCCAGAGGAAGGATCTTCCCGGCGGTGCTATAATTTCATTCAACCGCATCTCCAAAGCGAGCGAAAAATTACGTAGTGAGCGTATTACAAGTCTTCACTAAGCAGAGAACACGCATGCCGCGAGCGGATTTTTTGATGCAGATCTGCGTGTTTTCTCTTATCGCTTTATCGCCGATCCAAGACCTGTTTTTGCAGGGCACTCCGCTGAAAGGACTGGGCGCAAGCGCCTCGCTCATTCCGATGCTGGCCATCGTCGGTCTGGTTTTTGCGCGATGGCTCGCGCGTGGAGCTTTCCAGCTACCCCGTATTGTCGTCGTCTGCGTTGCTTACGCACTTTTCGTTAGCGCCTATGGGTTCCTGTACTTTGGAGCCAGTAGCGAGAGTGAAAATCTTTGGTTGAAGTCCCTGACCGCGCTGATTACCCTCGGACTTTTTCTTGCCGCTATCTTTGTCCCCAAGTACGAGCTTCGGGCGACGGTCCGGGCTGCCTGTTATACCGCGTTCGCCATTCTGGTTTTAGGTATATTGTTCAGCGAGCCTGCGCCCCTTGGCCTGCCTGAGTTGTTCGAGAACCCGATCTTGCACTATACCCCTGTAACCGAATTTCCCAGACCCCGTGGTCTATCCAGTGAGCCCAGTACGCTTTCGGTTACCGTCATCGCTATTTGCCTACTCTGCGCCCATCTGAGTCGGAGCCGGTCCAGAAAGTGCTTCTTCCTGTTCGCCTCCATTGGACTACTATTGGCCTCCGCCTCCAAAGGCGGGATTCTAGTTCTGTTCATCTGCCTTTTCATCCTGGCATTGACCAAGTGGCACCGCTGGTTTCAAATTCCGGTCTTGGTAGTGACCCTCCTGCCGCTGGGCTTCTTCGCCGTTTCATGGCTGCCAAGTTTGTTTCCGGAACAAGGCGCTCTGCAGTCCAGCAGCGTTCAGACCCGGGCATCGGTGATTCTGTGCGCTCTCAATACGGTGGAGCATCATCCGTTCGGAGTCGGATTCCCCGGTTTCTTCCCGGCCGTGGCAGTCTATCTGCCAAAAGCGATAAGCACGGTGCAAGCTCAATCGCCATTGCCGCTTGATTTCAGCGAAGTATCCGAGTATCTAACTTCCTCGGAGAATGTGAGCACTAAGACCTTCTTCTTTGACCAATTGATGCGGTTTGGACTGCCATTTGCCGTCTTCTTTCTCATTGCTATCACAATGCTACTCAAACAGCTTGGCGCCAGCCGGCAGCAGATTCTCTTCGTTGCCGTTCTGGCTTCCATAATCGCTCTGTCGACCTATGTTTCGCTATCAGGCCAGTATGCAACTTCGATCCTGCTGGGCGTTGCCCTCGCTGAGCGTCGCCTCCCTCGGCCATCTCAGGATGCCCATGACATACGAAAAACGTGATCACCCGGAGTCCTCGATTCATCGCGGCACCGAATACGTCAGGAGTGCAAATTCCTTCGCACGGGAAATATATGTGTGATTGCGATGGAACAGGACAAGACAGGTCAGAAGTAGTGGTCAACTCTGGTGCTCCGGTAATCGAGTCGCTGGCTAGCCAAAGCAGTTTTTACAAAAGCTATAGTGGAAGAATAACGGGAATAGGGGGAATCTGGCTAAGCTCTGCGACGAACCCTCTGACTGCACAAGCTACGACTCCAAAATCTTCCACCGCAAATCAATTGGAATACCCGTTGCCCACTACAAAACGCTCTGCCAACTTCCGCAAACTGCCTTCATCCCGCCGTTACCAGAAGACTCACCGCGAGTATGCCCATCCGGCCGATGAAAACGAAAGCCGCAGTCACGCTATGGTCGGGTAAGCCTGGTCACGGCCGCGGTGGAAGAGCAGGTGCACGCGGAGGTGAAAAAGGGGCCCGATGTGGCGCTGTCGGAGTTGTAACAGCGACCCTTTTCGTAGTAACGCCCTGACGCGTTCCCCGAATCAGAGCGTTAAAATTCCTTCCGCGCCTGTTCAATAATCGGTGCATCGCACTCACACAGATCGCGCATAGTACAGTGAAAAGTGCCAGCGGGTAGTGCTTTCTGGTGAAAAGCACACGGTTTCGCGTTAAGTAAAATTCAGCCAAAAGGCTCTGGCGGGTTGTGATCCGATGCGAACCGATGGAACTGCCTTCCTTGTGGTACACAATCGAGAGCGGACTATAGGCCAACTTACAATAGCCTTTAGCTCTTGCTGCCCAGTCGAGTTCCTCGAAGTACAGGAAGTATTGCTCGTCCATGAGCCCGATCTGCTCCAGAAATGCCCGGCGAACCAGCATGGAGGCGCCGCCGACATAGGCCATCTTGCGCTCGACCTCCTGCGCCTCAGGCAGTTGCGCAGCGTTGGCGAGTTTTCCAATGTGTCCGCCACGGGCAAACCACTTGTTATAGATAGAGCCTCCACAGGCCTGCACCTTTGCGGGATCGTCATAGTAGAGCAGCGTTGAACCGCAGATTCCGGCGTCAGGGCGCTCCTGCATGCGTTGGACCAGATGGGACAGAGCGTCGGGCCGAACAACCGTATCATTGTTGAGGAGCCATGCAAAGTGGCTGTCGCCTTTTTGCAGAGCGTATCGCAGGCCCACATTATTGCCGCCAGCGAATCCCAGGTTGGCGCCTGTCTGGATCAACACGAGGCGAGCACCCTTATCCTCCACGACGCTGGCCACCTCGGTGGGATCGATCTCGATAAACGGCACCGGCTTGGAAATGGGAGGAGTGACGAGAGGGGCAAGCGCGGGATTCCCAGACTGCGCCGCCAGTTCTCCGCGTGCCCAGCTGCGGATGTGCTCCAGTGAACCGTCGGACGAGGCGTTATCGCATACGATGACTTTATAGTCCGGATAGTCGAGCCGCAGTACTGACTCCAGGCACTCGACCGTGTCGTGCCAGCCGTTCCAGTTGAGCAAGATGACGTAAACGCGCGGGGCAGACTGCTGCAACGAGACTCCTTCCAAGCTCCCGGAATTTGATTGCTGATCCATTGTAGATATCTGGCTATAGTATATGGCTTGATCGTCCAGCCCTTGATTACTTAGCTTTCCGTAATGGAGTTAGGCTCGACAAGAAACATGATCTGATATGAAAACAACCCAGGGACGACATTGGCAAGGCTCTGCCAAACAGGTCGGAACTTTCCAGTTAATCTGCCGCCGATGATTGGTCGAAACCAGATAATCCGATAGCCTGCATTGGCTATGAATTCTTTGGCAGTCTCCAGAGTGAAGAACCGCATATGGGTGAAATCGAGTATTCCCATGGATTCATAGCGGAAGCTCCCGGCGAGAAGTTTCGCGCGAATTGTCCAGTGTGCAATATTCGGAAGACAGATTAGTACGCGCCCCTTGGGTGCGAGAAGGTCCCGCGTTTGACGAAGCACCGCAAGCGGATTGTTCAGATGTTCCAGCACATCACCAAAAGTCACCAGATCAAAGCGCTCATCAACGGCATTCACCCACTCGGGGAAGTTAAGATTGCAAGACAATACGCGTTGGCAATTCTGCGCAGCAATTTCGGCCGCCTCTTTGTCAACTTCGATACCGACAACGCGGGGACCGTCAGCAGCAATCAGGCGTGAAAGGAATCCGGTAGAACATCCGGTTTCAAGCACGTTTTTGTACCTGCGGGCTTCTTCGACAAAAATGCGGTTACGGTCGAACGCATCCCATTTTGTCGGTTTAGCATAGCGTACTGCTGAACCTTGCTTGTTTTCCAAGGGGTAATTTTTCACTGCGCCAGTCATATTACTTCTTTCAAAAGCACCTAAAATGCATGATTTCGTGTTATTTAAGGCACTACACGCTCGAACTCTGGACTTTCAAGGCTTTGCGTTCGCGAAGGCTCTGTATGAGGTAGCGCTCGTCGGGGGCCATGCCCATGAAAGCGGCCAGGCCGAAGGCCAGCAAAGCGACAAGGCAGAATACCGCCCTCTCAACCGGCGTCTGCGGGAGGGTGGCAGCGCCCAGGACTAACAGGGTGCTCATCATCACAGCAGTCAACTTGACCATAAGTTTTGGCCTGTGTTGCAGTATCCGGTTGGCAAAAACAAACATGAGGACGGTATCAACAACGATTCTTCCGCTAAAGGCAATGGCCGCTCCTTCAATCCCCAGGCGCTTAGTAAGTATCCAGACCGCAATCACATATAAAGGCGCTTCAACTAGATGGAGAGTGGCGGTGATGCGTGGCCGTCCGGCGCTCTGGAGCAGTGAAAAGGGAATGCAGGCCACCGAGTTGATGAACATGCCCGCGGCGATCCAGCGCAATGCCGACTGGCCATGGGAAGCGAAATCCGGGCCTAGCCAGAGGCGCAAACCGTCAGGAGCAAAAGTGACCATTACCAGAACGACAGGGAACATCGCCAGAAAGATGTATTTGATTCCGCGGCTGACCAGAAGAGCCGTACGATCTGGGTTGGTGGCCAGGCTGGTAGCGAGCGCCGGAAATAACACACCCGCAACTGCCACAGGGATGAATTGCAGCCTGAACACCAGGTCAAACGGGGTAGTGTAATAAGCCACGGCACTGACGGAAAGCAAGCCGCCAATAAGAAAGCGGTCGGCGTAAACCATGAGCGGGCCTATGACGTTGCTGACGGTCATCCAGCCGCCGAATTTAATTAATGGCGCTACCACGGAGCGGTGCACTGCCATGTTATGGCGCAACGCTGGCATGGCATGAAAACAGGCCAGAAGATGCGCCAGGCTGCCGAGAAGGCGTCCGATCATGAGAACGACGATGACCGGGACCAGGCTATGCGAAAATGGCAGCACTAAGAGCGGTCCCGCGAAAGAAAAAATACTGGTTGGAATGCGGATGAAATTCAGGATACGAAAACGTTGTTGCGCTTCCAGAATGCCCCGCAGCCCCGACGTAACTGTGACCAGAGGGATAGACGCGGCCAGAAGCTGGAAGCTGCGCAGCGTCTCAAGCTGCAATGCCGGTGGCACTTTGAGCGCCCGATAAACCAGCCATGGCGCTATCCCCAGCGTGATAAGGCCGCCAATAACGCCGAGCGCCAGCATCAGAAAGAGCGAGGTCCAAGCCAGCGGAGGAATGGACGATTCTTCCTTGCCGCCGATTTTGTCTGCGATCAGCTTGGTCAGGGCGCGGCCCATGCCGAGATCGAACAGGCTGAAGTAGCCAATGACGATCCATGCCAGTGAGAGCACGCCAAAACGTTCAACACCGAGCGAACGCACCAGCGGCGGAATTGCTAGGACCCCGACAGCCATCGGGAATAGCTGGCCAAGCAAGTTCCATATGGTATTTCGGGCCAGCAGACGCCCGCTCGTCAGGTTTGGGATTGGCGCCGCAATGCTCATGCCTCCTCTATCCGACTCCTCAATGTTTCAAACCCGCCATATCGGGCGGGAATGCCTCGGGTTCCCAAGATTGCTATTTTCATAACTTAGGCCTTCGAGAGAGCAGTTCAAAGGTCTCCAGAATCTTTTGACTGAAATCGCAAATCGTACCAGAGCCTCCGAGAAGGCCAGCGGAAGCGCCTCTCTCGGCCAAGGTCGACAACGATGATTATCAATTATAAGGTAGAGCGCCTTTTATAAATTCGGGCAAAAACCTCATTCCATCGTGGAATTTCATTACGGTTCTGAGCAAGAATCAAACAAATGATTAATTAATAAGGATTTGCGATCTGCCGGTTTTACGGTAGCTAGGCGGCATCACAGAGAGCGAATGACCCGAAATCCTGGGTTGGCTGGAGTGTGGTCTGGGAGCAATCTTCTTGGCCGCGTAACCACGCGAACTGTGAAATCTGGCCTGCCACCGGCGGAGCGTGGTCGCGGCACCGCACATCCAAGCTGCCCAAGCGCGACCCTTTCGGAAGGTGTTCCCGTTCCCGATCTCAGCCGCAAGCGGCGTTGTCACGAGGGTCCGAATCTTGGAATTTTCGTCGGCTGTTGACAGGTTTCGCTGCAGCCATTTGCTCATGGAGGTCGCCCAGCAGTTGTCGCATTTGGCGTCGAGAGGTTGGTCGTTGTGTCTTCCGACCTTCAGGAGCCAGTCTGTACTTTGGGATTCGCCCTCAGATCCGGTCCGGTCTGTAATTTGGAGGCAACAGAGATATCAGCTAAAGTTGGGGAAGCAATGCTGCAATCCAGTCCAAGCCCCTGTCGATTCGCCACGCGGATCGCTTGCATCTTTTTTGTGTTCGCAATCGCACCTACTTTAGCTCGGGCCCAAGCAGCCGTGCTCACTCGAGAGACACTGGCCCTTCCGAAACTCGGAA
>Ga0134126_10012779_pt1 | contig 10598 bp, 16 predicted proteins | sample KB31752_FD_96881 | JGI IMG/M metagenome (GOLD analysis project Ga0134126, IMG submission 96881) | Terrestrial soil microbial communities with excess Nitrogen fertilizer from Kellogg Biological Station, Michigan, USA - KB3-175-2 | ecosystem: Environmental > Terrestrial > Soil > Unclassified ...
ATACGAGAATAAGAGATGGCCCTGACCAAGGCGGAGATGGCGGAAGCACTCTTCAACCAGCTCGGGCTCAACAAACGGGAGGCGCGGGAGCTGGTGGACCTGTTCTTTGAGGAAGTGCGCGCGGCGTTGTCGAGGGGAGAGCAGGTGAAGCTCTCCGGCTTCGGCAACTTCGACCTGCGCGACAAGAACCAGCGTCCCGGCAGGAATCCCAAGACCGGCGAGGAGATCCCGATCACCGCCCGCAGGGTGGTCACCTTCCGTCCGGGACAAAAGCTGAAGGCGCGGGTCGAAGCCTATGTTGGAGCCAAAGAATAACGCACAGCTGCCGGCGATCCCCGGCAAGCGCTACTTCACCATCGGTGAGGTGAGCGAGCTCTGCGGCGTCAAGCCGCACGTGCTGCGCTACTGGGAGCAGGAGTTCCCGCAACTGAAGCCGGTGAAGCGCCGCGGCAACCGCCGCTACTACCAGCGCCAGGACGTCATCGTCATCCGCCAGATCCGCAGCCTCCTCTACGATCAGGGCTTCACGATCGGCGGCGCCCGCAACAAGCTGACGGGCGAGGAAGCGCGCACCGATGTCTCGCAGAGCCAGCAGATCGTGAAGCAGGTGAGGCTCGAGCTCGAGGAGCTGCTGAAGGTGATGCGCCGCTGAGCGGCGCGTTCGCGACCCGCGGCGCGGCGGGACTCCCGCAGGGAACGGTTTTCGGCGTATCATGACTCCCCGCGCGAGGTACCCCGCTCGCGTCCTTGGCAGGCCTCTTAGAAGAAATCGTCGGAGCGTGGCGCAGTCTGGTAGCGCACTTGCATGGGGTGCAAGGGGTCCCGAGTTCAAATCTCGGCGCTCCGACCACTTAAAACGATCGCCCGCCAACCGACTGTGTCCGCGTCTGTGTCCACTTTCGGTTCCGAGCTCTCTCCCCTGAAGCAGTCCTGAGCGTGTAAGCGCCGCACGACCGCGTGTGTATCGCGGCCCGAGCGGGGTAGTCACATCGTGGCGAGCACTGATAGGAGAGAAACAGATGGCAAAGCGCATTCCCCCCACTAAACCGTTGGACCCGCAGAAGAGTCCCGCCACCGTCACTCCATTGCTTCCGCGCCGCATCCTCCAGCTCGTTCGGCGCCAGCAGGACACGAGCACCGTCGATCTGTTGAAAGGACTCCTCGCGCAGGCAGAGCGCGGCGATCTCGCCGGAGTCGTTGTGGTCGGGCTATTTCCGGCCGGGAGTGGCAAGAAGTACGATTCCTGCCTCGCCGGCCTGGCGGCCGCTAACCCCACGCTCGCCGTCGGGGCGGTCGACGTCTGCCATATGCTGCTGCGCGAGACCGCGCTGCAGGAAGCCGGCCTCGACTGACGCGGTTCCGGATCGGCATGAGCTTCGGGCGGCGTTTTCGTTCCTCGGCACGGGATCCTTTCGTTTCGGCGCGTGCTCGGCGTATAAGTCGACTCCATGACCCCATCACGCCGCCTCGTGAAGCATCGGATAACTCGTTTCAAGAGCATGTCCGCGGCGCTCCGGCAGCTTGAGCCGTTTCTACGCATCGACGGTGCCCGGCTGCTGCGAACAGGCAGGCCGGCCAGAAACTTTGGCAGGATGCTCCCGCGGGAGATGCTGGGGAATTGGCTAGTATGCGCTGCCGTCAACTTCGACCGCCCTGGTGAGCCGCTTTACTTCACGTCCGACCCCAACGGAGGTGACGGCCTTCTGTACGATGAGAAGAACAAGACGATTCAGCCTACCGAGCACGTGTACGTGCGGCCTGCGCGAGCAGGAGATACACGTTCAGGCGACGAATTTATCAGGGATGCTGTTGCCGACAAGGCAAGGTTAGGGCCTCCCTATGCGAGAGGGAAGATTTTGGTGGTCCTGCTAGAAGCGACTCTGCCATGGCAGCCAACCAATGCAGCGCGGATGCTTCCAGCACACGCCTTCGAGGGCGTGTTCGTTACAGGTCTAGAGAGTTACGCGGAGGGTGAGTACACCTTTGCGGTCGCGTGGCTTACGCGTCAGGAGGGCCACACCCAGGCTCCTGTGTTTCGCGTGCGAATTGCCAAGGGATTCGACCGTTGGGACGTTACGCGCGCGCAGTGACCCAGCGCGACTGCGTTGCCTGACAGCGTTGATCCCTCGAGCGCCGCCTTCGGGGCGGCGTCTTCGTCTCGGGCCCGCTCCAAGGGTATAATTCGCCTGCCAGAACTAAACACAAGAGCGCGGGGGAACCAGAAATGGCTCTAACGAAGTGTCCGGACTGCGGGACCGACGTATCAACCGAGGCGCCTGCCTGCCCGAAGTGCGGGCGGCCGAGTAGTCCGCCGAAGAAGAAGACTTCGCCGGCAGCAGCAGGATGTGGGCTGATCCTCCTCGCTGCCATCATCATAGGCATCATCGCCTCCGCAAGTGGAGGTGGCAGTGACCACAGCTCGCCCTCGAGCGCGGCGGCTCCGAAGCCTAAGAAGCATATCAACCTCAAAAGCGCAGCAGCGCTGGATGATGAGTATGACATCCCGGCGACCAGCGCATGCGATGTGTATGCGGACGATTACCTCCGTCAGGCCGCAAAGTACGACTTCAAGTGGGACGACGTCGGATTCCTCGACACGAAATTTGACAAGTATGTCAAGACAGTCGCTGCTCCGGGTGTGCTCACCATGGTCTCAGACAAGATCGCACTCCAGAATGGCTTCGGTGCCTACCAACACGTCGAACTATACTGCGAGTACGACACGCAGGCTGACAAGGTCGTTCGCTACTGGATCGTTCAATAGAACTGCTGCGGCGTGCGGCCAAAAGTGGTCTCGCAGCCCAACCGTTTGAGTTCCGTAATCGTGGCGACGACGGTGGGAACCCTGGCGGCCGGCACGTTCGCGCGCCGGACTCCCGAACGCCGGTGCCTCTTGCCTACTGACGAACAGGCACAACTTGTCTCGCTTTTGGCAAACACAGGTATAGGGCACAGATGGCGAACGACGCCAGGCCAAGAGCGAGGAAGATGGCCATTCCTGTTGGCATTTGTCGAAAGCGTGCATCCCTTTGATACATCATTGTGGCGCCCAATACGAACAAACTGAGCAATAAGAGGTTGTAGGTCAGCAATCGCCATCTAGAAGGATTAGCTGATTTGTCGCGGAATCGTCTCAGATTCAGGAAGTGCGTTCGCATTACTACGAGGGCCCAGACTATCGGCAGAATGTATGAGGCCCACGAACCGTCGGGGGTTCCAAAGTAAAATGGGCCGATGGTCCATAGTGCGCCGAACATGATCCCGACTACAGCGGCGCTGATAGCAATAAGTTTCACGCCCGGACTCCCTAAAACGCTTGTGCTCAGACCGTACGCGATCGGGAAGACCCTATAATTCTTCGATGAGCCAGCATTGTCAATCTGCCCCCGGACGTCAGTCGTGCGAATCGGGTAGGGTTGTGCGAGACTGTACGATCGATTTAGCACTCCGGTTCGATTCTGGGCACCTGCGTTAGTAGGCGATATGGTTAAAGCAACGCAGCTGACACGAGGGCGACGGGCTCGAATGATGTACCTGGAGCTAAAGTCCGGGCATAGCGACAATGGACCTGCTTGGATTGGTCGAGTGACGTTCTCGAAATCCGGCCGTTCTATTTTCTACCGCGAGCGCGAACTCAGACGCCTTAAGGGTCGTGGTGTTTCGGGTAACTACTTTGACGTCGAGACGGGCGAGGAATTCTGGGTTTCGGGTGTCAAAGGGAACGGCTCAAACCGTCACTGGGCCGGCTCGGGACCTGTACAGATCGACGATGACGTTAGAGCAGAATACGACGCGCTAATTGCGCGGTGAAGCTGAGTGCCCGTAATGAATCCTGCCCTCTTTGCCTTTTCGCACGCGGGCCCCCCAACTGATTGCCCGGCGTCGAGACCACCCAGTGGCAGAAGGGCACTGTCGGCCACTGGGAGACATCCATCTCGCTAAATTCACTTCCGAAATGCGGGCATTCGCGAGATCCGGTAGTCTAGTGCGTATGCGCTGGATTGTATGCATCGCGATTTACCTGGCGAGCGTTGGATGCAGTGTCTCAACGCAGCCCGAAAGCGCGAGAACAGTGGCGGCTTTTGAAGTCCCACTTTCTTCGGAGGCTGACCGCGAGCAATTTTTATCGATTTTGCGCACCGCGGCCGCAGCAGAGGGAATGCACGTCGATGTCGAAAGCAAGGAGGATCCCGAGAATGGCGCGCGAGCTAGCCCATTGCTTGAGATGACTGTACATGCTGCGGTTTGGCCAGGTGCAAATGATGATGAGGTAATAGCTTCCGCAATGGACCAGCACGATCACCTCGGCCAGGTCTGGATAATGTTCTCTCGAGGGGAAGATCCTGCGCGCTCAAGCAAATTCCGTGAACGCGCCATGCGCGCGATCAAGCTTCGCTGGCCGGAGACTTTATCCCTTCCGATCATGCCCACCGGCGCAATCCCTCTACACGCTGACTTGGTGCGGACGCCTACCGGCTACATAGTCAAGCAATCTGAAGCTCCCAAATATCAGGTGCCCGAGGGCGAGAAGCATGGGCAGGACGACCCCTTGACGGGCAAATACGCACAGGCTTCGGCTGTTCAAAATCAGCTGACCTTTGATGAGACCCGCGGTGTGATTCTCGAGGGGGATGCGGCTCGCCAGCTGGTAGACCAGTGCGGTGGCACAAACGAATCGAACGGACGGCTCTCATCCGCCGATATCAAGCACCTCGACCAGGAGCTGGCACCTCTGTTAGCGGTCGATTTGAAGCGCGCCGGATCAGGTGCAACACCACATGAATACTATCGACAATACGATGTGGGAAGAATTGGAAAGTGGGATGCTATATTTGTGAACGGATTTCACGAGTCTTATTTCAGCGCCCCTTTCTCCACCGCCGAGTATGCGATATGGCGGTACCAGCTAGTCAGCGTCGACGATGGAGGAACTCATTACTGGTGCGCTATTTACAGCAAAGGGATCAATGGACATTTCGTAAGGTTCAAGAATCAAGGGGGCGCAGAAGGCGCTACGCATGTCGAATTCCATGGATTAGGTTGAGGATTAGTTTCCTGGAGTATTGGCTCTTGCAGGCTTCCCCAGAGCGGACGTAGATACATGACCGCCTTGGGTCGGCAGCGACCACAGGCCGGGCTCATCCGTTGCCGAAGGTTCCCCAGCCGTCGCACTCACCGCCATACGGCTGAACCCAGGCACTGAGTTCCCTCTGAGCACCAACGACTGCGTCATAGGTAGCCAACATTGAACGGGAGTGAGGTGACCCCCCCCGAATAGTACGGATTCGGAGTAGAGTCTGCCCCATCTGGGAGCGGACAATGAAGGCGAATCGCTACACCGAAGAACAGATCATCGGAATTCTGAAAGAGTCGGAGGCGGGCGCAAAGACGAAAGAGCTGTGCTGCAAGTACGGGATGTCAGAGCAGACCTTCTATACCTGGAAAGCAAAGTACGGCGGCATGACTGTCTCCGATGCGAGGCGGCTGAAGGAGCTCGAGGCGGAGAACGGTAAACTGAAGAAGCTCCTGGCCGAATCGGAGTTGGATAAGGCAGCCCTGAAGGACCTCCTGGGCCGAAAATGGTAGGCCCGCAAGTGAAGCGCCAAGCAGTCGATGTGCTCAGGCAGGAGCGGCGGTTTGGAATCACGCGCGCTTGCGGGCTGGTCGGCATCTCACGGTCACTGTACGGATATCGCAGCTGTCGTCCCGTGATCGCAGGGTTGCAGGAGCGGATCGCCGAGCTCGCCGCCATCAAACGGCGCTACGGGTACCGGCGCATCTACCTGAGGCTGCGGCGCGAAGGCTGGCCGGCCAATCGCAAGCGCATTTACCGGCTCTACCGCGAGGCGGGACTGGCTGTGCGCCGGCGAAAGCGCAAGAGAATCGGCCCTTTCGAGCGCAAGCCGCTGCCTAGACCAACCGCTGTCAATCTCAGCTGGTCGATGGATTTCGTTTCCGACGGACTGTGCGGCGGCAGAAAGCTTCGGTGCCTGACGATCGTGGACGACTGCAGTCGCGAGTGCCCCGCGATCGAGGTCGACACCTCGATCGCCGGGCGTCGCGTCGTGGCGGTGCTCGAGCGATTGGCGGATCGGCGGGGTCTGCCGCTGTCGATCACGGTCGACCACGGCCCGGAGTTTGAAGGCCAGGTGCTCGATGAATGGGCGTATGGGCGGGGCGTGCAGCTGAACTTCATCCGACCAGGAAAGCCAGTCGAGAACGCGTACATCGAGAGCTTCAACGGGCGGCTTCGCGACGAATGCCTGAACGAGCATTGGTTCCTCACGCTGGCGCATGCTCGACGCGTCATCGAAGGGTGGCGGATTGAGTACAATACCGAGAGGCCGCACAGCTCTCTGGGAAATCTGACACCAGAGGAGTTTGCCGCGGCGCAGAACTCTGGACCTTCTCCCCGCCCTTCGGGCGGTGAGACTGCACTGGGGGTGAAAACGTTTGACGGAACTCGAAGAGAGAGCACAAACTTAACCGCAGACTTAAGCCCGAAACGGTACTAAAGCGGGGGGCACCTCAGATATGGCAAACATGTCAGAAGCAGAACGTCTTAACCTGGGGCTAGTACGATTGCATCGAGTGTTCTTTCTGTTCTATGTGGTTGTCGCGACCGTTCTGATGGCTTATGGGCTTAATGCCCTCATGCATGGCAAGGGCGATGGTGTTGCCCTTGCTTTTGTGGAATTCGTCTTCTTGGCCGTCATTGTTGCCCACTGGTATGCCGCCAAGGGCGCAGGGCTCGGGAAGCCATATGGCCGGACGATCTCGCGCGTCATCGGTTGTTGCTGGGTGCTCGGATTCCCGGTCGGAACTGCTTTGGCAGTATTTGTCTTCTCTCGAACCCGCAAGCGCTCATGGAAGGAAGGAATCGCCTCGGCGGCGGCCGAAAACGTCAACGCGTGATGGCCGGACGGTTACGACAATTGTGCTGCTCTGCTGTGCTGGAGACAAGCGGACTCAGGATGCCGATATCCGTCGCGCCGTCGAGATTGCAAAGAATTGGAGGGGCTGAAACATGGCAACCAAGCGACCAAGGCGAGTGAAGGAGACTTTTACGCGCTATGACAGCGCCGACTACCTCAAGTCCGAGGAGGATATGGCGGCCTACCTGCAGGCGTGCCTGGAGGAGGCGCCTGACGATCCGGCCTTCATTGCGCAGGCCCTTGGAACGGTGGCGCGCGCTCGCGGCATGATGCAGCTTGCGAAGGACACGGGGCTCACGCGCGAGGGGCTCTACAAGGCGCTGTCGAAAGACGGGAATCCGAGTCTCGGAACGGTGCTGAAAGTCCTGCAGGCCCTCCATCTGAGGATCTCGTTACACCCGGCCTGATCGGAAAGCCGTTTTTGGAGGCGCGGCCGAGTCCTACTTTCTGTACCACTTTTGTACCACTCGCCTGAAATAGGGTGTAAGGCGGTGCAGTGGATTGAAAGGACCGAGCCGCGCAAAATCAGTGCCGTAGGCTACATTCGGTCCCATGGGCGTTCATGTCATTTCAGGCTGAACTTCCATGGGGTTCAATGTCAGTAATGATGGCGCCGATGGTGTGAACGAAGTGATACAGCTTGACGCCTTGGAATCGAATTTGCGATTCGCGAACTGCCCGTCCGGGATATTCGTGCACGAGGTCCAGAGTGATTACCCTGCCGAAGTCTGAGACTTCATAACTGCGAAGGTGATAGTCGTGGAACTGCATACTTCGCTACTTCTCCGACTTGTATTTACTCAACAGAACCATGGGTCGCGAGCTCTTGAGCGGCATACCAAATCCGTTGCCGTCACAGTCCTGAAGCCCTCGGTCATCATACAGGTGACGATAACAAAATGACTGGGCGCCGTAAAATCACATTGTCATACACGAGTATTGCATTGCTGGGGATTGCCGCGAGTGGATCTCTGATTTGGCTGAATCCCGATCGAGTGTCAACCCGCAAATACGAGATGAGTGTTGCACTGGACGGAAAGGCGCCCTGGGGTGACGTAGGGCCTGAGTCTGAATCAGACGAAGCCCCGACTGTGCTCTATAGGAAAGTCGGAGAGAGTTACTGCTACACTGCTTTCCAGCTGCCAAAGCTGCGTGATCGGCTCGAGCGCGAGAAGAGATCGCTGGTCATGGTGGAGTACAACGTATTCACAACCTTCGGCCATGAGGGTGGGTACACACTGCGCTCTGTGGACGGCGTTCCCTTGGCGATAGGTAATCGGATCATCCAGAGCACACGGGAGTTCGGTGGGCAGGTTCTCATGAGCCGAGACGAGGCTTTGAGTTGTCCATGACTCCGGGAGGTGCCGCGCACCGTGCTCTTGGCCTTTAAGGGGGTGGGAGTCCGAGCAGCAGCACGCTGCCGCTTGGAAGCGTTGCGAGTAGCGGAAATTGAAACCAGCTGTAAGCCCTGCAAGTTTTGATGCCGGAGCCCGCCGCTTCGCCGATTCAAATGCTCTAGGGCGCCGGTCCGGTCACGCTTTTGTCGGACGGCGCGATTTTCCTCGATAGAATCAGGAATCCGCCGACGCAGCACGTGAAAGCGGCACAGACCCAATCGAACGCATCTCCTATCATCGTATAGAGCGTCGGGCCTGGGCCGAGCGGAACATCGACGATGACCATCGGTGGGCCGGCGGGAGAGTCCATCTTTGAGGCTATCACTCGTCCTTGTGCATCGCTCACTGTCACGAGGCCGTTACTTGCGGCTCGCACAAGTGCGAAACCATCTTCGACTCCACGCATAATCGCCATGCGGCCGTGTATCCACGCGTCGCGGCCGAAGTCGCCTGCCGGCACTCCCATGAGACGGACACCCTTCACGGCGTCGCGTCGGATCGTGGTCGGAAAGTCCATGTCTTTGCAGATCTCCATCGCCCGGCCATGGCCAATCCAGCCGGACCCGCGACCGGGCCTGAATCTGTCTTCCAGTACAGGCACCAGGTGACGCTTGGCGTAGCGTTGCACTGCTCCGTCGGGCTCGACCGAAAACGCCAGATCGCCGGGGGGCGTGGTTTCGTTGACGCCGAGAATGATCTGCGCGCCGGTCTGCGTGGAAACGGCGACGATCGGCGCTAGTACGGCCGGAAGTAGCCGGGCGGTCGATACGAGCCCGCCTTCCGATGCAACAATGAAGCGAGCGCCTTGATCAGCGGCGCGACGGATCGCATCCGCGTAGTCCCTCGATGCAGTGATCAGGTCGTCCGAGGAATGGGCGCGCCAGGCTTTGATCATCGCGTTGTCGTCGACGAAGGCCGCCACGCGAGTCCCGGCAGGCTGCGGCTCCGCCAGGCGTATCGCGCCGAAGCCGACGTTCAGTGCGGCGACGGTGAATCCCAGGCCGGCGGCGATGGCCGTAGGCCTCGGTGCTCGCGCGATCATCGCGACCGAGTTGGAGAACAAGCAGATCAGAAACGTAATTACGTATACTCCGAGCAGCGAAGCGCTCTGGATCGCGATCGGGGCGGAAACCTGGCTATAGCCAAAGGATCCGAAGCTACCGTTCGGTGACAGGGCGCCGATGAAATACTCAAATGCTGTCCAGCAGGCGGGAAAGGCGAAGAGCGTGACCAACGGTGGAGAGCGCTTCTGCACGATGCGCGCGAAAAGAACGGCGATCGGGAAGAGAACGGCCTGTGGCACGACGACCTGCATGAGAAGCAGCGGGGGCGCCGTGCTGTAGCACTGCCAGACATAGATTGCGCCGGCGAGAATTGCTCCGAGGGTGGCAAGTATGATCTGCCAGATCCGTGTCCTGCCGTATGCGAGCCAGAGCAGCGGCACGGGCGCGAACCAGGCGAGAGGCCACACGTTGTCGATGCCCTGCGAAAGGTAGAACATCGCGCCGCTGAGCAGGGTGGCAAGCAGGGCGATCACCTGGCGCTCCCGGCAACTCCAGCGGCGAAGGATTCGAGACAGTGACGCACGGTCGTACGGTAGAGTGCTTTGAGCTGCTTCTCGCCGGGGAAGCGATTGGCTCGGTGCATCGAAACCAAGCCTTGACCGACTGCCGCCAGCGCCAGGGCTACATCAAGTGCGGGCTTGCCGCCCAGGCGCCCGTCCGCTTTCGCCTGATCGATCCGAACGAACATCATCCCCACTACAGGCGAGTGGCCCGCGACGAAATCGTCGGGATACTGCCGCGCTCTGGGGGCGGGCAGGAAAAATGCCGCATCGAAGAGGTGCGGTTGGGTCAGTGCGAATTCGAGAAATGCGTCCATGAGCCTTTCGAGCCATTGCATCGGGTCGCGGACGCGGATATCCCGTGCGATCCCTTCCCAGGCTGCCAGGCCGTCCTCCATCAGGGCATTTAGCAACGCTTCCTTATCCGCGAAGTGATTGTACATCGCCATCGGCGACATTCCCGCCCGTTGGGCAACCTTGCGAATGGTCAGCCCGGGTATCCCGTCTCGTTCGAGTATGGTCTTTGCGGCAGTGAAGATGCGGTCCTTGGTCATATGTACAGTGTACGGTGTGATGCGTACAATGTACATAAGTTTATTGGCGCAGCAGATCGGTGGAATAGGCATCCGGAGGCGGATGCCGTATTGTCATTGGCAGCACAACGCGCTCCGCAGCGCCTCAGTTCGATTCGCAGCCGCCCAA
>Ga0134126_10012780_pt1 | contig 10597 bp, 9 predicted proteins | sample KB31752_FD_96881 | JGI IMG/M metagenome (GOLD analysis project Ga0134126, IMG submission 96881) | Terrestrial soil microbial communities with excess Nitrogen fertilizer from Kellogg Biological Station, Michigan, USA - KB3-175-2 | ecosystem: Environmental > Terrestrial > Soil > Unclassified ...
CGATCGTGTACTGAAAGAACTGCGGTGCCAGACGCGCGCTCGCGGAACCATCTTGCGCGCCAGCGACGGTCGTTGAAAGCGCGAGCGCCAGCGGAAGGAGTCGCCGGAGCATCGCGATCACGGATTGCGGATCGGAATCGTCACGACTTGGACCTTCCCGGCGACGTTGTCGCCACCAGTCCCGGCTGAAGGATCCTTCGCCGGCTGCGTCGTGCCGTGCGTCGTGCCGCTGGTCGCCGCCGCGATCGCCGACGGATTCAGTCCCTCTGCCATGGCGAGCGCCGAGCCGTTCGCCGATCCTGGAGCACCCGCCGGTACCACTGTCGCCGCTTCAGGGGTGCCTCGAAGGGCCGACTCCACCGTGGCAGCCGTCACGCGCGCGCCGGTCGACAGCGTGTGCGACTCGGTCGCCTTCTGGCGCGCTGCGCCAAAATCGGGGTCGAGCCGCGTCGCGTTGTCGAAGGATTGCGCCGCCGCATCGAACAGACCGGCGTCGGCCTGCTCCAGACCGCGGCTGTACGCGAGGAACGCGGCGAGGGAGCGCGTCGGACGCTGTTCGATCGCGTCGCGTTCGGCTGTGGTCGGCGTGAGCTGCATGTCGTTGAGAACCCCAAGTACGATGTCCTTCTCCATCGTGAAGAGGCCGCCCAGCGCTTCTTGATCATTCGTCGTGCCGATGGTCCTCGCTGACTGCACGTCCGTGACCGTCGCGTCCGTACGCAGCTCGTTCCGACCGAGCTGGGAGATGCTGCCGCCGACGAGACGTCCTGCCTGGAGGATCCGACCGGCCCGTACGCCGCTGCCTTCCGAAGTTGCGCCGCTCTGCTGCAACGCAATCTCATCGAGCAGCATCTGCATGCGCGCTCGATCGACCACGGTCAGCTCGTGGATCAGCCCCAGATCGGTCGTCAACAGCTCAGCGAATCCGCGCTCGAGCGGTTTGAGCGAGGTGTCGCTCCCCGAGAACGTGAATGGCAGCACGGCAATGGTCCGCGGCGAGCCCGGCGTCGAGGACAGCTCGGCTTCGCGCGCGAGCGCCTGACGCAACGCCGAATCGGCCGCTACCCGGTCGAGCGCGGCCAGTCGGGCGGCGATTTGCATCCGGACACCGGCTGTGTGACCCACTCCCAGGTAATGCCGATACGCCGTCCGCGCCGCCGGCACGTCGTGCTGCGCCTCCGCTGTCATACCGAGATACAGTGCCGCCACACCGTCCGCCGAGTCGGTCGTCGTCGCCTGCTGCAGGGACGTGCGAGCGTCAGCGAGGCGATTCGCCTTGAAATAGGCGATTCCGAGCGATCGCTGCACGCGCTCGGACGACGGATTATCCCGGTGCTGCTGCTCGAGGCGAGCTACGTTCGTCGCGCTGCCCGAGATTGCGGCGGCGCATCCGCTCGCCGCCGTGAGTGCCAGCACCGCCGCATGCCAGGTTCGCATCCGCCACACCCCTATCGATCCGGGTCGAGCATGTCTTCGAAGCGCATCCATTGCGCATAGAAGTACAGGTCGACGTATCCCGTCGCGCCGTTTCGATTCTTGAGCACCAGCAGCTCGGTCGCGCCCGCAATGTCGCGCGCCGGCTCGTACATGTCCTGCCGGAACAATCCAAGGACGATGTCCGCATGGTGTTTGATACATCCGAGGCCGCCGAAATCGTCCAGAGTCGGGCGGCGGTCAGCCCGCGGCGCAAGGTGAGGCAGAGGCGCCGTCGCCAGCAGCGCGACGTCTGCGGTCAGCGCCAAACGCTTGAGTTGGCGCATGGCGTCCGCGGTGTCCTCATCGAGGCCCAACCCCCCGGTCGCCAGCGCCGGAATGCCGTCGATGATCACCAGATCGGCTTCGGGGAGGTCTGCTACCGCATTGGGCCCGGTGAGTCGTCCGTCGGTGATCGTCCCGATGACCGGCAGATGCTCGCGAAGCTGAAGCGCGACGGCTCCCGCTTTGGCCCGCGTTGAGTCGTCAAGAGAACCCTGCCGGAGATCGTCCACCCTGGCTCGGGACTCGATTGCGAGGATGCGCTCGGCGACGCGCTCCGGCGTCATCTCGCCAGTAAGGAATGCGACGCGAACACCGGCGAGCGTGGCCCGGATCGCGAACGCCAAGGCCAGCGCGGACTTGCCGCTCGCCACGTCGCCGCCGAGCACACCGAGATCTCCGCGCCGGATGCCGCCGGCAAGCATCTTGTCCAGGCTCGGAAAACCTGTCGGGAATGTCCCGGCCGGTGGCTGACCGTCACTCACCGCGTCGACGTGCGACAGTAGGACGGACAGTGGTGAGATGTCGGCGCCTCGGCTCATGTCGCCCAAAATACGGCTCGGCCGTGAGACCGAGCAAGGCAAATGGCCTTATTTGACAACCGGTTGCGCAGCGAGCGCGTCGGTGAGCATCCTCACCTCCAAGCGGCTCCCCTCATCGAGCCACGAGCCGACCACGCTGAGCGCGCCACGCAAGCCATCCGCGATTGCAGCCGAATCCCGAGTGGTCGAATCCAGGACTGCGGCAAGCGCCGCCAGGACCGAGGGCGGCAGCGCGATCATGCCAAGCCAATGGCGCGCGGCGCGTGCGCGTTCGGCCCGCGCGTCGCTCGAAAGACCCGCGCCGGAGAAGGCGTCGTCAGCCAATCGCACCGCGAGGTAGGTGCCGAGCACGATCTCGCGCCGTCCGCCGATGGCCGAGCTCCCGGCGAGCGCTGCGAGCGCGGGAAATCGGAACGGTGTGGGTGCGACCGAGTAGGGAGCTGTAGCGCCGAGCACCGGTGAATGTTGCGCCCGGGTCGCCCGGCCGGCAACCGAAGGAGATGATCGGCCGCACACGACTCACCGTACCGCGCGACCGTACTACATTTTGGCCCATGGCGACCCCAATCCGCTCGCTGGGCGCGGCATGACGCCAAAGCTGCGCTCCGTCTCATCGGCCCAGCGGTCACTCTACTCGCGCCTGCTCGCGTTTCTGAGGCCGCATTGGTGGCGCATGGCGGGCAACATCGCCTGCAGCCTCGTCGCTGCCGGACTCGATGCGCTCTCGTTTACGCTGCTGATCCCGTTCCTCAACGCGCTCTTCAAGGCACCGAGTCTGCTGCCGGCGGGCTCCGGCTGGGTCACCCAGCTCCAGAAACACACCGTCGGCAAGTTCCTCGACCCGGCCCACCCGCTGACGGCGCTTGGTGCGATGATCCTCGTGATCATGGCGCTCGTCGTCATCAAGAATGTGTTCGTGTGGCTCGCGGGACAGCTCGGCGCCGGTCTGCAGGAGTACGTGACGCGGGACCTGCGAGACGCCGTGTTCGCGCACATGCAGCGGCTGTCGCTGCGCTACTTCCAGCGGACGAAGACGGGTCAGATCATCTCGAAGATTCTGTCGGACACCGAGCAGACCAAGACGCTCGTGACCGAGCTCGTGACGCGAACGATCCAGAGCCTGGCGTCGATCGTCTCGACCCTCGCGGTGCTGCTCGCAATGAGCGTCAAGCTGACGATTCTTTCGTTGGTGATCGCGCCGCTGCTCACGGCCGCGCTCCAGCCGCTGCTGCGACGACTGCGCCGCGGCTATCGGACGAGCCGCAATGATTATGGCGAGATCACGAGCGTGTTGCAGGAAGTCGTCAGCGGCGTGCGGCTCGTGAAGTCATTCGGCGGTGAAGGATACGAGGACGAACGCTTCGGCGCAGCGAGCCATCGGTACTCGGATGGTATGGTGCGCATCCAGCGCGTCTCGGCGCTGTCGCAGCCGCTGACCGAGGTGATTGGCATGTCGATCGCCGTGCTGATCCTGTGGATCGGTGCGCGCCAGGTGTTGAGCGGGCACGGCATGGACGGCGCGACGCTGATCGTGTTCATGACGCTCGTGATGCGCCTGCTGCCGCCGCTCAAGCAGCTCTCACAGACGCCGACCACGGCGCAACAATCGCTTGCCGCCGCGGAGCGCTTGTTCGACGTGTTGGATGAGCCCACCGAGATGCAGCGCGAGCACGGCACGCGCCTCGTGCGCACGCTCGAACACGCGATCGAATTTCGTCACGTCAGCTTTGCCTACGACGTCGAGCCGGTGCTGCAGGACATCGACTTCACGGCGCGAAAGGGGGAGGTCGTCGCCCTCGTTGGTCCCAGCGGCGCCGGGAAAACCACGCTCGTCGATCTCATCGCCCGCTTCTACGAGCCGAGCGCCGGTCAAATTCTGTTCGATGGCGTCGACAGCCGGGAGATCACGCTCGCATCCCTGCGGGCGCTCACCGGCATCGTGAGTCAAGATACCGTGTTGTTCAACGACACCGTACGCCGCAACATCGCCTACGGAGCGGCGGGTCGCTTCACCGACGGCCAAATCGAGCGCGCGGCGCGCGCGGCGAATGCGCACGAGTTCATCACGGCGCTCCCGGCGGCCTACGATACGGTGCTCGGCGATCGCGGTACGCGTCTCTCCGGCGGTCAGCGACAGCGCCTGGCGATCGCGAGGGCACTGCTCGTCGATCCGCCGATTCTCATCCTCGACGAAGCGACGTCGGCGCTCGACACCGAGTCGGAACGACTCGTGCAGGAAGCCGTCGATCGATTGCTCGCCGGCCGAACGGTGTTCGTCATCGCCCATCGACTGTCGACCGTGGTGCACGCGGATCTCATCCTGGTGCTGGATCGCGGCCGAATCATCGAGCGCGGCACGCACGCCGAGCTGCTCGCCGAGCGCGGCGCGTACTTCCGGCTGCATTCGCTTCAGTTCCGCGACGAACAGATTCCGGCGAACGTCTGATATGCGCGTGATGTTCTACCTGGCCGACATGGGCGGGTCGGGACGCGCTCGCGCGGCGCTCGCGGCGGCAGCGGGACTTGCCGCGCGCGGCCATTCGATGCTCATCGCGTGCTGCGATGGCAGTCAGCTCGAGCAGCGGGCGCGCGATGCCCAGCTCGAAACCATTGTCATCAACCGGCCGGCGTCCGTGTCGGGATCCACGCTCGACCTGCGCCGATTGCTTCGCGAGCGGGAGGTCGACGTCGTCATCGTCGGCACCGAACGCGAACAGCTCATCGTCAGCTCGGCGATGCGGTTGGCCGGTCGTGGCGCCGTGCTCCGCCGCGTCCCGCCGTTCACCGGATTGACGCTGCATCGCGGCGGCCGGCTCGCCGTGCGCATCGCGCGTTCCGGGATCCTCGTGACGAGTCAGCGCGAGCTGCAGGACCTCGACGCCGGCGGCTGGCCCATCCCGCCGGCCGTGGTGCCCATCGGCATCGACACGTCGAGCTACGACGACGTGTCGACCATTACCCGCGAAGCGCTGGATGTGCCGCTCAGCGGTGTGCTCATTGCATGCAGCTACGACGTGTCTGGGCGCTACCAGATTCCAGTCATGTTTCGAACGCTCGCGCTCCTCGCGACGCGGCGAGTCCGTGTGCACGTCATCGTGCTCGGGCCGGCATCCGACGACGACGAGCTGCGCATGCACGCGTCGGCGCTCGGCGTCGGTCATCTCGTGACGTTTCTCGGTGATCGCGCCGATCACCTCTCCGTGATGCGCGCGGCCGATGTCGGATGGGTCGTCAGCAGCGGCGATGCGGGCGCGTTCGCGTGTCTGGATTTTATGGCACTTCGACAGCCCGTGATTGCCCCACGTTCACCGCTCACGCAGCATTACGTCGCCGACGGCATCACTGGCGTGCTGTTGTCGTCGACCGATCCGTCGTACACGGCGTCGGACATCGCCGCCTTCCTTTCCGCGCCCGAACGTCGAGAGGCCATGGGCAACGCGGCGCGCGCGCGCGCCCAACGTGAATTCTCGGAATCGCTGATGCTCGATGGCTTCGAGCACGCGGTGACCGCAGCGGGAGATCGCACGGCGTGGACGACGAAGTGACGGCAGCCGCGATCCCGCAGCCGACGGTTGCACATCGCGCCGAGTACGCGGCATTGCGTGGCGCCGTCGCGGCCATCGGGCGCCTGAGCTTCGCGCGCGCCGGTCAGCTCGGCGCTCGCATTGGCGCCCTCGGCTACGCACCGCTGAAGATTCGACGCACCGTCGTCGAGCGGCAGCTCGCCGCGGCATTGCCCGATCGCTCGCCGGCCGACCTCCGGCGGATCGCGCACGCGGCATACGCTCACCTTGGCCGCACGAGTATCGAGACGGCGATTCTGCCATCGTACTCGCCGGCCGAAATCGTGAGTCTGTTCGAGCAAGTGCACGGCTGGAGCATCGTCGAGGAGCGACTGGCACGCGGAAACGGGTTGATTCTCGTCACCGGGCATCTCGGGAATTGGGAGCTCGGCGGCGCATATCTCGCCGCGCGCGGCGTTCCGATCGATGCGGTCGCGCGCCACATGGCCAATCCGCTGTTCGATCGATACCTCACGCGGACACGTCAACGCATCGGCATGACGGTCGTCCACGACAACGAGGCCGTTCGGCGCGTCCCCCGATCATTGCGGGGTGGCCGCGCGGTCGCATTCCTCGTTGACCAGGGTGCCGTGGGACTCGCGTCCTCGTGGGTGCCGTTCTTCGGCCGCTTCGCGAAGACGCCGCGAGGACCGGCGGTGTTTGCGCTGCGCCTCGAGACGCCGATCGTGTTCGGCGTGGCGTTGCGTCGCCCATCCGGTCGCTTCAGCCTGCACTTCGAACCCATCGACGTCGTCGGGAGCGGCAACCGTGAGGCAGATGTCGAGCGGATCGTCGCCGAATACACGGGTGTTCTCGAGCGCTGGGTGCGCGTGGCGCCGGAGCAGTATCTCTGGCAGCACCGGCGGTGGAAGCATCAGCGGCCCGGCACGCCGGCCGAACTGGGAGATCCGCTGTGAGCCGGGCGACATCGCAGTTGCTCTCCGACAAGCGCGCCTGGTTCGGAGGCGGTGTCATCCTTCTCCTCGTCGTGCTCGCGATCGGCGCGCCGCTGTTCGCGCGGCATGATCCGCTCGGGATCGATCTCATCAACTCGCTTCAGGCGCCGTCGACCAGCCACTGGTTCGGCACGGACATTCAAGGGCGCGATGTGTGGGCGCGGCTCGTCTACGGAGCCCGCGTCTCCTTGTCCGTCGGCATCGTATCGCAAGGCATCGCCCTGGTGCTCGGCGTGCTGCTCGGCCTGATCGCCGGCTACTACGCCGGCTGGATCGACGAGCTGGTGATGCGCCTTGCCGACGTGACGCTCGCATTCCCGACGCTGCTGCTCCTCATCGCGCTTGTGGCGGCGCTGCAGCCGTCGCTGACCATTGTCTTCCTCACGATCGGCGTCGTCGGCTGGGCCGGCATGGCGCGGCTCGTCCGCGGTCAGGTGCTCGTTGTACGCGAGCTCGAGTTCGTGCAGGCCGAGAAGACGCTGGGCGCCACCGACACGAGAATTCTCGCCAAACACATTTTGCCGAGCGTCGTCGCGCCGGTCGTCATCGCCGCCACGCTCGGTGTCGCCGGCGCGATCATGGCGGAATCCTCGCTCTCGTTTCTCGGCCTCGGCGTGCAGCCGCCGACGCCCAGTTGGGGCTCGATGATCGCCGACGGTCGCGACCTGTACCAGCTGCGACACGCGCCGTGGACGTCGGTCTTTCCCGGGCTGGCGATCGGCGCCGCCGTGTTGGGATTCAACTTGCTGGGCGACGCATTGCGTGATGCGCTCGATCCACGGTCGGTGCGTGCTGGCGTGCCGCGCGGCGCAGGACTTCCCGATATCGCTCGGCCGTGAGCTACGACGTCGAGGCAGTGCGGCGGGACGAGTTCGCATGGGCCGAGGCGGGCGAGGCCATCTATCTCAACAACGCGTCCACCGGGCCGCTGCCAAGGCGTACGGTCGAGACGCTTGCCGAATGGGGACGCTTGCGGGCAAATCCGGAGCGCATCACCCACGAACGGCAGTTCGGGGAGCTGACGAAAGCCCGCGAACTGATCGCGGAGCGCATCGGTGCTGACGCATCCGAGATCGCGTTGGCGACGAACACCAGCTTCGGCCTGAACCTGGCCGCGTTCGCGCTGCCGTTCCAGGCCGGCGACGTCATCGTCGGCCCGAACGGCGAGTTTCCGGCGAACGTTTATCCATGGTGGCAGGCGGCCCGCCAGCGCGGCCTCGAGCACCGCATGGTAGAGTGTGAGGGCGGTGTGCTCACGGCCGAGCGCCTTGCGAGAATTCTCGATGACGATCGGGTGCGCGCTGTGGCAGTGTCGTGGGTGCAGTTCGCGTCGGGCGCGCGCGTCGATTTGCGCGCCTTGGGCGCGCTCTGTCGGGAGCGTGGCGTCTACTTCGTCGTCGATGCGATCCAGGGTCTCGGTCCGCTCACCCTCGATCTGCGCGAGACCCACGTCGACATTCTCTCGTGCGGCGCGCAGAAATGGCTGCTGTCCCCCTGGGGATCCGGCTTTGCGTATGTTCGGCGCGAGCTGGTCGGCGTGCTCGAGCCCCACGACGTCAGCTGGATGGGGGTGCGCGGTGCGGACGATTTCTCCCGGCTCGTGGACTACGAGCTGGCGTGGCGCAGCGACGCGCGACGCTTCGAGTTCGTTACGCTGCCCTTCCAGGATGTGGCCGCGATGAACGTCAGCCTCGAGCTGCTTCGCGAGATCGGCGCCCGGGATGCGGCGGCGCACGCTTGCGGTCTCGCGGACATGATCGTCGAGTGGGCGCTCGCACGGAGCGACATCGAACTCGTGACACCGGCCGCCGCCGACCAGCGCGCGGCCATCGTGTCGCTTCGCCCGCGCGATGCAGCGCGCGTGAGCGCACGGCTGGCCGCGGCCCGCGTCGCCCATTCGGTGCGAGAGGGCGCAATTCGGCTGTCACCCCACTGGTATAACACCGCCGATGAGATTCAGCGCGCGCTCGATGCCTTCACCGGCTGACTGCGCTCAACCGGTGACCTTCACCAACGCGTAATTCCGTGCGCCCTTCCGGATCAGCACGAACTCGCCGCCGAGCAGATCCTCGTTCGAGAGCGGGACGGGCTCCGGCCCCAGACGGCGACCGTTCAGGTACACGCCGCCCTGCTGCAGCATGCGCCGCAGGTCGCCTTTGCTCTTGAATAGCGCGTTCGGACCCGCGCACACCGCCTCGAGCACGTGTGCCGATGTGAGTTGGCCGCGATCCGCATCGGGCTCCAGCGTGAAGACCGGAATCTCCAGTTGCAGCGCCAGCAGTGCGTCGCGCGAGAGCGACGTCGGAGCCGCGCCGCCGAACAGCAGCCTCGAAACTTCCCGCGCCGCGGCGCAGGCGGCTTCTCCATGCACCATGCACGTCACCTCGCGCGCCAGCACGTGCTGCGCCTCGCGCGCGTCCGGTTCTGTCACGATGGCATCGTCGAGCGCGTCGATCGTCGAACGGTCGAGCAGTGTGAAAAATCGCAGGTACTTGCCGGCGTCGCGGTCGTCAACGTTGACCCAGAATTGATAGAACTGATATGGCGATGTCAGACTGGCGTCGAGCCAGACGGCGCCGGACTCCGTCTTGCCGAACTTCCTCCCGGTCGCATTGGTGACGAGCGGGGAGGTAATCGCGTGCGCATCGACGCCGAGCGTGCGGCGAATCAGCTCGATGCCCGCAGTGATGTTGCCCCACTGATCGCTGCCGCCCATCTGAAGGCGCACGTCGTGCCGCCGCCGCAGCTCGAGGAAGTCGTACGCCTGAAGCAGCATGTAGGAAAACTCGGTGTACGAGATCCCGGCATCCATCCGGCTGTTGACCGAGTCCTTCTGGAGCATGTAGTTCACGGTGAAGTGCTTCCCGACATCCCGCATGAACTCCACCGCCCGGAGCTCGACCAGCCACTCGGCGTTGTCGATCATGCGCGCCGCGTGCGGACCGTCAAAATCGAGAAAACGCTCGAGTTGCACGCGAATCGCGGCGGCGTTCGCCGCAACAGTCTCGGGGGATGCCAGACTCCGCTCCGTCGCGCGCCCGCTCGGGTCCCCGATGAGACCGGTGCCCCCCCCGACCAGCGCCACGGGCCGATGCCCGTGGCGCTGCAGGTGCACGAGGTCCATGATCGGCAGCAGGTTACCGATGTGGAGGCTCGGCGCCGTCGGATCGAAGCCGACGTAGCCGCTGATTGGGCCCCCGGCGAGTGCGGTGGCAGTCTCCTCGGTATGTTGATACAGGAGACCACGCCACTGGAGCTCGTCGAGCAACGCATGAGATTGCATGGCACAAAAATAGACGAACGGGGAATGAGATCATATGGTCGCATTTCCATTCTCTAGACGCTTTCGCCAGCGTTTTCCACGCTTCACGCGCACGCTGGCACTGACGCTCTGCTTTCTGATCGCGTTCGGCGTCGGCTTCGCATATGCGAGCTGGGCCCTCGTCTGCCGTGCCGGCCGCTGTCCGTCAGCGGACGCGCTCCAGGGCTACGAGCCGCGCCAGACCTCGAAGCTCTACGCGGTCGACGGCCGATTCATCGCCGAGATCGGTCTCGAGCGGCGCACCATCCTCAAGATCAACGACATTCCGCCGCTCGTCCGTAACGCCTTCATCGTCACGGAAGACAAGCGGTTCTATCAGCATTCCGGTATCGACTGGCGGCGCGTACCGGGCGCTCTCCTCGTCGACATCAAGAACCGCGACTGGAGCGAGGGCTTCTCGACGATCACGATGCAGCTTGCGCGAAACATCTTTCCCGAGCGCATCTCGCGCGACAAGAC
>Ga0134126_10012781_pt1 | contig 10597 bp, 11 predicted proteins | sample KB31752_FD_96881 | JGI IMG/M metagenome (GOLD analysis project Ga0134126, IMG submission 96881) | Terrestrial soil microbial communities with excess Nitrogen fertilizer from Kellogg Biological Station, Michigan, USA - KB3-175-2 | ecosystem: Environmental > Terrestrial > Soil > Unclassified ...
ACCGGCAGCCAGCGGAACTGAAGCAGCAGAGGCCGCGCCCGGCCCTCGTCCTTCGACAATCCAGGATGAGGGCCATCGGCGGATGGGGACGGGTGCGTTCTTAGCCCTCCCGGGCGCCCTGTCCAGCCACGATAGCGCAGCGCAGGCAGTTGGAATTGCAAGGGCCGCAGCCTAAAAGGGTTGCGGCCCTTCTCGTTGCCGGAAACCCAGATGTCCTCCGACGCCCTCACCCTGCGCCCCTTCGCCTGGACCGATGTGCCGGCGATCACCGCCATCTACCGTCACTATGTCGAGAACTCGGTCGCGACTTTCGACACCGATGCGCCGGGGGAGACCTTCATGGCCGAGAAATTCGGCCACATGGTCGATGCCCGGCACCCGGTGTTGATCGCCGAGCACGGCGGGCGCCTCGCCGGCTACGCCTATGCCTCGACCTACCGGCCACGTCCGGCCTATCGCTTCACCTGCGAGGACAGCGTCTACCTGGCGCCGGATGCGGTGGGGCGGGGGATGGGCACGGCACTGCTGCGCGAGGTGATCGAGCAGTCACGCGCCTGCGGCTTCAGGCAGATGCTTGGGGTGATCTCCGAGGAGGTCGCCGCCTCGGTGCGGCTGCACGAGAAGCTCGGCTTCCGCGTCGCCGGCCGGTTTCCGGCGCTCGGCTACAAGTTCGATCGATGGATCGGGGTCGTCCACATGCAGCTTGAGCTCTGAACGTCCCTCGGCCGGACGGCTCCGTCAGCCCTTGACCAGCGACAGCTTGGGCTCGAGCACGCGCAGCACGGTCTCGAGGTCATGGCCGCGCTTCAGGATGCGCCCGTCCTGGCCGGTCACCAGGAATTGCCCTTGGCGCAGCCTGGGGTTTTTCTCGATGACAAAGAGCGGGCGCTCGGAATTGCGCCGGTAGATCGAAAAAAGCGCCCGGTCCTTGAGAAAGTCGAGCGCGTAATCGCGCCAATGCCCAGCCGCGACCTGCCGGCCATAGACGTTAAGGATAGCGTGCAGCTCGGGATAGGTGAAGCGTATGGTCGTCGGGCGATGGCCCGGCCGGTACGTGGGAAAGTCGTTCTGCGCCACGACGTCGAGCCGCGGCGGCGAATTCGGCTGTGTCGGCTCCGCCAAGACCAGCTCTCCAAAAACAATGCGCGTCATACATCCTTCATGATTGCGGCGATCGGCCGGCGGAGGCAAGAGGCGAGTTTGAAACTTCCCATTTCGGACACATTGTTTCCCTCCTCCCGCCCTATTGCACCGGCATAAGGTTCAAATTGCCTCCAGTAGCCGGCGTCGGGGCCGATCGAGCCCCCAAACCATGAAGCTCCGACGCCGGTTGCCCCAAGATCCAGTCAACGACTGTACTCCCGCCTCTCCCTGAGCGCGGGAGTTTTGTTTGTTTGGCTTGCCGCAGTACCAGCTAACGCCGGCATTGGTGCCCGTCAGCGCACGAAGGATGCGGCGCCCATGATCGGGCCCGGCAAGCCGTTGTGTTCGGACTGCACGAGGATCGCTGCACCGTCGCTCGGCGCCGCAAGAACTTCGTCGAGCGGCAGCTTGAGGTGGGCGCCCGTCTCAGGATCCCACATGCCGAGAATATGCCGACCGGTCACGACCTGGCTGTAGCTGAGTGTCTTGCCGGCGTTTTCACCACGCTCGACGACGACATTGGCCTTGTCGATATAAGTGACGAGCCAGACACCGGACTCTTTCTCGCCCGGCTTGCCGGCGATCGAGACGTCCAGCATGTTGTCGCCGTCAGCCTTGAGATCGACGGGGACCGGCAGGCTCGCCGAGCCCAAAGCGCTGTCGATCTCGTTCTTGCGCGAGCCGATAATATCCCTCGCGCCGTTCACGACGAGTTCGGGCGTATAGATGCTGTCGGCGTCCCAGGACGCCGCATAAGCGCGCTGGCGGTCGCTATTGGCCTTCGCGCCGAAGGTATCGGTCCAGCCGATATAGTCCCAGTAGTCGACGTGATAGGCCAGCGCGATCACGTCCGGCCGCTGCCCGAGCGTCGTCAGCAGGGAATCGGCGGGTGGACAGGACGAACAGCCCTGGCTGGTGAACAGCTCCAACACCGCCTTGGGGTTTATCTTGACGTCGCCGGCGACCGCAACGGCGGGCAAAGCGACGATAAGCAAAGCGGGAATGAGGGCGGGCAGTTTCATGGCCCGAGAGTTGTAGTCGCGGGAAATTACAACTGCCAGTCACTTCGATGCGACCATCTGGTCGAGGACGATCGCGCCCTCTTCAGCCGGACGGCGATGATCGCGCCTACACGATCTGTTGATCCGACAACACCTGCACCGGGCATTTCATCCCGGTGCGATGCTGCGGAAGCGAGGCATCGTCGCCCTCAGGCGGCGACGAGGTTGCGCAGGACGTAGGGGAGGATGCCGCCGTTCCTGTAATATTCGAGCTCGTCGAGCGTATCGATGCGAACAAGGACGGGCACGCTTTCCTTGCGGCCGTCGGCATAGATGATCTCGAGAGGAATGGTCTTGCGAGGCGTGAGGTCGGCGACGCCGCGGATGGTGATCGTCTCGTCGCCCTTAATGCCGAGCGACTGCCACGAGGCGCCGTCGGTGAAGACCAGCGGCAGCACGCCCATGCCGACGAGATTGGAGCGGTGGATGCGCTCGAAGCTCTGGGCGATGACGGCGCGCACGCCGAGCAGCGTCGTGCCCTTGGCCGCCCAGTCGCGCGACGAGCCGGTGCCGTATTCCTTGCCGGCGAAGACCACCAGCGGCGTGCCCTTGGCCTTGTAGGCCATGGCGGCGTCGTAGATCGGCAGCTGCTGGCCGTCCGGGCCCTTGGTGTAGCCGCCTTCGACGCCTTCGAGCATCTGGTTCTTGATGCGGATATTGGCGAAGGTGCCGCGCATCATGACCTGGTGATTGCCGCGGCGCGAGCCGTAGGAATTGAAGTCGATCGGGCGAACCTGGTGCTCAACGAGATATTCGCCGGCCGGCGTCGAAGCCTTGAAGGAGCCGGCCGGGGAGATGTGGTCGGTGGTGATCGAATCGAGGAAGAGCGCCAGGATCTTGGCGTTTTCGATATCGGTCACCGGCTTGGGCGTCAGCGCCATGTCCTCGAAATAGGGCGGGTTCTGCACATAGGTCGAGCTGGAATTCCAGCTATAGGTCTCCCCGCCCTCGACCTTGATCGCCTGCCAGTGCTTATCGCCCTTGAAGACGTCGCCATAGCGCGAGCGGAACATTTCGGTGTTGATCGATGAACGCACGACCTCGGCAATCTCCTGCGAGGTCGGCCAGACGTCCTTGAGATAGACCGGCTGGCCGTCCGACCCGACGCCGAGCGGCTCGGTGGTGATGTTCTTGGTCATCTTGCCGAGCAGCGCATAAGCGACGACGAGCGGCGGGGAAGCGAGGTAGTTCGCCCGCACGTCCTGGTTGACGCGACCCTCGAAATTGCGGTTGCCCGACAGCACCGAGACGGCGACGATGTCGTTGTCCGAGATGCACCTGGAGATGTTCTCGTCGAGCGGCCCCGAATTGCCGATGCAGGTGGTGCAGCCATAGCCGACGGTGTTGAAGCCGAGCGCATCGAGATCGGCGGTGAGGCCGGACTTGTCGAGATATTCGGTCACGACCTGCGACCCCGGCGCCAGCGAGGTTTTCACCCACGGCTTGGGCTTGAGGCCCCTGGCGCGCGCCTTGCGGGCGAGAAGGCCGGCGGCGATGAGCACCGAGGGGTTGGAGGTATTGGTGCAGGAGGTGATCGCGGCGATCACCACGTCGCCGTCATCGATACGGAAATCCGAGCCATCGACCTTGTAGCCGGCGACGGGCTCCTCGTCGGCGCCTGTCGCGCCCTCCGAGACGAAGCGGGATTCGCCGACCGATTTCGGCTCGGCCTCCGGGTCCTTCTTGCCGCCGCGGATACCGCCCACGGCCTTGGCGAAGGCCGGCGCCGCATCGGTCAGCGCGACGCGGTCCTGCGGGCGCTTGGGGCCGGCGAGCGAGGGCACGACGGTCGACAGATCGAGTTCGAGGGTATCTGTGAAGACCGGGTCGGGCGATGAATCCTCGCGGAACATGCCCTGCGCCTTGGCATAGGCCTCGACCAGCGCGACGCGCTCGTCGGTGCGGCCGGTCTCCTTGAGGTAGGAAATCGTCTCGGCATCGATCGGGAAGAAGCCGCAGGTCGCACCGTATTCCGGCGCCATGTTGGCGATGGTCGCCTTGTCCTCGAGCGAGAGGTTGGAGAGCCCCGCGCCGTAATATTCGACGAACTTGCCGACGACGCCCTTCTTGCGCAGCATCTCGGTGACGGTGAGCACGAGGTCGGTCGCCGTCGTCCCTTCCGGCAGCTTGCCGTGGAACTTGAAGCCAATGACTTCGGGGATCAGCATCGAGATGGGCTGGCCGAGCATGGCCGCCTCGGCCTCGATGCCACCGACGCCCCAGCCGAGCACGGCGAGGCCGTTGACCATCGTCGTGTGGCTATCGGTGCCGACGAGGGTATCGGGATAGGCGACGGTCTCGCCGCCTTCGGTCTTGGTCCAGACGGTCTGCGCCAGGTATTCGAGGTTTACCTGGTGGCAGATACCCGTGCCCGGGGGGACAACGCGGAAATTGTCGAAGGCCGACTGGCCCCAGCGCAGGAATTCGTAACGCTCGCCATTGCGCTCGTATTCGCGGTCGACGTTCTGGGCAAAGGCGGTGGGGGTGCCGAAATAGTCGACCATTACGGAATGGTCGATGACGAGGTCGACCGGCACCAGCGGATTGACCTTCTGCGGATCGGCCTTGAGCTTTTCGGTCGCATCGCGCATGGCGGCGAGGTCGACAACGGCGGGGACGCCGGTAAAGTCCTGCATCAGCACGCGGGCGGGGCGGAAGGCGATCTCGTGCTCGGCCTTGCCTTTGTCCTGGAGCCAGGCGGCGACCGCCTTGATATCGTCAGGATAGACGCTGCGGCCGTCCTCGAAGCGCAGCAGGTTTTCCAGCACTACCTTGAGGGACTTGGGCAACCTGGAAATGTCGGCGAGCCCGTGCTTTTCGGCCTCCGGCAAGGAGAAGTAGGCGTAGGTCTTGCCGCCCACCGAAAGGGTCGTCTTGGCTTTGAAGCTGTTGGAAGTGTCTGCCACGGGAACCGCCTGTCAAATCGCGTTGTGGCGCCATGCCGATGGTGGCCGGAGCGGCCGCGCGGGAGGCGTCGCGTCTAGACTGGAATGACTCCAGTCTCGGGGCCGATATAGCGAAATCATTTCCGACTTGCCAGCATCCACTTGCCCTCGCCCGCGGCGTGGTAATCCCATCCTCAGTGTCGTTCCCCCACAAGGGCGGGAACCCGGTTCGGCCGATCCACCCCGAGAAAAACTGGTTCCGACCCTTCGCGGGGATGACGTGGTGTGATTTGACCGGTACCTGTGTCACTCTCCAATCGGCCCGGCTCGCTGCATGACCGCCCTTCCCGCCCGCACCCTCAGCATCGAAAAGCTTGCCGCCCGGCGCGGCGAACGCCTGCTGTTTGCCGATATCGACCTGACGCTCGGGCCCGGCGAGGCGATCGAGTTGCGCGGGGCCAATGGCGTCGGCAAGACCACGTTGCTGCTAATCGTGGCGGGGATCGTGCGCGCCACGGCCGGTCAGGTACGGCTCGAAGGCGGCGATCCGGAGCAGCGCTGGGAGACCGAGATCGGCTATCTCGGCCACAAGTCCGCGATCAAGCCGCGGCTGACGGTGGAGGAGAACCTGCGGTTCTGGGCCAAGCTCGGGGGGGCATCGGCCGATGCCGTGCCGGCAGCGCTCGAAACCGTGGGGCTCGCGACGATTGGCTGGCTCGAAGCCGGAAATCTCTCGGCCGGGCAGATGCGCCGGCTGGCGCTGGCGCGTCTATTGGTCGGCGAGCGGCCGGTCTGGCTGCTCGACGAGCCGACCGCGGCGCTGGACAGCGCCGGCGAGGCGCTGGTGGCGGGGCTGATCGACCGGCACCTCGATGCTGGCGGCTCGGCGCTGATCGCCACGCATCATGATCTGGGCTTGCGGCACGCGGTGAAGACGATGCGGCTCGGGCACGCGGCGGTGGTGGCGTGAGCGCGGTGCGGGGGCATAACCCCCACCCCATCCCTCCCCACAAGGGAGAGGGAGAAATTGCGGCACCGCCGAGCCCTTCTGCTTCCCTCCCTCTTGCGGGGAGGGTGGCGGCAGCCGGGTGGGGGTCTCTTCCCGCATGACCGCCTTCCTAGCCATCATCGGCCGCGATCTTCGGCTGGGCGTGCGCGTCGGCGGTGAGGCGCTCACGCTGGTTTTGTTCTTCGTCATGGTCGGAGTGATCGCGCCTTTCGCCATCGGACCGGAGTCGGCGACGCTGGCGCGGCTCGGGCCGGGGCTGGTCTGGATCGCGGCGTTCCTGTCGATGCTGCTCGGCCTCGACCGGCTGTTTCGCCTCGACGACGAGGACGGCTCACTGATCCTCTTCCGGCACGCCGCCCTGCCCTTCGAGGCGATCGTTGCCGCAAAAGTGATCGCCCACTGGCTGCTGACCGCCCTGCCCCTGATCGTCGCCAGCCCCCTGCTCGCCATCCTGCTCGAGATGGACCTCAGGGCCTGGGGCCTGACGGTGGCCTCGTTGCTCCTCGGCACGCCGGGGCTCGTGGCGCTCGGCACCATTGGCGCGGCGGTGACGGTGTCGCTGCGGCGCGGCGGGCTGATCGCCCCGGTGCTGATCCTGCCGCTCTCGATCCCGCTGCTGATCTTCGGGGCGACGGCGGCCTCGGGCGCCGAGGCGGGAATAGAACGATCGGCGCTGCTGTTCGTTACGGCAATCAGCCTCGTCGCCCTGGTCGTCGCGCCCTTCGCGGCCGCGCTTGCCTTGCGTATGGGCGAGGACTAAACCGCCAAACATGCCGGATGGTCAGATGACGGTCGATTTTGCTGCAAAGAAGCCGGGCTGGTTTTCGCGGCTCGCCAATCCAGGGCAGTTCCTGGCCTGGACGGCGCCGTTCGTCTGGCCGCTCGTGGCGCTCACGGCCCTGCTCTTTGCCGTCGGCCTCTATCTGGCGCTGATCGCCTCGCCCCCCGACTACCAGATGGGGCAGACGGTCAGGATCATGTACATCCATGTGCCGAACGCCTGGCTCAGCGAGTTCATCTACGCCGTGATGGCGGTCGCGAGCCTCGGCACGCTGGTCTGGCGGCATCCGCTCGCCGACGTCGCGGCCAAGGCCGCCGCCCCGCTGGGCGCGACGTTCACCGGCTTGGCGCTGATTTCAGGTTCGCTCTGGGGCCGGCCGACCTGGGGCACCTATTGGCAATGGGATGGGCGGATGACCTCGACGCTCATCCTCTTCCTCATCTATCTGGGCATCGTCGCGCTCTGGCGCGCCTTCGACGATCCGGGGCGCGCGGGGCGGGTAATCGCCGTTTTCACCCTTATCGGCGCGCTCGACATTCCGGTGGTGAAATACTCGGTCGACTGGTGGAACACGCTGCACCAGCCGGCTTCGATCTCGCTGATGGGCGACGAGCACATGCCGCCTTCCATGCTGATCCCGCTGCTGGTGATGACGTTCGCCTTCACGCTGCTGTTCGTGACGCTGCATCTTGTCCGGATGCGGACGGAAATCGGCCGGCGGCGGCTTACGACGCTCGAGCGGCAGGCCGCGGCGAGGCTGGCCGGATGATCCCGCTCGATCACGACGGCATCTTCATCGTTGCCGCCTATGCCGCTGTGACAATTGGTGTGCTGGGTCTCATCGTCTATGCCGCGCTCGATGCCCGGCGGGTGAAGAGCCGGCTCGCGACCCTCGATGCGCAGGGCGTCCGGCGGCGGTCGGACCAGCGGACGGCGAGTTCCCCGTGAAGCGCATCGTCCTGCTGCTCGTGCCGCTGGTCGTGCTGGCGGGGCTGATTGGCGTCTTCGCCTATGGCCTCAACCGCGACCCGAGCTACATCCCGCCGGTCCTGATCGACAAGCCGGCGCCGGATTTCGCCCTGCCGCCGGTCGCCGGGCTCGGCTCGCCCGGCTTCGATACCGACGCGCTCAAGGGGCATGTCAGCGTGGTCAACGTCTTCGCCAGCTGGTGCGCACCCTGCCATGACGAGCATCCCGAGCTCATGGCGCTCAAGAATGTGCTCGGCGTGCCGATCTACGGCATCAACCAGAAGGACCAGCCCGACGACGCCCGCGCCTTCCTCGCCCAGAACGGCAACCCCTACGCGGCAGTGGGGGCCGACAGTAACGGGCGCGCCTCGATCGACTGGGGCGTCTATGGCGTGCCGGAGACCTTCGTGGTGGACGCGAAGGGGATCATTGTCGGCAAGGTCGTGGGGCCGCTCGACGACGCCAATATCAAGACGCAGCTCGAACCGGCGATCGCCAAGGCCAAGGCCGAGTCCTAGTCTAACGAGCTGAAGCCGCTCGAGGCTGGGGAACGCTCCGCGCTCCTCCCCGTTTCGCTCCCAACGGCAAGACGCCGAAAGGAGAGGAAAATGCAGACGCTTCCCCGTGACGTTTATACCGGAATGCGGGTCATCGACGTCGACAGCAACGAAATCGGCAAGATCGACGACTTCAAATTCAGCGAAAACGAAGACACTCCCGAGGTAACGCCCGCGGGTATCGACGCCTCCGACCGGCAGGGTGATTCCTCGCTCGTCGGGGACATCGCCCGCGCCTTTGCGCCCGACGACCTGCCGGAGGCGCTGCGCGAGCGGCTGCTGCGCGAGGGCTATATCCGGCTGGATACCAAGGGCCTGTTTGCCGCCGACCGCTATATCCTGCCCGGACAGATCGCCCGGAGCGAGGGCGATACGCTCATCCTCAACGTCCGCAAGGACGAATTGATGACGCGGCACTGAATGCGAAGATGGGTTGATCCGACCCGTCGCGCCTCGTGGTGAGCCTGTCGAACCACGAGGCACCGCCGCCCCGCCCTTCGACAAGCTCAGGGTGAGGGCCTTTTCGGGGTATTGCTGCTTGGCTAAATCGTCGGTTCGCCGCCCTCCGCGGCGGGATGCTCGGCATCCGGCGCATACTTCGTCAGGATCGGCAGCTGGAACAGGGTGAAGATCACCGTGATCGGCGTCGTTCCCCAGACCTTGAAGGCGACCCAGAGATTGGTGGCGGCCGTCTTATCCGCCATCAGGGCTTCGGCACCGCGCCAGACCACCTCGTTGAGCACGGCGAGGAAGAGGAAGAACAGACCCCAGCGTAGCGTCAGGACCGTCCAACCCTCGGGCTTGAGCTTATAGACATCGCCGAAGACGTAGCGCAGCAGCGACTGGCCGAAGGCAAGGCCGCCCAGCAGGGTGACCGCAAAGAGCGCGTTGACCACGGTCGGCTTCATCTTGATGAAGGTGTCGTCGTGGAGGATCAACGTCAGGCTGCCGAAAACCACGACCACGATCGCCGTCACCAGCGGCATGACCGCCACCTTCCGCAACAGCAGCCAGCTCAGCAGCAGGGAGACGACCATCGCTCCCATGAACCATTCGGTCGCGGCGAAAATGTCGGCCTTGGCATTGGCGATATAGAAGATCACCAGCGGCCCGAGCTCCAGCACGAGCTTCAGGATCTGCGGCCTGAGCTCGGTCCAGTTGACCTCGTCCTTCTTCGCTTCGGTCTTTTCCGCAGAATCCGCCATCATTCTTCCCTACCGGCGATTGCCGCCGCGAAATCCTTCGCCGCGAACGGCTCGAGGTCGTCGACGCTTTCGCCGACGCCGATGAAATGCACGGGCAAACCGAATTTCCGCGCAATGGCGACCAGGATGCCGCCGCGCGCCGTACCGTCCAGCTTGGTCATGACGAGGCCGGTGACGCCAGCCCGCTTGCCGAAGATTTCGACCTGATTGAGCGCATTCTGGCCGGTGGTCGCATCAAGCGTCAACAGCGTGGCGTGCGGCGCGTCGGGCTCGACCTTGTGGATGACGCGGATGATCTTTTCGAGCTCGCCCATCAGCTCGTCGCGGTTCTGCAGGCGCCCGGCGGTGTCGATGACGAGGATATCGATACCCTCCGCCTTGGCGCGCGTCACTGCGTCGAAGGCGAGACCGGAGGCATCCGAGCCGGCGGGCTTGGCGACGACTTCGGCGCCGGTGCGCTGGCCCCAGACCTGCAATTGCTCGATTGCCGCGGCGCGAAAAGTATCGCCGGCGGCGAGCATCACCGATTTGCCCTGAGCACGGAATTGTGCGGCGAGCTTGCCGATCGTCGTGGTCTTGCCGGTACCGTTGACGCCGACCATCAGGATGACGAAGGGCTTTTTCGTGAGATCGATGGTCAGCGGCCGGGCGACCGGCGCCAGCACCTTCTCCACCTCGGCGGCGAGCACCTCCCGCACGTCCTCGGCGGAAATATCGCGGTTGAAGCGGTCGCGGCGCAGCGTCTCGATGACGGCTTCAGTCGTATCGAGGCCGAAATCGGCCTGGATCAGGATGTCTTCGAGCTCATCGAGGGTTGCCGCATCGAGCTTCTTCTTGGTGAAGATCGAGGCGATGCCGCCGGTAAGCTGATCCGAGGAGCGCTTGAGCCCGGAGGTCAGCCGCTGCAGCCAGCTGCGGCGGGGCGGGGCTTCGGCCGGCGCGGCAGCAAGGGGCGTGAGGGGAGCCGGTTGGAGCGTTTCCACGTAA
>Ga0134126_10012783_pt1 | contig 10595 bp, 6 predicted proteins | sample KB31752_FD_96881 | JGI IMG/M metagenome (GOLD analysis project Ga0134126, IMG submission 96881) | Terrestrial soil microbial communities with excess Nitrogen fertilizer from Kellogg Biological Station, Michigan, USA - KB3-175-2 | ecosystem: Environmental > Terrestrial > Soil > Unclassified ...
GCTCTCGCGCTGCTTGCCTCGGTCGGATACGCCGAGCATAGCCCCCTGCTGCCCCGTCCTCAGCAGGTGCAATACGGACAAGGGGGTGCCGCGCTCGGCTCGATCCAGATCACGTTCGCCAACCCGCCCAATCAGGCGGACCAGTTCGCGGCGAAGGAGCTTCAGTCATGGCTCCGCGAGCGCACCGGACACGAAGTCACCATCGCCGCATACGGAAACAGTATCGACGGCGCGTTCACCATTATCCTGGACCGCGAAGGCTCTACCGATCATCCACTGGCGCGCCCGGGCGATATGCCCGGCCAAAGCTCCCTTGAGGCTTACGATATTTCCGTGACCCAGCAGGGCGTGAAGATTCATGCCCGCTCGTCGGCGGGCCTTTACTATGGCGCACAGACATTGCGGCAGCTTATTGAAGGCGAGGGACCGCAAGCTGTTTTGCCCATCGTTCAGATACATGACTGGCCCTCGATGGCGTTTCGCGGAACCATGGTGGACATCAGCCACGGCCCGCTGCCGCGCGAAAGCGAAATTGAGCGGCAGCTTGATTTTCTCGCGCGCTTGAAAGACAACCAGTACTATCTCTACAACGAAAATAGTATTGAATTGACGGGTTATCCGCTGCTCAACCCGAAGGGCCGCTTGTCCCAGGATGAGGTGCGCCGCATTGTTGCCTATGGCCGTGAGCGCCACGTCGACGTCATTCCCGCGCTGGACCTATATGGTCATGAACATGATCTGTTCCGCGTTGAGCAGTATGCTGACATATCGGACGAGCCGCACGGCACCGAGTTCGACGCCAGCAGCCCCAAATCGCTGCCCCTGCTTACGGACTGGGCCAATCAGTTCTCCGATCTTTTTCCCAGCCCCTTCGTGAGCATCGGCTTCGATGAAATTTTCCAGATCAAAGCCGCCGCGAAGTCAGGAAGCGCGGCGGAAGCGACCGCGGTCTTCGTGAAACAACTGACAACAGTCACAGATCTGTTTCAGAAGCATGGAAAGCATGTTATGGCTTACGGCGACATGCTGGTTAAGTATCCGCAGATCATTGAGAAGCTTCCTCCCGGCTTGATCGCCGTCGCATGGCACTCAACCTCGGAAGATCCAACATACAAAAAGTATCTTGCCCCCTTGATCTCACACCATGTTTCGCATTTCGTGCAGCCCGGCGTCAAAAGCTACGACCAGATCACGCCTGACGACGTCACCGCTTACGAAAATATAGATACCTTCCTCGCCGCCGGCCGGAACTCAGGCGCGATTGGACTGATCAACTCCGTCTGGTCCGATGATGCGCAGTTGCTCCTCCGCATGTCTTATCCAAGCATGGCTTATGGAGCCGCTGCCCCCTGGCAATCGGTTCCCATGGACCGCGCCAGCTTCTTCTCCGATTACGCCCGGCAAATGTATCCCGCCACAGTTGCTCCGCACATAGCTTCGGCGCTGTCAAATATGGCTGAGTCCGAGACTGACATCCAGAAGGTACTGGGTTGGCAGTCGATGTTCAGCTTCTGGGATGACCCTTTTTACTCCACGATATATAACAGTCTGCCCGCCCACCGCGAAGATTTGCACCAAACCCGAATACACGCCGAAGAAGCTCAAACCGCTCTCTACCGTGCATTGAATCTCGGCGCTGATCCCGCCACAGTGAACAGCCTTATGATTGGTAGTGAGCTTCTTGACTATGCGGGGCAGAAGTTTCAAACGCCGCTCGACCTCGACCATATCTGGAACAACTTCAATGGCAAGCGCCCCGACGAAGATACCTGGTGGAACGAGTGGGGCTCGCAGGTAACGCACTACGACCATTCTTACGTCACGGATCTTATGGACAGAATTATGGACCTGAAACCAGACTACCGCGCCGAGTGGCTCGAGGAGTATGAGCCGTACCGCCTCGGCTCAGCGCTTGGCCGCTGGGACGCCGAATTCCAATTCTGGAGGAGCGTCCACGAAAGGCTGCGGAACTTGAATGAGAGTATCCACCAGGGAAGTATTCTGCCCCCATTGCAGCAGGTAATTGAAGGCACTCAGCCCTCCTGGGTTACAGGTCAGCAATAAGCCTCGAGTTACGACGAGAATTGGAGAAAAAATGCGGAACTACAAAGAATCAAAAAAGCTTCTGGCCCACAACAAACAATACATCCCCGGGGGCGTGGTCTCAGTCAACCGAGGCATTTCGCCGGAGATAGCCTTTGCTCGCGGCGAAGGGGCCAGAATCTGGGATGTCGACGGCAATGAATACCTCGACTACCACGCCGCATTCTCCCCTCATTTCCTCGGCCACAATGATCCCTACGTGACCGAGGCTGTCATCAAGTCGCTGCGTGATCATGCCAGCCTCTTCGGCTCCGGAACAACGGAAATGGAAGGCCGTCTTGCCGAGTTGATTTGCGAGCATGTTCCCGCCGCGGAGTCTGTGCAGATGCTGAATACCGGCAGCGAAGCCACGTATCAGGCCATCCGCCTAGGGCGCGCCATCACCGGCCGGGATCACATTATCAAGATGCAGGGCGGCTACGACGGCTGGCACAACGACGTGGCCGGCAATCTCATGACGCCTCTCAGCGAACTGGGCCCCAGGGTCTCTCCCGGCGAATACCCATTCAAACCCATCAGTGCCGGCATTCCGCACGAACAGCAGTTGCTTGTGCATAGCGTCAATTTCAATGACCTGGATTCGGTCCGCTATGTATGCGAAAAGTATCCCATCGCCGCACTCATAGCCGAACCCATCCTGCAGAATATTGGTATCGTCAAGCCGGAGCCGGGATATCTCAGTGGCCTCCGTGACCTCGCCGGCGAGTTCGGCTTCGTCCTTATTTTCGATGAAGTAAAAACCGGTTTCCGCCACGCTCTCGGGGGATACGCCAGCATTGCCGGAGTTACGCCCGATCTCATCGTCTTCGGCAAGGCCCTCGCCAACGGATATCCCATCTCCGTGCTCGCCGGACGCCGGGATATGATGGACCGCTTTGTTGATCCATCCTCGGGCCGCCGCGTCTTGCTTGCCGGAACTTACAACGCTCATCCGGTCCCCACAGTGGCCGCCATCGCCACCATCGAGCGCTTGCTCATGAACGAGGGTGAGGTCTACCGCCATACGAATTCGCTTGGTGAGTTAATCCAGAGCAGGATCGAAGACATCATCCAGACCATCGGTATCCCCGGAGTTGTTGTGCGCCAGGGCTCCGCCTTCTGTCTTTATTTCATGGACCATTGTCCGAAAGATTGGCACGACCTGGCGTTGCACCACGACTTCGAGACAGATGGAATGTTTCGGCGGCTGCTGATTGAGCGCGGTGTCTATGTATTCCCGCTGGCCACCAAGCAATGCTCGATATCGGCCGCGCACACGGCGGACGATATTGAGTTCACCTTGAAGCAAGTGGAATCCGCTCTTCAAGCCGTTGCGGCCACCGCGAGCAAAATGTCCTGACCGGTAATAAGGCTATGGCACAATCGCAAACGTCAAAATCGCAGAATACCAAACCTGCCGCAAGCAAGCGCTCGCACCGACGCGCAGACGCGAAACCTCAGGTGGCCGCCGTCGTCGGAATGGGCCTCATGGGCACCAGCATCGCGGCTTGCCTTCTCGGGGCAGGGCATCAGCTCGCCTGCGTGGAGGCGGATCCGGCTAAGCTCCGCAGCGCACCGCGGCGGCTCCGTGAACTGCTGCTCGACTCGTGGGAGCGGGGCTTAATCGCCGTCAGCCCCGACGAGCTTATGGCCCGGGTCACCATCTCCGGCGATTTTTCCGTCCTCAAAAACGCGGCCATCATCGTGGAATCCACCGTCGAAAATATCGAGGTAAAGCGGCAGGTCATCTCCGACATTGAAGCAGCCGTTTCGCCTCGCGCTCTCATCGGCAGCAATACCTCCGCCATTCCCGTCACCCAGCTCCAACTGGGTGCCCGCCATCCTGAGCGCATCCTGGGCCTGCACTGGGCCGAGCCCGCTAATATTACCCGCTTCATGGAGATCATTTGCGGCAAAAGCACTTCTTTGAGTAACGCGCAAAAGGTCATGCGCCTCGCGCGCGGTTGGGGTAAGGAACCGTCGCTCCTCCGCCGGGATATTCGCGGCTTTATCACCAACCGAATCATGTATGCGATGCTTCGCGAGGCGTTTTACTTAGTTGAATCCGGCTACGCCACCATTGCCGACGTGGATCGCTCCATGCGCAACGACCTCGGTTACTGGATCACGTTTGCCGGCCCCTTCCGCTTCATGGATCTCACCGGAATCCCAGCTTACGCGGCCGTGATGAAGGACCTTTTTCCCGACCTCGATTGCTCAACCAAAGTCCCGCGATTGATGCAACAGGTGGTCCGATCCGGCGGGCGCGGCGTTGCAAATGCCAACGGCTTTTACCGGTATACCCCAGCACAAGCGAAGCGCTGGGAAAAACTCTTCCTCGAATTCAGTCACGACATTCGCGATCTTGCCGGAAAGTACCCTGAAGATATCGGAGACAGAACTGCAACCGCCAAAAGGAAATAGAGAATCGCTGACCCGCTCCCTACTTCCGCGCATCAATCGTAAAGCGGTCGATCACGTCTCCCGGCGCACATTGCACATCATTTTTGCCGCCGCCGGCGGGTCCACACAGCATCGCCCCTTTGATTTGCATGTCCGAAAACGAGAGCTTAAGAATCCCGAAGTGCATCGCGCGAAATGCCGACCATGACGGTTTCGGGCATACGCGAAACAAGCATGGCGTGTGGCTCTCTTCCAGCTCTGAGCCGCCGATTCCCGCCGTCACGCTCACCAGCCCATGCTCGGGATAACTGCGCTCATAATCATGGTTATGCCCGTTCACATTCAGCACGTACTTGCTGTGGTGGTCGGCTAAGTCCGTCATTTCTTTCCGCAGTACCATCGAGCTGTGATGGTATCCGGAGGTATAGGGAGGTCGGTGTCCAAACGTCACAATAAATGTGATGTTGGGGTCGGCCTGCGCCTGGTCCATCAGCCGCTTCGCCTTCTTGTGCCACGCGGGCCATGTCGCGTCGGTGTACGGCTCCGGAAACGAAATAAATCGCGTGTTGCCGTAGTCGAACCATGACCAGTCCTGGCCGTGGCCTCCCGCCGCTGGCGCGCCCGGTGACGCCTGCGCGTGCGGCAGCAGGAAGCGCCCCTTGTAATTCCGCAAGTCATCGTCCTTCTGGACGTCCCATTCGTGGTTCCCCCAGGCCGGCATATAGGCCGTGTCCTGGGACCATGTCATCATGTCATTAAAATGCTGGTCCACCGCCGCCTGACCGTTCGGGTGTCCATAACTCAGATCGCCCAGCACCAGCACCAGCGCGGGCAGGTCCGATGCCACAAGTTCCTGATCCGGAATCACGTCCTTGTAATTGGTGGAAGCGCCGATGTCCCCTTCAACATCGACCACGAACCCCGCGCTGCCCCTCACTGGAGGAGTATGAAACGTGTGGTCTCCGCAGGAGCCAATCTCATAGTGATAAGTCGTGCCCGGACTCAATTTCTTCAGCAGCGCCTGGCGGAACGGTCCCGGCGACGAAAACGGCATGGGTTTCGGGGCCCTCCCAAGTGCGGAGTGATCATAGGTTGGTGGCAGACCATAGCGGACCGCGGGCGCCGTGCCCCTCCAGTCGAAGCTGACTGAATCGGGTCCATCCATGATCCAGTGAATTTCATCCGCCCCGCACTTGTTCGCAGATTGAGCGGCGACCGCCTTACTGGCGGCAAACAGCGGAACCGATCCGCATACTGCAAGCAAGATTAGCCGTCTGATCATCTTTGCTGGATCATTCAATCTTCTACCCCTGTCGCGGACACAGTTACGAATTACTGGCTTTCTTCACCTTCGCTCGCCCCTCGAACCCAGTCAATCACGAACCCACGCTGCTCTCCAAAACTGTTCATAGTGCTGAACCCCAATCTTGTAATCATGCCTATGTAGCCTCGTTCCAGATAGCGATAGCAATATTCACCGATCCCGCTGAGGGCGATCGAGATACCAAAAGGGGTTTCCAAATCGCGGCTCCGGCTGCTAAGATTGGCGGCATCCAGAATGCTGAACAACTCATCCAGGGTGAATCATCATGGCCAACACGTACTCCGTCCCCTCCGTCACGCGTTCCATGAAAATACTGGAACTGCTCGCGCAGTCCCAGCGTGGCCTCACGCTGTCTGACATAAGCAGAAGACTCTCCATTCCCAAAAGCTCTGCTCATGTTCTTATAAAAACGCTTGAGGTCATGGGCTATCTCAAAAGCGGCCAATCCAATGGAAAATATTGCTTCGGCCTAAAGCTTGTCAGCCTCAGCAACATGGCGCTGGAAAACCTCGACCTCCGCGAACTGGCCCGGCCCTTTCTGCAGCAGCTCATGCTGCGAACCGGCCTCACCGTGCATCTCGCCATTCTGGAAGGGGCCGAGGCCGTCCTGATCGAAAAAGTGGAAGCGCCCGGCATGCTCCGCCTTGCCACGTGGGTTGGGAAACGGCTCGACGCGAATAGCTCCGGCGTCGGAAAGGCGCTGCTCGCTTTTTCCGAAGAGGGAAGCTATATGCAACGCTTCACCGGCCGGACCATGGCCAGGTACAACAAAAACACCATTTCCTCTCTTGACCGGTTGGCGCGCGAATTAAAGAAGGTGCGCGAGCAGGGCTATGCCTTCGAGGACGAGGAAGGGGAAATCGGGTTCCGCTGCATCGGCGTTCCGCTCTACGATTCGGCGGATCGCGCCGTCGCCGCCATCAGCGTGGCCGGAACCACCTCTCAAATCTCGAACGACCGTATCGCGTCGCTCATTTCCAATGTCAAGCTCACCGCCCGTCAAATCTCCGTGCGCCTCGGATGCGTGATGGACCTCGCAGTCAACGGCCACAAAGCGGGCCAGGATCGGGTTCACTGAATATCGCCAATTCTGTTCCCTCTCGACCCGGCTGTCCATCATTCTGAACAGGGTTTCCCAACTTCCGGGGCGAGCAGCTAATCCACTAAGTACAAAATAAAGTGAAGGAGAGTCTTATGCGGTTGGCGAATTTCCGGCAGGGAAGCAGAATCGGGATTGCCGTGGAGCGGGACGGGCGAATTTGGCCGTCCCGCGAGCGTTGGCTACGCGGTAGATACGGAATTCCTTAGCGGCGGCGGCTCCGCACTTCAGGCGGCCCACTGACGACCGAGGAAATCCGCGACCCGCACTCGCTGGACATCAAGCTCTCCATCCACGGCGAGCTCCTACAGCACTCCAATACCAAACACCTTATTTTCAAATTCCAACAGCTCATCTCTCCTCCGTCATCACGCTGGAGCCCGGCGACATCATCAGCACTGGAACCCCCGCGGGCGTCGGTCTCGGTCGTACCCCTCAGCGGTGGCTGAAACCGGGTGAAGAGGTGGTCATCGAGATCGAGCGCATCGGGACGCTGAGAAATCGGACCGTCGCCTACTAAATCGATTCGGCTTCCAACTGTTCAATTAGATGGACGACCGGCCCCGGTTGTCGTCCAACGCATTGAACATATTCCCTCCCCTTTTGCCCAAACCCGTTGACAGTCCTAAGTGGCCCGCCCGACTCTTACTTGCGGCGGCATACATTACGTCTGACGGAACAAGGAGAAGAGACCATGAATACAGATGGCTTTCGCGCTTGGCACTCTATCTATTGGGGATTGGCATACTTCTTGATTCTTTCCGTATTGTCGTGTGCCCTCCCAGCGACAGCGCAGTTCACAACCGCCCAGCTTTCCGGAACGGTTGTTGACTCTTCCGGCTTGCAAGTACAAGGAGCAACCGTGAACGTGGTGCAACAGGGGACTGCGTACACCCAGACAACCACCACTGTTAAAGAGTCAATGGTGGGCCACCGTCCGCATCCCGGCGTAAGTGGCCAATGGTTCAATCCTGCCGATTTCACCGAAAATGCCATTGGAACATTCGGAAACACAGGGAAGAATACGCTGCGCGGACCAGGCTTTTTCAATACCGATATGGCCGCGACCAAGAACACGAAGATCGGTGATCGAGTAACGCTCCGGTTGCTCGCCGAATTGTTCAACGTCACCAACCATCCCAACTTCGCAGCGCCAGCCAATTACGTTGGCAGCCCGGGGTTCGGACAAATTGGCGGGACGCTTGGCTCCAATGCCTATGGTGGCCCAACTTCGTATGGAACAGCCCAGCCCAGAACCATGCAGTTTGGTGTAAAAACCACGTTCTAGCCTGGCACACCTCCTCTCCCGCTTTTGAGGTCCCAGCCGCAAGGGCGGGGACTTGGACTAGAAGGCAGGTCCTTCGAAATATGTCTGATACCAATCCGTTTCGCCGAGAGTTTCTCAAATCCGCGGGTACTGGGATCATTGGAATCACCGCAGGCGCGCTTGTAACTCCGGGCGCTCACGCCAGTCCTTTGCCGCTTCCAGAGGAGGAAAGGCGCACAGCATTCGATGTAAGGACATTCGGCGCGACCGGTAGCGGCACCTCGCTGGACACCAACGCCATCAACAAAGCAATCGAAGTCGCCAGCGCTGCTGGTGGAGGCACTGTTCGCTTCCCAGCGGGAACTTATCTTTCTTACTCCATTCACCTCAAGAGCAACATAGTTCTGTACCTTGAGCCTGGATCCACCGTCCTTGCGGCAAGCGTGCCGGTGGAAGGCCACACTACCAATGCCTATGATCTGGCGGAACCGAATGCTTGGAAAAACTACCAGGACTTCGGACACAACCATTGGCATAACAGCCTTATCTGGGGCGAGGGCCTCGAAAATATTGCGATCCTCGGTACGGGGCGTCTTTGGGGAAAGGGCCTCAGCCGCGGCGCGAGCGAGCAGCCGCTGGCGGAAACTCCCGGCCAGGGCAACAAAACCATCGGCCTTAAGAACTGCCGCAATGTCCTTCTGCGCGACTTCTCCATTCTGGAGGCCGGCCACTTCGCGCTGCTTGCCACCGGAGTCGACAACCTCACCATAGACAATCTTCTTGTTGATACCAACCGCGACGGCCTTGACATCGACTGCTGCCGCAATGTTCGCGTTTCCAATTGCAGCATTAACTCACCTTGGGACGACGCCATCTGTCCCAAAAGTTCCTATGCGCTCGGCTATCCACGCACGACAGAGAACCTTACCATTGCCAATTGCTATGTCACCGGCGCTTACCAAATGGGCACCATGCTCGACGGCACATGGAAACGCTGGATTGACCTCGATAAGTCCCAGCAGGCCGCCGTTAAGCCTTACTATCCCAAAGAATTCAACGGAAGCATCAAATTGGGGACCGAGTCGAACGGCGGCTTCAAAAACATCACTATCTCCAACTGCGTTTTCGATGGTTGCAAGGGCTTTGCCCTCGAAAGCTCCGATGGAGCCATCATCGAGGGGCTGACCTTCTGTGGCATCAGCATGCGCGATTGCACCAACACGCCGCTTTTCCTGCGTCTCGGCGCAAGAATGCGCGGACCCTCGGGTACTGCCATCGGGGTGCTTCGCGGCGTAACCATGTGCGACATCATCAGCTATAACTCTGACTCGCGACTCGGCGGCGGCGGCATCATCAGCGGTATCCATGGCCACTTGATTGAAGACGTTAGGATTCACGATGTCTATCTTGAGCATCGCGGCGGCGGGACGAAAGCGATGGCGGACCTCAACCCCGCCGAAGGAGCAAACGACACCCCTTACCCCGACCCCGACCAGTTTGGTGATATTCCGGCAAGCGGCTTCTTCCTTCGGCACATCAAAAACATCGAATTCACCAACGTTGAAGTGGTGTTTCCCCTGCCCGAGGCGCGTCCAGTATTCTGGATGGACCAGATCGACGGCGCGGACTTCTTCCACATCAAAACTCCTCGCAAGTTGCAAGCGCCCCTCTTTGCTATGAACGATGTTCAGGACTTCAGGATCGCCGCGTCTCGCAACATTGCCGATACCATCTTGACCGAAGTGCAGAAGCGAACGCTTTAACAAATAAGGAATTGCAATGAAAGCCTTGTTCAGAATTGCAGTATCCTGTGCCACGGTTGCCGTCGTGGCCTCAACTGGCATTGCGCGCACGCAAACCACCATGCTGCCGTCTGTCGTGGAAACGCTTCAGCAGGCCGGCCCCGCGCAGCCCCGTGCCGTAACCGAATTCCAGCTCCAGCAGTATCTTATGAAGCGCCTCCCCGTTCTACCGCATCCTTCCAGCGCGGCCCAATGGACCTCCGAGGAAGCCACGTTCCGCCATCACATTCTCAATGATGTTGCCTACCACGGCTGGCCGCGACAGTGGATCGACTCTTCTCCTCAATTCGAGCAGGTTGGGGTTATCAACACCGCACACGGCTATAAGATACTCAAGCTTCGCTACCAGATAGTTCCGGGCTTTTATTCCACCGCGCTCCTTTACGAACCCGACACCATCTCAGGACGGATCCCCGCCATTCTCAACCTTCTCGGGCACGAGCCCGAAAGCATCGATGTGGAGTACGAGCAGAAGCGCTGCATCAACTTCGCCAAACGCGGCATTATCGCTCTCGATCTCGGATGGATGGGCTTCGGGGAACTCTCGCAGCCGGAAAACGATCATGACTTCGCCGCCGACCTTGATCTTGTGGGCTCGAACGCGCTCGGTCTTTTTTA
>Ga0134126_10012784_pt1 | contig 10595 bp, 9 predicted proteins | sample KB31752_FD_96881 | JGI IMG/M metagenome (GOLD analysis project Ga0134126, IMG submission 96881) | Terrestrial soil microbial communities with excess Nitrogen fertilizer from Kellogg Biological Station, Michigan, USA - KB3-175-2 | ecosystem: Environmental > Terrestrial > Soil > Unclassified ...
GGGGCAAGCCACCCTTCCTAACCCCGAGACATTCTCACAATCCGTTCGCTCCAGATTGAATGCCTCTCTACATGGGCCGATCACTCAAGTAAGGTCAGCTCAGGGTCAGGAAGGCGGGCTTGCCCCCGCTCTTCTCAGGTGCGTTTCTCTTAGTTCCTGCCGGCGCCGGGAGTACATCCGGGTGTTGCTGTCCCAGCAGTATCCTGGCCGCCAGCTGCAATCTGCTTCACCGAATTGCCCGCGCGAAGCTCGACGCGGCCTGCCTGAACCGTAACAACCGTATTACCGCAGCTGGTATCAACAGTGAACTTATTCATCTTCGGGCCCTTCGCGACAATCTGGCCGTCATCTGTCGTCGCTGTCGCCGCTACTCCCGACGATGACGACAACCTTACACGACCGGCATCAAGCATACTTACCGTAATGCCAGTGGCAGTAAAACTTAGTTTCATTGTCGATTGAGGCATGACTTCGACGCGACCAAGTTTGCCAAGACTGACGACTGCGCTCGAGCGTGCTGCAGTAGTGATTGTGCTGTCTGAAAAAACAGTGGCGCCGGAAATAGCGCTGGTGCCGTTGACAGTCACTTCACCAACAACCGACAGCTCGCCTGTAGGACCAGTCTGACCCATGTGTCCTGGATCGGTGAATGCCATCGTCGCCGGCACGATGAAAATCGCCGCGATTAAACAGAGTAAGAGTGTTTTCAAATTCTGATTATTCGTCTTCATTGTCATGTTCCTCCCTAATTATCTTTCCGTGATGACGGTCGCAGAAACGCCTTCGCCGGTGGACACTCGAACACTGCCGGCGGTCAGCAAAATTGAAATGCTCGTTGTGTCGTAACGCAGCTTCATCCGTGTCTCAGGAAGCGCCTCGACTCGTCCGAGTTTACCCAAGCTGACGACCGCGCTTGACCCTTTCGCCGTCTCGACAGTGCTGCCTGACGCGACGATGTCGCCGGTAGCCGCGGGCTGGCCGTTAACCTTGGCCATGCCGGTTACGGTCAACATTCCTATTGGGTCCTCCGCTTGCGCGGCTGCTGAAAGGACCTGTGAAGATCCGGCAAGGCAGACCAGGGTCAAAGCCAGCGCCAAATTCCGAACGATCCAGATTTTGGTAACCATTAATCTTCTCCTCGTGAGTGGTAGAGTGTTGAATTAGACATCTCACTTACTAAGGCGCAGAATTCAAGAAAAACCTATCAACCGAAAATTCGCTAGCATCAAGCCTTTTGGAGTGCGGTGACCTGTCACCGCATTGGTAGGTCGCGACCTGTCGCGACCTTCGTTGGCGCTAAAGTTCCTGAAGACATGGGCGTCAAGCCGCCCAAGACCAAAGCGGTGACAGGTCACCGCACTCCAAAAACTATTGACGCAAGGCTGCGGCTTGCGTTGTAACCGGTTGGCTACTGCTAGTGATTGCAAACTTCCAATTCTCGATTGCTGTGCCTTTAGTCTGTAGATTGGAAGTCAGGTAGTAGAGTCGCTGCGTTGCCGGTTGATCCGGGGCCTGTTTGAAACGGTCGTTCAAGTAATAGGGCGGTATGCTCTGGTAGTAGAGCGTCGCCGTCACGGTCAGGTTTGCTGGATCAAATCCTTGCCGTGCCGGCAATATCATTTCATATCTGACCACGTTGGTGCCGCTTCCGTTCGCGTAAGCCGGATCGCTCCCAACCTTCACTGGCTGAGTTTCATGTAGAAAGTCTGCTGGGATGTATGGGGTGTTGTCGGGCCGCAGCGGGCCGGTACTGGTCCAGCCATATGGCAACAGTCGATTGTCCTTGAGTTGATAATCACGCCGGATAAAGCTGGTGGTTAGGGCGCATTGATTATTCAGGTTCAGCTCCTCGTAAATCTGTACTTGATCCTGGCGCGTGATTGCCACGCCGGTCTCCTTGTCGAGATCCCAGTAGAAATGTGGCTGGAAATACTGAGGGTTAACCCCGGGCAAATAGTTGGCGTGGCAGGGTGCCGGATAGTCGTGGTTCGCAGGTTTGCTGCCGTCGTTGTAAACGTCGAAGAGTTCCGAGGGCAGCCGATTGCTTTGACTACTGCCGCCATCCATGATGACGCCAAGTTCATTGGTGCAGCCCGAGCACCACACAGTTTGTCCGTTGCTGTTGTCAACTACGCGCAACTCTAAAAACGCTCGGCGGAAACCAACCCCGCTCGGCAGCCGGTGCCCGGTCTTGTTGGTGACCAGAACGTCGGCAATGAGCTTCTGCTTGCTAAAGGTAACTGGCGACAATGCCACCTCGGCCGTCGCGTTTTTTGCCTGCTCCTGGAAAGCGTCGATCGCAGACGCCAGATCATCGAGTCCGGACATGTAATCGTTCTGACGCACTCCGAGGATCTGATTGGCCAACATCGTGCTCCCGTTGGATTGATAGCCCTTCATAAACTGCCGAAACAACTCCAGCAACGAAACATTCAAACCCTGAAGTTGGTGGCGGGCAAAACCCTTATCTCTGAAGCGGACGCGAATTTTTTCCGAAGGCAAACGATTACCGGTCTGCGGATACTGGTCGTCTTCGATGATCGCGATCGGCTGCTGAATCACCGGCACATTCAGGGTCCCTTTAAAGTTGGAGTACTTCGTCTCCATATGACAATCCTGACAGGTGCGCGCCTTCGGATTGTGGCCAACTTCGTTTTGATAGCCGCTGTTGAGCCACTCCAGGTAGGTTAACTGCTCGAGGTGTGGCTTTTCCGGATCAAGAGTCGCATTGTCCATCAGTGGAAGGTTAATGGTGTGGCAGTTGCCGCACATGCGCGAACTCTTAATGTACTGATCATGTTTTGGCTTGATCCCCAAAGAGTTATTCATCGGATCGGTAACAATTTCCTGATCTGTAAACGGGCCGAAGATTTGATCGGCGTTGCCAGTGGTGAAGTCGCCGGTAATGTTGTGCTTGAGAAAACTCGTAATCGCATCAGGTTCACCCTTCACCATTTTGTCTTCGATGATGCGGTGGCAGGACATGCAACTGACTCCGTCACGCGCCAGCGCGCCGTAGATGTAGGCTTTGGGGTCAACCGGTTTCGGATCATCATAAGTGGCGAAGACAAATTCCGGCTTGAAATCCCCCTTGTTCGTTCCCCCATGATCGTCATCGAGTCGCCGCTTTCCCATAACCCCATGACACTTGAAACAAGTGTTGTTGATTGCCTTGATCTTTTCTTCAATCTTCGCCGGATCGTTTTTGAAGAAGCTCTTAACGAAAGCAATCTCGCTATCAAGTTGCGCATAGAAAATCGGATCGCGCCCCGCCAGCCCCATCGGCGACCAGCGCCACTCACCGAAAGGCGAAACATTCATCTTCGGGGTTGAGCCATCTGGTTGTGCGGCACCGGCGTAAAACATCACGTTGCCGTAGGTGCCGGCACTGTGACAGCCCATGCAAGCATCGGAAGTAAGAAACTGATTTGGATTTGGTGACGGTGACGGTGATGGTTGTGGTCCGAGGTTTTGCGCCACGATATGGTCAAAAGTCTCTCCGGGAAACTTGCTCACCTTGTCCAGCGGCAGCGGAGAAATTGATTTGTAAAATGCTACAAACTGCGGGTCTGCGGTCAACGACGATGGCAGCGCCGACTTTTCCTTGAGGATCTCCACGGCGAGTTGTTGCCGCAAATCCACCGGCGGTTGAGTATGCCCTCCCGTGGGTATGACCTGATCACTCGCGGGAGCATCGCAGGGGCCAGGCAGTGGCGGCGGAGGTGGTGTTGCTTCAGACGCCCACGAAAGGTCAACGAAGAAGGTGTCGTAGTCGCCCGGGAAGCCCTTGATGTTTTTCGTATAAGTAAACGTCAGCTCTTTTTCGGCAGAGGCGTGACAGCGCGTGCAATAAAGCCCGAAGCCGCCATAGGGAACGGCAAATGGAGCCTTGTTGTTGTCCGGACATTGCGCGGCCCAACTCTCATCCCAATACCAACCATCCTTTGCTCCCTTCGCATCCTTGATCATGATGGTCCAGCCTCTAAGCAACGGCGGCCCCTGCAGTTGATAGCGCGCCGCCGGAGCTGCGTATTGCTCTTTAACGATCATGGCGCCATCGGGAATCACATCGTCGGGATTCTTCCTCAGCAGCCAATTAATGACAGCGGGCGAGTAGTAGATCTTCACCGTAGGGTGCACGCCATAGCTGGTGTTGTTCACGTATGGGCCAGTGTCGCGCAGTCCTTTGTCTTCACACCATTTCAGGTTGCGATAAATCCCCTTGGTAAGAAAAGTCTTAAGCTCGGACTGAAAATCTGGAAGCCTGTTTGGCAAAAAGGAACTGGGCAACGGCAGTCCACTCTCGCGACCACCAGCGCATGGCGAAGCCTGAGGAGCAACTGAGTCAATCATGACCGCCTGGCTTCTGTTTAGTGAAGACGTTTGTCCGGCGTGTAGACCAGAAATTCCCTGGAACCCGGAAAGAACAAAGAAAAAAATCGTGAGTATGAAACGCTTGCTGTAGCCGGACATCTTCCAGACTCCTTTGTTAGTTGTAGCACAACCTCTGCCAAGGCCATGGTCGGGAACGACGGCGTCAGTGAGATTCAGTAGACTGCGCTAAGGCTTCGCAGCGTTTCAAGATTGAGTACCCGGTGGATGAGTAGTGCGCACGAAATCTACCGCAAGAGTCGCGCTCGTACAAGGATTTTTCGGCGGCGGCAACGCGAGTTCTGAGGCCGTTTTCTCTGTGGCTTCTCCGTGTTCTTTGTGTCTCTGTGGTGAGTGTTTGCTCATACTTATTAACCACAGAGACACGGAGAACAGAAAGGACGCACAGAGACTATCAGGTCTCCACCAGCCAAAAAAGCTCAACAAAATAAGACTTTACTTCACAACGGCTGGGCCGCATAATACGCCCCAACACCGGCCGGAGAGCCGGTGAAACAGTCTAAAGGACAAGCGTCGAAAACCGCCCCGACGCGTGCTTGAAACAGGCAAGTGCCTGCGCTCCCAGGAGACACCGCAATGAGATCCATCTGGAAAGGCCACATTAGATTCCTGTTGGTAGCTATCCCGGTCCGCATCTACAACGCCATTGAAACGGCCGAGAAGATTCAGTTTAACCAACTCCACCGCGAGGACTATGGCCCGATCGGCTACGACAAGCGCTGCAAAAAATGCAGTCAGGTCGTCAGCAATGACCAGATCACCAAGGGCTACCAGTACGAGCCGGACCGCTACGCGATCGTCGAGCCGGAAGATATCGCCAAAGTGAAAATCAAAACTACCAGAGCCGTAGACATCGTCGGCTTTGTAGACAGTTCCGAGATTCCGACAACCTTCTACGACGCGCCTTACTACGCCGGCCCGGACGGCCCCGTCTCAGAGAAGCCCTACGCATTGCTGCGCGAAGTGATGAAGCAAACCGGCAAGGTAGGAATCGGCAAGATCGTCTTGCGAGATCGCGAAGACATGGTGGCTTTGTTCCCACACGAGGACGGTTTGGTGATGCAGAAGCTGCACTACCCAAATGAGATTCGTAGCATGAAGGATGTGCCGGAGCTGGATAGCGCCACCAAGGTCGACAAAAACGAGATGAAGATGGCGACGATGCTGGTCGAACAGATGGTCACGACTATGTCGGAGATTGACACGGTCGACCAGTATAATGTGGCGCTGAGGAGTCTGATCGACTCGAAGATCAAGGGCAAGAAGGTAGTTGAATTTGAGGTTGAAGAACTACCCAGACTTGATATCATGAGCGCGTTGAAGAAAAGCTTGCAGCAGTCGAATCGGAAGCCGATGGTCAAGGCGGCTCCCGCAGCGGCAAAAAAGAAATCGCTTACGTTGGTAAAGGCAGAAGCTAAACCAAAAGCAGTCAAGAGACGCAAGGCTTCCTGAGTATCCCTTGTTTAGTTTGGGTTACATCCAGCGTTATAGATGAAAGAAAACAGCAATAAGGTTTTGTCCTTCCCCTCACGTGTTCCCGCGAAGGCTGACTACCAGCGCGTTAAGGCAAACTATTCCGTTCGTGAAATCAAAGAGCTCTTCGGATTGAGCGAACGCACGATCCGCCGCTGGACCGAACAGGGCATTATCCAGGGCACGCCCACTCCCAACCCCAACGAATTCAGCTACGACTTCCAAGCGCTTACTCAGTTTAGACGAGTGCGCGAATTGCGCGCCCTGGGCCAGAGCATTCGCCAGATCGAGGCGGAGCTCCAGGGACAGTTGAGTCTCTTCCGTGGCGCAAGCGAAGCCAGAATTTCGCGACTGCGGACTCCCTTTGAAGAAGCATTAGTGCTGGATGATCAAAACGATCCGAAGGCGGTGGAGTCGTACCTTGAAGCGATCACTGACGGCGACAACGTTGCCGAGGCCTATTGCAACCTTGGAATCATCAATAAGGATCTCGGGAACGTCGCAGCCGCGCTCGACAACTTCACGCTGGCGCTTAAGCATGAGCCGCGACACGTCGAGGCCCATTACAACTTAGGCAATCTCTATTTCGATGCCGGCCAACTCCCGCTCGCGCGCCTCCACTATGAGGCTGCAGCGCAAATCGAGCCGCGCTTTTCGCTTGTCTACTTCAACCTGGCTCTGGCCCATTTCAAGTTGAATGATCTGGCCGCAGCTCTCGCCGCCATCGCCAATTACAAAGAACTGCGCCAGCCTGACGACGAGGAGACTGAGGCGATCAATCAGTTGCTCAAGGCGATGCAGGACCCCTGGCGACCACCGGAAAAGTGAAAGGCAAAAGCAAACGCCTTTTGGTTTACTTTTCACCATTCACTCTTCACTTTTCACTTTTCACTTTTTTGAGAAAAGAGACTAACGAACAATGAGCTACGCCCCACCTCAATATCGTTGCCCCTACTGCGGCTCAGCCCAGCGCCCGCATACGCTCCAGAAGATCAGCACCGGCGGCTGGATCGTCTTCGCTGTAATGCTGCTGGTCTGCTTTCCTCTTTTCTTCATTGGCCTCCTGATAAAAGACACCTATCAGATCTGCGGGCAATGCGGACTAAGGCTCAATTAGCCCGCTAAGATCGGAAACGATCATTGGGAGTCTAATTTTCAGATCCTCACTGGCGACTTGCGCCAAATAATAATAGAATTCATGCCCTCTTCCCTCAGTTAATCATTTCAAGGAGGTTCCCCTATGGCGCAAGTGAAGTGTCGCGTCCTGATCATCGATGACCACGATGATACGGCTGAAATGCTTAAGATTCTGCTTGGAGAGGAAGAGTACAAAGTTACAACTGCGGCGACGATGCAAGAAGCGTTGTCCCTGGCAGAGCGCGCGGAGTTTGATCTCTACGTGTTGGATAAACGATTGCCAGATGGCAATGGCGTTGAATTGTGTACGAAGCTCAACCAGATAACACCTGGTGTTCCCTGCATCTTCTACACTGGCGACGCCTATGAAATTCATCGCGTGGAGGCCATCGCAGCGGGCGCGGATGCATACGTAGCCAAGCCTGATGTCGAGGGACTGATTGAAAACATAAACAAGCTGCTGGCGAAGGCAGAATGCGCGTCGGCGACGAATTAGGATGAATGAAAAGTGAAGAGTGAAAGGTGCAAAGCAAGCCTTTAGTTTAACTCTTCACTTTTCACCTTTCACTTTTCACTGACTTGACACGTCAGTTGACCGACGTATAATTCCATTCCGCTTAATGGGCCGATAGCTCAGTTGGTAGAGCAGCTGACTCTTAATCAGCGGGTCGCAGGTTCGAGCCCTGCTCGGCTCACCATTAATTCTGATTGCAGCGGCAGGTTGAAGAGCCTGCCGCTTTTGATTTTGTAACTCTTGATGTCGCTATTCGCTGGCAGGTGTTGACAGCAGATACACGGCAAACGTCGCTAACCAGTGCTCGCCTTCGTAGTTGCCGCTGGTGACATTTGCCAAGCCGTCGTCGTCGAGTTAGCGACCGGCTTCACTTGGACCAGTTTCAATAAAACCGAAATGGGTCGACGAATACAGAACCGGGAGCGGTAGCGACCGGGTTCTACTTGGGATAAAGATTACGGCAAATGAACGTGATGGTGGCGCCAGACTTTTTGCTTTGGTTGGTTGAAACTAGCCCAAGTAGAACCCGGTCGCTACCGCTCCCGGTTCTGTATTCGTCGACCCACTCAAAAACTCTGGCGTGGCACTGGTCGACACTTTAGAACATTCGGATCAAAAGCCACATCACAATCACGTGGAACGCCAGAATCGTTAAAGCAAACGGCGCTTGATATTTGATCACGCCATATTGATCGCGCATCTCCAGCAGTGCCGTGGGAACTATATTGAAGTTGGCGGCCATCGGGGTCATCAAGGTTCCGGTTGAGCCTGCAGTGAGGGTAATGATTGCCACCAACGCCGGGTTCACGCCAAAGGGCTTGACGATCAACGGCACCAGCACGCCCGCGGCGATTACCGGAAACGCGGCAAATGAATTTCCCATCACCATGGTGAACAATGCCATCCCGACGCAGTTAGCGATGATCAGCAGAAAAAGATTCTGGCCGGGTATGATTTTGTGAATACCGGCGGCAATCAGATCGCCGATCTTGCTGGCCGTGAAAATGATGCCGAGCGAAGCCAGCAGCGGCGGCAGGATGTTCACCGCACCCATCGCATCGTTAAGTCTCCGTCCTTCCTGAAACGCTTCACCCAGCGTTCCTCTGGTTAAAGCCAGCCCGACCGCTATCGCCACGATGCCGCTAAAGCCGAGCCCGACAATCGCGCCGTCATTGGTATTAAGCCCCAGCAAACGAAACGCAATCGCGAAGGCGAAGGTAACGAACGGAATCGTTAACACTACCAGGAAAATTCGATTGCCCAGACTGCGTACCTTTTGTTCGACCTGGCCTGACTTTGTTAATTCGTCAGTACGCTTATGGCCAACGCGGCCGACGCCATCAATAGCAACCATCACCAGAACCAGTAAACCGGTCGCCCAATGCGGCAGCACGCTACCCAAAATAAATATCAATCCCAGAATGAACCAGAACAGGGCGGTGCCATTGCGATGCTTGTTGCTTCGATCCCTGAAGTTCAGCGCAGAAAAAACCAGCAGCACAAGACCGGTCAGCACATAGACCGTGTTGAGACTCAATAACGCTTTAAAGATGGTGTTCACTGAAGCTATCGCGAGAACCTCGATCTTCTATTCACGGACTCAGTGCTTTGCTGCGAGCCGTCTTCGTTCTTTTAGATCAAGCAGCCAAAACTGAATGGCGGCGAGAATGACTGAGATCACCACAATCGGAATGGCAAACAGCACCAGGCTCCAAAGGTTGACCGTATACCCAAGCCCTTTCATCACGCCGTACACGAGCAGAATGCCCGGCAACACCGGGGAGAGATTTTGCCCATAGAAGTTTCCGTAGTTCTCGCTGGCAGAATTCGCGGCTTTGATTTGCTCAATCTCAGCCGCGGGAAGACTATCGACAGTTTTCGCGCGTGCAGTCGCTTCCGCGGCACCAAGTGACATGGGGAAAACCAGTGGCCGTACAAAGGCCGGATGCCCGCTCAGCCTGATGCCGAGAATACCCATCAATATGCGAAAGAGCTGATAGACAACCAGCAACCGGCCGACCGTGGCCGCCTTCATCCGACGAACCAGACTGGCGGCCTGTTCTTGTAATCCGTAGCGCTCAGCTAAACCAATCGCCGGCAAGGTGATGATAAAAAGAATCATCAGACGGTTGTCGGCAAAGGCCCGGCCCAGCATGTTGATGATGCCTTCCTGTCCCGGCTTCGTGATTAACGGCAGACCCTGAAAAACACCTTCGCCGGAAAATAGCGGCAGGCCGGCGATGAGACCGGTGACCAGTCCGGCTGTGACTACTACCAACGTGGTACGCAGCCGGAACGCGAGGCCGATAATCACTATGGCTATGCCGCTAAGTTTGAATAACTCGGAGACCTGCACGTTCACCTCCATGATGACCGATGTTCAGCAAGAGCATTTCAATTTGTCATTTGGCATTTGTCATTGGTGAATTCAAGTTTGAGGTGCAACAGATGCAGAACCGCGAGCGGGAGCGGATGCTATGGTCAACAATGAACACAGCATTCGGGCGGACTCGACATTGACTGGTTGCATCCGCTCGCTACCGCTCGCGGTTCTGCATTGGGCGCGCCCTGATTAATCGCATCAGACTGCGATCGTTGTTGACCTTAACATCGATTGCACTTCAACTTTTTGAGAGACCCGACCGCCGATCGTCTGCGCCGATCCGTGCCGTCAGTTCCAGCTAGTCCTCGCAATGCCAAATGACAAATAGAAAATGTTTTATCCCACCTACTGCCTACTGCTACTGCCTACTTCACGTATTCCCAGTGCCATGGCTCATAGCAGTAAGGACGAAAGCCGTAGCGCTCCGCGTTACGCACCAGCCACTGGTAGACGCGCGTCTGGACCTGCAACGCACGATTCGAATCTCGAGTATCAACCGGTTCCCCGCCCACGTAAACATCGAGTGCGCGCCCGGTGAAATGTGGACTGTTAACAGCCAAACCGGCGCTACCGGAATTGGGTGACTCGCGCCGCAACTTTTCCTGGTACTCACGCGAACGAAACGCGGAGATAATCTTCAAGTATTTCTCTTCGGGCGCAAGCTCGCCGTGCGAATTATGAGCGAGACCGAGGGAA
>Ga0134126_10012785_pt1 | contig 10595 bp, 5 predicted proteins | sample KB31752_FD_96881 | JGI IMG/M metagenome (GOLD analysis project Ga0134126, IMG submission 96881) | Terrestrial soil microbial communities with excess Nitrogen fertilizer from Kellogg Biological Station, Michigan, USA - KB3-175-2 | ecosystem: Environmental > Terrestrial > Soil > Unclassified ...
GTACTCCCATCACACCAACCGCGGACGGATGATCGGGCTGGTCTTCTCCGCTCAGGCGGTCGGCCTCATCATCGGCCCGCTGACCGCCCTGGCCCTGCTCGGCGGCGGTGCCAGCACGGGCCCGACCTGGCGCCTCCTGCTTGGTCTGGGTGCCATCCCAGCGGCCGTCGCCGTCTGGCTACGCCGCACGATGCCCGAGCCGCCCCGGTATCAGATCCGGCCCTCCCGACAGCCCGGTGCGCGCCGCGGCCGGGGCGTGCGGGAGCTCCTGGCGAGCCGCACGCTCCTGGTGACGCTTGTCGGCACCGCGGGCTGCTGGTTCCTCCTCGACTACGCCTACTACGGCAACACGATCTCCACCCCGCAGATCATCGCCCTCATCGCCCCGCACGCGTCCCAGACGGCGACGATCGCCATCGAACTCGCGATCTTCGTCGTCGCCGCTGTGCCCGGCTACGCCCTCGCGATCGCGCGGATGGACCGGATCGGCCATCGCAGGCTGCAGTTCGTCGGCTTCGTCCTGATGGGCGCCTGCTTCGCCGTCATCGGCCTCGTTCCCGGCATGACCACGGTCGTGATCCCGTTCCTGCTTGCCTACGGGATCAGCTACTTCTTCACTGAGTTCGGCCCGAACATGACCACCTTCGTCCTGCCCGGCGAACTGTTTCCCACCCGGCTCCGCGCCACCGGCCACGGTATCTCCGCCGGTGTCGGCAAGCTTGGCGCGTTTATCGGAGTCTTCCTTTTCCCCGTCCTCCAGGGCACCCTCGGCCTGCGCGGTACCCTGCTCCTCACCGCCGGGATCTCGGTCCTTGGCGCGCTGCTTACCCTTGTCCTGCCCGAGCCCGCCGGGCGCACCCTGGAGGAGATCTCAGCCGAGGTCGATGTCGTAGCCGAAGCCGAGCAGGCGATCCGGGACGCCGGGGAGAGTTCGGCTTCCACGTCGCCGACGGGTCACGGCTGAAAACCGAGGGGGCGGCGGCCATCCGATTTGCGTTGCCTTCTTGGCCACCTCGTCTGCTCATTGTCGAGCGAGCGGATGTCTTCCCGCCCGAGGCCTGGGCTCATGCCCGTTCGAGCGCCCCGCTGGTGATGAATACACCGCGGCGGAACGAGGACGGCGACTCGACCAGCGCCTGGGGATGCAGACCGCGCAGGTCGGTGACGAACCACCCCGGCCATGCCTCGCGCTCAGGCAGCCTAGCCCAAGCGGGCACCGTCCATTCGTCCCTCCGGGCCAAGTACTCGGCCATCGCGGCGAACGCCGCGTCCACCCGGCTGTCCCCGGTGCTCTGCGGAGCCTCCGGCCACATCCGCGCCGCCGCCTGGACGCCCGCGTGGTGCAGGACACTCGTGTAATCGTCAAGCAGCTGGACGAAGACGTAGCGCCAGAGCCTGCTCAGCCGCTCGCCGTCGGCGAGCATGGCGGCAGCGCTGCCAGCCGCCTGGTCAGCCGTCTCAAACGCCCCGACTTTCACAACTCAATGACAGTGACCGACCGAGCATGCCCGCAGTCAGGAAAGGCCGCGCCGACCTCGCACGTGGCCCGCAGCCGGTTCCTCCACGGGAGTGCGCCTTGACCGGCCAGTCAGAGCGACGAGGCAGCCTGAGTCATGCCCGGCCTGGATTATTATCAGCCGGCCAGATCGGCCAGCAGCAGGTCGACGATCGCCTCCTCGTGCACGGCGACGTTGGCCGCCATCATGGCCGGGCTCAGTCCGGAATCCCACGGGGTCGTCTCGGCACGGCCGGTCAGCATGAGCCGCCGGCCGGACGGCAGGCGCTCCACCGCCTCGCAGTAGTCGGCTGCTCCCAGCCGCCACGGCTGAGCGCCTTGGCCGATGATGCGGCGGGCGATCGCGATGCCCGGCCAGTCGAAGTCGCCGTGGTACCGCACCGCGGCCCGCCCGAGCAGCATCGACCCGGCCGCCGCGGGATTGCCGGAGGTGCAGGCCAGCGGCCGGTCGACGCCAGCGGCGGCCAGCCGCTGCAGCACCTGCGGGTTCTCGCACGCGTGCACGATTTCACCGGACCGCGTCAGCTCGCCGGCCCGGCGCAGCTCGTGCACGGTCAGGTGGGTGATCAGGCCCAGACCGGCGCGCTCACGCATCATCGCCGACCAGCGGTCGGTCCCGGGCGGCCGCAGCCCCCAGGTGATGACGGTCCCCGAGATCTCGTCGGTGCTGACCCCGACCCGCTGCCACAGCAGCCGGCGTTCTGCCGCCGTGGTGGGCGGTGCAACATCCAGTGCGAACGCCAGCCCCCGCAGCACCAAGGCCGCGGCCGGCGCCCCGTCGTCCAGGCCGTGCGCATCCCCGGTTATCCTGCTGGCCAGCTCGGCGATCCCAGTCGGCGGCCGGTCGGTGCCCAGCACGCTGGCCAGCGTCCCGGCCGCGACCGCCAGTGCCTGGCTGGCCTGATCGGCGGGTAGCCGGGCCAGCACGCCGCCCCGGTGCAGCCAGTCCGTCCAGCGGCGCGTCCAGTCCTGGCTGGCCAGGCCGTGCCTGGCCAGCAGCTGGTCCAGCTCGGCCCACAGCTGCTCGCGGCGGGCATTCACCTTGTCTCGCTCGGCCGGCCGGTCCCGCAGCGGTCCGCCGGTCAGCTCGGCCACGACGGCGACCAGCCCCCGCCCGGCCTGGCTCGACCGCAGGGCGGCGTCCAGGGCGGCCAGCTTCACCTGGGTCGTCCCTGCCCGCACAGGGCGGCTCATCAGGCCGCTGAGCTTGTCCGCGCCGTCGTCGTCCAGGTCCACCGTGACCGCCCCGCGTATCGCGTGCCCGGTACGTTCCAGCCGGTCCCGCAGCACCATCCACAGCGGTTGCAGCGACGGCGCGGACAGGTACGCCCGCAGTCCGGCGGGGAGGCCGCTCACGCGGTGCTGCGCAGATGCCGGCTGTGCCCGTCCCAGTGCACGTGGGTGGTTACGGCCGAGCTGCCGCTGCTGCGCCGGACCTCGTATACGTCCAGCCGCGGGACCTGCGGGAAGCATCCCCACAGCGCGTGCCCGGTCATCACGAAATCCAAGTCGAGTGTGACCAGCAGGCCCATCAGCTCGGCCACAGTGCCCTCGTCCACCTTGGCGAACGCGTCGTCGAGCAGGATCAGCCGCAGCGCCCGGCCACCGTCGCCGAGGCTGGTCAGGTAGCCGTCGGCGGCGGCAAACAGCGTCACATAGGAGACAAACCTGGTTTCGCCTTGGGACAGCTTGGCCCGCCGGGACAGCCGGCGCTGCTGACCTTCCTCCGGGCCGAGGATGGTCACGTTCACCTCGTGCCACTGCCGGTAGTCCAGCGCGGCGGCCAGGTGCGCGGCGTAGCCGCCGCTCGGGTCGGCGGTGTGGAACTCCTCCACCCGAAGCTGCAGCAACTCGGTGAGCTCGGCATTCTGCGCTTCCGAGCGCACGGCGTCCGACGTCGCCACTAGCTCGAGGATTCGCCCCAGGGCCGCGTGCTCCTCCCGCAGGCCCCAGCCCAGCCGTACCCCGATCCCGTTGCTTGTCTGGATGCCCTTCAGGCTCGTGTTCATGGCCTCGACCAGCTGACCGGCCTGGTTGACCCGGCGGCGTAGCTCTTCGCCGACCCCGCCAAGGACGAACCGGGTGAACACCTCCCGCTCCCGGTCGGTCAGCGCCGCCCGGCCGGCCTGCACCCGGGTCGCCAGCGTCTGGGCTGCCCCGGCCAAGGTCCGCTCATCGCCCGCCCCGGCCACCTCGACCACCAGTACGTCATCGTCCAGCCGGTACCGCACGTCGAGCTGGCCTGATACCTCGCGGTCGAAGTCGCGGAACGCGTTGAGCACGCTGTTCACCGACGGTACCTGGCGGACCGTGGTGACCCGCGCCAGGAGCCCGTTCGCCGCCGCCGTGACCTGGTCCAGCTGATCGGGCTGCACGATGCTGGCCAGCCTCTCGGCGGTGGCGGCCGCGGCCAGGCCGTGGAGCGCGATCGACTGGTTGAACCGGTGCCCCACCCTGGCCATCCGGCCCAGCTGTGCGTCGGCGTCCTCGGCCGCCCGTCGGCTTGCCTCCCGGGCCTCACCGAGCCGCGGCCCCAGCTTGCTCACGGCCTGGTTCGCGTCATTCCAGTCCCGAATGGCCCGTTCCTGGGCTTTCTGGGCCTGCGTCAGCTCGGCCTTCGCCTGCTCGATGGACAGGTCGATGGCGTCGTGCTGGGCTGCCAGCGCGCTGGCCTCGGCGTGCCAGCGGGCCCAGGTCTCGTCAGCAGCCCGCTCGGTGCCGTCGCGCAGCGCCTCGGCCTCCGCCGCCCGCTGCAGCTGCTCCTGGTGCCTGCGGGCGCAACCGTCCAGTTGGACCAGCTCCCGGCCCAGCTGCGTGCTGCTATCCCGCGCCTGGCCCGCCGCCGTGGTCACCCTTTCCAGCGCGTCGCTGCCTGACGGCAGCCCCTGGTGGGCGCAGGTGGCCTGGTGCGTGGTTAGCTCAGCGGCCCAGGCTGTCCTTTTCTGCCGGGCTAGCTCGGTTTCCCGGGCCGCCCGCGCGGCACTTTGCTCGGCCCGGGCGGCGCTCTCGGCCGCGACCCGGCGGGCCGCGAACAGCTCGGCGATGCGCGGCGCGGCGCCGACGAGTGCGTCCAGTCCTGCCACCGTGTCGTCCAGGCGGGCCCGTTGCCGGTCCCGAACCGCGGCCTGGTCGGTCAGCTTGGCCAGTTCAGCGTCGATCTGGGCGATCCGCTCCCGGCGGTGCGCGGCGCGGGCAGCAGTGCCAATGTGCCTGGCCTTGACCGCGACGTGGCGGCCGCGGAGCGGGCCGTTTCGCCAGCGCCCGTCGGTGGACACGGCAGCGACCGCGCCCGGGTTGCTGGAGCCAGCGTCGTCGTAGCCTACGGCGGCAAGCACCGACGCGATCGTCGCCGCGGGCAGGCTGGCCGCTGGATCGGGACGCAGCACCCCGGCCAGGGACCGCTCCGGCCGTACGGTGCTCGGGCTGATCAACAGCTCACCGTCGGCCGCCAGCATCGTCCCGTCCGGCTCGATGACCGCGCTGAGCAGTCCCGCGGCCAGCAGCGCCCCCTCCAGCCCGGCCTGCTGCGAGTCATCCAGGTGATCGCCGAAGTCGACACAGCGCCACAGCGGCTCCCCGCGGCGCCCGGCGTCCAGCCAGGGCGGGTCGGCCGGCTTCGGGTCTCGCTCAGCGGCCAGGTCCGCCCGCTCGGCCCGGAGCCTCGTCTCCTGTTCGCTGTCGTCGGCCGCAGCCCGGTCCAGGGCTGCCTGGGCGGTCGCCACCGCCGTCCGCGCCGGACGGGCCGCCACGTCGGCCACGTCGTCCAGCCCGTCCAGCGCCGGCCCGTCGTCGCCTGCCAGTACTTCGGCGTCCCTGATCAGTGGCCCGAGCAGCGGATGGGCCGCCCATCCGGCTTCGCCGAGCAGCCGCGTGGTCCGCGGATCGTGGCACCAGGCCCGCCAGGCTTCGGCCAGGGCAACGGCAACTGTGTCCCGCGCGGCGGCGCGGTCGTCCGCCGTCCGCGCGTCATCCTCGGCGGTGGCGTGCAGCTGGCCGGCCTCGGCTTCCACCTGCAGCACCCGCTGCTCGGCCTGCTGCAGACGCCGCGCTTCTTCCAGGCGGCGCCGGGCCAGGCCCAGCCGTTCGGTGGCGCTGGCCGCCGCGGCCCGGGCCATGTTCTGCGCCGCGGCCAGGTCCGCCGGCAGCACGTTCGCACGCGCCGCCACCGGACGGGCTACCGACTGAGGGTCACCTTCACGCTCGACGCGCAGCAGGGCCGACCCGGAGGTCGCTGCGTGCTCCACCGTGCGGATCTCCTCGGGCAAGGCGGCGGCAGGCAGGCCCGCGTCGGCGAGCGCGTCCCGGGTCGCCGTCAGGGCGGTGGCTGCCTCGCGGGTCGCGGCGTGCAGCTCGCCGAGGGCTTGCCCAGCGTCCAGGACCGCCCGCGCATGCCGGTCCCGGTCTCGCCCGGCCTCAGCCAGCGCCCGATCCGCCGAGTTTGCTAGCTCGGCCACCTTCTGATCCCGCTGTACCAAGTCGTCGGCGGTCTTGAAGATCTCCCGCTTCTCGATGGCCCGCAGCGCCGCATCGATCTCGGACCGTTCCTCAGCCAGCTGCTGAACGGCCGCCTCCCGCCGCTCCGATTCCTCCTCCAGCGACTCGAGCTCGGCGGAAAGCTGGGCGGCCCGGTTCTCGGCTTCGGTCACGGCCGTGGCGGCGGCCAGCGTCTCCTTGGCCCGGGTGCGCAGCGCCTCGGCGGCGTAGCGCCGGTAGATCCCGAGGAACTTGTCCACCTCCCGGGCCGAGTCCTCCAGCCGCCGCTGGGCCAGCCGGGTCTCGGTGAGCCCGTCGAGCTGCTCGCCGGCCCGGCTCAGCGCCTCCTCCTGCAGCGGTGGCAGCGATTCGAGCAGGATCTGCGGCAGTCGGCCCTCGTCGATGCGGTTTCCGACATCCGGCGCCCGCAGCGTGTGCAGCAGCTGCAGCAGGCCGTCGTAGCGGTCCCGGCCCGCGTCACCGGGCAACCCGAATACCAGGGTGCGGATGTGCTCGCGGTGGGTATGGGCTGACTCGGTGATGCGATCCGCCCCGATCAGCTCGGTCAGCGCGTCACGCGACAACGGCTCCCGGGTAGCGGACATCAGCGACAGGCCCTCGCCGACCCGCAGCGAGGTGGTGAAGTACCAGACCTTCGTGCTGCTCGCGGACTGACTGTTCCGGACCAGCGCGCCGACCGTGAGATACTCTCCGGGCCGGGCCAGCTCCAGCCACAGGTAGCCGGTGCGGTTCGACTGGCCCTGCGCGCCGGTGCGCATCAGCTCATCCAGGCTCACCCGGGCCGCGCCGGTGGCGTCCATCCGGCGGCGGTCCGCGTCCAGCAGGAATGGCAGCAGCATCTCCAGCGCCCGGGACTTTCCTGAGCCGTTGGTGCCGCGCAGGATCATCCGGCCGCCGCTCAGGTTGAACTCGTTGTCCAGGTAGAACCAGACGTTGACGATGCCGGCGCGGGACAGCCGCCACCGTTCGTCGAACCGGCGTGGCGGGCGCGACTGCCGTGGCTGGCTCATTGTGCGTCCCTCTCGGTCTGACCGGCGGCGGAGCGGGTGGTTACCTGCGGCTGGTAGCGGGCCGCGAACGGGAAGACGGCCAGGCCGTCGCCCGTGGGCTGGGCCAGCCGGAGCGCGGACAGCAGCTCCACCACCTCGGTGCGCAGGATGTCCGGCGACTCGGCGTAGTCACTCTTCCAAACGGCCCGGTAGCGGGTGGCCAGCTCGCCGAGGACCGTGCCAACCCGCGCCCACGGTACGAGGAGGGCTGGGACCGCATGGCCGTCGATCACGACCGTGCTGTCCGGCGAGGGAGTGGCCGCGCTCAGTTCGTCGAGCAGCAGCAGCGCGGCCTGCTTGGCGCTGCCGCTGCCAGGAAAGTCGACATCGGTGAGGCCGCCGGTCCCGCTGGCCGGGTCGTAAGCCAGCGCTCCCTCGGCCCGGACCTCGAGCACCAGCCCGAAGTTCTCGTCCAGGTGCCGGGCCAGCTCGGTGCGTTCCCGGGAAAGCACGTCAAGTTCGTCGTCGGGCAGCTCGGCACGGAACACCGCCGGGCTTTCCACCAGTCGCTGGCGCAGGCGCCGCCGCGGCGGCTCGGCGGCCAGGCGGGACCAGGCTTCCTCCGCCGCCCCGTACTGGTGCAGCGGGCTGGGCAGCAGGTGGATGAGCAGCGCCCGGTTGATGCTGAGCAGCGCCTCGTCGCCGGGGCGCTCGCCCCACCCGGCCAGCGTGCCGTCGGTTTCCGTCACCACGCCCCAGGTCACCAGCAACTTGAGCGCGGCGACCAGCTGTCGCCGGTCGCCGATGCCGTCGGTGACGGTGACCGACTGCTCCGCGGCGTCGGCCCGGACCTGGTCGACCAGCGCGGAGATGAGTATCTGCTCTCCTACGCCCGGCGCCAGCAGCGCCGCGCAGGCCAGCGCGAGCAACACGTAGGTGCGGGCCGTGAACGGCGCGTCGCCCGTCCCCCGGCGGGCCGCGCGCACCGGGGCGGACGCGGGAAGCGGGGCCTTGACCAGCCGGGCGAACGTCGACTCGACCACCAGCGCGTAGCCAAGCTGGGTCGCGAACATCGACTTCAGCGCCGGGGCATGCCGGCGGACCAGTTCCAGCTCGGCCGGATTACGCGACGCGGTCAGGATGGGGGATGCGAGCAGGTGCCTGGCGGCGAGCCGTCGCTGGCCGGCGTCCATGCCTGCCGTCGACACCCGCGGCGTGGTCACTGGGCCACGCTCCACTCCGGCTCCGGCCAGCTCTCGTCCGAGGCGTCCGGGGCGTCGGCGGTGGACACGGTGAGGCTGAGCCGGACGAACGTAGTGGTTCCGTCCACGCTGCTGACCACGGTGTCCGGCCCGGCGACCGCCCGCAGCCGCAACCCGGCATCGTGATCGGTGACCTGGTCGCCCTGCTGGGCCAGCAGGGCTCCCACCAGGTCAAGCAGCAGGTCCCGCGCCGCGGGGGAGATCGTCGCGCCGTGCAGCGCGCCGGCCAGTGCCAGCTCGGCCGCCGCGGCCTGCCGCTGCTCGGCTTCTCGCTCCGCCTCGGCGGTCAGCCGCAGCCGGTCCGCGGTCGGGTCCGGTACCCGGGACGTGCGTCCGCGCATGGCCCGGTCCCCGCGTTCACGCAGCGACACCGGGATCGGCACCGGCTCGGCGTGCCACCAGGAGATCGTCGGCCCGACGCGCGGATCGGGCTCGTCCGGACCGAACAGCAGGTGCCGGGCCGGATAGGCGCCGAACGTCGCGTCGTACAGCCGGTGCGCCTGCTCGTCGTCAGCGGCCGCAAACCATCGGGTCAGCCGCAGGAAGTCGGCCCGCCGCGAGAATCCCGTCCCCGAGGAGTCCAGTAGCCGCTTGGCGTTGGTGATCAGCTGCCCCAGCGCCTGGCCCGCGGCGCCGCGCAGCTGCTCCGGTCCAGATGCCCCGTGCGAGGCGTCGTACCAAGCGGCTAGCTCTTCCCAGTCCGTCCGCGTGCGCCCCTGCGCCCGCTCGACCTGCGTGCCGTCCGGTGACGTGAGCCCGGGCAGGGCGGCCAGCGCTTGCAGCACGCGATCGGCTTGTGCGAGCACCAGGCGGGCCCGGTGCGCCACGGCCGGCGCGTGCCGGTTCACATCGGCGGTGATCAGGTCGATGTAGACCAGCAGCAGCTCCTTGAACTGCGCGTACTCCTCTCCGGCCAGGTCGTACCGGCTGAGGATGCCCGCCAGGTAGGCGTAGAAGTCCCGCACGCTGTCCGTGAACAGCCGCTGGTTGGAGAACACCGTAGTCACTTCGCCGGCCAGCGCTTCCGCATCGGGCGCGCCGTCCCCGTTGGGGTCGCGGTCTAGCATGGCGAGGATCCGGTCGAGCGATTGCACGATCTGCCCGAGCAGTTCCCGGGCCACCTCGCGAGCCCCGTCGCTGGCGTGCAGGATCTCGACGGCTTGCCGGTGCACCCGGCCGCCCAGCTTGGACACCTGGTATCGCGAGCGTGACCGGATGTACTCCGCGACGGTCGCCACCCGCGCATCCCTGATCGACGGCACCAGGTTCCCCCAGTCCGCCAGCTGTCGGCATCGCGTCTCTGCCGTGTCCCTGGACAGGTTGACACCACGCTCAGCCAGCTGGCCCGCAACCTCCACCGCGGACAAGTCCGTCAGCAACGTCGCTGAGAACAAGTCCATGATCTCGAGGTAATCCGCCGACTCCTCGGCGGTCAGATACCGGAACAGATCACGCCGCGACCCGTCCATCGCCGCGGGATCGCTTGAAGGGGCCACGTCACCAGGCTAGGGGAGCCCACCGACACTCCTGGGTTGAAGTTCCAAGACCAACCGCGGCTGGCCGACGATCAAATTCAGCGAACCGTTATTCGTATCCAGGGGAGCGTGCATCTGACGACACCACTGCCTCGCCAGGCCACTGACCTGCGGAGACTGCCCCGCAGTCCAGTACCTTCACGATCTTCGAGTGACGGGCTCATCCACGGCCGGAGCACTCTGTACCACGAGAACATGCACCAGTCGGACACGCGTCTGGGTTCGATGTGACGTGATGTGTTCTGTACGTTGCCGCTGGGTATGGGGACGTGATGCGCCTAGCGGCGGCCCGGCGGAAGCTGGCGGGAACGCGGCCATCACGGCGTGGATCGGGGGATCCGAACAATGAGCACTACGCCAGAGGGGGGTGCGGCTGGCCAGCAGGGCAGTCCCCAGCACGGCACCCATCCCGGAGCGCCGCCGCAGGCCGGCGCTCCAAGCCAGGAGCAATACAGTGGCACGCCCCATGGGCCTGTCCCCGCACAGTCGCGCGGCGTGGAGCCGAGCGGTGATTCGGGAAGCCATCCGGGAAGGCCGGGTCCGGTAACAAGGCTTGAGACCCGGGTGACGGGGCGCCGGGTGGTGCAGTACCTGATCGACTCTTTCCTCGTGGGACTTATCCCTGCGCTTGTATCGATACCATTCGACGCCAGCGACAGTACATTCCTGCATGTTCTCGGTGGGAGCGGGTTCTTCAAAAAAATAGTAGTGATAGAGCTCATGTACTGGGTCATCTTTGCGCACAGGCAGAATGGACAGACACTGGGCATGAAGCTGCTCGGCCTGCGCGTCATCAGCA
>Ga0134126_10012786_pt1 | contig 10595 bp, 9 predicted proteins | sample KB31752_FD_96881 | JGI IMG/M metagenome (GOLD analysis project Ga0134126, IMG submission 96881) | Terrestrial soil microbial communities with excess Nitrogen fertilizer from Kellogg Biological Station, Michigan, USA - KB3-175-2 | ecosystem: Environmental > Terrestrial > Soil > Unclassified ...
CAACCGGACTGCTTCGTCTTTAAATTCCTCCGTGTACCGCCGTCGTGTCTTGGTGATCATTCTGTCCTCCGCTTTCATCATTCTCCTCCTTCTGGAGGTGTCTGTGAAATCAGGGGAAGGTCACACTTCCAAAGCAATGCCATATCTGGAGTAGCCAAACAATACTTGCCAAAGAAAAAAGCTGCCGAATGTTATAAAAAGAAAAGTTATTTCCTTTTTATTTAACTGACACTTGAATAGCAGGAGCGCCGCAGCTGCAACGATAGCAAAGACGAATGTGGTTAATATTTTGGTGTCAGGAAAGAGGTCTTTCACTTCACCAAGACGGACCGGGTCAACAAAGGCCAAGTACGGATATATAATTCTTTCCAAAACATTTTGGGGGCCAAAATTGAAGTGCCAGCTATGAGACGGATAATAGATGGATTTAAATATGCCATTGTAATAGGGAAAAACAGGATTCCCGGTGAAACGGTAAGCTTCAAAGAAATGCCAACCGGTAGATGCCACAATGGGCAGTATAAACACAAGAATTCCCAACAAACCTGTTTGCTTTGCAGTCCCCTGTTTAAAGAAGATTTTCCATTTAAAAAAGGACAGATAAATGGACCCAAAGAAAAAGGGGATCATATAAATTACGTTAGTCAGCTTGGTAATGAGTAGGCTCGCGACAAATCCTAAGGATAACAAGCGGAACAAGAATGCCTTGTTTGATTCTGAGGTTTCATGTCCCATGAGTATATACACATAACTTAACGCAAGAAATGTATAATGATTGTCAATATAATAGGTTGCAACCTGGAATAATCCCTCATTCACTATTAACGCAGGAATGATAAATATCGCACCAAAAGTAGAAACCTGAGATTGAGTCACCCTTGAAACAATTCCAATCGACAAAACAAAAGAGCCGATCAAGAAAATGCAGGAAAGAAGCGTGCCAAATCGGTAGCCTATTAACTCGAATGCTACGTAGTTTGCCGTATCGAGTAATGGATTAAGGCTATGCATACCCAGAGGGAAAAACTCTGACGGCTTAAACATTTGAGGGATGCTTTCAAATCCGGATTTACCAAGAAAGAAATGATAATGAATCGTGTCAAAGGCAATGTCTGGGAATACCACGCGCTTTCCGAACAAAAACAAAGTGTAGCTTCCGATAAAAAAAACAATAAAGGCACCAAACCAGCCGATATTTATATTTTGACCGGGATCAAAGGTCTTTTTAATTGAACGAAACAAAATCATGGACTGATGAGATGATGCAGCTCCGCTTGTGTGCACAGTCTTATCCCCGTTCATAAATGGCGCCTGACGGTGTGAGCCTACGCGGCGGCATGCCGTGTGGGCAGGTGGTCATCGTACAACATCCTCTGACCTGGCCCATCAGTGCTTGATGCGGTCTGGCCTGATTATAGAAAGTGATGTAGCGCGCCACCCTTTGGTGGGAATCGCGGACCGTTTGATACGCGTGGAGATAGACCTCCTCATATTTGAGACTCCGCCACAACCGCTCGACGAACACGTTGTCGCGCCAGCGCCCGGTTCCATCCATGCTGATCTTCCCCCCTGATTGTTCAAGAACCCGGTGAACTCCTGACTCGTAAACTGACAGCCTTCATCCCTGTTGAAGGCCTCCGGTCGGCCATACCAAATGAGCATCTCCCGCACGGCCTCGATACAGAAGTCCATGGTCAATGTGTTGGATAGCCGCCAGGCCAATACCCGACGACTGCCCAGTCTAATCCAGTGGGAGTTCCCCGTCTGTGAAGGCGGGGGTGAGAGCAAGGTCCTGCGAAGCAGGACGAGTCCCGCTCCTCCTCAATTGAGAACCACGCCTGTAAAGGCGTGGGAATCTATGATGGCACAGAGATGGACGAAGCCGCGTTTCACGGGAATATAGATGATGTCTGTCAACGATCAGACGTGGTTCGACCGTGTGATCGTCAGTTGACGGACCAGATAGGGGTAGATCTGGTGGGCCGGATGCCGATGGCTATTGCCGGGGTTTGCAATACACAGCCGTGATCCCCATGCACCTCATCAGCGTGGTCATGTGGCGCCGTCCGACCCGATGGCCCTCGCGCCGGAGGGTATCGCGCAGCATCCGGGCCCCCGCAAACGGATAATGCTTGCTTTCAGTCTACTATAGAGATTTTTCCGTACACCTCAAGAGTTCCCTCTCGAAGTTACGTTTATCTTGATGCATGATTGAATCCAGTATCAGCCCGATAGCTGCAAAAACAATGGCCATGATTTCCAGACCCGTCGCGAGAATAGCCAGGGGGACATGACTGATGTATCGCTCGCGAAGGAACTCAGCAATGACTGGCATACCAGCTATCAGACCTAGCGCTGCAAAAAGAAATGCGGCACCACCAAAAAATGCCAGTGGTCGATAATAACGCAGAATGTTGCTGATCGTTGATAGTACGCGTGCTCCATCTCGCAGCGTATTGAGTTTTGAAAAACTTCCGGCTGGCCGGTCACGATAATTGATCGGAACCTCAACAATTCGAAAGCGCTTATCGAGAGCATGTAGTGTCATGTCGGTCTCGATCTCAAATCCTTCGGCCAGAATTGGATAGCTTTTCACAAAAAGCCTGGTGAGCGCTCTATAACCACTCATTATGTCCGCAAGGTTGGCTCGAAATAGTTTATTTACCAAATCACGAACAAGACGATTTCCAAAACCATGCAGTGCGCGTCAGTTTTCTGCTGCGTAGTGGCCACCGCTATGGCGGTCGCCTACCACCATGTCAGCTTCGCCCGCGATTACTGGGGTCATCAGTTTCTGCGCTTGTGCAGCAGGATAGGTCATATCGGCATCGGAAAGGATATAGATATCGGCATCAATATCCATAAATGCACGCCGAACAGCGTTACCTTTCCCTGGACGTCTCTCATTAATTACTCCACCCTGGCAACCAAGAGACGACAAAGTCGTGCGAGCTATTATTTCTGTTTTATCGCGGGAATGATTATTTATGACCCATATATAAGCTTCTGGCATCGACATATGAAAGTCTTCAATCGTAGCTTTAATTGTTTGCTCTTCATTGTATGCCGGCAAAATAATTGCGACAGTGTTCATAGTGATACCCCATCTATGGGCGTAGGTTTATATAAGTCAGGCCTAGTGTCTGAGGCTGCAGTGGGAACATCCTTGACTACCGTCGTTCAGGGGCATTGTTTGCGGCAATAATAAAGTTCGGTGGACCTGATCCACTCCCGCGCAGCAGGCATATCGTCTCGGCTGTAGCGCGTATCCAAACCCAGTTCCGTTAGATACGTCTCCAGGTCGCGGCCATAGATGCGATAGGACAGCACCCCATCTCCAGTTTGGCTATCGGTATCACTGTTGTATTCGGGTTCAAGCAGGTGGGCATCCTCGTTCGGATCCCCAGGATCTACCTGGACGCGCACCAGTGTGTCCGGAAGAGTTCGGACATGTGGCACAGTGGACAGACAAACACCCCCGGCTTCAGCACGCCGTGTATCTCACGGTGCGCTCGCGCATCCAGCCGCACGTGTTCCATGACGTCACTGTCAATAGCGATGTCGAAGCTGCGTCAGAGAATGTCAGCAACTCTAGGTTCTGATTGGTGATCCGCGTCCCGATGGATGTGCCTGCCGACAGGGTAGGCCCGTACTGTGACAACGATACATCGCCCCAGTGCGTCTCTTCGAGCAGGTCTGGTAATAGTTGGGTGCCATAGACACATCGCCCATCTGCGAGGCTCCTCGGCTGTTCACGCAACGCTTTCGCACTGACGCCGCTAACAGAACGGCGTGAATAAGAAAGTCGGGCTTGCAGTGAGAAAAATAGCGCCTGACAAATCACCGTGCGCTTCATAGTGGGACCATGCCCACAACACAGTGTGCAAGTTGCTTCAATGCAACGAACGCCTGGAAGAGCAGAATCTGCCTCAAAACGTTATAAAACGAGAGAACGTCTCCAACTTGTGGAAACCGATCTGGCAGTAAAGGTGTCGATTACCTCGCTATAGCCCGTTTCCTCGTGCGACAAGAGGCTTCTTCCGGCAGTAATACAATTCGGTATTCAATATCCCGAAGTTGGCAATGTCTTTGCGCGAATACTCTATTTCGAACCCCAACCTGCTCAAATAGGATTCAAGATCCCGACCATACACACGGTAGGAAAGTACACCGGTGCTACCATCAGAATTTGCGTCGCCGTGATACTCCGGTTCAAGCAAGTGCATGTCCTTCGTAGAATCATCCGGGTCATCGACTTGAACCCTGATCATGGTCTGCTCCAACGAGCGGTCATGAGGTACAGTAAAAATATAGATGCCCCCTGGTTTTAACACCCGATAAATTTCTCGATGCGCCCGGTCATCCAGACGCACATGTTCCATGACGTCGCTGGTGATCACAAGATCAAGCGACTCATCGGGAAAGGTTAGGCACTCAAGATTTTGATTGGTTACTCCTCCGGCAAGCACCTCCCCAAATGGTTTATTGGGCTTGTATTGGGACAACTCGACTTCTATCCAACCTGTTGCCTTCAAGAGATCAGGGAGAGGATAGGCGCAGCCCCGCCCATAGAAGGGGGGTTGTGTGTCATAAACGTGGAGTTTCTTTGTGCCGGCACACGGCAGCGTTGCCAAAGACAATGCCTCATTACCCGTCAGTTCACTGATGGCACGTAAAATACCCTGAGCGATTGATCGGTAACGGCTAGTCGTATGGCAATGTTCGCAATTGAGAGACTCTCGCCAAAGCTCGACTTCTTTGTAAAAAAAACGGCTCAACTTACCACAGACGTTACAGTAACCGCTCATGTACCGCCAGCCAGCATACATTTTCGGCACAATAGAATCGGATATCGCCAGCGGACGATTTTGCCGATAGCCGTGTGGAATCCATGCGCCCCACTTGGCCTCGTAAATTTTCTTGTTTTCTTCAAACAGCTCTTGCCGGTCTTGTTGCTTGAGCTTGTTGAACGATGCGGACAGGTGGTGATGAACGAATACGTCTTCAGCACACACCACGCGCAGACCTACCTGTTCTATACGCCGACAATAGTCATCGTCTTCAAACCATCCGCGACCAAAGGTTTCGTCCAGCTGCCCTACGCGCTCAAAGGTCTCTCTCTTCATCATCACGCAGAAAAATGCGACAGTACGCAACGGATACAGTTGTCCGGCATGTCGGCGAGTATACGCGGCGGACTTGACAAGCATTTCGCTCATATCCGCGTAGGCAATATCGATCTTGGCCTCATTGCCGATGTTGTTGGTGACGGTCCCAATCAGGCCAATGGCTGTATTCCGCTTCAGATGATTGACCAGAGACCGCACCCATCCCCCAGTTACATAAGTATCATTATTGAGCATGACTAGGAAATCGCCCGTGGCCATGTTCAGGCCCTGGTTATTGGCTGCTGCAAACCCCCGGTTATTATCATTTAGAATCAACCTGCGATTCCCATTCACCAAAGCCCAGTTTTTGAGAAACTCTACTGACCCATCGCTGGAAGCATTATCGATGACGATTATTTCCAGATTCTCATACTGGCTATGCTCATCGATGCTTGCCAAACAATCACGGGTCAATTCAAGGTTGTTGTAGGTGACGACAATGACGCTGACCCTGGCTTCACGATCGGAAGATTCCGCCTGCTGGATAAGCGCTTCGGCACGATGCCTCCATGTTTGGCCCCGCGCAAAGTCCTGGCGGCGCTGAACCAAGTTTCTTGACTCTGGCGCTGATAGAAGCGCATCAACAGAGTCGAGAAATTGAGTGTGAGCAGTGGCAACATAGACCAACCCATCAAACTGGGTCATTTCCGGTAAATTGACTGCAACCACAGGCTTACCGGCACTCAAATATTCATAGACCTTAACAGGATTGGTCGCCAAGGTGAGCGGAACCACTTTGAAAGGTAACAGGCAAAGATCGAAGCCATACAGGTAATGCGGAAGCTTGCGATATGGTACTTCACCGATGAAAGTGATATTCGGCAGTTTACCAAGCCTGGATTCGGCATTGACTGTGTCGGCGCCGATTATCACAACGGAGCACTCAGGATGCCGCTTAGCCACAGCCTCAACCAAATCAACATCAAACCATTCCGCGATTGCGCCGTAATACCCTATAATCCTCCGACCCTGAGGATCGCCATACGTGCTCTCCGGCACCTGTGAAAATAATTCGTAGTCTGTTGCGTTGCGAATCAGGGCATGATGTTGCGCATGCTTGGCAACGGACTGATCCAACCATGCAGAGGTGGTAATTGTCAGATCGGAATTGGCGAACAGTTTTTTTTCCAGCTGAGCCAAATTCTCACTCACGCCTCCGAAACCCTCATGGTGATCCATGCAATCATAAACCAGTTCTCTATTGGGCAGCACGGAAGCCACATCACACCAGAACGGATGTTGCACCATTGAAACAAGCCGCCCACAATCAGCCCATTCCAGCACTTCACCAATGCTTGCTCTTAATTGACTGACAAGAAGCAGAGTGGGCGCTTCAAAATAAATTGGCGCGGCTCCTTTTGCAAACAACCTTATCTGAAACAGCAAACCCGACGAATCCAATGCCTCCACTTCAAAACCAGCTCGATCATCGTCAACCAGATTAGCCGAAACATAAAACACACGGCGTTTCGTACCAGCCACTGCTTTTGCCATCTGCTGAGGCCTCTGGTGTCGAAAATGCCAGTCAATAACACCCCAAATGATGTAGTCCGGCAAGCCCTCTTGTTCAGCAACTGGCTTGAGTGTTGGCGCACAAAAGGGAATCGCACCAAACAAGGTGTGAGGCAACCATCGTATAATTTTGCCTAACACCTCGTGATAACCAAAACTGGCAAGTCTTTTCACTCGGGCCGGCAGCGGCAACCGGTGATAACAATTCCGTAGTTTCTGTGCTATCCGCTGACGATCGTCACTGGTTAATCCATCGCGAACCAACCTTGAAATGATGCGCAACGGACGCGTCAACTTCCATGACCAGCTATTCACTATCAACCGAATCTGTCCATCCCGCTCGACGATTTGCCTATCCCGCTCGACGATTTGCCTATCCCGCTCGACGATTTGCCTATCCCGCTCGGCCACTGCCGTAGCCCGCTGCGTTTTGACCGCAGACAGTAGCCGCAGACTTTCCACGAAATATCTCTCACGCACTTCGTCCATCATTATACGGAATCGGCCTTCAGCGAGCCCGGCATCTCCCGGTATCGGTGTGATAATCGGCGCCAACGGGATTCGGCTGGCGATCACGAATTGCCGATAATATGGCGGAAGGAAATCATATCGATAGAACTCCTTGTTGAATCGCTCGCTAATCTGCAGCACTAGGTCTTTCAAGTTCGGGTCGTCCCATGTGCAAATGACAAAAGCCAACAACTCACGCAGCCAAGGGGCATGTCCGTGCCCCACAGCCTGGCAATGCCAGCCCAGCCCCTGCAGCTGCTCTACGATAGCGCTCAGAGTTGGCAGGCCATTCTTATAGTGTTCCTTCAGCCACGGATACTCGACTCCTGTGATTTTCCTGTATTGTTCATCAATCGCTCGGTCAGTCTCATAGGCATCGGACGAATCCGACGTCGGAAAACCTAGAACGAGGATAGTCTTTCCCAAAGACGATACGCGCTGAAGAAAGGAATGCCGATGTTCCGGCGGTACATGTTCGAGCACATCTACCGCCGTGGCACAGTCAAATGTCCGTCCCTTTAATTCTTCCGCAAATACATTACCGGTAATACGCTGTGTTCCAGATCCTAGCGGAATCAGAGGATCAACGAAACTGACCGCCATGTCGGGCAAAAATCGGCCGAATAGACATTCCGGCCCGCTGCCTATATCGAGGATCGTGCTGCCTACTTTGACACCGGCTTGGCGAAGCAAGTCTGAACAAGCTTTATAACGACTGTATTGATCAAAGATTATTGACACAGATCTTTCGACCGCCCCCCCTCCTTTTCCACCCCTCTCGGTCGCCATTGAATGGACTGTGCGCTGCAGTATGCTTTCGTGCCAGTCCCTAAGCATCTCTTGGTCAACCGATTTTCTTACTGCGATACCGACCCCACATGGCCAGCCAAGTGTCATATCGTCTTTCAGCAGAAGAATCTTTCCTATAGGGCCGAAGATCTCTGCAAAATCGTCATGTGAGAATCTCCAGTAATCAGCAGGGTAATCGTGCAGTTCAAATCCAGGAGAGCGCGTGGTGATGATCAACAGGCCCCCGTGACGTAGCACGCTACTCATTTGATAAAGAGCCTCCTGCCAATTGCTGCAATGCTCCAGCATTTCAGTAGAAACGACTACATCAAACTTGTCATCACCGAACTGAGCTTGCAAGTTCGCCACATCTAGTACAATATCAACCCCATTCCCCTCAAATAGATCGACCCCGACATAATTGATAGATTTAGGTTCAAGTATTTTGCGGACTGAGCCATTATCATTTCGCGACCCCACTTCCAATATCCACGCATTCACCGGAATCGTGTCCAGTAGGTTATTCACCATCTCAATGCACCAGGGGTTGCACATGATTACCTGCTCTTCCGCTCCCTTAAAGCCACGCGGAGCTGCTCAAACTTCTTTTTCGAGTATTCATAGAGCCGAATATCCAGTTCATTATATTCGAGCAACTTCTCATACGGCTTGTTACCAATTTCAGCTCTAATTAGGTTTGTCTTTTCATTGATATTACCCGGCCTGCCGGTTGAATTTTGAGTGATTGCCTCAATCTTAATATTATGAAAGACCGGCGCCAGCCATTCTTGGAACAGATGCACAGACTGACTGAATTCTTCAACCAAACCCATGGCCGGCAGTGCATCAATGGTCGATATCGCTTCGTGCAGATTGCCTTCGCTTGCCAAGGCCGTTCTTGTATCGAGGATCGCATCAAAGGCGGTCGACAAATGAAGCGTCTGGTAATTCCGGAATAGCGTAGTTTCGAACTTATCACCCTCGCCTAAGCAATAGTCGATGTAATAAGCCAATCCTTTCTGTGCCGCAACAGAGGTGTGGTAGTCCGTATTGGTAGCCCGTTCGTAGGCGTAGCATGAACCCACCCTGTCAATAGGATGTCGAATGAAGATAATAGGGAAGAACCTATACTTCCCTGATACCTCGTCCCGAATAATTCTCGCTTGGTGTGAGGATATTGCTACACAGCAAGGATGAGCGTCGAGAAATGCCATTACTGCGCTATTGGGTAAGGATGACCATGGAAACTCGCCCTCCAACATATGCCATGTCTGACGGAACGAATTCCGCAGCGAATGGTCGACCGAGCTGCCTGCATTCTTGAAGATATGATGGTGAATGACTATGTCTCGCATTGGGGGACAGCCAGCTGTGGAGGTATTTAGGAGGCTCTGTTACGTGCTGCCTAGCACCGCGGCTCGAAGCTTTTTCCTAATTGACCATGCTGCGGGATCTGCTTGGTGTGGGACTCAACTTACTGCATCGCTCCATCTCAATGCACCAGGGATTGCACATGATTACCTGCTCTCCTTTTGGCCAGAGTCTTAGAAAGCTTCTCAAACTTGTTCTTGGAATATTCACAGAGCGAGATATCAAACTCGTTATAATCAGAAGTAAAAGGCGGCGACAAACAGCTTAGCTCCCTCGCCTGAGCAATAAGCCAACCCTTTTTAGAAGCGGCAGTTGTGTGGCTGCCAAGCAACGTGAGTCGAAATCCTTTGCTAATTCAACAGACTGAGGGATTTGATTTGTGCGGGACTCTAGCTCAAAACTTGCGACTTCGCACAGCTCGATATCCAACCCATTCATGTCGACTAGCGTCGAAAACAATGTTTTTCCAAGGACTTCTTCCAAGGAGGACAACGTACCATCGTAACCTTCAATCCTTGGCGAACTATTGACCTCTGTCGCATAATGCAAGCGCAGGTTTCGAAACACCGGTTTAAGAAAATACTCGGCAGCGATCATCGCTCCCTTAAAGTCTTCAACAGTGCTAGAGACTGCACAAACCCTGAGCCTGGCAATCGCCTCATCAAGATGCTTCGCCATGGGAGGCAATGAGGCATCTGCGAGATTACATACTTGGGGGCTTAGAACATAGTTCGGGTGCTCACGGATCAGAAATTTGAGAAACTCTTGCAAGGTGGAACGTTGCGCTACCTGCGCGATAGCGTGATTGTTCAGCCCTATCGTTTGATAGTAGCTATACATTGAAGGTAACCGTTTGAGCGGATGGCGCACAAGAATGAAGTCATAAAACCTGAACTGTCTATTCAGCAAAGGGCTTAGATTGTAATTTTGTCCGATGAAAATGATGGCTTGAGATTGCACTCGGTTGTTTGCCGTGAAGATAGCCAGCTAACGTCTCGTCTGAGAAATAGCCCTCGCTCTCACCTGAGGGATGATATTCCTTGAAGCTCTCACCGAACTCCCGTTTTAGTATATCGATCAGGGTAGAACCCGCATTTTTAAAGAAATGATGATGCAAAATAATAGGTAATTAGGGCGTTTCGTAACCATCTGGTAGGCTGGAGGCCGCATGGTTACGGGACCCCATCGGATTTTCGGGTGTGCGGCCAACTTTCTGCGGGGCCGCAAGTGTGTGTTCTGCGGATC
>Ga0134126_10012787_pt1 | contig 10594 bp, 5 predicted proteins | sample KB31752_FD_96881 | JGI IMG/M metagenome (GOLD analysis project Ga0134126, IMG submission 96881) | Terrestrial soil microbial communities with excess Nitrogen fertilizer from Kellogg Biological Station, Michigan, USA - KB3-175-2 | ecosystem: Environmental > Terrestrial > Soil > Unclassified ...
AAATCACCTTTCATCTTTTTCCATACATATTGAAATTCGTCATGATCCGCCCAGACATTATAGCCGGCGCCGGAGATGACATACTGGCCGGTCTCCGGGATAAAAGTAGCTGATCCCGGCTTGACGCCCGTGCCGACATCGCCATGATTCTCAAAGATGCCCAAGGGCTGGGCGGCGGCAGATAATGTGAAAAACAAAGCCGAAACAAGCAGCAAAACGTTAGAAGGAATCGATTTCATCAATGGACAATTGAAAAGGTTTTTTAATGCAGGTAGCTGTTAACCCAACAAATTTATAGTTCGATTGCCCGATAGGCCAGTTTTTGACTACATCTATACTACATCAACCCTAAAAACCCCTTAGATATCAGCAGTTTTCGCCACATCATCACTACATCAAAACAGCCTTGCCCGCCAATAAGCTACTTCTTAGTCGACCCCTTCCTGCAAAATGGGTTATCTTTAGGTACACCAGCCATATGTTTACCAAAAGGTCCAAATTGAAAACATGGGCTACTGCGATCTGCTTATGTTTTAGCCTGCTTAGCCGTAGCCAGAATACCATCGGTATCCCCGATATCATCAATTATTCGCGGGAGGTCTATAATGCCGGTACCCAAAACCGCGGGATCGTACAGGATCGCAACGGTGTGATGTACTTTGCCAATTACCAGGGCCTTCTGACCTTCGACGGCAATTACTGGCGTGACTACCCCATCTCCAACAAGACCGTGGTGCGATCGATCGCCATTGGTAAAGACAACCGCATCTATGTTGGTGCTCAGGGTGATTTCGGCTATTTTTCCCCCGACAGCATCGGCCGGCTGGTCTATACCTCGCTGAAAAACCTGCTTTCCGAAAAGAATAGCGCTTTTTCGGATATCTGGAACATCGTCCCTTACGGTAATGACGTATTTTTCCAAAGCCGTGAAAAGATTTTTCAACTCAATAACCGTACGATCACCGTATACCCCGCAGCCTCCTCATGGATGTTCCTGGGCGAAAGTAACCGGCAGCTGATAGCCCAGGACCAGAAGAACGGGCTGCTCGAATTCCGCGACGGGCTCTGGTCCCCATTCGTAAAGGAATCTGCCCTTCCCGCCAATTACCTCGCCACCTGCCTGTTCCCGGTAGGCAAGGATAGCAGCTTTCTCGGGACGGTAAATACCGGTTTTTATTTTCTGGCAGACAACAAGATCACCCCTTTCCATTTCACGGGCCCTAACCCCTTTGCCAACGAACGCGTCCTTACGGCCATCGCTGTGAACAACCAATGGCTTGCTATCGGCACCAACCTGGATGGTATCTATATAGTGAACAAACACGGCGAGATCATTCAAAATCTCTCGCGCAAGGAAGGGCTGCAAAACAACAATGTCCTCATGCTTTTCCTGGACCGGAGCAAGAACCTTTGGATCGGCCTCGACGACGGCATTGATCTCGTGGCCTATAATAATGCGATCAAACACATCTACCCGGAAAAGCTCAACGAGGGTTTGGGCTATACCAGCATAATTTACAACAAGGAGCTTTTCGTGGGTACATCCAATGGGTTGTATTCGCTGTCGATGGACGATAGCCATAATGACGCAGCTGGGCCAGCCGGCTCTGGGGACTTCAGCTTTGTCCGTGGCGAGTTCAAATCCATCCCGGGGACTAAAGGGTCTACCTGGGGTCTTGACGAGATCAACGGCAAGCTGCTGCTGGGTCACCACGACGGTGCCTATGAGATCCGCAACGACCAGCTGGTCCCCATCGATATCCGTGCGGCCTACTGGACCTTCTTGCCTTTGTCCAATGTATTACCCTCTGCCGAGGTACTGGCGGGAAGCGATGCCGGCATCAATATATTGCGGTATGGCGACCATGGGTTCCAGCTGCAGGATAAGCTGCCCGGTTTCAATACCTCAGCCGAATTCATGGCGCTAGACAATAATAACACGCTCTGGGTCGCACATCCCTATCGCGGCGTTTATAAGATCGATCTCAACGATACCGCGCATCCGCAGGTAAAACTCTATACCGAAAAGAACGGATTGCCCTCGTATCTGAAAAATCATTTGTTCAAGGTCAAGAACCACATCGTGATCGCCACCGAAAAAGGGGTATATGAATATGACCCGCGATCGGATAGCTTCGTCTTATCTGCCTATTTCAAAGGCTTCTTCGGCGAGCGGAACATCCGCTTCCTCAAGGAGGACGGCGTGGGCAATATCTGGTTTATCGAGGACAATAGCCCGGGCGTTATCGATCTCACCGGGTCCCAACCCGACATCATCTATTTCCCCGAGCTCAGCGGGAAGCTTGTAGCCGATTATGAAAACATCAATCCCTATGACAAATTTAATGTGCTGGTGGGTGCGGAGAAGGGATTCTATCATATCAATTATGAGGAATATAAGAAAAACCACTATCCGATCCAGGTCAATTTGCGGAGCGTCCGGGCGATAGGCAAAACGGATACGCTGCTTTTCGGCGGCTATTTTGGCGAGGTGAACGATAGCCTCGATCAACCGGCTTCGGCAGTATACAGCATCTCCAACAAATGGAACTCGCTCCATTTTGAATATACCACCCCCCTGTACTCCGCGCAAAACAGCATCACCTATAGCTATTGTCTTAAAGGTTTCGACCGGGATTGGTCGCCCTGGTCCAGGAAAACCGAAAAGGACTATACCAATCTCCCCGCTGGCATCTATACCTTCCAGGTGAGATCGAAAAGCCATCTCGGCAACGAGTCGGCTGTCAGCAGCTATTCGTTCACGATATTACCCCCATGGTATCAAACCGGCTGGGCTTATGCCCTCTATGCGCTGGTCCTGGCGAGCCTTCTTTATGGGGTGTATTTCTGGCAACGCCGCATCTTCCGGCGCCAGCAGCAAAAACACGAAGAGGAGCAGCGACGGCTGCAATACCTGCACCAGCTGGAGATGGAAAAATCGGAGAAGGAGATCGTCAAGCTAAAGAATGAAAAGCTCGAAGCCGAGATCGAGCACAAGAATACCGAGCTGGCTTCGGCAGCTATGCACCTCGTTCAAAAAGGTGAACTGCTGGGAAATATCCGCGAAGAGCTGATGCGGATGAAAAAAGGCGCCAACGGCGATGGGACGGCCGCGGAAGAATTGAAGAAAATGTTGCGTATCCTCGGTGAGGAGAATAAGATGGATAAGGACTGGGAGCAGTTCGCCGTCCACTTCGACAAGGTACACAGCGATTTCCTCAGGATCACCAAAACAGCCTATCCCACGCTTAGCGCCCATGAGCTAAAGCTTTGCGCCTACTTGCGGATGAACCTTTCCAGCAAGGAGATCGCCCAGCTCGAGAATATCAGCGTTAGGGGCGTAGAGATCAGCCGTTACCGTCTGAGAAAAAAATTGAGGATCGCCACGGAGACGACCCTCTTTGATTTCCTGATGGAGCTACATGCCAAAGGAGCTACACTAAATTCTGTTTGATATAATTCAGGCTCTTCGTGATGCTATCGAAAGGCGAACCGAGCGTATGGTCCTGCTCTACGAACCAGTACTTCATGCCCGCCGTAGCCTTATATTTAAAGATGCGTTTGAAATCGACGGTGCCACTCCCCACTTCGGCGGTATCGTGGTCCGGCGTCTTGCGGATGTCTTTGAGATGCCACAGCGGAAATCTCCCGGGGTGCGCTTCAAAGATCTTCACCGGGTCCTGGCCGGCGAAGGTAGCCCAATACAGGTCGAGCTCCATCTTCACCAGGTTGGGATCGGTATCCTTTAAAAGGATATCATAGGGATAGACGCCGCCTTGCGCGGCAAATTCGAAGTTGTGGTTATGATGGCAGAACTGGATACCTGCTTTCTTGCATTTTTCGCCGGCGATATTGAAGTCGTGCGCCATCTTTTTATAATGGTCGAGGGTGCCGCGTTCGGATTCCGAAAGCCAGGCGCAGATCATATACTGCAATCCCAGGTGATGTGCATCTTCCACGGCCCGATCCCAGTCATGCAGGATGGTCCCATTGAATACGCCATTGGTCAGGATAGCCCCTTTAGAGTCTTCGCCATACCGGTAGTGACAGCTGCGCATTACCTGGCCGTTCTTTTTGAGTACGCCGGCAAAGGTCCTGGCGTCCATGCCATAGAATTTCTCGTCGCCGCTGTTGTAGGTGGCGCCTTCGAGCGAGTTATAGCCGATTGCGGCAACCTTGGCCAGGGTGCCGGCCGGATCTTTGGCCATGGCATCCCGGACCGTATACAGCTGGAGGCCATAATTGGCGCCTGCGAGCGGGCGGCTCGAGGCAAGGGCGGGTGCCGCCAGGATGCCTGCAGAATAGATGGAAGTCTTTTTTAGAAAATCTCTTCTAGATGTACGCATATGGGGAGCAATTTTTTCGCTAATGTCTGAGGCCTTCGGCCCGCACCACTGGTGCGGTCCTCGGTCGCGGGCTTGCGCCCGTGGACGAGCCGCCACCGGCGGCTCCAGGTGTTATCCCGCTAATTTACGATTCCGCACCTAATTTTCACTACATCATTACTACATCATAGGGTCTAAAGCGGCACTTCGCGAGGGAAAATGTGTAAATTGAATGAAACTCGCTTGCTATGAAGTTCGCACTCTGTCTTTCCTGTCTCCTGTGCTTGCTGGGATTCTCGCGCCTTTCGGGGGTCCCACGTCCCGCGGATGAACACCCGACCCTGGCCATCGGCGCGAAAGCCCCCGATTTCTCGCTCAGGGGCGTGGATGGGAAGACCTATACCCTCTCTTCTTTTAAGGATGCCCGCATCCTGGTGATCGTCTTTACCTGTAATCATTGCCCTACCGCGCAGGCCTATGAGAACCGGATCATCCAGCTGACAAAAGATTACAAGGATCGGGGAGTCGACGTCGTGGCCATAATGCCCAATGACCCCCAAAGCATCCGCCTTGACGAACTGGGCTATACGGATATGGGCGATACCTATGACGAGATGAAACGCAGGGCTGCTATCAAGCACTTCAACTTCCCCTATCTTTATGACGGCGCTACCGAGGCGACGTCTAAAAAGTATGGCCCCATCGCGACGCCGCATGTGTTTATCTTCGATAGCCAGCGGAAACTGCGTTATAGCGGCCGGGTCGACGACGTGGAAAAGCCTACCAAGACCCCGCATGTGAGCGATGCCCGCAATGCCATCGAGGCGCTGCTGGCGGGCAAAGAGCCACCCGTGACGACTACCAAAGTATTCGGCTGCTCGATCAAATGGACGGAGAAAAGCGACTGGATCGAGAAGGCAAAGGAGGAATGGGCCAAGGAACCCGTGCGTCTCGATACGATCACCGCGGCCGGGATCAAGGACCTGATCGCCAATCATACCGACAGTCTCCGGGTGATCAATGTCTGGGCTACGTGGTGCGGTCCCTGTGTGGCCGAGTTTCCCGATTTCGTGGACATCAACCGCATGTACCGCCGCCGGGATTTCCAGTTTATCAGTATCAGCGCCGACGAGCCCGCCAAACGCAATAAGGCCTTGCAATTCCTGCAGAAGTCCCAGGCCTCTGCCACGAACTATATCTTCAACATCGACGATAAATACAAGCTGATAGAAGCCATCGATCCCAAATGGCAGGGGGCCCTGCCCTATACGCTTGTGATCGAGCCGGGTGGTAAGATCATCTATTCCAAGGAAGGACCCGTCGATCCTGCTACACTCAAAACGGTCATCGTCGACGACCCGACCATCGGAAGATATTATTAACGTGGCCTCGTGTGGGGTTGGCTGCCGGCGTCATTGATCCGTTGCTTCATCCTTGTCTTCCGTCTCTTCCAGCTCGTCGCCCTTCTTGCTGCGCCGCGCTTTCACGAGTGGATTCTCCTGCGTTCCCGTCACGGCTACCGGAATGCCGATAATCCCGAAAGGCGGCAGCCCCACCCGGCAATGCAGATTGAGCCTTCCGTCGAAGCTCGCCTGTCCTTCGATCCGCAATTTGAACACCGAGATCTTCATCCGGGTGCGCTCGATGGTGATCAGGTTATTGGCAATTGTGGTTTTGAGGTCGACCTTGGAAAGATCGGGGTCGTTGACGTCTTTATTGGTTTCTTTGCTGACCTCGCCGAAAAGCTTGAGTCCCTTGACCTTCACCTTTCGGATCGATACGGTGCCGCCGCCTTTGAGCGAGGGATACACCGGATGCATATTCCCATCCAGCCGCCCCGCCAATTTATAATCGAGCGAAATGATGCCCTGCGCCTTCGCCGCGGATGTTGCCAGGTCACGGAATAGTTTCACCTCCCGGTATGCCCGCTGGACGTCGAAGTCTTTGGCCTGAATATGATAATCAAATTGTGCTTTCTGCGGCGAGAGCGGCTTGTATGCCGCATTCATCTCGACCGGCGCACCCGCCAGCGAGAACATCGTGGTATCGAGATGGACGGCGCCGCTGTCGATGTCGACTCCGCCCCTGAAGCTGTCGATCCGCATCCCGTTGTAATCCACCTGCTTCACGTCGGCATGAAAGGCAACGTCCAGATCCGTGGGCACCAGGATGACTCCTGTTTGGGTCTGGCCCCCGGATGAATTAAATTTTAATTCATCTGCCGCTAAATATTCGCTCTTCAACGTAAAGCTCCCGTGCAGTAGTTCCCCCTTGTTAGCCATATAGCCGATCACATCCGACAGCCAGCCGTCAAGCACAAACCGGCTCTTGCCGTATCCGGCCTCAAACCGGTCGAAGGTCATCTTATCCTGCTTGAAACTAAACTTTCCGGTGTATATCTTGAAGGGCTGCGGAAACATTTCGGTGCGCAGGACCAGGTCGTGAACCGTGAGCGTCCCCTCGTTGAAAAGCAGGTCATAACGCCCTTTAGCGGCATCGCTTTGGCGTCCCCTGAGTGCAAGGCTCGTTTCTACCAGTCCTGTGACGGCATAGTCTTTCAGTGCAAAGACTTTGAGGATCCGGCCCAGGTCCAGCGTTCCATTCGAGACGATATCATAATTGAGATCGGTGAAATCGCGCAGATCGGCCTTTATCTTAAATGGCTGCCCTTCGAACTCGAACGACATCGGCGTCAGCGCCACATCGAGGTCTTTCATCGACCCACTGCGGCTGATCACCCTGGCGCCAACCTGCACCTTTTCGAGTGGATGCGGATAGTATTTCGTTTGGATGCTGCCGTTGAGCAGCTGCAGATCGGCTTGGGTCACTGGAAATTGATGCCGGGCCGGCAGATAATTGCCTCTGGTCCTGACGTCGACGCTAAGGTCGCCGGCCAGCTCGACGCTATCCAGCGGAAAGACTTTTTTGAGATCGGCGAGGTGTAACACCGTTTCCAGCTCCGCCTCGATGGATCGGCTGGCCGGGTCTTCCAGCCGGAAGAACCCGCGGATATGACTGCCGAGGGCTTGCGCGTTCAGATTCTCGAGCTTGAATCGCACATGCCGGTAGTCGTTATCGGGGCAGTTGGCATCGACATCGAAAGCAATATCCCGGATCGCCTCCGGCCGCGAAGTGAATTTCAAAAACCCATCGCGCATCGTTCCCTTTAGCGTAAACTTTGGGATGCTGGCGATCACTGTGTCCACCGAGGTCTTGCGCAGCCCTATCTTGCGCTCGACGCGGGTTGCATACTTTCCTTCCGCCTCTAGCTGTAAATTCAGTCGGCCTTTGAGGTCAGCGGGTGCAAAACCCACGGCCCGGTCCCATTTCTCCAGGTCAAGGTCGCTGCGGATCTTCGCAGAGACCCACGGTGCTTTCATGCCGCGGACCTGCATCACAGCGCTGAAATAGTCCTTGTCGAGATTGAAGTAGGCGGAATCGACTCTAAGATCCAGGCTGTCGGGATCGAGACCTGGTAACCGCGTGTGCAGATCGAGATAGAGATTCTTTATCGGCACCGGCGCCTGCCCGTTGGCAACATACCCATTCCGGATCTTGAGATCGAGGAGCAGATCGGGCATTTCACCCGTGGCCGCGATATACTTTCCTTTCAAGGAGGCGTCGATATCCCCGGAGCCCCGTACATCGGTTTTCTCGAGCCAGAGAGTCACGTCCGGCGGCAGGGCCGTGATCACATTGTGTAAGCTCGTATCCGCCGCCTTCAGCTGAAAGTCCATGTCGTAGCCATCTTTCAAAAACGAGAAGCGGCCGGTAAATGTCACGGGGAGCTGGTTGATCATCAATTCATTTCGCTCGAAGATCAGGGCCAGCGAATTCGTATTGATCTTCGTGATGAGATCCGCGTTGAGCTTCTTGTTGATGAAATAGGGCTGCCGGTCATAATAAAAGTCGATGGATCCAACCGTCATATGTGTATGCAGATCGAACACGGCCTGGCTGAGATCGCCATTGCCTTCATAGTCCAGCCCCTTCGCATTGATAAGGATCGGGATAGACGCATCGTTGTAGATCAATAGGCTGTTTTCGATAATGATGTTCTGTATCTTCAGCGAAGCGCTGCCTGAATCGGCGGCATCCTTTGGGTGTTTGGCTTGCCCCGAAGCATAGACATTATAGTTGGGCACACCGCTCGTGTCGACCTGGATATTGATGGAGGCATTCGTAAGAAAGATCTTGTCGATATTTACTTCTGAGAAAACGCTTCGCAGATCGACACCCAGCGAGATCTCGTCGGCTTCGATGAGCCGCTCCTTGTCGAAGGGAGCCGAGCCGTTGAGTTTGACGTCATAAAGTGTCAACGTCAACGCGGGAAAATGCCGGAAGAAAGAAAGCCGTGCCGCGGAAAAATGCAATTCCGATTTAACGCTATGCCGGGCCCATTGCCTGATCTTATTGGATACAAAACCGGGAAAGAGATAGGGTAGCAGAAACAGCAGCAGCACGAGACCGGCCACCGTGATACCGGTGATCTTCAGGATTTTTAGCAGTATGCGGGAAAAAATCGGACGCATATTACAAAAATACTATCTTTATAGACCTAATGGCTTCGAATATGAAATTCTAACTCCCTGCTTCCCGCGGCAGTCCTTTTTCAAAACGTGAGCACCCGCTCAGGAGAATTTCTATTTCCAATCTCTAAGTTTATTAAATCGATCTTATGTCTGACGTAATCAAAGTAGTACGCCAAGCCTTATCCGGTCATCAGCAGGACTATACTTCCGGTAGTATCCGGCGTGCGGTGATCCTGGCATCCATTCCCATGATCCTCGAAATGTGTATGGAATCTGTGTTTGCGCTGGTCGATGTTTTCTTTGTCGGCCGCATCGGCAAAGAGGCCGTTGCCACCGTGGGTCTCACCGAATCCGTATTGGCCATCGTGTATTCCCTTGCCATGGGGCTTGGCATGGCGGCTACGGCGATGGTCGCGCGAAGGATCGGCGAGAAGAATGAAGACGAGGCCTCGCATACTTCGGCTCAAAGCATCGTGATCGCGTTAGTGCTGACATTGGTGGTAAGTCTTTCCGGCGCTTTGCTTGCGCCGAAGATACTGGAGGTAATGGGCGGTTCGGCGCAGATGGTAGCCACCGGCGCGATCTATACCCGGATCGTGTTTTCGACCAGCATCGTCATCATGCTGCTTTTCCTGATCAACGGCATCTTTCGCGGCGCCGGCAATGCCTCTATTGCCATGTGGTCGCTGTGGCTCGCAAATGGATGTAATATAATATTGTGTCCCATCCTGATCCATATCTATGGTCTTCCCGGCGCCGCCATGGCGACAGCGGTCGGCCGGGGCATTGGTGTATGCTATCAGCTTTATCATCTTGTCAAAAGCAAGGGACCTATAAAGCTCATCCGGCGCTATTTCACTCCCGACAAGACCATCATCCGTAATATGCTGAAGATAGCCTGGACCGGGACGATGCAATTCCTCGTAGCGTCGGCCAGCTGGATTGCCATGGCGCGCATCATCGCGCAGTTCCATGATACTGCCATCGCCGGTTACCAGGTCGCCATCCGCATCGTGATCTTCTTTATCCTCCCGGCCTGGGGGATGTCCAATGCAGCGGCGACCCTGGTGGGTCAAAACCTGGGTGCCAAACAACCCGAACGGGCCGAGGCCTCCGTGCGTACCGCTGCCTTTTATAATGCGGTATTCATGTTGATCGTATCGCTTGTTTTTCTGCTTGGGGCCGAGCCTATCGTCCATTTTATCAATCGTGACCCCGATGTCTCCGCCATAGCCATCCAGGGTCTGCGGATCGTGAGCCTGGGCTATGTCTTTTATGGTGTGGGGATGGTCCTTACCAATGCCTTTAACGGCGCGGGAGACACACGTACACCTATGATTATCAGCCTATTCGTGTTTTGGAGTTTTCAAATCCCGCTTGCCTGGTACCTGGCCATCTACCTGGGGTTGGGGCCAAAAGGAGTTTTCACGGCTGTCCTGACGGCAGAATCTTGCCTTACGATCGTCAGTTTTTTCCTGTTTCGGCGCGGAAACTGGAAGAAAATAGGGGTCTGAGGACACAATAAAAACTTTTCATAAAAGATTCTTGCACAAGTAGAAAATAGATAATATTTTAGTTATCCACCCGTTTTAGACATTCGGCCGGCAACCGGGAAAAAGCTCCCGGCCGGTGTAAAAATCCGGGCCGGATCAATCCAATATCAGGCGTTGACTTTAAAACCTTTGAAACATGCGTCGTCGCTTTCTACTTCCGGGAATCCTGTGCGTTTTGGTCGCA
>Ga0134126_10012789_pt1 | contig 10594 bp, 6 predicted proteins | sample KB31752_FD_96881 | JGI IMG/M metagenome (GOLD analysis project Ga0134126, IMG submission 96881) | Terrestrial soil microbial communities with excess Nitrogen fertilizer from Kellogg Biological Station, Michigan, USA - KB3-175-2 | ecosystem: Environmental > Terrestrial > Soil > Unclassified ...
ATCGTGCGGCTCGCGCTCACCTGCCTGGTGTCCGAGGGGCACCTGCTGCTTGAGGACTACCCGGGCACCGGGAAGACTTCGCTGGCCAAGGCGATCGCCAACTCCGTGCAGGGCACGCACAGCCGGGTCCAGTTCACTCCCGACCTGCTGCCGAGCGACGTGACCGGGGTGACCATCTTCGACCAGCGCAGCAGCCAGTTCACCTTCCACGCCGGGCCGATCTTCGCGACGATCGTGCTGGCCGACGAGATCAACCGGGCCTCGCCGAAGACCCAGTCGGCGCTGCTTGAGGTCATGGAGGAAGGGCGGGTCACGGTCGACGGCACACCGCACCCGGTGGGCCGGCCGTTCATGGTGATCGCCACCCAGAACCCCATCGAGCAGGCCGGCACCTACCGGCTGCCCGAGGCGCAGCTCGACCGGTTCCTGATGAAGACCAGCCTTGGCTACCCCGACCACAACGCGACGGTCGCGCTGCTTGCCGCCGCGGCCACCAGGGACCGGTCGGCCAACGTGCAGAACGTCATCACCACGCAGGCGATCACCCAGATGTCCGCGCTCGCCGACCAGGTGCACGTCGACCCCGCCATCCTCGGTTATGTCAGCCAGCTAGCGCACGAGTCACGCCAGCTCAGGCACGTCCGTCTGGGCCTGTCGGTCCGCGGCTGCCTGGCGTACGTCCGCGCCGCCAAGACGTGGGCGCTCGCCGACGGGCGGGGCTACGTCGTCCCCGACGACGTCAAGCAGCTCGCCGTCCCCGTGCTCAGCCACCGGCTGCTGCTCGACGCCGAGGCCGAGTTCTCCGGTGTCACCGTCGACGACGTTATCGGCCAGCTGCTTTCCCAGGTCCGCCCGCCGACCAGCCGCGGGGCCTAGCAGTGGAAGAAACGCCAGCACGAGTTCGCGGCTCGGCCTCGTCCCTTGGCCGGCTCGCCGGAGCGCCAGGCTCGCCGGCGGACGGCTGACCCGGGCGGCCGCTGCGCTGTGGGCCAGGGTACGGCCCGCCTGGCAGGTCACCACGCCTGCCGGGCGCGCGGCGCTGTTTGTCGCGATCGCCGCCTGGCTGCTCGGCATCAGGCTCGGCTGGGAGGAGCTTTTCCTCATCGCCGCCTGCTGCGTGCTCGCCCTCCTCATCGCGGTCGGCTTCGTCATCGGTCGGCCAAGCCTGGACATCGCTATCGAACTTGACCCCGCGCGGGTCAGCGTCGGCGCGCCCGCGGCGGGACGTCTCATCGCCACCAACCGGTCAAGGGCACGGCTGCGCGCCCTAGCCGTCGAGGTGCCGGTCGGCCGCGGCCGTGCCACCTTCCGGCTGCCGTCGCTGGCCGGCGGCGCCACCCACGACGAGCTGTTCGTGGTGCCGACCGACCGCCGCGCCGTCATCCCCATCGGGCCGCCGAGCGCGGTGCGGACCGACCCGCTCGGCCTGCTGCGTCGGGACGCAGTCGAGCAGACGACCGTCGAACTGTTCGTGCACCCGAAGGTCATCGGCTTGGACTCACTCAGCCCTGGCCTCCAGCGCGACCTGGAGGGCCAGGCCACCCGCGACCTGTCCACCAGCGACCTGGCCTTCCACACGCTGCGCGACTACGTCATGGGCGACGACTGGCGGCACGTGCACTGGCGGTCGACCGCTAAGGCCGGGCGCCTGCTCGTCCGCCAGTTCCAGGACACCAGGCGCTCTCAGCTCGCCGTCGTGGTGGACGGGGCACGGGCGAGCTACCGGACCGAGGACGAGTTCGAGCTCGCGATGAGCGTCGCCGGCTCGATCTGCGTGCGCGCCGTCAAGGACCAGCAGGACGTCTGCCTGGTGGGGGCCAGCCACGCGGTGACCGCCGCCTCGCAGCACCGGATCCTCGACACCCTCGCCCGCGGCACGCTCGCCGACACCGGCCAGGACCTGCCCACGCTCGCCGGCCGCGCCTACCGCCTCGCCCGCGACACGACGGTGCTCATGCTGCTCACCGGCAGCGTCGTGCCGTTCCGCACGCTCAAGGGCGCGGCCGTGCACTTCGGCCCCGACGTCCGGGTCATCGCGCTGCGCTGCGAGCCGGACGCGCCGCCTGGCCTCAATCGGTCAGGCGACCTGACGGTGCTCGCACTGCGCGACCTCACCGACCTGCCGGGCCTGCTGAACGCAGGGAGCGTATGACATGGCCTCGGTGACTTATCCCGCCAACGACACCGCTGGGCGGACCACGCACTCCGCGCGCTAGGTCGTCCCTGGTGGTGACGAGGTCGTAGACGCGCTCGCGCTCATCGCGCTCACGATGGTCGGCATCGTCGGGTTCCCGCCCGCATACGGCGGTCACGGGTACCTGGCGGTCGGGGCGGCGGGGGTGGTCCTCGGCCTGCTGCTCAGCCATGCCGGCCAGCGGGCCAAGGTACCGTTCGTCGCCGTCGCCGCGGCGAGCGTGCTGGCCTTCCTGCTCTTCGGCGGCATCGTCAGCCAGACCGGCACGGTGAGCCTGCCGGTGCTGCGCACCGTCGCGAACGTGGCAATCACCGGGTGGACGCAGCTGCTGACTACCGCGCGGCCAGTTGGCCGTACTGCCGGCCTGCTGGTGCTGCCCTACCTGCTTGGTATGTTCAGCGGCGTGGCCGGGCACGCGCTTGCCCGCCGCACCAGGTTCGCGGTGCTGCCCGCAGCGGCCCCGGCGGCCGTGGTGGCGCTGTCCATCCTGTTCGGCGCGGCCAAGCCTACCGCCGTGGTGCTCCAGGGTGCCGGGTTCGCCGTGGGCGCGCTCGCCTGGGCCGCCGTGCGCCAGCAGCGCGGCGCGGCGCGGACGGCGACGCTCGGCAGGCAGCAGCCTTGGCAGCGCATCGGCGCGGCGGTTGCCGTGCTCGCCGTGGCGGGCGCCGGCGCCACCGTCATCGGCCCGCACCTGCCCGGGGCGAACGCTCACCAGCGCGTCGTGCTCTACGTCGAGCCGCCGTTTGACGTGAGCGTCTATCCCAGCCCGCTCGCGGGGTTCCGCGACTACACCAAGGACGTCCCGGTCGGCCTTAGCGTCTACAGCAAGGAACTGCTCGCCACCAGCGGGCTGCCCGCTGGCAGTCGCGTCCGCATCGCGGCGATGGACGCCTATGACGGGCTTTCCTGGGGAGTCGCCAACGCAGCGGCGGGCTCGTCCTTCAGCGGCTACCAGCGGGTCGGCGCGCTACTGCCTGGCGCGATTCCCGGTGCGACCCGCACGGCGACGATCACGGTACAGCCCGCCTACGACGAGCCGTGGCTGCCCGACCTGGCCGACACGACCGGGTTCGGCTTCACCGGGGCGGCAGGCCCGCAGGCCGCCGCGCTCCGCTTCAACGTAGCCACCACCACGGGCATCGTTCCCGACGGCGTGCCGAATGGGCTGCGGTACACGGTCAGCGCCGCAGCCGTGACCGCGCCCGCCACGGCCAAGCTCGCGGCCGCGAGCCCGGAGGGCGCACCAGACTCGGACATCACGATCCCCGCCGCGGTCCAGGCGTTCGCGCAGGCGCACGCGGTGACGGCAACCACCCCGATGGGCAGGGTGCTCGCGCTGGCGACGTACCTGCGCGACAACGGCAGGTACAGCAACGGCGGCGGCGCGCAGAACGTGATCACCGCCGGGCACGGCTCCGGCCGGCTCACCTCGTTCCTCGAAGGCAAGCAGATCATCGGTGACGACGAGCAGTACGCCGCCACGATGGCGCTGCTCGCCAACGCGGTCGGCGTGCCCGCCCGGGTCAGCCTGGACGGCACCGTGGAAGCCAACGGCACCGTGTACGGCAAGGACGTGCGCGCCGACGTCGAACTCGACACCGCCGAGTACGGCTGGGTGACGCTGCCCGCCAGCCAGTTCACCGGCACCAAGAGCCCCCAGCTGCAGGTGCAGAAGGTCACGCCGCCGCCCCAGCCGGTCAAGGTCGTGCCGCCCCGGCGCAGCGACGCCGCCCCAGTCGCGGCGGCCAACTCGAGCAGCGCCGTGGCCCGCACGGCACCGCCGCCATCCACGTCCGGTTTCGCCATTCCGCCGATTGTGCTCATGCTGCTGAAGTACGCGGGGACGCCGTTGCTCGCCGTCGCGGCGGCCGGCCTGGCGCTTATCGCGCTGAAGGCGGTCCGCCGCCGCCGGCGGCGTTCCGCGGGGACGCCGTCCGCACGGGTGGCGGGCGCCTGGCGTGAGCTTGTCGACCTCGGCCGTGACCTCGGTATCGCTGCGGGCGAGGCAAGCGCCTCCGCGCCGACCCGCAGGGAATTCGCCGCGTACGCCGAGGAGCACGGCCTGGCCGACGCACGGGCCGTCGCGGTGGCGGCCGACGCGGCCGTCTTCGGGCCCGCGGACCCGGACGACGCGGCGGTGACCCGGGTCTGGCAGCTCGTCGTGGCGGCGCGGAAATCGGCAACGTCGAGCCTGCCGCTGCGGCGCCGCCTATGGGTCGCGGTCAACCCGGTGAGCCTGTGGGCATCACGCGCCACCCTGGAACGCCTGCGCGGCGCGGTCCGCTCCGGTGCCGCGCGTATCCCGCGCCCAGGGGTGCCCCGCCGCCCGGGGAAGCGTCCCGGGGCGGCGGGGTCGCCCTGGATTACTGCTTAGCGGGGACTGTGTCCAGGTCGGTGACCGGGACGTCCGCCCAGCGGGCGGCCTCGGCGAAGGCACCGTCGAGCAGTTGCACGTCGCGGAGCGCCAGGTGCGGCCGGCTCATGAGCGGCTGGGCGGGCAGTACATCCGCGACCCGCTCGAACAGCGACGCCGACCGCACGTACTGCGGTGCCGGCTGAGCCGCGCCCGCGTCTGCCGCAGGGGCCGGCGCGAGCGCCGCTGTGACCGCGCTGACCGACTCCGCGAGCTGCTGGCGGGCGACGGCAAGCGCGTCGATGGCGTGCTTGTCGAGGTCGGCGTACCGCGTGGAAGCGTCGAGCAACAGGTTGTGCGCGTAATGCCGGGCCGCGACCGCGGTCGCCATGAATCCGGCGACCCGGTCCGCGAGGCTGCCGAACAACGGCGTCCGCATCGGCCACACCACCGCGACGAGGGCCTGGTAAGCCACGTCCACCCGGCGGGCCGCGGCCCGCAGCTCAAGGTCGGAGCCGACGGCGCTGTCCGGGTCCGCAAGCCGGTCAAGGCAGCGGTCGGTGAGGTCGGCGAGCGCCTCAACCTGCTGCCGGGCCGCCACCCGCGCCACCCGGCCAACGTGCAGCGGCAGCACGAGCAGCACGGTCAGCACCGCCACGCCCGCGCCGACCGCCGTCTCGGCGAGCCGGAGCAGCAGCAGGCTGTTGGAGAACTCGTCGAGCTCCACGTACAGCTGTGACACCATCACGGTGATGCCGATGGTCATGAACGTGTAGTTGATCCGGAACAGGTACAGGCCGAGGAACAGCGAGACCATGACCACCAAGATCTGCAGCCACACGACGTCGCCCACCACGTGCGCGAGGAGGGCGCCCGCGATCACCCCGATGACCGTCCCGAGCACCCGGAACACGCTCTTGCGCAGCTGCTCGCCTGCGGTGTTGGCCCCCATGAACGTAATGAACGCCGCGATGACCGCCCAGTAGAACCGCCGCCCGGACAGCGCGTCGCCCGCGATGATCGCGCCGCCCACCGCGATGCCCATCTGGATCGCGATCCGCGCGTACGGCGCGAGCCGGATCCGCTCGATGAGCCCGTTGCCGCCCCGCTCCTGCGAGGCCGCGCCCGCGATGAACGCCGAACCGGGCAGCCAGCCGCCGAAGGTGGTCACCTGCGGCTGGAACTCCTCGCCGCCAGTGTTGCCAGGCCGTATGTTGTCGAGCCTCGTGTTGCCGAGCCTCGTGTTGCCGAGCCCCGTGTCACCAAGCAGAGCATCGTCAAGCACTGCGTCGTCGGGCGGCAGGCTCGCCGGGTAAAGGCGGAACGCGCGCAGCGCCGTGCCAAGGTCCGTGACCGAGGTGGCGAACCGCTGCAGCAGGATGCAGTCGTCGGGGGCGATCTCCGCGCAGCGGTCTTCGATCAGGTTCCTGATACGGCTGGCGCTGTCGAAGACGGCCGGCAGGTCGGCGTCCCGGATTCCGGTCAGCGCGGCCACGATCAGCGCGGGGCCGGGCGCAGGAATCCGCCGCCGAGCCAGCGCCTGCGCGAACCGCGCTACGTTGCTTAGCGACACCTCGGCGTTGAACAGCTGCTGGTGCAAGGCGGCGGCGCTCCAGCCCGCCGGCACTGCCGCCGGGCTGTTGAGCTGGGCGTCAATCAGGAGGGCAGCCTCGTTCAGCCGCAATAGCTGCCGCTGGAGGCGTTGCTCTTCCCCAGGGGCCGCGGTGGAGGTTCCAGAACGGCTGGTGGCTTCGAACAGTTCCGCCACTTCGCTCGCCAGGGCACGGGAACGCGCGCCGTAGGACCGCTGCATCCGGCGCACGGCGGCTTCCGCCCGGGGCGGGAAGAGCGCGAAGTGCACCGCTATCGTCCCGGCGGTGCCGATCAGGATTTCCGCCGTGAGCCACCCGAAGTCGGACAGGGACACGTACGCCTGGATGAAGAACCCGAGGAACGCGCCCATGAACGCGAGCATGCCGCCCATGAAGCCGGGCGGCCCGAAGCGCCGGCAGTAGGTGCCGATCGCGAGCACGATGGCGAGCAGGGTGAGCGACACCACCCGGACGTGCACTGTCAGCCCCACGGCGAGCATGCCGAGCATGGGCAGAGGCAGGTAGAGCAGGAGCGCGAGCTGAGCGCGGGCACTGCCGAACATGCCGACACCGAACCCGCCGATCATCGCCAGGATCGCGCCGAGCATCATCGCGATGACCAAGAGGGCGTGGTTCAGCATCCACAGTTGCGCCGCCATGGCCGCGGGGGCATGCGGCGGCACCTGGACCTGAAGGGCGCCGGTGGCTCGGACAAACAGCCACTCGGCAACAAGGACGACGCCGATCGCGAGCACGATCTCGACGGACATCCGTAGCCGCAGCTGCCCCGGGTCCGTCGCGTCAAGCCAGTCAAGCCAGGTAGGCCGCCGTGGTGCCGGGGGCGGGGCCTTTTCGTCGTATGGTTGCGCGCTAGCGCCTGACCGCAGGGAGTGCGCCGTCACCGGTGCACGCAGAAAACGCTACCCATGATATTTAGTTTACGCATCGCAAGTATCCAGGTCGTTAGCCTGGTGTGATGGTTGGGCGTTAGCGCAGGTGGCGAAGCTCCTGCCAGCGCTGCAGGTACTCCCACACGTTGGTCGGGTCCTGGCCGCGGCGGTGGACGACCACCTTGGAGAAGCGGGCGTCCCCGACCAGCCTGATCACCGGGCCGTTAGCGTCATCGGCGGTGCCCCGGCCGTAGACGGCCCGCTTGCTGAACAGCGCGCCGCCCTCGTCGATCACGTGCGCCGCGGCCGGGGCGATGATGATCAGCTTGCCGCAGAAGGCGTCGACCTCGATGGTGACCTCGCGACCGGGGAGCACGGCCTCGACGAGGTTGATGATCAGCGCGCCGAACCGGACGGTCAGCCGGGTGCGCCGCCCGGCTACCCATCGGCCAGAGCGGATCACCTTGCTGAACCGGGCGGCGACTTCGGCCCGGCCTGCGGTCTCCACGTCGGCGTCCGGAATGTCGCTGTCGGGCAGGTCGCGCGTAAGCGGGGCAAGCTCGCCCATGGTCCGCGCGGCGTACGCGGCGTCGAGCCGTTCCGCGTACTCGGTGCTCGTCAGGCAGCCGACAGCCATCGCGCCGCCCAAGCGGGCGGCGGTGCGGTCGCGGTCCGCGTCAGAGGCGCGCAGGTCAGGCCGCTGCTCGTCGCGTACCTGGACCGCATCAAGCGCAGACAGGCGGTCATGGCGTACTTCCGTCATGCCGCATATCGTAAGCCGAAGACGAGATATGTCGCAAGGTAAACTCGTAGTATGGCGAATCCGATGCCGGCCGCAGAGGTCGAGGTCACGCCCGAACTCGTCCGGCGGCTGCTGCGCACGCAGCACCCCGACCTGGCCGGGCTGCCGGTCGAACCCCTGGCGAACGGCTGGGACAACACGCTGTTCCGGCTCGGGGACGGGCTGGTCGTGCGGCTGCCGCGTCGCACGCTTGGCGCGAACATCCTGGTCAACGAGCAGCGCTGGCTCCCTGTGCTCGCGCCCCGGCTGCCGCTGCCCGTGCCGGCGCCGGTCCGCATCGGGGGGCCGGCGCCGGACGAGGGCTACCCCTGGCCGTGGAGCGTGGTGAACTTCCTGCCAGGAACGCCCGCCTCATCCGGAGTTTCTTTTGACCCAGCGGTGGCGGCGGCCGATCTCGGCGGGTTCTTCGGGGCGCTGCACGCGGCGGCGCCGCCCGACGCGCCAGCGAATCCGTTTCGCGGCGTACCGCTCGCGTCACGCGCCGCCAACTTCGCGGAGAACCTGGCGACCTTGCACGGCCAAGTGAATCGCGCCGAGGTACTCGCCGCCTGGGAAGCCGCGCTCGCCGTCCCCCCGTGGTCCGGTCCGCCACGGTGGCTCCACGGTGACCCCCACCCAGCCAACATCCTCATCCACGACGGCCGGGTGAGCGGCGTGATCGACTTCGGCGACATCACGGCAGGCGACCCCGCCGCCGACCTGTCACTCGCCTGGATGCTCCTGCCCGTCACAACCCATGACAAGTTCCGCACCGCGTACGCGGCCGCGGGCAACGACACAATCTCCCCCGCCACGTGGGCCCGCGCTCGCGGCTGGGCGCTGAACCTGGCAATCGTCTTCCTAGCCTGGTCCGCCGACAACCCAGACCTGCACAAGGTAGGCAAGCAAACTTTGTCCGCCACCCTCACCCCTTAACCACCATCACCATGGCCTTGTGGCACCCAAAAAACCACAAGCCACCCCTCGTTCATCTATGCCAGGATTCGAGAGATGGAGATGTCCGAGATCACGCGTGCGATCGCGGCTGCGACGTCGGTCGCCGTATCGCTCGACCTGCCAGTCAGCGACGCAATCGTTCTCCACAACTCGAACAAGCTGGCGCTGCGGCTGACGCCGGGCGACGTCTTTGCCCGGGTCGCCCCTGTGGGACAAGAGGTTGCGCAGTTCGAAGTCGAGCTCGCGCAACGGCTTGCTGAGGTCGGGGCCCCGGTGGCCGCCCTGGAGCCTCGGGTGGACCCGCTTGTTTACACGCGCGATGGCTTCGCAGTGACGCTGTGGACCTACTACGAGCCCGTGACTCCTCACGTCTCACCAGCCGACTACGCCAAGGCGCTGGAGCGGCTGCACGCCGGCATGTGCAAGGTTGACGTGCCGAGCCCACGGTTCACGGATCGGATCGCGGAGGCGGTAGGAGTCGTTGCCAACCCGGATCTCTCGCCGGAGCTCGCCGAGGCAGACCGCGTGTTCCTCGGCAGCAGGCTAGGAAGCCTGCGACGGGCGATCGACGACCGCGGCGCTGCGGAGCAGCTGCTCCACGGCGAGCCCCACCCAGGCAATGTGCTCGCCGCGATGAACGGCCCGTTGTTCATCGACTTTGAGACGTGCTGCCGTGGACCGGTCGAGTTCGATCTCGCCCATGTTCCCGAAGCCGTCTGCGAGCACTACCCGAACGTTGACCAGGGGCTGCTGGACGAGTGCCGGCAGCTCGTTCTCGCGATGGTCGCGGCGTGGCGCTGGGACATTGGCGACCAGTTTCCGAACGGGAGGCGGTTCGGCGAAGAATTCCTGCGCTTGCTGCGCGAGGGCCCTCCTTGGCCGACACTCGACGCGGTGACCAGGCGCCTGGACGGTCTGTAGAAATGGCGTTATGGCCTTGGGGCACCCATGGCCACAACGAGTTGTCCCCGGGTGCCACAAGGCCACTAGATGCACCCTTGTGTGCCCCAGGGCCAGAATCTTGCTGGCCTTGTGTGCCACAAGGCCAATACGGAGCTGGCCTTGTGGCACACAAGGCCAGCACCCGCTTTGCGGTCGTGTCGCTCAGGCCGAGCGTGCTTGTGCTCTGGGTGTCCCGGGTTGCCTGGGGAGACCGTTGTTGCTTGGGCTAGCCGATCTTGACGCAGGTGTAGGCGCCGTAGAGGCGGCGGGCGTAGCTTACGTCGGTGATCTCGAAGCCGGTCGCGGTCAGCATTGGCTCAAGGAGCCAGCGGAAGGTGCTGTACTCCGTGCGGATGTGCTCTGCGTAGTCTGCGGCGGTGTAGCCCGCGGTTGGGTCCGCCGCCGCCTGGGCGAACCAGTCGCTGAAGACCGTGTCCGCTTCCTCGGGGGCGAAGTCGTAGATCAGGTCGAGCAGTCGCAGCACGCCGCCCGGGCGGAGCATGTCCGCGATGCGGCGCAGCGCGATGACCTTCCAGAAGTCCGGGACCTGGTGCAGCGCGTTGCGGGTGTAGACGCCGTCGACCGTCCCGGCGGGGGAGTAGCTGAGGAAGCCGCCGCGCACGCACTCCAAGCTGGTCTTCTCAGCTGCCGCCTTGGCCTCCAGGGCGCTGAGCATCACGGGGGACACGTCCACCGCGGTCACCCGGCCGAACCGCAGCGCCGCCGGGACGGCGAACTGCCCGGTCCCCGCGCCCAAGTCAACAATGGTTGACGTGCCATCGAGCCCGTGCGCCGCGAAAGCGGCGATGTCCGCCGTGGGATCCGGATACCCCTGCTTGCGGTCATAGCCCGCGATGAACCCGGCGTCGAGGTGCTCGGGACCCG
>Ga0134126_10012790_pt1 | contig 10594 bp, 6 predicted proteins | sample KB31752_FD_96881 | JGI IMG/M metagenome (GOLD analysis project Ga0134126, IMG submission 96881) | Terrestrial soil microbial communities with excess Nitrogen fertilizer from Kellogg Biological Station, Michigan, USA - KB3-175-2 | ecosystem: Environmental > Terrestrial > Soil > Unclassified ...
AGTGTCTTTAGTGCACTGGTGGGTCCATGTTTTGGCTGTAAGTTTCACATTAAAGGTATCGGAATGTGAATACAAGTGTTTTGGATTTGTAACCGTGTTTTCCAAACCGGTGGTATCCCCGAAATCCCAGGTATAAGAACTATCAATTAACAGGTCATTGGTTGCCTTTGAAGTATTGACAAAATCCACGCTGTCCCTTTCACAATCATCTTTCAGGATAAATGACGGCCTGGGGAAAGCATAAATGTAAACCTTTTGGCTTATGGTATCGGCGCAGCCATGAGAAGAGTATGCAACAAGTTGTACATTGTGAAAACCTGAATCATTGAAAGCATGCTGCGGGTATAGGGTGGTATCATTCGGCGACCCGTCCCCAAATATCCACACGTTGTGGGTTACTTTATCATTGGGATCAGTGCCGTTAGGCATGGCAGAACTGTTGCCGAAAGGTACCTTTACCTCCTGGCATTGGCTTGTATATAGAAAATTGGCCTGCGGCAGCGGATAGACTATGGCAGTATCCCGGACCGAATCAATACAGCCGGCCTGGGTTTTGGCAATCAGCCGCACAGAATAATGATATCCGAAAGTGGTATATTGGTGTGCAGGGTTTTGCAATGATGACGTATCGCCATCGCCAAAGTTCCATGCCCAGCCCGTTACAGTATTACCTTTTGGTACCGTGGATGAATCCGTGAACTGGAGGGCAGAATCAAGACAGGTATTGCGGAAAGTAAATCTGGGGGTTGGGGTGGGGTTGATATAAACCTTTTTCTGGAGACTGTCAAAACATCCATCCGTGGTCTTTACATATTCCGTTACATAAAATGTACCTCCGTGCGGGAAACCATAATTAAAACTTGCAGGCTCGTATAATCCTGTATAGCCGGCGGCGGTATCAACTTTGACAAAGTTGGAATCGTAAAAAGCCCAATGCCAGCTATTGATGAATCCGGCGCTAAAATGTGTAACCGAAGAATCATAAATAATACCCAGAGAGTCCTGGCAATGCGGCACCATGTAAAAATTGACTTTTGGATTGCTCAAAACCTCGAAAGAATAATTAGTAAAACTATCACTGCAACCTATACCGCTATTGTTTATGACATAAAGTTTAGCATGGTATATACCGGAATCTTTAAAAAGTTTGGTAACAGTCTTGGTAGTATAGCTGGTATTGTCTTCAATGAATTTCCATAGATACGTAACCTTCATACCAGAGGTGTCTGAAACAGAATTTTGTACTACTTTGAATGTCTCTGAGCTATCCTGGCAATGCGTAATCACAAGGGACGGCCGCCGCGCAAAAGGTCTTTGGAGAATGGTGATCGGTACCGTTGCCTGGCTTTTACATCCTGCCGCGTTAGAATCCCTTACGACCACGTTGTATGAGCCTCTTGTTGGATAAACGTGAATGCCAGGCGTAGGGCCACTTTTAGCGAAATTGTAATCGCCAGGTGTGCCAACAGTAGTTGAGAGATCCCCAAAATAGGTATTATATAAAACGCCGGTCCCTAAAGCGCTCGTGATTGAAAATTTAATTTCCGATCTTTCACACAGGAAACCGGTATAGTTAAGTACCGGCAGGACCCCTGTGCCCGAAATGGCTACCGGTTTAGTTGTGGAATCTGCCAGGCCGTCGGTGGCATCTGTAACCACGAGTTTCAGGGTATAATTTCCTGTGGCAGTGTAATATTTGGTAACCGATTTACCCGTATCGGTCGTGCCATCCCCGAAATCCCATTTGTATTTCAGCTTGCTTTTATTGGCCCCATTATAGGAGGAGGAATCCTGGAAATTGAAGATCTGGTACGTGCAATTGTTAGATGCCTGGAAGCTTTTGATATAAGCTTTAAGGGTAACCGCCCTTACCGAAAATGATATAGAGAATAACAGAGATGCTATGAAAAGAACCCTTTTGAACATGTAGTAATTTATATTTTGGCTTATATAATCGTTTTGTTACAACAAATATCCTATAAAAACACAATTTCCCGAAATACCGTTCGGAAAACCCCGTTTTGAAATTACCTCCTCCTTACCCGCCTGCAAAAAGGACGTAAGTTACGGCTAATTTTGGATAATGCAAAATTTTTGTTTTGAAATTACCAAAAGAACGTCATCTTATAGCTGCAAAATACTTTGCAAACATAGGATGTTGCGGTTTTGGTCCGCTAACCCTCGTTATTGTTGACTGATAACTGTTGACTGATGACTGTTGACTGATGACTGTTAACTGCTGCAAACTTTCCAAACCACAGCCTCAACTGTATATAAACCCAGATCAATATACATGGAATGGCCTTGAATACGTAAGGGATCACATAATCTTCCCTGATACTTCGTGGAAAAATATCTGTTGGCGAGAGGACTGTAAAAAGGATCATCAATACCAGCAAGGCCCAGGCAAGGATATTGCGCTTCTCCCATACAAACCAGATGGCCGCCCCATATACAGCGATCACAAAACTGGGCGATTCTGCAATATGGTTGAAGATAACTGTAAAAATGAGAATGGAACTCAACAAAAAATACCTGAATTTCTGGTTGTTGTACAGTCTTGCCCTGAGAAAGGAAGCCATGAGCATCACAATGCCTGCCAATTGTATATAAAGTCCCGGAACATCAACCTGGTACCAGGTTTTAAGCCAGCCCATAACAGATAACGGAGGATGATAGTTGTGCGGGTTCCCGGTGTCTTCACTGTGATGGATGAGGGTCATTTCATGCCACCAGTTCTGGTATTGCCAGGCTAATTGTTTCCCTGGTATGAGCGTTACCGGGGCAATAGCAAAAAGAATCCCCCAAAACACCATATAAATAATGAACCTGCCTTTGCGGGGATAAACCAGGAAAAGGACAGCCGCCGCCAGGGCAAAAACTTTTATGCATGAAGCAAAAACAATAAAAAACGCCGCCCAAAAAACCTTTTCTTTTTCAAAGCATATAAATGCCAGTACCATGCAGGAAACAATGATGGCATTGGTCTGGTTGTTCTGGATACAGGTAATAAATTCTATCAGGGTTATAAAAAAAATGGCCATTTTTTTCCCAATGCCGATATCCGGCAGCAATGTGAGCGAAAAATAGAAAAATGCGCAGCTGACAAGGGACCACAGTACCAGCCCCATCCAAAGCGGCGCTGCAGCAAACGGCGCGATCAACACAGCAAAAACAGGGCTGTATAAAAACTGGTCCATGTATTCGCTTTTATGCCAGGTATATAAATTGATCCAATGGGTGATATGATAATTGGAAGCTGTGTAGATCACGAAATTATTGTAGCCATGTATGGCCTTTGTTTGTATGCCCACAACTATCCCCGCGGCCAGGAGTATGATCGCAATAGTCGATTTTTTAGAGAGAAGCCGGGTAAAATGATGGATTTTCATAATTATAATTTATCGGAAACTCTTTTAATCCTCTTGAAACCTGCAACAACAAGGCCCCCGCCTCCATAAACCAGTAAACCAACCACGGCCAGCCACTTGCCCTCTTTGCGGTACGGCGGCATGTAATCGAGGTTTATCTCATGTTTTCCGGGCCGTAGCAATACACCCGTCATTCCATTACCAATTAAAATGACAGGTTGCGGATGGCCGTCCACTTTGATGTGCCACCCGGTATCATTGGGGATTGACAAATAAAGCAGTTTTTTGGACTTTAATTCAATATTGCCTTTAATGTGGGTAGGGTTGAAGGATTTTATATCCAATGTTTCCTTTTTCAATGAATCAAAAAAATCTTTTAACTGGCCTTGTGTAAATGAGGAGGGCATTAATGTATCCTGCAAACGAATTTCTTTCAGCCCGCTTACAAGCCCAGCGTCTGCATCATTTATTATAGCTGCCTGTGAGGCAGTAAAATCCATTTGCGTTAGTGACAATTTTTCAAAATTGGAGTAGGTCATATACTTATCGTAGCAAAACCCAAGGGGCAGCGCAAATTTATTCTTATAAACAATTACATCCCCGAATTTTGCAACTGAATCATGAAGAGGATCATTTGCCTGGAACATGGGCTCTTTGGCCAGTTCATATTTAACGGAATTAAGACATTGTAAGATAGGACGATATGTAAGACCGGGGCACCACCTGGATTCTATTTCGTTTTTGGCGGATATTATTTTGAAGGTGCGCATATACTGCAGGTAGTACTTTTGATTGAAAGAATAATAGCTGCTTGTTCCATAATAATCCTGTACCATTCCATCATTCAGACTAGGGTGCTCAGCCAGCGTAGAACCATAAAATTTTTCAATCCTGTAAAACGAATTTTCCCTGCTTTTTATGTAAGCTACTGCGTCGTTGCTATAATCATTATAACCCGATTTTTCTGTCCATTCTGAAGCCTTTACTGCCGTGTTCCGTTTTACTGATATGGACGAGAACCATACAAGCTCTATGACCAATAACGACAGGAACGCGAACCTGGGCAGATCGTTTGGCTGGCGAGACATCCAGAACAATACTGCGCCATAAGCAATAACAAATATTTTAGCGGCAGCAGCCATGCTTTCATTAATTACCTTTTTACCCGCAAAATAGGGAAGCAACTGAATCAATATCAATGCAATGACAATGGATATTAATAAAATAACATTCAGGCGTTTCTGCTTTATCAGCTTATCGAGACAAGTAACCGAAAAGATAATAAAAATGAGCGCCACATACAACGAATACGTTCTGTAATAATCACCGATGAAAAGCCAGAACGCCTTTCTGAAGTAAGGAAAAATAACCGGTAACAGCCACACGGCCAACAGGGCCCCGAACAAAATCTTTTGTTTTTTACTTAGGTATCCAAACAATAGTGGAACCAATAGCAGGCATGGTATGCCGCAATAAAAAAGGGGCCCTTCAAGATAGTTATTCCATCCTTTGTACATATCCGCCGTACCAAGCATGTCGCTGGAAAAGAAGCGCATCACGCAAGTTCCAAGCTGCAAAGGGTCAGCCAGGCCCAGTATTGGGGATGCGGACAGGGTCGCAAAGTATGAATCTGGCCCGGACGCGCGGGCGCTTTCCAGCATTACTTTAATACTATCAACAAGGAAGGGGGCACTTATAAGGATGCCAACAATGCCAAGCCCTGCCATTTTCAGAAATAAAAAGACAAGGCCCTTCAATCCTTTCCGCTCATCCTGTATGTATCTGAATATCGTGTAAAAGACAAGGAATAAAGTAATAAGAAACAAGGCAAACGGACTTGTTATCCCCAATAAAAAAAATGGTAATGGAAAAAGCCAGGGCATATTTTTCCGGAACAGGAGTTCAAAACCCAACAGAGCCAACACCGTATTAAAAGCTTCAGATGAAAACACGTACCACTCGCCTCCTATAATCATATACCCGCTAAAAGCAACCATAAGCGCACCCGCAATAGATGGAAACACACTAACACCCATATTGCGGAGATAAAGGCAGAAAATGAAACCTGTCAATACTATTTTTACAAACTCCTTGTAGCCCAGCAGCCACGCAATCTTAGATGCAGGAAACAGGTACAAGATAAGATTGAATGGATCATTGAAAGCGAAGGCAGTTCCATCCTGCCCCATCCCAATATTAAAAGACCAAGATAATGTCCCGAACTTTTTCAGGTAACGGGCACTTTCTACAAGGTTTGGATAAAAAGTATTCAGGGTATCGCTGGCAATATCCTTAAACATGAATATTTTATGAAACAAAAGGTAGTCACTGAATACAAGAAACCCCATTAAGATAAGAATACCGCTTACAAAAAAATATAGGGGCCGCTGGCCCTGCCTGTCAAAAAAAGACGGGATATCCTTTGAAGCAGCAACCGTCTTTGTCGGCAACTTTGCAGCCCGGGAAGGCTTTTTAGCCGTGTTTTGCTTTTTTGGGCTCATTTCCCCTTTCATATTCCGGGGTCAAACATACAGGTATTTCTTTTATTCTATGGTATTACAAATCTTAGAATATAATTTAATGCAATGATAATTAGCACAGCGACTGAGGATTTATTAAATAATTTCACAAACAGCTTCCTTTTATGAAGCCTGGATGCGGTTAGAATAATAAAATACAAAAGAATGGGGATCAGAGGAGGATAGAATAATATGCCATCAGTAAATCTGCCCGAGAGAAGTAATATAAGGGATCTCTGAAATCCGCATAAGGGGCAGTCGAAGCCAAAGATTGATTTGTAGAAACAAGGTAAAAGATGAGAACTTAACCAATGAATCATATTTTCAGGTAAAAAGAAATGTTACCTTTTAACCGGTCAGTAATGATTGAAGGCGCCGCTATGGCTCAAAATTCCCAGTACCGCTCCACCAACTACTATCCAATAGATAGTTGAAAACGCACCCAGGCATACTCCTATAATACTGAGTATAAAACCTGCATTTAATTGGCCATAACCGTAATATTCTTCGGGGTTCGACCTATTCATTGCCCGTCCTTTTGAAGATAGCACTATGCCAATAATGCCTAAGATTGTTCCAATAAATGCGCATCCGAAAACTACTGAGCATATACCAAGCACAAGCACGGCAGTGGCATTTGGAAGTTGTTGTTTCTGTTCCATTTAGCTTAATTTTTAAGGTGTGAAAGATAGTGAGTCGCTACCATTATTATCTAACAGGACAACATCTGCAGCCTTTCAAAGCCAAAATTAAACATTCCATGGAAACAAGCAATTTTTTTTGCAAATGGCTCCTTACTCGGCCAGCGTAAATATTGTGTCGGCCCCAGACGCAATATTTGCGTGTCAAGAAGCAAACATTGCGTCTCTACACGCGATAAATTATGCCGCTACTTCCTGCCTGTTAAGCACCTTGCTGGCAACCCATGCGAACAATCCCTGGATAAGGCCAAAAGCCACGCCAAACAATGGGCCCATAATAATCATTCCGATCCTGGGATGATTATGCCAGGGCATACGGCCGCTCATTTGCTCCTCCATGGCATGATTAGCAATATAGGGAGCGTAAAACATTACATGAGCCGCAACTATATAAACGCTATTAACAAGGCTTACCAAAAAGCCCGTAAGAAAATATTTCCCGGTTGCATATTTAGCAATAAGATACGCATTAATAAGGAATATGACCAGCCAAAACGCCAATTCAATATTTCCCGGTATCCACCATACGGTAGCAATGGCCATACCCAGCCCAAAAAGGGAAAGGAGAAAAATGAGTTTCCAGTTCATAATACTTGCTTTTAAATTGTTTATAATAACTGCAATTGCAGCGTTTTCAAAACCAAAATTAAACATTCCTGAAAAACAAGCAAATTTTTTTTGTGCCAGGAACTCAGCGTGCTTCTTATTCCTGACTCCTTATTCCTAACCCCTCTATTCTTTCTTTCACCTCTTCCATCAACCAGAGCGGTGTAGAAGTGGCTCCGCAGATGCCAACAGTATCATTCTCGCCGAACCATTCAGGCTGGATTTCCTCTGGAGAGGATATAAAATAAGAATTGGGGTTGAACTCTTTGCAGACGCCGTAAAGCACCTTGCCATTCGAGGACTTGGTACCTGAAACAAATATGATCTTGTCGAAATTCTTCACATATTCGCGCAGTTCCAGGTCGCGACTCGAAACCTGGCGGCATATTGTGTCGTTAAAATCAACTACAATGCCTTTGGCCACCATGGTATCCCTGATTTTATACAGGTTTCGGGTATCTTTAGTGGTCTGGCTAAAAAGGGTAATGCGCCTCGGCATGGTATCCAGGTCCAGTTCTGTAATGTCCTGGAAAACCACGGCATCACCCCTGGTTTGCCCCATAAGGGCTTTTACTTCCGCATGGCCATGTTTGCCATAGATGTACACGGGAGATTCTGCGCCATCTTCATCATAAGATTCTTTTACCCGGTTCTGTAGTTTTAAAACAACAGGGCATGAGGCATCAATGAGTTCAATATCATTTTCCAACGCCATTTTATAGGTTTCCGGCGGTTCCCCGTGGGCGCGGATCAATACTTTTTTACCGCTGAGATTCTGCAGATCGTTATGGGTAATCGTTACCAGCCCCTTCTTTTTCAGTCGTTCCACCTCTTCATCGTTGTGAACGATATCGCCCAGGCAATACAGGATACCATCTTCATCAAGGATGTCTTCCGCCATTTGTATGGCATATACAACCCCGAAACAGAACCCGCTTTTTTTATCTATGGTTACAATAAGGGCCAAATCAGTTGTTAGTTAGCATTATCAGTTAAAGGTTGGCAATTCTTAATTCTTAATTCTTACTGTTTTCCGGCACCAGCACTGTTTCCACATAGTTATCCATATTGAAATATTTCTTCGCGGCATTTTGAACGTCTTTTGACGTAATTTTATTTGCCATTTCATCATATTTGGTAATGTCGGCCAAATTATCCCCATTCATGGAATAAGATTGCAGTACATTCACCCAAAAATTGTTGTCTTTCAGGTTCACCTCCCTGGAGCGGTGCATGGTTTCTATTGCTTTCTCCATGTTCTGTTTAGACGGTCCTTCTTTTTCAAGTTTCTCAACCTGTTCAAAAGCAGTCTGCACCAGCATGTCCACGTTTTCTGGCGCACAGCCGAACTGGATGCTCAACGTATAACCTTCTTTAGGATAACGGTATGGGGTAAGGTTTACACCCACGCCATATACGCCGCTTTTATCTTCGCGCATTACCTCGCGCAACATTACGTTCAATACTTTCACCATTGCCTCGGCGTCCAGTTTGTTTTTCATGTTCCAGTCAAATTTGCCGCGCATAGTGATCGCAACATAGCTCTTTGGCTCTGTGCCCTTTTTTACGTATTTTTTTACAATGCCTTTGGGGAAAGTATAGTCCGGGTCTTTCCATGTTTCTTTCTTTCCCGTTGAAGGAAGGCTGCCGATGTAAGTTTCAACCATAGGTTTCAGGTCTTCCGGTTTAAAATTACCAACAAAGAAGAATGTAAAATTTCCGGCGTTGCTAAACCGTTCTTTATACAGGTTTATCGCGCTGTTTTCATCAACCTCCTTGAGCAGGTCTACCGTAACGGGCCTTTTCCTGAAGTGGTGGTTGTTTACGATTGCCTGGTTGCTGTCCCTCAATACCCCTTCAGGACTCAGGGCCATATTCTTGATAAAACTGTTTTCCCGGGCCATGTAAGAAGCAAAACCATCTTTATCCTGGCGGGGATTGGTAAAATACAGGTAAACAAGCTGGAGCATGGTTTCCACGTCTTTTGGCGAGGAACTTCCGTTAAACCTCTCAAAATAATCTGATATAGAAGGAGTAACCTCACATTTTTTGCCGGTGAGCATTTTGGTAAGGGTATTGGCGTCATAAGGCCCAATCCCTGAATTATCTATGATTTCAGGGGCGTTTTCACAGGTTACATATTCTTTGTCCTGCACAAGCGATGTTCCACCGGGGCTGTATGCGCCAAAGAGGATTTCGTCGTCTTTGAAATCAGTGGGTTTTAAAACCACCTTTGCACCGTTTGATAACGTCCATTCAGTAGTGCCTGTTTCTTTATCTGTTTTTTCACTTACCACCTTCCCTCCGGCGGGCTTTTGAGCCAAAAGGGCCTGGCCGGCAGCCTCGTCATGGTAGGCCGCTATATTTTCTGATTTTACGCTGTTGATAATGTTCTTGATATCTGCTTCGGTAGGTACTTTTAATCCTTCTTTTTCAGGGGCTTCCAATACAATAGCATTGTTATCGTCCGTGATCCACTCTTTTGCCATCGCATTCAGTTCTTCAAGGCTTATTCCCGGCACTAATTTCTCATGATAGGCATAATCGCTGGCCATCCCCATAATGTCTTCATTGTCCAGGAAATGCCTGACACATTCTTCGGTAAGGGATTTGGAATCTGTTTTGTCTTTTTCTTTGTACATGCTTTCCACTTGCTCCAGGAGGTTTTTCTTTGCCCTGTCAAGTTCGGATGCCGTAAACCCGTTTCTCCTAACATTTTCATTTTCAGTAAGTACCGCCTTAATGCTGCCTGCTATATCATTATCGGGGGCAACGGCAAAAACAGAATATTCAGATGTTTGGCCAAGTCCCTGGCCGATATTGGCGCCCGCGTATGTAAAGGGAGGGTTTGCCTGGTGCATTTTTTCCTCCAGCCGTGCAGAAACCATCATGCTGAAAAGGTTTTGCTTGATATGGTCGCGATAATCTTTTACCGTGGCGAACTCCAATTTCGGGTGGCGGTATTGCGCCTGTATGATAACATAGGGATCTTCCTTGTCGGTGGCCTCGGCGATTACTGTTCCCTTATGAGGCGGTATTGCGACCCATGCATGTGGCCGTGGATTTTTTGGCTCGGGAATTTTAGAAAACTGGGCAACCACCATCTTTTCCATCTGGTCAATATCAAAATCACCCACCACCACTATAGCCTGCAGGTCTGGCCGGTACCAGTCATGATAAAATTTTGTAAGGGTATCGTGCTTGCTATATAGAACCACATTCTTCAGGCCGATAGGGTTGCGTTCTGCGTATTTTGAATTGTTATAAACAAGAGGGTCCACTTTCCTTTGCATCCGCTCGAAAGCCCCCTCCCGAGGCGCCATTCTTCAATGACCACGCCACGCTCTTTGTCTATTTCCACAGGGTCAAACGTCACATTATGCGCCCAGTCTTCCAG
>Ga0134126_10012791_pt1 | contig 10593 bp, 9 predicted proteins | sample KB31752_FD_96881 | JGI IMG/M metagenome (GOLD analysis project Ga0134126, IMG submission 96881) | Terrestrial soil microbial communities with excess Nitrogen fertilizer from Kellogg Biological Station, Michigan, USA - KB3-175-2 | ecosystem: Environmental > Terrestrial > Soil > Unclassified ...
ATCATCGGCCCGATTTCTTGTCCCTCGTTGAAATGCACATCGAAAGCATCACCGCCATCGCCCTGGTCCTGGCCGCCGCCGTGGCGCTGGGCTTCGCCATGAGCCGGGTCCGCATGCCGGCCGCTGCCGGTTTCATCCTGGTCGGCGTGGCGCTGGGACCATCGGGACTGGGCTTGATCCAGACCTCTTCGTCTATCGAGACCCTGGCCGATCTGGGCGTGCTGATGCTGCTGTTCATCATCGGCATGGAACTCAGGCTGCAATCCTTCCGCAAATCCCTGCCGCTGGCGCTGACCCTCACCGCGCTCACCATTGTCATTACGGTCTCGTCGGTGATCCTGTTCACGTCATTCGTGCATGGCGAAGTGTTGGGTGGCGCGGTGATCGGCGCGATGCTGTCCATTTCTTCCACCGCGGTGGCGATGAAGATGATGGAGGATGCCGGCGAGAAGGACACCGCCGCCGGCCGCCTGGCGCTGGCCATCCTGGTGGCGCAGGACTTGGCGGTGGTGCCGTTGCTGCTGATCACCAACGGCTTGGGCGCGGCGCCTACGCGCTTGGGAATTGTCGAGATCGCCTTGAAATTGGCGCTCGCTCTGGTGCTGTTGGGCGGGTTCATCGCCATCCTGGGCAAGATCAAGAGCTTCCGTTTTCCCGGTTCGGAATATCTTCTCAGCGATTTCGACGTGGGCACGCTGGGCGTGCTGGGCATTTGTTTCGCCGCCGCCGCGGCTTCCGGCATCCTGGGACTGTCGCCGGCGCTGGGCGCGTTTCTGGGCGGCTTGGCGGTTGGCCATTCCACATTACGCCGCGGCGCGCTGACCTTGGCGCAGCCGGTCCAAAGCATCCTTTTGTTCGTCTTTTTCCTGTCGGTGGGGCTTCTGATCGACCTGCACTATCTGGTCGCGCAGGCCTGGGTGATCCTGGCCGCGCTGGTGGTGGTGACCGGCGGCAAGACGTTCCTCAACTGGCTGCTTTTGATGCTGGCGGGAGAAAGCTTCGGCACGGCGACCGAGGCTTCCTTGTTTCTTTCGCCGGTGGGAGAATTCTCGTTCGTGATCGCCAGCGCCGGCCTCACCGCGGGCGTGCTGACCGACGCCGGTCACAAGCTTGCCATCGCGGTCATCGCCATGTCGCTGTTGGTGAGCCCGCTCTGGTTTCTCTCGGCCCGAATCGTTCACACCATCATCCAGAGCCAGGCGGCGCGGATCATGGGGCTGGATCTCAGGAATTTCCGGCTGTGGCGGACCGCTCTGGTACCGCTTCCAGCCCCGCCGGGTCCTGGTGAATGATCACTTCCGCCTTGCCGAAGGCGGCGCAAAGCGCATGTTCGACCTCGTCGCTCACCGCATGCGCTTCGGCCAGCTTCATGTCGGGATCGAGCTCAATATGGACCTGGATGAAGGTGTAAAGCCCCGCCGCGCGGGTTTTCAGATCGTGCAGGTTTCTCACCTGCGGATGAGCGCGCACGATGGAGATGATTCTTTCGCGCTCGGCATCGGACAATTCGTGGTCCATCAACTGGTCCAGGCATTTGCGGAACACCAGCCAGGCGCTTCCCACCAGCACGGCGGCCACCAGCAGCGCGATGATGGGATCGGCGGCCTGCCAGCCCACCACCGTCGCCAGAAGAATCGCGATCACCACGCCGATATTGGTGACGAGATCGCCCAGATAGTGTGTCTGGTCCGCCGACACCGCCAACGATCCGGTGCGCTTGATCACCGTGCGCTCGTAGAGGATCAGCCCGATCGCCATCACGATCGAGATCAGCATCACCAGAAGCGCCTCCAGACCATGGTCGATCGGTTGGGGATTGATGAGACGCTGCACCGCCTGGATCACCAGGAACATCGCGGACGCGGTGATGAACGCGCCTTGGGCCAGGCCGGCCAGCGGTTCGGCCTTGCCATGGCCGAAGCGATGCTCCTTGTCGGCGGGCGCCAGCGCCTCATGAATGGCGAAGAGATTGAGCCCGGCGGTGAAAAGATCGAGCGCGGAATCGGCGAGGCTCGCCAGCATTGCCACGGAATGGGACGCGAAATAGGCAAAAATCTTGATCGCCACCAGGATCAGCGAAACGCTCACCGACGCTTTCGCGGCCCGGCGCATATGTTTGCCCTGCTCGGCCAAATCACTCACGGAAAAAGCCGCTCGGTACGCCACGGACCCCTGCCCTCGCGGCGATAGACCAGACGGTCATGGAGACGAAAGGGCCGGTCGCGCCAGAATTCGATCTCGAACGGCACGAGCCGGAACCCGGTCCAATATTCGGGCCGGGGTACTTTGGTGAGCGCGTATTTGGCGGCGTATTTGGCGATTTCCTTCTCGAACGCCCAGCGTCCTTCCATGGGGCGCGATTGCGCCGACGCCCAGGCGCCGATCTGGCTGTCCTTTGCCCTGGTGGCGAAATAGGCATCGGCTTCCGCCCCACTCACCTCGTTTATTGTGCCCCTCACCCGCACCGCGCGGCGCAAACTCTTCCAATGGAAATTGAGCGCGGCATGGGCATGGGCACCCAGCTCATTTCCCTTGGCGCTTTCCTTGTTGGTGTAGAAGACAAAGCCTTCCTGGTTTACGCCCTTGAGCAACACCATCCGCACATTGGGCCGGCCCTTCGGGTCCACCGTGGCCAATGCCATGGCATTGGGGTCGTTGGGTTCGACGCCTTCGGCTTCCTTCAGCCATGCCTGAAACAGGCCGATGGGATCGCGCTCGGGCGCGATGCCGCCATCGTCCAAAGGTCCGCCGATTTCGCTCATGATCCTCTGGCGTAGCATCCCGGCGCCGGGCAAGCTAGCCTTGGGACCGGAAGGACGTTATGCGCAAATTCACTCCAATGATTGCGGTCCTGTTGGGGCTTGCAGCCGCCGGCTGCGCCACCGAAACCAGCGATAGCATTAAAATCACGTTCGATTCCGGGGTCACCGCCTACGATGCCCGCGATTACGCCAAGGCCTATCAGATTTGGTCGTCCCTCGCGGACAAGGACATTGCCGCCATGCGCAATGTGGCGATGATGCGCCGCCAAGGTTTGGGGACTCCCAAAGACCCCAAGGGCGCGGAAGAGATGTACCAGCGCGCCGCCGATGCCGGTCTTCCCACGGCGCAGGCCGACCTTGCCGATATGCTGATCAAGGGCGAGGCGGGCCCTCCTGATCCCGCGCGGGCCTTGCCGCTTCTGGCCTCGGCCGCCGCCGCCAATCATCCCATTGCCGAATATGAGTTGGCGGAATTCTATGAAACGGGCGAATTGGTGCCCAAAGACATCACCGTAGCGCGCCGTCTCTACGCGGCTGCGGCCAGCCATGGCATGAAGGAAGCCCAGGCCCGGCTTGACCAGTTGGGGCCGCCCTAGAACCGGCCGCGAAGCGCCTTATATTGGGCGGCGAATCCTGAGCGAGAACATGCGCGATCCTTATCAAGTCCTAGGTGTCTCCAAGAGCGCCGGTGAAGCCGAAATCAAGAAGGCGTTCCGCAATCTTGCCAAGAAGCATCATCCCGACACCCATGCGGGCGATGAGGCGGCCAAGAAGCGCTTCCAGGAAATCTCGGCCGCCTATGATATCCTGGGCGACAAGGACAAACGCGCCAAATTCGACGCGGGCGAGATCGACGCGGGCGGCAATCCCCGCGGCTTCGATCCCCGCGCCGGCGGTTTTCGCGGCAACCCGTTCGGCTTTGGCGGCGCGGGAGGAGGGCATCCGGGAAATGCCGACCGGGAATTCCACTTCAGCTGGAACGACCAGGGCGGCGGCGGCGAACAGGGCTTTTCCGCCGAAGACATTTTCGCGGAATTTCTCGGCGGACGGGGGCGCGGGCGCGGCAACCGTCCCGCACGCGGCGAGGATTTCGCCGTCGCCATCACCGCCAGCTTCGCGGAGAGCGTGATGGGCGGCACGCGCCGGATCGTGCTGACCAATGGCGAGCAGATTGACGTCAAGATTCCCCTCGGCCTCAGGGATGGTCAGCAGATACGCGTCAAGGGTCGCGGCGGCGCCGGCCGCAACGGCGGACCGAATGGCGACGTGCTGATCCAGGTGACGGTGGCGCCCCATCCCTATCTGACCCGCGACGGCAACGATCTGCGCATGGATTTGCCGGTGACGCTGAAGGAGGCGGTGCTGGGCGCCAAAGTGCCGGTGCCCACGCTCAGCGGCACGGTCAATCTTTCCATTCCCGCCAATTCCAATTCGGGCGCGGTGCTGAGACTGAAGGGCAAGGGCGTCCCGGCCCATGGCGGCGAGACATTGGGCGATCTCTATGTGCGCTTGGTGGTGGCGCTCCCCGACCGGCCCGATTCCCAACTCAAGAATTTTGTCGAGGGCTGGCAGTCAAGCTTCGATCCACGTGCGCGCATGAAGTGAAACCCCTCCGGCCTTGGCTTAGCTTTTCTTGGTGAGCGAAGGCGAACCTAGAAAAGCTTGCTCCTCTTCGAGCGAAGCGAGGGAGGCGCATCGCAAGCGTGGCTCACGGCCACCTCCCCTTCCAGGCGCGTTCAGCGCCGAAGGGGAGGCGGACCGCGACGGCCGTAAGAATTCAGAGGCTGGCGAATCCGGCTTAAAAGACTAGAATCGCTCGGCGCGAAGCGGGGAGTCCTCATGACATTCGACGGCCTGATGAGGGGCAAAAAAGGCCTCATCATGGGGGTCGCCAACGACCGCTCCATCGCCTGGGGCGTCGCCAAGGCGCTTCATGGTGCGGGCGCCGAACTGGCCTTCACTTACCAGGGCGATGTTTTCAAAAAGCGGGTCGCGCCTTTGGCCGAGACGGTCAAGCCGAAGGCGTTGATCGACTGCGACGTCTCCGATCAGGCCTCCATCGACGCCGCTTTCGCGGAATTGCGCAGGCATTGGGACAATCTCGATTTCCTGGTGCATGCGATCGGTTTTTCCGACAAGGAGCAACTCAAGGGCCGCTATATAGACACCACGCCCGAAAATTTCCGCATGACCTTGGATATTTCCTGCTACTCCTTCACCGCGGTGGCGCGGCGCGCCGAAAAAATGATGAACAATGGCGGAAGTCTGGTCACCCTCACCTATTACGGCAGCGAGAAAGTGATGCCGCACTATAACGTGATGGGCGTGGCCAAGGCGGCGCTGGAAGCCAGCGTCCGCTACATGGCCGAGGATTTGGGCAAGCGCGCCATCCGCGTCAACGCCATCTCGGCCGGCCCGATTAAGACGCTGGCCGCCAGCGGCATCGGCGATTTCCGCTATATCCTCAAATGGAGCGAATATAATTCGCCGCTCCGCCGCAACGTCCGCCAGGACGAAGTGGGCAATGCCGCGTTGTTCCTTTTGTCGGATTTGGGAAGCGCGGTGACGGGCGAAAATCTCCATGTCGATGGCGGCTATCATATCGTCGGCATGAAGGCGGAGGATGCGCCCGACATCGCCGTAGGCAAGCAGGAATAGGATCTCGCGGGCGGCATGCGTGAAAGATTGAGCCTCAAACCGGGCGTCACGCTCTATTTCGCCCGTCATGGCGAGACCGAGGCCAATCGCGAGAAACGTTTCTCGGGACGCAAGAACACGCCCTTGACCGGACGCGGCCGCGAGCAAGCCAGGGCCATCGGCCTCGCGCTGGAGCATGAATTGGGAATGGCGCCCAAACTTGCTTATGTCTCAAGTCCGCTCGAACGCGCCCGCATCACCATGGAGATCGCGCGCGCGACCCTGGACCTGCCGCGCGAAGGCTACGCAATTGATCCCCGCATCGAGGAAATCAACCTGGGCGAATGGGACCAGTTGACCGACGCCGAGGCGCGCGCCCGCGATCCGGCGTTGTTCGATGCCCGCGCCGCCGACAAATGGCATGTGCACGTGCCGGGCGGCGAGAATTACGCCGAAGTGGCCAAGCGGGCCGAGGATTGGGTCGCAAACCTGGTCCACGACACATTCGCGGTCAGCCATGGGGCTTTTACCCGGATATTGCGGGGGCTGTTCCTGGGTCTCGGCGCGGCCGAAATGTCGGCTCTGGACGAGCCGCAGGGCGTGGTTTTCCGCATCCGGGGGGATGACGTGGTCAAGCTTCCGGGTGTGGGCGATGCCTTGTCGAATCCGAAGCCGATAGGGTAGGACAAGTTCCGCCATGTCGCACAACAGTTTCGGCCATCTTTTCCGCGTCACCACCTTTGGCGAGAGCCACGGGCCGGCGATCGGCTGTGTGGTGGACGGCTGCCCGCCGGGCATTCCTTTGAGCGAAGCCGACATCCAACGCGATCTGGAGCGCCGGCGTCCCGGCCAGTCGAAATTCGTGAGCCAGCGCCAGGAAGCAGACAAAGTGAAGATACTTTCGGGCGTCTTCCAGGACGAACGGATGGCCGAGCAGCTTACCACCGGCACCCCCATCGGCCTTCTGATCGAGAATATGGATCAGCGCTCCAAGGATTACTCCGAAATCCGCGACAAATACCGCCCCGGCCACGCCGATTACACCTACGACGCCAAATATGGCTTCCGCGATTATCGCGGCGGCGGCCGCCAGTCCGCGCGCGAAACCGCCATGCGGGTGTCGGCGGGCGCCATCGCCCGCAAAGTGCTGGACAAGCTTTATGGCAAAGTGACCATCCGCGGCGCGTTGGTGGCGATGGGCACCGAGAAGATCAACCGCGACAACTGGAATTGGGACGAGACCGCCAACAATCCTTTTTTCTCGCCGGATGCCGCCGCGGTGGGCCCTTGGACGGAATATCTCGAGAGCGTGCGCAAGCGAGGCTCGTCGGTGGGCGCGTTGATCGAAGTGGTGGCGGAAGGCATTCCCGCCGGCCTGGGCGCGCCGATCTACGCCAAGCTGGACAATGAACTGGCCAGCGCCCTGATGAGCATCAATGCCGTCAAGGGTGTGGAGATCGGCGACGGCTTCGCCACCGCCGCCATGAGCGGAGAAGAGAATGCCGACGAAATGCGCATGGGCCCAAGGGACGGAAACAAGTTCGGCAAGCCCGTGTTCCTCTCCAATCACGCGGGCGGCATCTTGGGCGGCATCTCCACCGGTCAGCCTATCGTGGCGCGCTTCGCGGTGAAGCCCACTTCATCCATCCTCTCGCCCCGGCGCACCATCGACCGGTCCGGCGCAGAGACGGAGATCGTCACCAAGGGCCGCCATGATCCCTGCGTGGGCATCCGCGCCGTGCCGGTGGGTGAAGCGATGATGGCGTTGGTGTTGGCGGACCAGGCGCTAAGACATCGCGCGCAAGTCGGTTAGCGCGCAAATCCCGCAACCAGTTCAATGTGATCGGAATACAGGAACTGATCCACGGGTGTCACATCGCCCATGGTGAAGCCAGATTTCACCAGTATCGCAGCATCGCGGGCAAAGCTGGCCGCATCGCAGGAGACATACGCGACACGCGGAATTTTTGAAACGGCCAGCAGTTTCACTTGCGCTTCCGCGCCGGCGCGCGGTGGGTCCAGTACGGCGGCATCGAAGCGATTGAGCTCCGGCACCGTCAGCGGCGTCTTGAACAGATCCCGCTTTTCCGTCGTGACGGGCTTCAGCCCAGGCGTTTTGCGCGCAGCTTCCGCCAGAGCCGCCAGTGCCTCGCCGTCCTGTTCGACGGCAAGGACTTTGGCGTGCCGCGCCAGGGTCAGGGTGAAAGTGCCCAGCCCCGCAAATAAATCCACGACTGTTTTTGCGCCCCTGGTCATCTCGGCGACCCGCGCCTGAAGCGCCGCCTCGCCTGCGCGGGACGCTTGGAGAAACGCATGCGGGGGCGGGATCACCGTGACCCCGGCGAAATGAATTTCGGGCTTGGTCCGCTCCAGCAATATCTCGCCGTTGAAAATAACGCGGGTGATATCGGTTCCGCCAAAAGCCTTGGCCATTTCGGTGGTGAGAGACGGCGTAAGCTTGCGCGGCGAGCGGAAGGCAAGATCGAGACCGGTGTCCGTTTCACTCACATGGACTTCCGCTTTTTCACCCTCGGCCAAGATCGGGGCCAGCGCCCGGCGCAACGTGACCGTGAAATCCAGCAACGCATCGGTTAGAACAAGGCATTCCTGCATGTCCACGATCACATGGCTGCGCGCGGCGTGGAAACCGGCCACCACCTGACCTTTTTTTTTGCCGAATTTGAACACGGCGCGGCGGCGGCTTTTCTCCGGCGATACGACCGGTTCGCTCACTCGCGCCTGATTCAGGGCGACGCGCGTCAGTGCTTTTTCCACCACCTCCCGCTTGTGGCGGCGGTAGGCATCGGGCGCCATATCCTGCAGGCTGCATCCCCCGCAGACGCCGAAGTGGCGGCAAAGGCTCATGCTTTTGACGCCGCCAGGAGATATTCGATATTGCCGTCGCCGCCTGGAACGGGACTTTCCATCGTGCCCAGGACGCGCCACCCCGGCTCTGCGGCGATGAAATCGACGATGGCTTTAACCGCTGCCGCCCGCGCTTCGGCATCGCGCACAATGCCACCCTTGCCGATGGCGCCTTTGCCTACTTCGAATTGCGGCTTGACCAGGATGACCGCCCAAGCGCCCTCTCCCACCAGCGCCAGCGCCCGCGGGAGCGCCAGCTTCAGGCTGATGAAACTCACATCCACGGTCAGCGCGGTGACGGACTCCGGAAGGTCGGATGCGGCGATATCACGGGCGTTCAACCCTTCGCGCAAACGCACGCGGGGATCGCGCGCCAAATCCTTGTCCATCTGACCGTGGCCTACATCGACGGCATAGACAAGCGACGCGCCCCGCTCCAGGAGCACCTGGGTGAAACCGCCGGTGGAAGCGCCCAGATCCAAGCAGACGCGGTCTCGGGGCGTGAGTGTGAAATGGTCGAGCGCGGCCGCCAACTTGCCGCCAGCCCGGGAAACGAAGGGGTGCGGCTTGGCGTATTCGATCGCCGCGCCTAACGGGATAGCTTGCGACGGCTTGGACAACAGCGCGCCGCCGGCTTTTACCAGACCTGCCTTGATCGCGGCCTGGGCTTCGCTGCGGCTTTTGGCGTAGCCTTGTTCGACCAGAAAAACGTCCGCTCGCATAGAAGTCCCTCGCGGCGCGTGGAATTTTGGGGCCTGAGCAGGAGCGCCGAGCGACGTGGACATGACGTCCATGAGCGAAGGCGCGACGAACTCAGGAACCAAAAGGACCGCGCCTAGGCGATTTTGCCCACGGCGGTTGGCACTTCGTTCGAGCGGCCCAGCGCAGAGAGCGCCACCTTGACGATGCCGTCCGCATCCAATCCCGCCTGCGCATACATGCGCTCGGGCGTGTCTTGATCCTGGAAGATATCCGGCAAGGTCATCGGCCGAACCTTGAGGCCTTTTTCCAGCAGCCCTTCCCACGCGAGATACTGCAGCACATGACTGGCGAAGCCGCCGGTGGCGCCCTCCTCGATGGTGATGAGGACTTCATGCTCGCGCGCCAGCTTGGCGATCAGGTCGGTATCGAGCGGCTTGGCGAAACGGGCATCGGCGATGGTGGGAGACAGTCCATAGCCTGACAATCTTTCGGCCGCCAGCATCACTTCGGAAAGCCTGGCGCCCAACGACAGAATGGCGATGGAGGAGCCTTCGCGGATCATGCGGCCTTTGCCGATGGGCAGCGGCACACCCACGGCCGGACGGGCAACGCCGGTGCCTTCGCCACGCGGGTAGCGGATGGCGCTGGGGCGGTCGTTGATGGTGACGGCGGTCGCGACCATATGGGTCAGTTCCGCCTCGTCCGCCGGCGCCATCAGCACGAAATTGGGCAGCGCGCCGAGATAGGCAAGATCGAAACTGCCGGCATGGGTGGGACCGTCGGCGCCCACCAGACCCGCCCGGTCCATGGCGAAGCGCACCGGCAGCGATTGGATCGCCACGTCATGCACCACCTGGTCATAGGCGCGCTGCAGGAAGGTGGAATAGATGGCGCAGAACGGTTTCATGCCCTCCGCCGCCAAGCCCGCCGCGAATGTCACGGCATGCTGCTCGGCGATGCCCACATCGAAGCTGCGCTCCGGAAATTCTTTCTCGAACAGGTCCACGCTGGTGCCCGAGGGCATCGCCGCGGTGATCGCCACGATGCGGTCGTCTTTTTTCGCTTCCGCGACCAGGCTTTCGGCGAAGACCTTTTGGTAGCTGGGCGCCTTTGCCACCGTCTTTTTCTGCTCGCCGGTGAGCACGGTGAATTTCGACACGGCGTGATATTTGTCGGCGCTGGCTTCGGCGGGCCCGTAACCTTTGCCCTTCTTGGTCACCACATGCACCAGCACGGGACCCTTCATCCGGTCGCGCACATTTTCCAGGACCGGGATCAGGTGATCGAGATTGTGGCCGTCGATGGGGCCCACATAGAAGAAGCCCATCTCCTCGAACAATGTGCCGCCCATGGCCAGCCCGCGGGCATATTCCTCGGTGCGGCGCGCCATATTGAACAGCGCGCGCGGCAGGAAACGCTTGGCCAGCCATTTGCCCAGATTGCGGAAACCCGTATAGGGCCGGCTGGAGACCAGCCGCGCCAGATAGGCGCTCATCGCCCCCACCGGCGGGGCGATGGACATGTCATTGTCGTTGAGGATCACGATCAGGCGGTTCTTGTTGGCGCCGGCGTTGTTCATCGCCTCATAGGCCATGCCGGCGCTCATCGCGCCGTCGCCGATCACGGC
>Ga0134126_10012792_pt1 | contig 10593 bp, 13 predicted proteins | sample KB31752_FD_96881 | JGI IMG/M metagenome (GOLD analysis project Ga0134126, IMG submission 96881) | Terrestrial soil microbial communities with excess Nitrogen fertilizer from Kellogg Biological Station, Michigan, USA - KB3-175-2 | ecosystem: Environmental > Terrestrial > Soil > Unclassified ...
ATGCAAGAACGGCCCGTCGCTAAGATCGCGACGGGCCGTAAGTCGTTGTGCGACTGAAGTTGCCCCTCCTGGGATCGAACCAGGACTCTCCTGATCCAGAGTCTGCAAGTTCAGCATCTCGCCGAATCATCAAACCAGCTAAGTGATTGCGGCGACTTAGAATGAAAAAGGTTGCCATACGCCGGAATACGCCTAGATTGGCGCTCGGTGCTTAAACGGTGATTAAACGGAGCGGCAACTATGGCGGTAAAGCAGATCACGAAGCGGACCGTAGACGCTCTCGCCACGAAGAGGCATCACGAGTACTTCTGGGACTCGGAGCTGTCGGGGTTCGGGATTCGCGTGACCGCTTCAGGCTTCAAAGCCTATGTCGCCCAGTACCGTCTTCCAAGCGCCGGTCGCCGCGGAACGGTAAAGCGGATCACCCTCGGAACTCATGGCGCACTCACTCCGGACGAAGCTCGCAAGCTCGCGAAACGTGAGCTCGGCAAGGTGGCCGCGGGCGGCGACCCTGCGGCCGATCGCACCGCCAAGCGGGGCATGTCTACTGTCCGTGAGCTGGGCGAGCGCTACCTCGAAGAGGTGAGCCAGCTCCGAAAAAAGACCACCGCCTACGAGTACAAACGCGCGTGGAACAAGCACATTCTGCCGGCGCTTGGCACAAAGCAGGTGCCAAGCGTCACGCCGCAGGACGTTCGAAAGCTGCACAAGTCGCTTGCGGAGACTCCATATGTCGCCAACCGCGTGCTTGCAATCGTTGGAGCCTTTTTCTCGTTCGCGGCCAAGGAAGGAACAATCAAGGCTCACGAAAACCCTGCGCACGGCATCGAGCACTTTCCGGAGAAGGCTCGAGAACGATTTCTCACTCCGGACGAATTCAAGCGACTCGGCAATGCGCTGAAGCAGGCCGAGGAAACGGGCCTTGGTCCATCGCCCGAATACAGGAAGGAGCCGCGGTCCAGATCAACCGCCAAACACCGGCCTCTGTCGGCCGATACGCCAATTCCGGCCAACCCGTACGTCGTCGCGGCAGTCCGGCTCCTGGCACTAACGGGCTGCCGCGAGAGCGAAATCCTGACGCTCAAGTGGGAGGATGTAGACCTTGAGCGCGGGTTTCTGCGCCTCGGCGACTCGAAGACAGGAAAGAGTGTGCGCCCGCTTGGAGAAAGCGCCGCCGCCATCCTCAGCCACTTGGGAAAACGGAAGGTGAAGGACAACCCGTACGTTCTGCCTGGCTCGAAGAAGGGCTCGCATATCGTGGACATCCAGCGCGTGTGGTTCGCGGCGAGACATGCCGCCAAGCTCGATGGCGTACGCCTACATGATTTGCGGCATTCATTCGCGTCTGTGCCGGCGACGAGCGGGGAAAGTCTTCTCGTCATCCGATCGCTCCTGGGTCACAAACATGCGTCGACGACCGAGCGCTACGCTCATCTGCAGAACGATCCGGTGAGGCGAGCGGCCGACCAGGCAAGCGGAAACATCGCAAGCTGGCTTGACGGACCGTCACCGCCCAAACCCGGGAAAGGCGCGCCCGCAAGTTGAACGATCTCTGCCATCCACCGCTGGCGCGAAAATGGCCCGATACGCGCTGCGCCGAGATGTGGGCTGAGTCTCAGACGGTTAGATTGTCGCGGGAGGATTCAATGAAAAAGTCTACCGCTGCCCGCGTTTCCGAAACTGCGAGTGCGACGTACTGCCCAGTCGCGCCGATCGGCAAATTGCGCCCTGTTTACCAAACTCAATTGGGCGCAGCCTACTGTGCGGACAGCCTTTTTCTCCTTCGGGGGCTGCCGGAAAAATCCGTCAACCTCGTCGTTACATCTCCTCCGTACGCGCTGGAGTTTCAGAAGGAGTACGGGAACGCCGCAAAGCACGAGTATGTTGATTGGTTTCTACCGTTCGCATACGAAATTCGGCGTATTCTTGCGGATGATGGAAGCTTCGTCCTCAACATCGGTGGCAGTTACAACCGCGGCACGCCCACTCGATCACTGTATCACTTCAAGCTTCTCATCGCGCTGTGCGAAGAGGTCGGCTTTCATCTCGCGCAGGAATCCTTTTGGCACAATCCAGCGAAGGTGCCTGCTCCCGCTGAGTGGTGCAATGTTCGCCGTATTCGAGTAAAAGACGCCGTTGAGTACGTGTGGTGGTTCTCGCGCACTCCATGGCCACGCGCCAACAACCGCAACGTGCTGGTGCCCTACTCCGCCGACATGCGGCGCTTAATCAAGCGAGGGTTTCGCGCGAAGGAGCGCCCCAGCGGTTGGCTTGCCACCGAAAAATGGGGCAAGGACAACGGCGGCAGTATCCCGTCCAACCTTCTCGAGCGCGGGAACAACGAGAGCAACAGCGAATACATCAAGGCTTGTGCAGCTCATGGCATGAAGCCGCATCCGGCACGCTATCCGGCAGCACTCCCAGACTGGTGGATGCGGCTTCTCACGAATGAGAATGACTTAGTACTCGATCCCTTCGCCGGTTCGAACATGACTGGCCGTGTCGCGGAGGACCTTGGACGACGCTGGATCGCTGGCGAACGGAATCTGGACTACGTTCGAAACAGCGGCTTGCGCTTCGGAATCGACCCCGCTCGAATCAAGGCGTGACTGAAGAACAAATTCTGCGCACGCTTCACGGCCTTTTCGGTGATTCGGAGTGGCCTCATGCAGTACGATTCCTTCGCGGGCTTCATTTAATTCGTACTGGAATGGCCGTTCCGGAAGCAGCGCGCTCAATTCAAACCACGACCCAAAAGCTGCAATCGATCGTCGATGCAGCCGATCCCATCGCTGCGGCGCTTGCGGGCCCGAGCAGCCCCACCGATGAGGGCCGTACAAAGGCACAACGAGCACTTGGTCAAATGGTTGTCGGGAGAGCGGCGGAAACCGTCTTCCTCGACCTCTTTCGTGAGACGTTCAAAGGCGAAGAACTGGACATCGAGAACGTCACGGACGAGGGATCGGATACCGATATCTATCTGGTCAACGGTAAGCGTCGCCGGCTCTATCGAATCAACATCAAGTTTTTCGGCAGCGTGTTTCGCAAGGCGCAAGAAATGGTCGGCTTGGCCTCTGATGATTGCTTCGCGCTGGCGACGTACAAGATCAGAAGCGGGATCGCCAAACAGAGCAGCGAGGGCAAGCCGTATTTCTTCGCGATCGTCGGGGTTCCGGGCCTCACGGCGGACGCGGCAGGCCAGCAGTTTCCGAACGAAGTACTTGAAGTTGCGGCGCTGGTCCTCTCTTCAGGTGCTCCACAGCGCCGCAAGTTCGAGGACAGCATTGTTGACTATGCCGTGGCGCAACGCCTCGCCGTTTTTCGCGAGAGTTATGAGCGAATTCACCAGGCGCCGTGGTATGTCCTTTCCGCAGAGCGCGCGAATCGGCTTCTCAGAGAGATGCTATTTGAGCGTGTGCCGGCCCTGAGTGTACGAAATTTTACGCGAATGTTTCAGGGGGCCGAGGTCGACATGCACTTCTCGCTCGCCCGTGATCTTACGCCGCTTCCAAAATTCTTCGAGCAGCTGGCGAGTGAAGGTCGGGAACGAGTCGCTACGTTGCTTTCTCGAGGCGACCTGTGACTGGCCGTTAGCTAACGGTGTTCCGTGAACTTTCGCTGCCGGAATCGATAGACGGCATTGCGCGCTTGGCTCCTCGAGTAGCCTAAACTCTCAAGGTAGGCAATGGCTTCCGATCCAGACCGATTTCCGGCACCGAATTCGGTCAGAAGCCGATCGTAGTTGGTCGTCCGATCGAGCTTGGCCTCTTGCTGCTGCGTCTCGTCCGCGTGCATACCCGAACACCGCCGCGAAAGGTGATGCGATAAAAATAGCAAGGATTACCAAGGGTCCCGTCGCCACGCCAGCGTGCCCGATTGTCGCCTACTTTGATACCGGTGTCGGCGACTATCGGCTAGTCCGGGACCGCCGGCGATTTCGGATCAAGGCCGCCCGACGAGCCGCGTTCGTGACATTCATTCGAAACCTCGCCATTTGCTCGCTCACACCATATTCGCTAGCAGCTTGCGCTAACGATACGCCGCGACGAGCCAACAAGAGCGCGGCACTTTCTGGTATGAGCAAAGCGCCGCCCAACCAATCTGCTTCCGCCTCTTCCTCACCGGACCAATCGCGACAGCCATGCCCGTCGAATGCCGGATGCGGTCGGTGTCTTAGTAGCGCATGGGCAATTTCATGGGCTAGGTCGCTGGCTTGGCGCACCGGGGCATGAGCGTCGTTGTAGACGATGAGGCGGCGGGGTCCATCCGCGATGGTCACGGCCGAAAAGCAGCCGGCCTCGATTTCCATGAAGTGTTTGACGGCGTCCGGTTCGTCCTTTCGAAGCGCGCTCAACGGAACCAGCGGAATCTCCAACTCGCGCGCGAGTTGCCAGATGTCAATCGGCGCGTCGGCTGATAGGCCCATCTCGACGCGAGTCTCACGAGCGATCGCCTCGGCTTCGGATTTGAACCCTCGACGCAGCTTGGTCATTCGAGAAACTTAATAAGTAAGTCACTTCGCGTCACGAAGTTGCTTGTACGCAACCCGAATGATTTTGTCGAGATTATCTGCGCTCTCGGCGGTCAGATTGCGGTCACTCTTAAGCAGCGTCGAGATCATCGCAAGGGGTTCGGCGGCCTTACGGCGTCCATCTGTCTGGACGAAATCATCGACGTCGAGGCCCGACCAGGCAGCAAGTGCCGCTAAGCTATCTACGTCTGGTCGCTTGCCCTGGGCCATCCTGGTGAGAGAAGAGGCGCTAACTCCGGATTCGGCTGCCACTTGCTTCCAGTTTTTCTTCTTCGCGTCGCGCGTCGCATCTAGCGCCTCGTAGAAAGCCTCCGCATCGAATCGACCAAGCTTCTCAGGCATTTGCGCTCCGGTGTCGTGGGTGACCGTGAGCTGCGGCGTGATTCGACTCTTGCAATCTGGTTCCTATACGGCAATATTGTGGGCGATTGCGAGATCGCAATCAAGAGACAGTTTCGCAACAGCACCGGTATTCCGCAAGTGCGCACCCGGGGGAACAAACCATGCCAGACGTCAGAGTCACCTGCATCATCAAGCCGAATGTGAATAGCCCGCATGAGCACATCACACACCTCGGCGGATCGAATTGGCTGTGGACTCGCGATCAGGTCATCGAAAGCATCGACAGAAGCATCAACACCTTCTTTGTGATCGACTCTACCAGCGGCAAGCGCTCCGACGTGGCAGTCGTGAGAGAGAGCGGAAGGCACCCGTATCTTCGAACCCATGCCGATGGCCTCTGGAACAACAATTTGCTCTCACTCAACCAGTGTCGAGCCTGACGGCTCCGGAACCGGGCGAACACACCAACGCGGAGTACCCATGTCGCATCCGAGGATGAATGTGGAGGACCTGCCCGTCGGCCTTTGTCTAGCGACAACAGACATCCCGAACAAACTCGGCGAGCACTACGGGATCTTGGACATAGGAAATGTCCTTGGAGGTGCGCCTAGTGGAGCGCCGATTCTCTACCAGCTTACGCCTAGCGGTGTCGTTGGTGCTCCGATCGACCAAGAATTGACCATCGTCGATTGGATTGGCGATATCGATGCTGCTCGGGCCCGGTTTACACAGGCCCTCCAGAGACCGCAGTACGATCTCGTCACCAACAATTGCGAACATTTCGCTCGATATGTCGCGTATGGTCGGCGAGAGAGTTCGCAAGTATGGATTGCCGCATTCGGCGCAGCACTCTTGACCGTGTTGGTCGCGCGGAGCTTGGCTCAGGATCAACAGCGGCGCCCGCGTCACTAGGAAGTTGTGGATCGGTCACCGTTGACCGACTGAAACCAAATCACTTGGCTAAGGACTCACTATGCAACCGAATCGATTCTTCATCGAACGTCGTACTGGAGGCGATTACGCAGTTCGGCGTCCCGACTCCGAGCGAGCGAGCGCCGTCGCCGAAACTCAAGCTGAAGCCATCGAGCGAGCGCGTGAGATCGATCCAAATGCGACGATTTTCGTCGAGCGCGTGCGCGACACTTCGATTGGCCACCGAGACCAGTGGCGCAAGCCGTAGTTGTCTAACTCCCTCTCCCTTCTCCCTGCGAGGTCGTGTCATGACGAAGGTAGCCGCGTACCACACAGACTCCACCGAGTACCCGCCCGAGCACAGAAACGTTTACCACGACCACGACGATTGCCCTGACGGCAGGCGAATCAAAAAGGAGCACCGGAAGAGCGGCACGGCTAACAGGCCACGGTGCGATGCGTGTATCGACCTCGGCTGACCAGACCGCCGTCCGAGTACAATTGTCAGTATTCCGCGGCCTAGTACGGCGATTTTGGCGGAGCGACTTTCAATAGCGCGTCAAGCGGCGCCTGCAACGGGTCGAGCGTACTCCTGTATCGCTCGGCCCAGTCAAGCCACTGGACAATCAGGCTACTCGAGTCGAGGCCTCCTGGCTGAGCCTCGGCCTTCGCGCGGACTGCGGCTATGTACTCGCCCAAGTTTTGACTCGTTATCCATCGCACTACCTGGCTCTCCAGGGCTTCGCCGCGTGCCAGCTCAAGTTGGTGACGACGTTGTTCTTCGACTCGGCGTCGCTCCGCTTCCTGTCGCAAACGTTCATTCTCTTCTCGCCTGCGATCCCATTCGCGCCAATAGTCCGCGTACTCGACGACTCCGACCATGAATTCGTTGAGCCGCTGTTCTAAGGGTTGAGTGGCGGTTTCAACCCAGCTGCGCTCGACCGCGGTACTTCCCTCCCAACGTGACCGAATCACCATTGAGAGCTTGCCCGACGGCTCGTCACGGTACTTCGTCTGATACGGCGTGTACAATGTTCCGTCATACGTCGAGCGTACCGCTTTGGCTGGCTCGTTTTCAACTTTCTTGATCGTCTCTCGCACCCCGAAGGCGACCCGCTGACCAAGAACAGTGACATAGGTCTTCCTGTCGCGCTCGTGGGTATTGATGCTGACTTTCCAGCCCCGCGATTCCATCGCCTTGATCACAGCGTCGATGACGCGCGTCGCACGAGTCAGCAACGCTTTGGAGACATGGATGTCGAGGGGTCGCTCCTGCCAATTGCCGACCACGTCCGTGTCTCTCTTCGCGCTGTTCTTGAGAGCCTCGAAGGACTTGCGAACCAGTGGGTGTGGCGATCTGAGCGAATCCTGTACGATGATCCGATTCTCCGCCTTTCGCTCAAACTCACGCTGTTCCGAAACGGGGCCCGTCGACGGCGGCGGTTCGGGCTTCTCGCCCTCAAACATCAGAGTTTGATTCGGTAGGGTTGAGTTCGGAGGCAATGGGGGTAGCGCCACCTTCCGTACCTTGTGGCCGGCAGTCTTTTTCGCCCAGTATCCACGCTCCGGCCGCGGGATGTTGAGGCGCCGACACTGCTTGGCGAGGCCTACGTCGGAAATACCGAGCCCCTTTGCGACCGTCCGCATCGGCTCAGACCATACGCGGTTGTAGAGCTCTTCACGCGTTAGTCGAATCAACTTTGCTTTCATGTTGGTCCTCTCGCCGACGGAGGTGCTAGACCGCCAAGCCGATTCGCGCGCCCGTGGATTCCCAGAAGTTTCGCCAGCTGCGCTTCCCGCAGGCAGGCGAATTTACTGCTTATCGATGGTCGCGGCATATGAGGCCCTCTGATGTTACGCGCGGACGGCTGGCTGGGCGCACCGCCACTGGGGCCTAGCAGGTGGCGCCCAGGGCGAGCCCTACAGCATGAAAGAGCGGCATCCGCCGGTCCTCACTTTCCCAGAGGCGTCGTTTCGGCGGCAAGTGCTGAAGGAGTTCGTCAAAGAGTTCCGCAGTACGCGTCGCCACGTCATAAGTCGTGGCATCGACGGATAGGCTGAGTGCTCGCCGGACCATTTCGCGAGAGATCGGGCGGACGTCGCACGCGCGTGAGGTTGCGATTTCTACTATCCGCGCAGTTCGCCGCCTGGCCTTTTCACTCCGAGCCTGGTTCGAGCCGTCTTCGACGGTGACGACAGCGGGCGAATACCGCTTCATGAGTTCCAGCACCCGCGCCCCGAACGCTGAGTCAGGAGCGTTGTCGATCCGCGCGAATCCCCAGGCTACGAGAAGCCCTCGAGCTTCGAGAACGGCGAACGCGAAGCCTTGGCGAGTCGGATACAGACCTATCGTGCGACGGAACGGCGGACGAGGTGAGTCCGTCACACCAATGATTGATCGCATCCGCTTTTCCGAATGATCCGGTTCAACGATTCGAGCTTCCGATCTCGTCTTGCCGTCTGACGCTTCCGCTTAAGCGTGTGTACGAGCCCTCGCACCCGCGTGCAAATCTCGGCTTGGATTTCCGTGGAAAGCCCCTCGTAGAGGTCGACGACAGCGACGTCCAAGACGAGGGCGTACTTCAAGACCGTGTGGAGCGCCGGTCGCCGCTCGCCTCGCTCGTGTCGGGAGACGACTTTGCCATCCATTCCTCCTATCAGGAAAGCCACTTCCGGCTGGGTAAATCCGGTGCGCTGGCGGTACGTCCGCAAATATGTGCTAAGTGGTTGGTCCTCCATGTCTGGAGAATCGTACCGATCGAACATCAAGGAGCGGAGAGGAGCAGAATGGCCGGAACCGGCCACAAGCCCGCGATCAGATACTACTTCTATAGCATAACATTTCTAGATGGCGTCAACCGGACCAATGGTGTCTAGAGCGGCCAGATCGTTCATCGTTGTCCACGACAAGGCATCTGCTACCGTAGACGGACGACTACCAATGGATCACAGTCTCTTCCCAGCTTTGACGATTGCGAGCGTGCCGTGGGCGCGGCAGCTGCTCGTGCATCGTCCGAAGAGCAAGAGACAGCGTGGCAGGCATTCCTCGAGATTCTCGTTGAAGCAATGGACGCTTGCCTGCGTGACGGATCTTGGTTTCCCGGACGTGGCTTCCGGAAGAAAATGGGTCGTTTGAAGCCCCGGAGAGAACATGATACAAATGAGGTATGAAGGGCATCATCTACACTCGCGTCTCAAGCGACGAACAGGTCGAGGGTACATCTCTGAAGTCTCAGGACGAACTCTGCCGCAAGTACTGCGAACAGAAAGGCATCACGATCGTTGCCGCATTTCGCGAGGAAGGTGAGTCCGCCAAAGACCTTTCACTCAACAACCGTTCGCAATTCCTCGCGGCGCTCGAATACTGCCGCGTCCACAGAGACATTGACGCCTTCGTCGTCTACAAGGTCGATCGCTTCGCGCGCAATACCGAGGATCATTTCGCCGTTCGCCGCATCCTCGTCGGTTATGGCACTTCACTTCATTCGGTTACCGAGCCGATCGGCAACAAGCCTGCGGAGAAGTTCATCGAAACTGTTCTAGCAGGCGCCGCCGAATACGACAACGCCATTCGGCGTCAACGCTGCACCGACGGCATGCTCGCGCGCATGCGCCAAGGCATTTGGCCATTCCGCGCGCCGAAGGGGTACGTCTGCGCGCACCACCATATGAAGGGAGAAAAGAAGAGCGTCCCGGACGAGCCTGATCCGGCGTTGTTTCCTCTCATTCAACGAGCCTTACGCGCATACGCATCCGGCGAAATCATTTCTCAGGTAGCGCTCGCCGGTCAACTCAACGCCTGGGGCTTTCCAAGTGCCTACGGCAGATTAGCCACGCCGCAAACCGTCGGCCGCATGCTCGGGGAGCATCTAGCCTTCTACGCGGGCGTACTCGTCAATCCGTGGACGAAGGAAGAGTACACTGGATTGCACCAACCGATGATCACGGCGGCCGAACGACGACTCATCCGAGCACGACGCCTCGGCACTGTCGCAACCGCACCAATTCAACGCACACGATACAACCCGGCCTTCCCGCTACGCCGATTGCTACGTTGCGTCGAATGTGGTCACTATCTCACCGGCGCGCCGTCCCGGGGGAATGGAGGAGTCTACGGCTACTACTATTGCACGAACGTGGCGTGCGCGGTTCGCAATAGAGTGCTCAGGAGCGACGACGTTCGACATCGATTCACGGGGTTCCTGGCCGAGCTTCACCCAACAGCGATCGACCGAGTGGCCTTCGAGTCACGGCTACGGGAATTCCTCTCCTCGCGGCAGGGCAAGTCCGTATCCGAACAGTCGCGAAGAGCGCAGCGGCGAACAGCCCTGGCCGAACGGCGGAAGCGCGTGTGCGAGATGCGCGAAGAGGGAACGTACGACCAGGCCACTTTTCGCGAGCGGATTACTGCGATCGACACCGAACTTGCCTCGCTCAATGAGCAGGAGCATGACGAGCCGACAATCTCGGATATTGACCTGCACGAAGTCTCCAGCGTCGCTTATGAGCTCGTCGGCAACTTGCATGAGGTTTGGGAGCGGCTCGTGGCGGCGAGCCGGTCGCGGTTCGAACAAGTTTTCTTTCCGGCCGGAATTCGCTATACCCGTGCCGGCGACTTTCGAACCACGGAACTAGGGCTCATCTACGCCCTACTTGGGCTCTCGCGCGGTGCGAACTCCCGCAATGTGAGGCTCACGGGAATTAGCTCGAACCAATTGTACCAGTATTTCAGCAATTTGCTCGAGCTTGATCGGGAGTCAAAAGCTGCGCCGGCCGATGCTGGTAAAGTGCCCGTCTACGTGCTCGGC
>Ga0134126_10012794_pt1 | contig 10592 bp, 9 predicted proteins | sample KB31752_FD_96881 | JGI IMG/M metagenome (GOLD analysis project Ga0134126, IMG submission 96881) | Terrestrial soil microbial communities with excess Nitrogen fertilizer from Kellogg Biological Station, Michigan, USA - KB3-175-2 | ecosystem: Environmental > Terrestrial > Soil > Unclassified ...
AAAGCTGAGAGAAAAGCAGTCCAGCCAGCAACGCATTCTGAATTACCCTGGCCTTGATCCACGTCATCGCCAGCATGGCTGATTCGTGTGTACCGAAGATGAGGAGATAGGTGACAAGAGCAAGCACCAGAATGAACGCAGCAGCACCTTGCAGCGACCGGCTGCGGGGAAGATTGAACCAGTTCCGCCAGAAGAACGTCCAGCACACGATTCCCGCGGCGGAGGACGTCTCGCTCGCCAGGTTCATCGCTCCCTGGGTCAACACAAGGCTGAAGAAAGCGACTGCGAGCATGATCGCCGGCAATGCCAGAAACAAAAATCCCAGCATCAGCCATAGGAAGGTCACGCGCGGACGATCGATGGTCCAGATCCAGAATGCGCCTGCCGCGGCAATAAGCAGAAAGCACGAGATGAAGAGTGGGAATATCACTCCCAGGATGCGGCCTGTCACCTCGCGATCGCGAAGCGCGATCACCTGTTCCTGACTGCCCGCCACCGGTGCCTCATGCATGCCGCCGCTGTCTCCGGTGGTTCCTACCGCCAGAACCATCGGCTCCATGTAAAAGCGCAAGGCCAGCATGATGTCGCCGTGCGCGTCCGGGGAAGGCAGTTCGAACACCAGAGGCCGCGACCGGTAGCACTCGACGCCGTCGCGATGAAACGCTCCGAACTGCCCGACATACGCTCCGTTGGCATACACCTGGTACGCATCGTCCACGTGATCCGGCATTTTGAGCCAAACGCGCTCTCCAGGATTCGTCACATGAAGATGCATCCGGTACCAGGCAAACCCCGCCAAATGCGGAAACCCTCGCGCGCTCCACCCCGTCACGTATCCCGAGTCGCCATACGCGGAATCCACGCGCGACGCGGTAGCGTCAAGCTCCATGGTCGTCCATTGCGAATCATCCAGGCTCGGATTCGCCCACGAAAACCCGCCGTTGGTCCACGGCGAATCGCCGGCCGCAAACTTCCACGGTCCTCCCAGCTTCACCTCCGGCTGCGATGCAATCGATATAGTCACCGAGCCGTGCACTGCAGGAGATTGTGCAACAGCACCCGACAAAGGAAATAGCAGCAGCAACAGGGAAAGCAATTGTGCTGTTCGCATGGCTGGAGACTAGCACGCGGTATCACAGGTCCCAAGCAGATTCCGATTCCCCTAGTCGAACACCACCGTCTTGTTCCCGTGCACCAGGATGCGCCGCTCCAGGTGCCAGCGCACGGCGCGCGACAGGACCACGCGCTCCAGGTCGCGCCCCTTCGCGATCAGGTCCTCCACCTGGTCGCGATGCGAGATGCGCGCCACTTCTTGTTCGATGATCGGTCCGTCGTCGAGCCCTCCTGTGACGTAGTGGCTGGTGGCGCCGATCAGCTTCACCCCGCGGGCATGCGCCCTTTGATACGGGCGTGCCCCCGTAAACGCCGGCAGAAAGGAGTGGTGCACGTTGATAATCCGCGAGGGATAGCGCTCGACAAAGGAGGGCGACAGGATCTGCATGTAGCGCGCGAGAACCACGAGTTCGATGTTCAGCCCTGTCAGCAGATCGTCGAGCTGCGCCTCAGCTTCGTCGCGCACCTCCGCGGTCACGGGAAGATGCACGAAGGGTATTCCGTAAAACGTTGCCAGCGGTTCGACGTCGAGGTGATTCGAAACCACCAGGGGGATGTTGCAGCGGAGCTCTCCCATGCGCCAGCGCGACAACAGGTCCGCCATGCAATGCAGATACCGTGAGACCAGAAGCGCCACGCGCGGCTGCTCGGCAGTCGAGCTCAGCGACCAGTTCATCTCGAGCTCGCGCGCCACGGGAGCAAACGCTTCTTTGAACCGTTCCAGGTCGAAGCGCGGTCCCGAGCTGTCGTCCGTCTCGAGCGCCCATTCCACGCGCATGAAGAACAACCCCAGTTCTCCGTAGCGGTGTTGATCTGCATGCAGAATGTTCGCACCCAGCTCGTAGAGAAGCGAGGACACGCGCGCCACCAGGCCTCGCCGGTCGGGGCAGTCGATCAGGAGCACAGCCGAATGCTGCATATAACAAGAGAGTACGGCACCGGCCCCGTGTTCACGCTCCTTTATCCCCCGTGCCCGGTCTCTTGTTCCCTCAGTACTCTGGCCCCTCGATCCTTCTACCGGCTGGTCGCTGCGCCCGCCTACATTCGACCGTCGCGCGACTGTGCCGGCGCCGCGAGTTGGCGGCGAAGGTTGCCGGCAAGATCGGCAACCATGCGCACCCGATCCACTGCCGGCGAACTCGCATCCATGCCGGAAAGCGCCAGTTCGGACTGCAGCAGGAGGCCTGCTACCGTGCTTTTCAGCTCCGACTCGATGGCCGCCGCGGCGGCGTTACGCGCCAGGTTCTGCTCGCGTTCCCTCCGGTGCAGCGCCGAGCGGATCTCGCGGATCAAGCGCGCCGCCCCCGACAGCGCGAAGTTCACCTGCAGGGGGATGGCCAGTCCCGCTCGCTCCCAAATGGCCTCCGCCCCGGCCGGATCGCACTCCGCAATCGTGTCGTCCACGACCACGGCGGAAAATTCTTTCTGGCGCAGCGTGGCCAGCGCGCTCTTCCGCCCGTCCGCGACCTCCACGTCCGTCCCCAGATTCTTCGCAACCACTTCGGCGCAGTTCCGCGCACCTTCGATTCCCGTCACCAGCAGAATACTCATTGCCCGCTCCTTCAGAATCCCTTCACGCTCGTTCGGTGTCTGTCCAGACCCGCCGGACACAAACCAGCCTTCAACCTTCAGCCCTCAGCTTTCAGCCTTGGGTCCTGATTCCTTTTGTCTGTTGCCTGCTGTTTCAGTCCTGAAGCGGATCGTCGATTCCGTACTCTTTCAGCTTGCGGTAAAGAGTGGTCTTGCCGATGCCCAGCAGCCGCGCCGCCTGCAGTTTGTCGCCATTAAGCGTCCGTATGGCCGACAGGATGGCCTGTTTTTCCATCTCCGCGAGCGTCATCAGCTTTGAACCCGCTCCATCCTGACCCACTTCAGCCACCAGACCGGCGGAGCGCCGCGCCTCCAGTTCCTGGTTCTGCAGCTGGGTAGGCAGATCGCCCAGGTAGAGCACCGGACCGGAACACATGGTGCACGCGCGCTCCACCGCGTGCTCCAGTTCGCGCACGTTCCCCGGCCAGTCGTAGCGCATCATGGTCCGCAGCGCCTCATCGCTCAGCGTGAACTTGCGCCGCTGCTCCCGGCTCAAGCGGTCGAGGAAGTGCGCCGCCAGCAGGGGGATATCTTCCCTGCGATCGCGCAACGCCGGCAGCCTGAGATTGACCACATTCAGCCGATAGAACAGGTCTTTGCGGAACTGGCCGCGCTCCACCATTGCGGACAGGTCGCGGTTGGTAGCGGCCACGATGCGGGCCTTGATAGGCACGCGATGGGTGGCTCCAACGGGTCGCACCTCGCGCTCCTGCAGCGCGCGCAGCAACTTTGCCTGCAGGTCGAGCGAAAGCTCCCCGATTTCATCCAGGAACACTGTCCCGCCCTCGGCCGCAACCAATAGTCCGTCCTTGGAACGGGTGGCGCCTGTGAACGCCCCCTTGACATAGCCGAACAGCTCGCTCTCGATCAGGCTCGGCACCAGCGAACCGCAATCGACCGGCAGAAACGGCCGGGACGCATTGGGGCCATAGGCATGAATGGTGCGCGCCACAAGTTCTTTTCCCGTGCCGCTCTCGCCCAGGATGAGAACCGGGTGCGAGCTCTGCGCCACCTTGGAAAGGATGCGGTAGAGCTTTTCCATCTCGCCCGACCGCCCGATCATCGCGCCCAGGCCCTGCGTCACCCGCAGGCGCTCGCGAAGCTGGCGCGTGGCTGTATCGGTCAGGAGAGTGGAGGCCGCGCGGTCCAGCACCGTGGAAAGCTCATCCATGGCGAACGGCTTGGTGAGGTAATCGGAAGCGCCGCAGCGCATGGCCTCGACCGCCGTGTTGACCGAGCCCGACGCGGTCATGGCGATCACGGCGGTCTGCGGATAGAGCAGCTTCACCTCGGAAACCATTTCCAGCCCGTGGCTGTTTGCGGAAGAAAGGTTTACCAGGAGGATGTCGGCGGCATGGCCGCGCAGCAGGCTGCGCGCATGGCCCAGATCGCCGGTCGACTCCACCACGTAACCGAGGCCGGCGGCAATTTCAGCGCAAGCGGAGCGCACCGTGGAATCGGAATCCACGACGAGCAGGTGCAGCGGTGCGGCCGGCTCCCCGGCCTGGGATAGGAATTCCATCGTCTTTCTGTCAAAAACTGTTGCCAGCATTGTATGTGCCTCGCGTCTTTCGGAATTGCGACCTGCGTCACAGATGTTCATCGAGTTCCTCGCGGCCGGCGAACCGGCAGTTCCAGGCGGAACTGTGCGCCGCCTCCGGGCCGGTTCGCGGCCTCGATGCGCCCGCCCGCCTGCTCCAGAATGGAACGCGTAATTGACAGGCCGAGACCGCGGTGCGCTCCGGGCCACCGATCGGTGGACACGCTCTGCGCCTCGGTGCGCGTGGTGAACCCCGGCTCGAAGATCCGGTCGAGCAGCTCCAAGGAAATCCCCGGACCTGTGTCTTCCACCAGCAGGGCAACCGCGGACTCGTCTCCGTGGGCGCGCGGCATCTCGCGCAACGTAATCTCGATCGCGCCCGCCGAGTGCATCGCCTCCGCGGCGTTCTTCACCAGGTTGACCAGGATGCGGGTCAAGTCTTCCGACGCCAGACGGACGGGCCGGGCTCCCCCTTCGGTACGCACCGATACGCTCACGCCGATCCCCGCAATTGCATCCAGAAGGTTGCGGTTCGCCAGCAGTTCCTGCTGCAGGTTCTCGATGGGATCTCCCGGCAGCCTGCCCGCAGGGCTCTCGGCGCGTTCGGGGTTCGTATTCGATGGCAACCGCATCTCCAGCAGATCCTTCACCTCCCCGGCAGCAAAGTTCTGGCTTGCATCCATGAGCGTGAGCTTTTCTACCAGCCTCCGGCTCGCCGCGGCAAGCAGCCGAAGTTCGCCTGCGTAGTGCCCGTACCCCTCGCCCAACACGCCGGGTTCGGCGACCAGGTCACAGTACAGCGATAGGGCCGCCACCACGTTGCGCGCGTCGTGGGCCACCTCGGCCACCGTGCCCGCCCCCTGACGTACCCCGGCCAGGGTCTTCAGCACTGCCACCACGCGATCTCTGTCGGCTTCGCCCAGATTCGATTCCATTGCCTGCATGATCAATTGCCTTCCTCGCAGGTCGCTCGGCTCTTTCCCAAATCCGACTTCTGCGGCGTAATTCTGTCCCTTTCTCTTACACGCCGTGTGCCAAAGTAGGACACATTCCCTAAGTTGTTGCTAAGAAAAGGCGAATTCCACAGCTTGAAGAGAGCCGCTCTTTTCGCGGGGTTGCAAGATCGTCCCAAAACGGAACCGAAAATCCGCGACAAACCTATGCATCCATCTCGGTTTCAATCACTTACGGGTCATTCCCAAACTGGCTCACCGAGATACGGGCAATTCCCAAAATGGGCTGCCCCTTCCGCCTTCGTTCCTACGCGCCACCCCGTACAATTTCCTTATGCACCAGCCCTTCTTCCGCCCCGGCGGCCGATCCGCTCTCCAGCTTCGCCCACTCTCGCTTACTCCCGGATATGTTCAGACCGCCGAAGGCTCCGTCCTCGTCACCCTGGGCAACACGCGCGTGCTCACCAACGCCACTATCGAACAGGGCGTCCCCGGATGGCTGCGCAACTCGGGCCGCGGCTGGGTCACCGCCGAATACTCCATGCTTCCCCGGTCCACGGTCACGCGCACGCCCCGCGAGAGCGAGAAGGGCAAAATCGGCGGCCGTACGCACGAGATCCAGCGCCTGATTGGCCGCAGTCTGCGTTCCGTCATCGACATGAAGGTGCTCGGCGAGCGCACTGTGATTCTCGATTGTGACGTCATCCAAGCCGATGGAGGTACCCGCACAGCCGCCATCACCGGTGCGGCAGTCGCGCTTGGTATCGCGCTCAAGGCGCTGGTGCAGGCTGGAACCCTGAAGCAATCGCCCATGAAGCAGCTTCTGGCCGCCACGTCCGTCGGCATCGTGGAGGGCACTCCGCTCCTCGACCTCTGCTACGAAGAGGACTCGCAGGCGGAGGTGGACATGAACGTGGTGATGACGGAGGACGGCGGGCTGGTGGAGACCCAGGCCACCGCGGAGAAGGGCAGTTTCTCTCGCGCACAGCTCAATGAGATGGTCGACATGGCCGAGGCGGGCCTCAAAGAAATCTTTGCGGCGCAGCGCGCAGCTCTCGGAGCATAGCGGGAAGCGGAGAGCGACGTCCGACGGGCGGCGAGGATGCAGGGACGAAGCGGAGAGAGCCTCTGAGTTGCCAGTCTTCAAATGTGGCAACTGGCGCGGGCCGGTTCCTCAGTCGGGCTTCCGCGTCAACGTCGACCGTTCAGAACTCGGTTATGGCAGCCCCTTTGTCCAGGTTGAAATCAATGTTGAATACTTGTCTGTTCGATTCCATATTGAATTGCTGCTCTAAGTACTTCGATTTTGATATCTGTTAGTGTTTTAAATTTGATGCAATACCCCGTGACGCTTGCCTTGCCGAGTTCCTGCCCAAATGTCTGGCTCAAATACTTCTTGTTATTTATTCCCATAATATAGACGGAAATGCCTGTTGTATTCGCACTTAGACCGATTTGATAGAATTCCTTCGTTTTTCCGTTGGCATATTGAATGCTTTGAGATCCATATCCAATGTTTGGGTTGGAAACGATCGTTCCAGTCTCGTCTCGCCCATCTAAAAACCAGAGTTTACATGTTGGCATCAAGGCCAAAATCATGTGATGCAACTGTTGCATTTCGCTACGTTTTGGTTCCGGTTGAGTGGCAATATACTTCTTGATTTTGTCCTGCATGTTCCTGTAAGTCTCCTTGGCTTAGCGGCGCCAATCCCGTGCTCCGGGAACCACCGGCTTGGGGTTGGCTTGTTGAGCAGCATGAATCGGTCGAAATGATATCGGATCCTGTTTGCTCATTGCTAGGAGTCTCGGCTGGCGATTTCAGGCCGATACGGAGGGAACAGAAGTCAAAAAACGCAAAATTCACGCTTGACATTGACAGACAATTCACTACACATCTGGTTGTGGATCGATTGGATACAACATTTGCGGCTCAGTCTGATCCAACCCGGCGGGCGATGATCGAACGGCTATCACGTGGACCTGCCTCCGTGCATGGATTGACAGAGCCGTTTGCGTTCTCGCAGCAGATGATTTCAAAACATATTGCCTACCTGGTGCGGGCGCGGATCGTGATCAAGACGAAGCGCGGACGAGAGAGTGTGTGCATGCTGAGGCCACAGGCAATCAAGAGAGTCAGCGACTGGGCTTTCAACTATCGGGGATTCTGGGAAGAGAGCTTCGACAAGCTGGATGCAATTGTGAATCAAATGAAACGAGCGGAGGTCAGAGATGACAAAAAACACGGTGAATGAGACAGAGCGGATGGTTGTCACAAGGATTTTTGATGCCCCACGCGAATTGGTTTGGAAGGCGTGGACAGACCCGAACTATGTGATGCAGTGGTGGGGGCCGAAAGGATTCACTGCGCCGATCTGCAAGATGGATTTTCGCGTGGGAGGAAAATTCCTCTGCTGCATGCGATCGCCGGATGGGCAGGAGTTCTGGAACGCCGTGGAATACCACGAGATTGTTCCGCACGAGAAGATCGTTTCCCTGATGTACTTTTCTGACCCCGAGGGAAACAGGATTGACCCTGCGCAACTTGGCATCGAGCATGAGTCCATCGATGGTGCGTACGATGTGACCATCTTTGAGGATCTCGGGAACGGCCAGACGAAACTCACCTTCATTGGAAATGAGCCCATGGAGAGCGCAAAGAACAGCGGCCAACTTGAGGGTTGGAACGAGATACTCGATAAGCTTGCCGCGCTTGTTGCGGAGCTGGCGCAGCCCAGTAAGTAGTTGAAGTTTTGATGACCTACATGCACGAGATCTTGAGCGCAAGAGTCGCCTGGGGTGCCGTGTGTCACGGCCGTGGAGCGCAGGTTAGAATGCAGTAGTTCTGCTTTATACGTCGCGGAGGGGCGCGTGGCCTGATGGCCTCGGCGTGGGTGCTTGTACGGTTGGGGGCAGTGTGCGCTGCCGCGATTGCTGCGACCGGGTTCGCGGCGCAGCATTCCGCCGCCCAGGCTGCCGGTGCCGCACCCACGCAGGGCAACAATGTCCCCATCGCGATCCGCCTCGGCCGGCCGGAGGTGCAACTGGAGGGTGCGTGGCGCTACCATGCCGGCGATGATCTCCGCTGGGCGCAGCCAGCATGGCCCGACACCACCTGGCAAACCATCGACCCCGACTCTGGCAACGATCAAGACGCCCCCAACGCTCCCCTGGCGTGGGTGCGCCGCGCGGTGCGCGTTGAGCCGGCCGCACCCGGGCAGAGATTGGCTTTATACGTCAAAGCCATGGACACGTACGAGGTCTACTGGAACGGCCAGAAGATCGGAAACCAGGGCGAGGTTCCGCCGCGCTTCAATTTTCCCTTCAGCAGCCCCCGTGTCTTCGAACTGCCTCTGGGCGCAGCACCGGTCAGCGAAGGCATCATCGCCATCCGATACTGGTGTCGCCGGCCGTACTCCATCAATATGACGTGCGGCCTGATCAATACGCCATACATCGGCGATCTCAGCGTGGAGAGTGACGAGCTCGATGGTTCGCATGCGCTCCACGTGGTATGGAAGCTCGCGCTGATCGGCAGCGGCGTCCCAACCCTGCTGGCTGGGCTGCTTGCGCTTGCCGCGGGCCTGCGCCGTCGCGACCGCATTTTGCTTGGGGCCGGGACCCTCCTGCTTTCGGTGGCGGCGCAAAACGCCCTCGACAGCCTGCCGCACATCATACCCGCAAACTGGGGCGATGGCATCTATGCCATCGCCGCCTTTGTCGCCGCCGCCGCATCGCTGCTGCTGGTTGCCGACATGCTTGGCGTTCTCGAACGCCCGCACCCGCGCCGCGCCTTACAGGCTCTATTTGCCGGTCTGCTGGCCTGGGGAGCACTCGACGGTCTCCTCTGCCTCTTCGAAGCCCACGTCACGCACTGGATGCAGATCCTGGACGGCATCTCCGCCTTCAAAGATCTGGTCACGGCCCCGGCCCTCATCCTGATCGTGGTTGCCGGACGGCGCTCGCCGGCGTGGAAGCGGAGCTGGCCCTTCATCGCCAGCGTCGCTCTCTACGGGCTCATGAGCGCCGCATACGACTGGGGACAGCAATTCCGCGATGCGGTCGGAAACCGCTTCGACTGGATGGCCCATAAGTTCTCGATCCCTGTGGATCTGGTCCGGGTCGATGTCACCGCGCAGAGCTTCGTCACCTGGTTCATGATCCTGGCGCTGCTGTATTCAGTCGTCCAGCACCTGGCTGCCGAGCGCCGCAAACAGGAACGCGCCCAGCAGGAGCTCGACGCTGCACGCGAGATCCAGCGCATCCTGGTTCCGGAAGATCTGCCGCTCGTGCCCGGCTACACGGTGGAAAGCGTCTATCGCCCCGCGGCTGAAGTTGGCGGCGATTTCTTCCAGGTCATCCCTCTAAGGAGCGGGTACACCCTGCTCGCCATTGGCGACGTCAGCGGGAAAGGGTTGCGCGCCGCGATGATCGTCTCCATGATTGTGGGCACTCTGCGCACGCTTGCCGGCTTCACCGAAGAGCCGTCCGAAATCCTCACCGAGCTGAACCGGCGCCTGTTTGGCCGCATGGGCGAGGGCTTCGCCACCTGCCTGGCCGTGCGCCTGGAAGACGCCGGGAAGCTTACCCTGGCCAACGCCGGCCATCTGCCGCCCTACATCGACGGAGTCGAAATGGGACTGGCCGGATCTCTGCCTCTCGGCCTCATCGAGAGCGCATCCTACGAACAAACCACCGTGCGCATGGCCCCCGGCGAAGCAGCCGTCCTTCTGACCGATGGCATCTGCGAAGCACAGGATGACCGTAATGTCCTGTTTGGCTTTGACCGCGTTGAATCCATGTTGCGCCAGGGCGCCTCTGCCGGCGAGGTGGCCCAGGCGGCCCAGCAGCATGGTCAGAATGACGATCTCACTGTCCTTCGCGTGGTATGCGCCGCTTAAGCCGATCTCTTCACCAATGTCGCCAAGTTCGCATTGAGGCGTTCGGCAGAGACCGGATTCCGTTGCCAGAATTGAAGAGCCAAAAACCGTGGTTCTAGAATGATGCCATCAGGGCAACGCCCTTCCTGATCGTATTGTGCAACCGAGTTCGAATAGGTACCCATACAGGCCAGGGTGGAGCAATCCACCCGGATGTTCGCATATCGGACAAGTGGCCCGGGTTCAACGGTTGCCTTCAGGGCGATGCGCTCATGCGCAGTGACCCGGCGCCTGCTTAAGTGCGGTTTTCAGCGAGCGGGGATGTTGTGCCGCGACAAAGCGACGACGGAATCGCAACCGTTGAGAGTGCCGCATTGCCGTCGCGTGCTCACGATTCGGTATACCCCCCTAACTCATGCGGGCCTGACCCGCAGCGCGATAGTCTAAGGATGGGATTGCGGCCACAGGCGCAGGCGCTGGAATGGTCTCGTGGACTTTTCGCTTATCCATAACGGAAGG
>Ga0134126_10012795_pt1 | contig 10592 bp, 19 predicted proteins | sample KB31752_FD_96881 | JGI IMG/M metagenome (GOLD analysis project Ga0134126, IMG submission 96881) | Terrestrial soil microbial communities with excess Nitrogen fertilizer from Kellogg Biological Station, Michigan, USA - KB3-175-2 | ecosystem: Environmental > Terrestrial > Soil > Unclassified ...
AGTAAGGATTGCGCTTGACATTGCTTCTAAACTGCGGGTTGAGGAATTATGCCGCAACCTGTTCTTCGAACTGGAACTCGTCTCCGGTCGCAGCGAAAATCATCGCACTGACGATCTTTTGTTGAAGCCGGATATTGCCTTGAACGATTGCGGTCTTCATCGCGTCGATCAGGTTGCAAAGTGCGATACCGGAATCGACACAATCTTCTACTTCGTCTGCTACTTCTTTCGTTTGGATCACAAAACCCCGGTCCTTGAGTTCTGCGATAAGTTCATCGTTGGTATAGTCGTTCAGGATCATTGCTTAGTCTCGGTGAGAATTTTAGGGTCGTTTGTACAACTGAACCACACCGGGATTACGCGATAGCCTCTTCCGTCTGCATGAACTCTTGGAGCGTTTTCGCCCAATCTTGGGCTTCTTGATCGACCGGAATGAACTTCCCGTTGAGGAAGTCAACCGTGAAGTAGCTCTCGATGACCACATCGAAATCTACGTCGATGATTTCATCTTTGTTGTAGTAGTTCTTGACCTTCTCCGACCACCCAGCCCCGTAGGAATAGTCGTATTCGATGACGCCTTGAACGTCATTACACCGAAATTGCATGATGTTCTCCGAGAAGTGTTAGCTACTGCACTGACAACGCTGTACAACTATGAAACATTATACAACGATGTCAGATTTACGTCAACAACTTGCTTTACAACTTTGGGAATCTGGTACGAATTTACCAGTCGCTACCCGACGACGATCCGCTGTCGAACGAACTACTGCCCGAGTCCCATGACGAGGACGCCGAACCAGAATCCCACGACGATGAAGAACTGGAAGACGACGAGTAATCCGACGAACTGCTTCGGCTCGACCAGCTATCATCCGAACCGGACGAGAACGACTGACGATCACTTGCGTACGACGTTGCCGGTTCCGACGAGGAAGGTGACGAATCGTAGCTCGATGAACTGTAGCTGTTGCGACGTTCGTATCGATCTTCGGCGAGTTCGCGGCGTGTTTCGATCATCTCACCGATCAACATGCCTTCGACGAATCCATCACCACGACCGTACCCGTAACCACCGCCACTATTGTTGATGATGACTGGCGACGACGGATGCACGACTGGGGCTTGCTGAACCGAGAGGCCAGAACGTGACGCATCCACATAGTTCTTTGTGGCTGCATCTTGCGGGTTCTGGACCAGACGATTTGGGGCGACATACGGCGTGTGCATGATGCTGTCCGTGTAGGGCGTATGCACCAGACGCGTTTCGACTACTTGTCGTTGACGCTTCAGATACCGGTAGATCGTGTACCCGATGACGCCGAATACCATCAGGAAGATAAAGAAGATCAGGAACGGATGACCTTCATGCTTCGGCTCTTGTGGAACGGTCGCGATATCGACATTCTGCTGAACTTGTGGTGTTGGCTGTGCCGAATAGCTGGGTTGTCGCGTGACCTTGGTCATGTCGATTTCGGCGGCAGTGCGGCCAAATAGCGGACTGTTCTTCACATCGCCACGTTGATCGAGACGACGGGCGTTATCGAGTTCTTGCGATGCGGCCTGTTTGTTGTGATCGACGTGGATCAGGATGAACGCGTCCAACAGGTGCGCCCGTGCCGAATCCGGCTTTTCTTCGAGGACTTGTTGAACCATCGAGCGGGCATCGCTGTAGTGCTGCGATGCAATAGCGTCTTCGATCTGGCGAGGCGAGGGCAATGCAAATGCGATGGACCAGACGAAGGCCATCAGGAAACCAATAAGCCACTTTTTCATTCTCTACTTCCTCTAGTTTCTACTTCAGGTTTGAGTTAATGATGGGTGTAGCGGGTAGCCCTGTTCACGGCATACCCGACCAGACTTCACTGGTTGTACCCGCTGCCTTCTTTATTGTGCGATGGCCTTTGCCAGATGCTTGTAGTAGTCAACCACGTCGCCATTGCGGAAGTCGATCTTGACGATCATCGTCTTGATCGCGGCCTGTTCGGCTTCGGACGTGGACAAGATTGCGTCAAACACGTTCTGAAGCGTCATGAAGTTCGTGCCACTCGGACCCTCGACTTCGATGGCCGTTTCCGGGTCGATACCCTTTTCTTCGTTGAAGGTCTTGAACCATTCAGCAAACTTGGTCATGTTTCGCTCCTAGTGATGTCCAACCGATCAATAGAATTATACCGATCTTGGGAATTCGTGTCAACTGCTTATTCGAGTTCCTTCAGAAAATCTTTCAACATGACGATTCGGAACGAATGTGCATCTTCGGGATCAACATCGTGGTCGTCCCATTCAAGGTCGTCTGCCGACTGGACGCCCTTCATATCCGCTGCCAGAAGTTCTTCGATGCAACCAAACTGCCGGATGTACTGACGAATCCGCTGTCGGATCGTCCAGCACGTCTGATACGTGAGTCCGCTAAGTGGTACACCCATATCGTAGTTCATCAGGTTGATGCAGACAAACTCAGATTCGTTAGTGCGGTTTTCGTATGCGGAAAGGATTTCCGATATGATGCGCCGCGCTTCTTGGATGCCTTCTTGTGTAAGCTGATTCTTCATGTATCGGAAACTCGAATATGGTGGATCATGAACTTCGGTCCTAGTGACCGACAGGCAACTATCATACCTGTCGGTTCTTGCTACGTCAACCCAATCTTGGGTTTATTTGCGGATCACTGCGCCAGCCAACGCACGTTCGCGGATAACGTCGAACGATTCGTCCACCAGCAGACCATCATCGACGTTGTAGAACGTGATGAATCGCGGATCATCTTGAATGCCGGTCTTCGACTTCTTGCCCGGATCGGTGATCGGGTCTTTGAAGATCGAAACCCACTGACCGTTGATCTTGACCGCTGCGGCCTTCTGTGCGAACTTCAGGGTATCGCGGTTGCACTTCTGCAAAAGACCGCCACCGGAACCCATCACGACGCATTCTGGGGCATAGCCGAGGGCCACGACCTTTTGCATCAGCAGCATGAAGGTCGTCTTATCGATACCGTCGCCTTGGATCACGCCGACGTTGTTGATGACCTTCTTACCCTTCGAGTTGACCGTGAAGCCGAACGCGTTAGCTTGCATTTCCAGCAGACGCGGAATCACTTCGAACATGTCACCCGAGTCAGGTCGGAATACGATCTTCGCACCACTGTCGATGATCTGTTGCTTGAACTTCGTACACAGCAATTCCGACTCGCGCCAGACGTTGTATCCGTCCAGCACCAGCGACACGATGTTGCCCGGTTTCGCATGTGCGGCCAGAACGCGCGAGATGTACGCTTCTTGGGCTTCCGGGCCGTAGGCGCACTGGATGCTATGTTCCGTGGCACGAACCGAATACGCGGCCATTTCGCAACCATAGAACAGATTCGCTGCACGGATGCCGCTGATCGTGTCCGAACCTTGGAAGAACAGCAAGTGCGCCGCGCCGCCAATCTGACGTTGTTCTTCACAGGTCACACCACGTGCGCCGAAGTCGTGAAGCATGAACGGCAGAAGGAACGGTTGGTCCGAATACAAGTCAAAGTGCGATTTGGCGACTTCGTAGTTTTCGAGGTCGTTGGTCGCAATGGTCGTGCTGTACCACATGTCCGATTGCAGCGAAGCTTCGATGTGTTGCGCCAGCGGAAACACCACCGGGTCATCGCATTCGACCGTAATCAGCGTGTCGTAGCTGTTCGTGACCGTGCCTTCGGGAAGACCACGGATAGTCAGCGGAATGAACCCGCCATACTTCTTCAGGATGTGTTCCCAGAAAGGACGGTTGAACGCGTTCGGGCCGATGTGCTTGTTGATGAAGTCTTCAGCTTCGTCCACCATCTCGCGGGTGATCGGGGCCAACAGCTTCTTCTTGATCCACATCTGAAGGCCGAACTGGACCACACGTTGACCCTTCACACGGGCCGACAGATACGAGTGCAGGGCTTCAGCGCCTTCGGGGTAGATTTCGGGAATGTGGCTGAACTTGTATGAGTCCGATTCGAGGACGAAGTTTTGTTCTAGTGCAATGTTGATGTTCATGTTGTTCATCATGTAGTGGTTGGATTAAAACTTGGAGTCGCAGTACGCATCGAGCGCCAGCAGGAACATGTTGTAGTGATCGGCGTACATCATGCGCCGATTCACTTCCGAAATATGGAAGCGTCGAACTTCCTCGGCATCATCGGCGGCTTCGACTGCGAACACTTCTTGGTCGTCGAAGTTATAGACGAACGCATGTGTGACGATTCGTCCACGCGGATCGCGGCCTTCTGCGTCAAATACTTGTTCGCCGACCAGTGCTTCTTGAAGCTGTTCCTTTGACACACCTGCGTTCGTCTCTTCACTGAGTTCGCGAACTGCGCAATCGAAAACAGACTTGTCGGCCTTCACGACTTCGCCACTCTTGGTCACGCGGTCGGCGGCATTGAAGAAGCCAGCAGGCCACGCCCACAGACCCTTACCGGGAAAGTTCTTGCGCTTGACCAGCAACACCGTATCGTCTTGGAATGCGATATTGTCGCCAGTGACAAACGTGGGAGCATATTCGAGATGTTCGAACTGCTTCTTGTATTTGTCGCAGTATTCCTTTTCAGCCATCATGTTCGCGAAGTCTTCCGATGTGCGGAAACCCTTCAGGTATTGGATGACAGATTCAGGACACACGCCACGAAGGAATCCCAACGGACGCTTGCTGAAGAAGATGTCGCGGACTTGGGTCGCGTCGAGCGGTTCGAATTGAGGCGTATTGACGTATTCCCACGTCGGAAAGAGTGAAACATCGCGTACGCAATTCTCGTCCTTCTTGTAACCGATCTGCGCCACGTATGGGTCTTTGATATCCAACACATGTCGAATGTGATCGTGAACTGCCTTGCGAACCATGAACGCCCAATGTTCGTCGTCGGGGTGATCTTCGACAGATACGAACGAAACGTCTTCATGACGGAAGTGATCTTCGAGTGCGCCACGAATCATCTCGATTCGTTCGTTCTCAAAGAACGGATTGCGATAGTAGGTGCGCGGTTCGTTCGCACTACCAATCACAATAATGACTTTCTTCGCCAGCTTCAGTCCCATGAGGATCGTTTGAAGGTGCGCGTTATGGAAACCTTGGAACCGACCGCGATACACCACCACATCATATTGTTTTGACATCTTCACTCTCTACCTGTTTTGTTGCTTTCAAAAACCGAACGAATCGAATCGAATTCTTCTTCGGGGACCAAGACGATCAAACCAACCTTCGTATTCGTTGGTCAGTTCAACCAGCTTCTTTCCGATTGCGGCCTTCTTGTCGGCTTCGGCAATAGCGCGGTATCGAGCGCCGTCAGCAGCTTTCAGGAAGTCGTTCAACTGTTCTGTGATTTCGACAGCCGTGTACTCGTCTTCACCGTTCGGGTTCGGCAAGTGGGCTTCGCCACATGGGAAATTTCCTTCGAACGACTTAGCGACGAGAGTCTTGGTGTCAATGACTACCAGCTTCGTGTTGCTGACTTTCTTCTCTTCTTCCGCACTCATAATCGTCTCAGTTAATCGTGATCGTAATCGTCGATGTCAAAGCCTTCTGCCGTCGCAGTGACTTTGACGTGGTTTCCGAACATAGCTTGAAGGATGCCGCTCATTTCGCGGCAATGAATCAACCGGTCCAGTGCATCCATTGCAGGACGAATGTTGTGTTGTGGTCCGTCGCCATAGCTGTCGTCACCATATGTCCAGATGTTCTCTTCTTCACCAACATACTCGCCGCAACCGATGTCTTCGAGTTGATCGACCGGACAGTTAGTGAATGTAGAAGAATAAACACGGAATACACATTCTTCACCGTCATTGAAATACGGCGAATACTGTGTCCAAATCACTGCCGTGCATTCGGGGACTTCTTTGAAGAACTCCGAGAAGGTCTTCTTGAATTCCTTTTGCATCATTTCACAGAACTTCGTTTGTTGTTCTTGAAATGATGTAATCAGATTTTCGATGTTGCTTTTCTTTGCCATTATTGGTTGTAGTTCTCGATGGCGTTCATCATGCGCACCATGCGCGCTTCGAACAATTCATCGAAGTTGGGGTGCATCGCCTGCATCTTACCAGACGACAGCGTGAAAAATCCAGGGAAAGCTTGAAGAACCATTTCCTTACGCACCAAATCAAACGTCAGTGCTAGGAAATACTTGTCGAAACTTTTGTTGTAGGTCAGCGTATCGCTGCCACTACGCATATGCAGCGAATAGCCACGGGGCTTCGCCCATGCGTCACATTGCTCTTTAGTCAGCATCTTCGAGTGAAATGAACTTCCGTTCGCTTTTATTGTTTCTCTTTTCAGTACCAGACATCCACGGTTGAATCTGCATGTTGTTTAAGTACTGTTCCATCGTCGGGATAAACCCGAGGTCTTGTATGATGTGTTCTTCCGCGATGTCGCGAACGGATACATCTTTGCCATCGCTGTTAGTCAGGTAGGTCCCGAATACATGCTCGACGATAAAGCATCCAAAAGCTGAATGCAGAATTGCCCGATGGCGGATGTCTGGATGAGCAGACTTACTGCTATCGATGAAGTTATGAATAGGCAGATAATCTTCGACTTTGCCGCCATAGGTCTTCACCGAAATCTTTGCGTGAATCAGAGGTTTCAATCTACAACCTTGTGTTTGTGCTTGATCTTGTGCTTCTTCAGGTTCTTGTTAGACACGACCTTGGTGAAGATCACACCAATGCGTGGCTTCGGAGAATCGAACTCGATCACAATTGTGTTGCTTTTGTGATTCTTGAAGTTCTTCTTTTTCTTGCTCTTCTTCATCGTTGACTCCCAGACTTGAATTCGCACATTATATCAAGTCTGGGAATTTGTGTCAACCGAATCAGGGTTGCGCCGTGACGTACACCTTCTGGCCTTGTTCATTGGTCGTCACCTTATCGTTGGGCTTCTCGATCAGGCCGTGGTTGACAAGCGCTGCCTTGACTGCGGGGTCGATGTCGGCCAGAACATCGAGCGCTGCTGCACGCAACTGCGTGGCATGTGCGGGGTCCGCTGCCGCTGCTTGTTGGATGCGTTCGAACGCACGCAACATCGTACAACCGTGATCGATCTTGGGCGCACCGCCACTCACTGCGAAGCCAGGACCGCCGACCGCGACACCAGCCGTGCCGCCACAGTAATCGGACGAGAACGAACCGGCAAATCCGCTGATCGAGGCGTTGCCTGTCGAACGTACCGTGTAGCTGCCGCTGTAGTGAACTTCGGGTGGACTGTTGAACGTGATGCCTTGACTGACGCCCTGGTTCAATGCGCCGGATGTCGAATTCGTCGTCGTGTTCGTGGATGCGCTACTTTGCGCGAAGGCAGATGCGGTTGCGAAAGTGAACAGGACTGCGGCGAGGATTTTCTTCATGTGTTGATACTCCGGTAGTTCATGTAGTGGATACTCAAGGGTCTGCCAACCGTATTTGCCGACCGACAGACCCCAGACTCAATCGGCGTTCAGATTACAGAGCGCCGATTGCGCCGATGCCTTGGATCGACAGCGTGCCGCCGATTGCGCCGGAACCGAACGTCGCCGTGCCCGTGGCCGAGGTCTGCGTCTGGCCGAACGCGCTGCCGCCGTTGACGATGCTGTTGCCGTTCATGGCCGGTGCGTTTCCGACCGTCTTGCCGGTCACGACCGAGTTGCTGTATTGCGTCGTCTGCGTGCCGACCGTTGCGCCGTTTGCGCTGATCGAACCGCCGACCGTGGCCGTGCCACCCGTCACGTTTTGTGCCGTCTGATACGAAGCACCGTTGCCGACGACTTCCGCCGAGGTCACGGCGTTGCCTTGCGACACGCTGCCAACCGAGCCGACGACCGTGCCTTGGTAGGCCGAGGCCGAACCGCTGATCGCAGCGCCTTGATTGCCGACACCGTTGCCCTGGTTGCCGTTACCGTTGCCTGCGAAAGCAGCCGTTGCCGAGATTGCGAGTGCGAGTGCGATGATGGTCTTTTTCATGATGAAGGTCCTCTTCAAAGTGTAGAAACTACAATCGAGTAGAAATCTACATGGTTGGTTAAAGTTCAGGTCGTTTGCTTTTCGTTTCGCGTCACAACCTGAGAACGAATTATACAGACGTGTGTGCGTTTGTCAACAGGTTCTGACACTTTTGTTTGATGTTGTATCAGAACAACAAGTCTGCGTATTCAATGGAAACTTCCATCTCTGTTTCACCACTCTCAAGCAACCCATTCCCAACCTTGACGAGCGACCGAAGTCCTTCTTGCCACGGGCTTTCGAAGTCGGGAGTGAGGTAGTAATAGTGATGACCAAGCCACATGTCTTCTTCGATGGCTTTGATGGCTTGTTCTTCGGTGAGGGGTTTCTTGCCGAACAGACGGAAGAGCCAGCAGACAGGCTGATTGACGTAATCAGAGAGGAATTCTTTGCGCCTTACTTCGCGTTTGTCTGCGATGCGTTTAAGAGCGCCTTCAGCGCGTTCGACAACTTCACTGGCTTTGAGATGGACGAATCCGAGTTTGGTCTTTGACACTTTTGTTCTTTGGGTAAAGGCTTGTTGCGAAGGTAAGGACGCTCGATGATGGCGTCCACATACGACTTCGCAGTTGCAAGTTTGTTGAAATGTTCGCCCCGATTGTCATCAATGACCCACTTCTTCAGGGCATCGTTTTTCCAGATCAGGAATCCGCGATACTCATAGAGTCCCGCTTCGTGTCTGATCTGAAAATACTTGGTGTCAGTGCGATTCTTCATGTGGGTATGACTTGAGGATGTCGCAAAGCTGTGCGTGTTCTAATGCTGCGCTAGGGTCGATCTGTAATCCCTCACAGAAGCCTTGTAGCATCGCGAACACGGTGAGATATTCCCCAACATCGAGAAGCCGTTCTGCGGCCTCTGTGTTGAGAAACAGGCTATATTTGACTGCTACCGTCCCGAAGTCAGGTAACAGTTCTCGGACCTGTTGGCCCCACTGATCGAAGGTCAACATGGCTCGACCTTGACGATGCCAACTGCGTTGCCGTTGATGTCGTACAATTTGGATGACATGGTATAAATGTTCATCCCACCGTCATGTAGGCGCTTACCGAACTCCGTCAGGATGCGACCGATTTCGTACGTTTCGCCGTTTTCTCTGAACGCATCGTTACCGGTTTCGATTTCGATGGTGATTTTGTGCGATGTCATGGTCTTCACTCCGTAGTGTGGTAGGTTATTCTTCTCCGGCACGCTGGGCCGGGGTCATCGAGGCAACTTCTTCGAGGTATGCGACTGAACCATAAATCGTCCGATGAAAGTGCCAATGTGCCATGTCAAGATTACCACCTTTCTCGATGTGGGCCTTGACACGATCACAGAGTCGTGCTGCGCGGGCCACGCATTCGTCAGTGGAATCTTCCCACATGTGAACCATCTCGTTCAGGTCGTCAGCCCACACATCGACGAAGGATTTGTTGCGGAAGTGATGTTCGTGTGCATAGGCTTCGCCACCTTCGAACTCTGCCACGACCTTGAAAGATTCGCCGTGAATAACGTAGCCCTCTTCGGGATCGCGACCAGCAACGTACAGGTCGGACTCGACACGGACATCTACGATCTTGCGAATGTTTGCGTTCATGTGAAAACTCCCGGTGCGTTGGTATGAACTGAATCATACTCGCAACCGGGAGTTCTGTCAAGCATTCCCAACGATGGGATTTTGTTTCTTGTGTGTTAGAACAACGAAGTCGGTATAGTCGCTGGCATCATACAGGTCATAATAGATGCAATGCGTGTGAATCTTCTCTGCCGATACTTCGATGTCTTCGATCTTTACATCGTCGCCAAAGTGTTCCTTGGCGTGGTGAATCAGGTCAGCCATCGTTAGATGACCGGATGATAAGTACAGCGTTGTTTCGTCATCATCCGGCCAGTAGTCCACGATTTGCGTACCAAAGCGCGTCGTGTAGCCCATGTCAGTGCGCCGTGTTGACGATGCCCTTGAAGTCGGTAGGCACGACGATAGTGTTCACACGACCGTTCGAGATGCCTTCGGCGATCTTCATGTTCGCTTGTGCGTTCAGAAGGTTGATGTACGTCTGACCACCGCTGTTTTCCGTCAACATCTGCATACGCTTGGCTTCTTTCTGTGCCGTATCGATTTCGATGTCTTTGGTCTGGTTGTCGGTCTGGGCGTTCAACTTGCGAACCACTGCGGCTTGTAGCTGTGGATCGACTTCGATGTTGCGGATCGTCACCTGAGACACGCGGATCACATTGTCCAAATGTTCTTCGGCGAACTTGGCCTGTACGGTCTGTTTGATGTCTTTCTCGATGTCTGCGCGGTGCGGGTTGGCATCCATCGCGTTGAACTTCGAGACTGCCGTGAACGCGGCTGCACGGATCATCGTATCGACGTATAAGCCCATCGGGTAATCGTCGTCATTGATGACGAGTGTTCGGTTCTTGAACTGTGTAACGAGATTCGGCAGATCGGGCGCATCGACCTTGTAGGTGTACGAGAAGTCCAGGTCCTTCAAGTACGACTTGTCCAGCGTTTGCGGCTGAAGGTTCTTCACTTCGAACGTCACTTCGTTGGTGACGTACTGTTGCACCGAGTCCGTGACTGCGATGTACGGGCCAGGACGCACGACT